>RCNB010000088.1_pt1 | contig 64369 bp, 67 predicted proteins | sample 2041321 | NCBI WGS metagenome assembly RCNB01 (sample SAMN09708232, study PRJNA481090) | Marine sediment metagenome, whole genome shotgun sequencing project. | reverse complement strand
AACATGATGGATCTCCTATGCATAGGTTGGCGATATTGCCATTCATACCCGAAAGGGGGGGGGGTGTTGTTGATTTGGACCTTCACGAGTCAAGCTCTTCATCCATACCCATTTTATAAAATTGCTAAAACCCTAAGTTCATAAATGGGTTTTAATAAAAAAATTTCTATTCTGAGGTTGAAACATACTATATGGTTTGATGAATGCAACTAGTCTGCTTTCTACTCTCTCGTTGATTTTCCTAATGTTTTCAAAATGTATTGCATATCTCACCACCACTAGTGGGCATGCAGTATGTAGTTGTAGGTGTAGCTTCTTCCATTTGTTCCATTCGTTGTTTGTGCCGGTACATTTCCAACTGCTGATTAGTCATCGCATCCCTATAGCCAGTTTTTTGGCCATCAGAGTTGTAACACATTATTCTAGTTTCTGAAATCGCACTGCCTCTTACACAGTTTGAATCCCCAGACATGTAATAACCACCATTGACAAAATTCGGCTGCGCACTAGCGCATCCTCCTAAAATGGTAGCTAAACAAATAATTGTAAATACTTTTATGTTTTTCCTAAGTTAAAAATTTTTATTTAAAGGTAAGGAAATATAAATTAACCCAGAATAATAAATGTAGCAATATGAAAGATATGCTACTTACTTTGCTTTACTTTAATTTGTTTATCAGAGCTAGGACTTTAAAATGTAGAAGTGTGATTGCTATGGCATCAATATTAGAGCAAACCAATACTCTTAATATGAGGGCTAGGGTATAAGGTGCATATAGTAAAAATTCAAACCTTTTGGGAATTTAGCATATCAGTTTTATATGTTTGAATACTTCTAAAATACCCGCCGGAGTCGGGCATTAACTAATCGTATATTCTGCAATTTTGAATAACCCCTATATCAGTTCAATATCTATTATGATTATCTAGATATATTATTAGACACTTCACAGGCTTCTATTAGAATTACTAAGAAGCATGGGTATGGATCTATGAGAATTTTTAGTCAGCGTATAAGGTGAGTATAGGTTTCAATATATTGCAGTTTTTTGGTTTAATTTATCTACTTAATGTTTTCACCCGTACAACGGTACACCCCTATAGGGGTGTGTACCGTACTGTACGGGGTAAAAGAAAACAGCAGCGTACATTTGTACTGCTTTGTACGCTTATGTACTTCACATATTTAATTAAGCAGCAAGCCAGTAATAATTTTCTTCTGTTACTATTTTTTTAAACTGTAACAGCTTATCCTTGGCTCGATTGAAAGCTTTCTGGTTAGCTTGTGGTTTATTGGCTCCGCCACTGCTTTGATCCAACATTAAATACGATGCCTTTCTCCAGTCATCTAAATGAATACAGTTATTACCCGCTAGTTCTGGGTATTTAGCAGCCAGATCATTTGATGCTAGTTTACCTTTATCTGTAATTACGTTAGTTAAAGCCTTAAGGACTACGAGATCATTTCCCATGATGCTTGCCGTTCTTACGGGTGCTGTGTAAGTGGTTGAGTTTAAGATTGCTGATTCTACTGGCTTACCATCATCATCAAGCCAACCCGGAATAGATTGGCTTACAAGGTTAAATGCTATTGGCTGCGGCTCTGCAAACTCCTTAGCCTTTGTACATTTCATTGTTACTGATTCTCCAGCTTTAGTAATCTTATATTCAACGTCCATAGCAGCTCTGATGGAGCTTGAACCTCGGCCTCTATCGGCATCACCATGACCTGAATGATGGACGATAAGAACAGAACTACCTAACGCTCTCATCAAGACGGTAATATGGTGTAGAAATAAACCAAAATCTTTCGCGCTATTTTCATCTCCAGCTCCAAAGTTTCTATGTAGTGTATCTATAATTATTAGAGTTGGAGTTGGACAGATACTAACAATACCTTGATATACATTATCAGTATTATTCTGATCGGAAAAAGAAGCTGGTAATTCAGAGAAAAAAACATCGTTTGTATTGGTTTGATACTTCTCTCCCAATGCCTTAAATCTCTTTTTCAGTCCATTAAATCCTTCTCCCGCTAAGTAAACAACTTTGCCTTGTACTGTTGCATTGCCATTCCAGTCAATACCAGAAGCTATACAGAAAGCAATATCCATTGCAATAAATGATTTAGCACTCGCAGGCGCCCCGAACAGCATCCCTATGGAGTTCAGCTCCATGTGATCTTTAATCATCCATTGTGGTTTGTATGGCTTATTAAGAAGTTCATTCATAGGAATTAATTTAAAATTTGCCATATTATTTCCGTCCTTTCAGTTTATAAAAGGCTACTCGTGGATGTTCATTGCCTAATTCATCCGTTACTTTTTGAGTTGTTTTGTCAATAATTGCTCCTCTTGCCTTTAATTCTTTACTACATTGTGCAGGGCTGTTAATTCCCAGACGTCTAAACTTCAATGTACTGACTGAACCATTAACCCTTAAAATTTCTTCGACTTTTGCCAATAATGGTGATTGTTTATTGCTCATAACGTTCCTTTTTATTTACTGCAGCAGTAACAATCAGAATTGAGTTATAATTACTAGCATCCAAGCTTAATAATTTAGCTCGCTTCTGTTCATTCAGCTGCGGGTTTTTTATTCATGATTGAATGTGATTGCATGCTAGATATTTTGGGTAAGATCTTTTCATCATCACCCCCTAGGCCGTAATGCCATTAGCATGAGTGCGCTCTTCAAGCCATGCTTCAAGATCAGCACGTCGATAACGTACCTTGCGACCCACTTTGATAAAGGGAAGTTTGTACCTACCTGTACTGCGCCACACTGAGAGTGTGCCCGGCGTTACGTCGATAACGATAGCCGCTTGTTGCTCATCGAGAAGGTCTCGTGATGAGGTTATTACGATTTTTTCTTTCATTTAAACTCTCCTAAGGTTCTCAGTTAATTCCGATTACCTAGGGTTTAATTTAATGATGAATTGTATATGTCAGAAATGGGCGTAGCTACGGAGCAACTACAGCACTACTACGGAGCAAAAAACATCGAAACTAACCAAATTCTTGCGAAGCTAAAACTCCGCTAAGTACCAAGCTCTTTCAGATGTGCATTTCGTGGTGGATAATTATTTGCGAGATGTCGGTTAACTTTGTCTTGAGTCATTTTACCTTTTAGAACTAACCAATCACCGACTTTCACAGGGTCAAAATGACTTTTCGTCCTACCTTTACCCACACTTGTTCTAGCATGATGAAGTTTATTTCTAGGGGCATTTTTAGCAAAGCCACTCCAATGTTTAAGATTTTCATTTTGATCAAGGCTGACTGGAAACATCCGCGCAATTCCATCTGTCGGTAAAGGATCATGTGTAGATTCCTCCGAAAATGTAGAATGATTGCTTTCTTTATTAGCGACAGCCTTTTCCTTTATTCGATTAATAACTCTGGATAAAGACGCCGGTAAATCATCCTTTAACCAACCGTAGCAATTGTAATCACTAGGGTACGTCTCAGGCGAGCATGGACCTCCATTCCACGAAGGGTTAGGTATATCATCTAGTGGGGATGGCTCATACTCTGGTATGCCATGATCTTCATTGTAATTAGGATCGTAAAACCTAAAAGTCCTAATCAATGCCATTGCTTTCTGCCCTTGTTCGCTATCAACTGTGCAGCGCTGCAAACGATTATATATATCATAAGTACATATACCGTTCTCCTCAATCGCAGTAACCAGTTCACCTATAGTGATATGGTTAAACTCTTCATCCCCAAGTATATTTTTTAAGCTAATAAAAGGATTTGTTTTCGGTAGATCAGTCATGCTTAATTTCTATTGTTTGTTTTTGTATTAATTTTAAGACCGCCAGCTTCCATCATGGCGGTGGTTGCAGTATTTACTGCAGCCCTTACTGGATCAAGGTCTAGTCGCGCATAAATCGCAGTAGTTGATTGATTTTTATGGTTCAAACTCTTACCAATAATAGCTAAGCTTGCACCTGTTTTAGCTTGCCAGCTACCAAGTGTGCGCCTAAGGTCATGAATGCGTAAATCAGGGATGCGTACATTATCAATATCAATGCCTAGATTAACAGCAAGGGCTCTAGCCCTCGTTAATGTAGATTCTAGTGAGTCAATCTTCGGCTTATCTTCTTCTGAGTCTTTGGCAACAGGCAGCAATTCACCCCCCGCGTTCTTAATTAATATATCCAACTGTGTTATTTCATCTCGGTCAAATATTCTCTTCCAGCCTTTCTTCGGCTCAACCAAGTGACCTGTTTTGCCAGTTCCAGGAAATACAAACACAGACGGATTAAAGGTTTCTTGATTAAGGACTTTTCTTTGTTCAAGCAGGGTTATAGCTTCAGGGGATAAGGTTACATTTTGTGGATCACCATTCTTGGTAAGTGGTATGCGCCAGATGCATTCACTAAAATCAATCTCCGACCAACGCATAGCCACTACGTTTGCACGCCTAGCACCAGTGAGTAATGCAATTAGAAAGTAATCTCTAACAATAGTATTTGGTTCTTCTGCTACCGATGCAAAGAAGCGTGGCAACTCATGCGCTGACATAAATCGATCACGTTTTACTGCTTTTCTCGTTTTAATACCTCGCACAGGGTTGTCTCTGATGTAACCCCATTCAATGGCTTTACCAAATATGCCAGAAGCAAGCGCACGTATATTATTAACCGTAGCACCTGCTTTACCCTGAATATCCATATCAGTAAGAATGCGACCAATCATTTCTCTGGTAATAAGAGTTATTTTACGAGCGCCTAATGAGGGTTTTAAATAATCACGAAAACGTTGTTGATCACTTTCCCAAGCAAGCTTCTTTACACCATGGCGTTCACCATACTCAATAAAGAACTCGTTTAGTGTGGGTATGCCTTTAACCGACCTACGAACCACAGCAGGATTGTTTTCATTAGCAAAGTTACCTAGCGTAACTTCAGCGGCTTTTCTGGCTTGCTCAACCGTCATCTCTGGAAAGGTACCTAGTTTGTACCAGATCATTTCTCCAGCAACGCGCTTCACTATATAAAATGATTTGGTTCCTGCTGAAGTAACACGTAGTGCAAGCTTACTAATATCTTGATCATAGTAAGTTGCTCTAGAAGTGCCTGCTGGAAGTGGCAGCTTTTCTAAAGAAGTTTTTGTGAAGCGAAATCTATTAGCCATTATTATCCTTAATCGGGCTAGCACCGGGCTAGCATGGGCTAGCAAATTTAAATAAAATTAGTGCTAGCCGGTTAAGGTCATATTAGCCGTAAAGTTATGCTATGTCTATATCTGTTAAGGTTGATATACCCTAAGGTCATCCAAGACCTTAGATTTCATAATGCTGGGGTCGAGGGTTCAAGTCCCTCTTTCACCACCAATACAAACGCCCCTTTCGAAAGATTGGGGCGTTTTTATTTACACTCTTTCTTAAAATCAAGAATATACCCAATAAAAACATGATGCTTTTATTGTTATTGGGTTATGATTTATATAATAAATAATTCGGTTTAATTATGAAAAAATCTTTTTACATTGACTATCCACAAGAGCATGTTGAAGGTCAGCACCATACTTACCGATGTGCTTATTGCAAAGTCATCACTACTGTAGTTAATGGTAGTCTAGAAGGCCATCTGGCATCATGCGAGTATAGAGCACGCTGGATACGAAAAAAATAAATTAACATCCGAACCTGTGTGCACAGTAACAGATGATGTTGACTAAGCCATAAAAAAAGCCATGCGCAAAAACCCCAGGGTTTTCATACTGAGCTTTTTTATAATCTGGAGCGGGAAGAAAGTTTTGACCAGACATCTCACCCTTGGAAGGATGCGCCCTTCCTCTTGAGCTATTCCCGCATTATTTTAATATTACTATATTGACTGAAGTTTAGATATAAATGTCCAACCTACTCTAAATATTTACCAAAATGCTTATACATAGCATAAAAAAACCTAGCAAACATTACTAGGTTATTAACGAAGTTTTAAAATCTTATCTATTCATTACGTACATTGTCACTTCAAAACCAAAACGCATTTCTGCAACTGCAGGTGTTGCCCACATAATATTTCTCCTTTGTGTTCAAGCACATCAATATTAATGCGCTTGCTTAATAGTTATTTTACCTGACTACTAAAACTTGCCTCTACGTGCGAAACTTAAAACGACTCAATGATTTTGATTGTTGCCGACTAGCATTTTTATAACAAATGGTTAATTATTATTCTTGTAGATAACAGAGTATGTTGTAAGATTAGCCATTTGTAGGAGTAATAATATGAGTGTAATTGGTCAGTCAAAACATACCGTGTTAATTACCGGGACTAACCGTGGCATTGGTTTGGAATTTACTAAACAATATGCTGAGGCTGGCTGGAAAGTACTAGCATGCAGCCGTGCGCCAGCATCTTCTGATGCCTTAAATAAACTAGCTGATATGCATAGCAATATCCAACTTTACACTTTAGACGTAGGTGATTTTGAGCAAATAGATGCATTGGCAACACAGTTGAACAATGTGAGCATAGACGTGCTGATTAACAATGCTGGCATTTACCCGAGTAGCAATATTAGCAGTGCCAGTGCTGATGCTTGGTTAGATGGCTTTAAAATCAATACGGTTGCGCCGTTCAAAGTAGCAACTGCATTTAAGGCTCACATTGCAAACAGTAAACTCAAAAAACTAGCGACATTGTCGAGCAAAATGGGGAGCTTGGACGATAATACTAGTGGTGGCAGTTACATTTATCGTTCTACCAAAACTGCAGTCAACATGGTGATGAAAAGTCTAAGTGTTGATTTAGCTGATGCTGGCATTGCGGTTGTCACACTTCACCCAGGTTGGGTACAAACAGATATGGGTGGCCCTAACGGTTTAATTAATAAGCAAACCAGCGTTAATGGTTTGCGAAAGGTCATCGACAACCTAAGCCTTAGCAACACAGGCAAATTCATCGCTTATGATGGCAAAGAGATTGCTTGGTAGTTTATGTAACTTTATTGACTGGTTGCTTAAACGGCGCGCGCGATTCAAGCTCGTCTGTATAGGCAGCAATGCCTAATGCCTCGCGCGCAACAAAGCTTTTAATTGCCGCATCAAATTCTGGTGAAGTGATTTTATGATACGAGCAAGTAGGTCGTGGCTCGAAACCGCGTGCGAGTTTATGCTCACCCTGCGCACCGCCCTCAAAATAAGTAATATTTTCTTCAATACAAAACTGCTGCGCTTGATAATAACAAAGTTCAAAATGCAAACCAGAAACAAACTGAAGTGCGCCCCAATAGCGACCATAAAGCGTGGTTTGATTATAAATATTGAGTGTGGCTGCGACTTTTTTCCCATCTTGTTCAGCAATAATCAACAATAGGTTCTCTGGCATATTTCTACCAATCTCGACAAAAAACTCACGTGTTAAATATGGCGTTGATCGATGTTCTGTATATGTATTGCAGTAGCATTCATAAAAGAAATTCCAATCCTCGGCACTTGCTGCAGTGCCTTTAATAGGCTGGCAGCTAACACCTGCTTTACTAATTTTGTTTCTTTCCTGGCGAATTTTCTTACGTTTGTTATGACTTAGCGTTTGTAAAAAATCATCGAAACATTGGTAATCTTTATTCTCCCACCTAAATTGCACGCCTTTGCGTTGATGCCAACCTACCGATTGCAACAGCTGTGCATCAGCAACATCAGGAAATAAAATGTGCGCACTAGATAGTTTGTTTTTATTCATTACTTCTTCTAGTGCTTCAATGATCAGTAATTTGGTAGCAGGGCTTTTTGCTAGTAGTCTTGCACTCGTGATTGGCGAAAATGGGATGGCTGAGAGTAATTTTGGGTAATAGTTTCCACCGGCTTGCTCATATGCATCAGCCCATGACCAATCGAACACATATTCACCGTAAGAATGACTTTTTACATACAAAGGCATTGCGCCTATTAAGTCGTTGCCCTGAGTAACTAACAATGGATAAGGTGTCCAGCCTGTGCCAGCACCAACAGACTTTGATGATTCTAAAGCACTAAAAAACGCATGGCTAAGTAACGGGGTGCCATCGGTAAGTGAATCCCATTTTTCTGGTAAAATTTCACTGAAAGTTTCGACAACTTGAACGATGGGCTTACTAACATTTTGCATAAAATAACTGTAGCTAAGTTGCTTTACAAAAAAAAGGGGAGATTAGCAAACAGAAAGAAAGTAGACATACTTAATTTAAAAATTACGAATTCTGTTATACAGGTTTAAGAAATTTAGCTTGGTTGCTTACGAATAGAGGACGCTTGCTTTTTAATTTTTAGCTTACCTTTTTGTTTGAGCTCTGCTTCTAATTTTTCAAGACGCTCTGCCTCAACTCTAGCATTAGCTGCTTTATGACGCTCTGACCATTTAGCTTGCGCTAGCTCTAATTCTTCAAAAGTGATCACATTATCTTCGTCGACATCCACATAACTAAAATGTCTAGCCACTTGCGGTAAACATACGGCAGCTTCCTCACGAGTTAAGGTTTCATCGACATCATTATCACATCGTGCAAAACGTTGTTTTAAGTTGGCCTTCATTGCTTTGCGTCTTTTTTGAATCGCAATATGTTCAGGGTCTGTGTTCCTAGAAAAGTCTGCTAATGCTTTGCGCAACCTAGCACGATCATCGGGACTGAAATTGAGTTCTAAGGTTTTTTCTAAAGCATATTGTTGTCTGATTTCAGAAATAGTTTCGCTATCTGGCACTTGTGGTGCTAAATCACCATCTCCGCCAGCATATGCAGAAAATGTGGCAAATACACTAAACAACAATAAAGCCGATGTCTGTGAAAATAAAACTTTACTTGATAACATCATGATTAATATAAATGCCTTGATCAAATAGAAGCTAAATAAATTAGATTGATAATGTTGATTCAACTTTGTTAACGAATTATTTCAATTTAACATTTATTTGTAAGTAAATGTAATTAATCCGTTTAATACAATTATGAGGGTATTATTAATCAATTAGTTTCATATAAATTCTAGATTTATTGATATTTAAATCATATACTTAGGATTTACTCCTAAATATTAAAAACCATTTCAATCCTGAAGAGCAACTTAATGCCTGAAGCCAATAAAAAAATATTAATTGTGGATGATGATTTGCGCATGCGCGAATTATTAGAACGCTATTTAACTGAGCAAAACTTTGAAGTTGATACCGTGTCCGATGCTGTTGAAATGAATACTGCATTAAGCAAACATGCATTTGATTTATTGGTTTTAGATTTAATGCTACCGGGCGAAGATGGCCTAGCTATTTGTCGAAGATTACGTGCTGCTGAAGTTGCTACGCCTATTATTATGCTTACAGCACGAGGGGATGAAGTGGATCGTATAATTGGTCTAGAGATGGGTGCAGACGATTACCTACCTAAGCCATTTAATCCACGTGAGTTATTAGCAAGAATTAATGCTGTAATGCGCCGTAATGATAAACAGCTATCTAGCAACACGTCTGCCAAACAAGACCCCTTTGCTTTTGGAGAGTTTCTTTTTGATCCTGCTAATCGCAGCCTAAGTCGAAATGGTACGTCCATTACGATTACTAGCGGTGAGTTTGCTTTATTAAAAGTATTTACAGAGCATCCAAGGCAACCATTATCACGCGATAGACTAATGCAATTAGCACGTGGCCGAGAACTAGATGTGTTTGACCGTAGTATTGATGTGCAAGTCTCCCGTTTAAGAAGAATTATCGAACCCGACTCATCAAACCCGCGTTATTTACAAACCATGTGGGGCTTTGGTTATGTATTTATTCCTGATGGTGAAGCAAATACTTAAGCTAATTCATTCCGCTATCTTAATTTCTAATATAAAGTTAATTAACATTGCCACTTCTGCCACGGACAATTTTATCTAGACTACTGCTACTAATCGCCATTTTATTAGGCATTAGTATTTATGGTTCATTGAAGATTTTCGATTACTTTGATCGTGAGCCACGCGCAACAACTGCGGCTTTACAAGCAGTGACCGTTGTTAATTACACTCGCGCATCATTGATTGCTGCACACGAAAACAGGCGTATTGCTTTACTCTCCGAACTAACAGGCCGTGCGGGTGTACGTGTCTATGCAGCAGACTTCATGGAACATATCGAACCACTGCCAAACGATCAGTTTGTCAATTTAATTGCTGATAAAATACGCGAACAATTAGGTGAAGAGACAATCATCACAGTCAATCATTATGGTATTCAAGGTTTATGGATTAGTTTTAACGTGGAACTAGATGACTATTGGGTAGTAATTCCGAACATCCAAGTAGACCGTCCGTTTCAATGGCATTGGCTAGGCTGGGCTGCGTTAATTGGCTTACTATCGTTATTCGGTGCTTACATTATTGCCACACGTATTAACCGCCCATTGAATCGACTCGCAATCGCTGCTGATAAATTACGTAAAGGTGAAATTGCACCAAAATTACCTGAAGACAATTTGGATGAACTACGTGAAGTTAATCAAACTTTTAATGAAATGGCTGAAGCCTTGAGACGTTTAGATGCCGAGCGTACGTTGTTATTAGCCGGCGTTTCGCATGACATTCGTACACCAATGGCACGTTTACGCCTTGCAGTAGAACTGTTACCCGACGAGCAATGCCAACAAATGAAACTAGGTATGATCGAAGATATTGCCGATATGGATAATATTATTAATCAGTTTTTAGATTTTGTACGCGGCGTTGAAGGTGAAACTCCACAAATAATGGATATTAATGAATTGCTGCGTATGCTTTTAGATCGTCAAACTCGTGCTGGTCGAGATCTTAAAGTTAAGTTTGCGCCAAAATACGCCATCCCTTTAAGGCCACTAGCCATGCAACGGATGTTAGATAACCTAGTGGGAAACGCTTATGCATATTCTAAAGGTGACGTTTCTGTTGAATGCAATATTACTGCAAAAAACGTTGTCATTAGCGTCTTGGATAGAGGGCCAGGCATTCCAGAAAAACATGCAGATCGCCTTTTGCGCCCATTTGAGCGCTTAGACACTGCACGCAATAAAAATGAAGGTGGCAGTGGCCTTGGCCTAGCCATATGTAATCGCATTGCTAAATTACACCGAGGTAACTTAAAACTAATTAATAGAGAGGATGGTGGGCTAGAAGCGAGAGTATGCTTACCTATTGAAGAATAATAGAACTTAACATTGGGTTTTAAGATCTAAGCGGAAAACCAAACCTAAGTTTGAAACCAATTCAACTTTTCTCTTAACTGCACGACCTCGCCAATAATAATTAAACTCGGTGGTTTTATTTTGGCTAATGCAACTTTTTCAGCCAAGTCTAGCACTGTCGCGGCAATCACCCTTTGTTTTTGTGTTGTCCCCTGCTCTATCACAGCAGCTGGCATCGTGGCAGCAACGCCACGGGCAATTAATTGTTTACAAATTTCAGCCAACCCAATCAAACCCATATAAATCACCACTGTTTGATTTGGTCGTGTCATCGCCTCCCAATCTAAATCAACTGAACCCTCTTTTAAATGTCCAGTAATAAACAAACACGCTTGTGCGTAATCGCGATGCGTTAGCGGAATACCCGCATAGCTTGAAACACCACTTGCTGCAGTAATTCCTGGCACAACTTGAAAAGGCACGCCTTGCTGCATTAACGTGTCTATTTCTTCACCACCACGACCAAAAATAAATGGATCACCACCTTTTAATCTTAATACGCGTTTACCTTGTAAAGCCAGTTTAGTTAAAAGTGCATTAATTTCTTCTTGTGGCATCGTATGTTGATCGCGCGATTTACCTACATAAACTAGCTCTGCATCACGACGTACAAGCTCCATTACTTGCGGGCTGACTAGATTATCGTAAACACAAACATCACATTGCTGCATTAATCTCAAGGCACGAAATGTCAGCAAGTCAGGGTCACCCGGGCCGCCGCCCACCAAAAAGACTTCGCCTTTACTTACATTAGCATCCGTATCATTAAGTGTTGCTTGCAAGTAATTGCGCGCCGCTTGTTCTTGGCCAGACAATACTCTTTCCACCATTGGGCCTTGCAACATATTTTCCCAAAAAAATCTGCGTGCTTGGGTTGTTTTAAATTTCGCTTTTACTTGGCCTCTGAACTCACCCGCAATCGCTGCAATACGTCCATAACCTGCAGGCAACATGGTTTCAATTTTAGTGCGAATATATCGTGCTAATACTGGTGCTTTACCACCTGAAGAAACCGCAATCACGATTGGGCTACGATCGATAATCGATCCCATCGTAAACGTACAAAGAGCAGGAGAGTCCACTACATTGACAGGAATGCTTAGTGCTTGCGCTGCGATTGAAACTGCCTTATTCACAGCATCGTCATCGGTAGCTGCCACTACCATGCAAGCACCATTCAATTGACTAGGATCAAAATTTTCATTGTCATATTGAAATTTCTTATCGTCTAACATCTGCTGTAATTCAACACATAATACTGGTGAAATTAATGTAATAGCAGCGCTAGCTTTTAACAACATAGTCACTTTACGGGTGGCAACTTCTCCGCCGCCGATCACAATACATGGGCGATTTTTGATGTTGAAAAATATTGGCAATGCTTCCATAAAACACTTATGTTGGGGTAGATTAAGATTGTAGCCATTTTACCTTGCTAGCCCTGTGATGCAACTATGATCCAAGTAAATAAGCTAAAATACAGCTTTAACTGTATTGATGTATAAATTGTGAGCAAAAAAGTCTTTATTAAAACCTTTGGCTGTCAGATGAATGCATACGATTCATCTCGTATGGTGGATATGCTTAAGCAAAGCGATGACATGGTAGAAACACAAACTGCAGATGATGCTGATGTGATTTTACTCAACACATGCTCTATTCGCGAAAAAGCTGAAGACAAAGTATTCAGTCATCTTGGTCGATTTGTGCCACTTAAAGAGAAAAACCCTGATTTGATTATTGGTGTTGGCGGTTGTGTTGCAAGTCAAGAAGGTGAAAACATTATCAAACGTGCACCATATGTAGATGTCGTTTTTGGTCCGCAGACATTGCACCGGTTACCTGAGCTAATTAAAGATAAAAAAAACTCTGGCAAATCGCAAGTAGATATTGAGTTTCCTGAAATTGAAAAGTTTGATCATCTACCTCCTCCAAAAGTAGAAGGAGCATCGGCTTTCTTAAGTATTATGGAAGGCTGTAGCAAATATTGCAGCTTTTGTGTTGTACCTTATACGCGGGGCGAAGAAGTTTCTCGTCCTTTTGATAGCATTCTCACTGAGGCCGTGCAATTAGCAGAGCAAGGTGTCAAAGAAATTACCCTACTTGGCCAAAATGTAAACGCCTACCGAATAGAATATGAAGATGTTGAAGCTGATTTGGCGATGTTGATTGAAACGATTGCTGAGATCCCTGAAATTGAACGCATTCGCTTCACGACTAGCCACCCCAATGAGATGACAGATCGCTTAATTGCCTGTTTTGGCAGCATACCTAAATTGGCAGTGCAATTTCACTTACCTGTACAAGCAGGCAGCGACCGTGTACTAATGGCCATGAAACGCAATCACACCATCTTGCAATACAAAAGTATCATTCGAAAGCTCAAAGCAGTCAGCCCAAACCTCACGTTTACATCTGATTTTATCATTGGCTTCCCAGGTGAGACTGAAAAAGATTTTGAAGCCACAGTAAAGTTGATGCAAGAGATTGGCTTTGATTACAGCTTTAGCTTTTTGTATAGTCCACGCCCCGGCACCCCAGCTGCGTTTATTGAAGACGACACAACGCACAAAACCAAACTAGCGCGCCTACAACAATTACAAGCCATTAATACCGCCCAAGGTGAGGAGTTTAGCCGAGCCATGTTGGGCACAACACAGCGCATACTCATCGAAGGCTTATCTAGCAAAGACCCATCGGTTTTCGTCGGAAAAACAGATAACAATCGCATTGTGACCATTGCAAAACAAGATGGATTAATTGGAAATTTTGTTAACGTAACCATTACTGATACTGACAACCCAAAGCGCCTTCAAGGCGAAATTGTGAACTTATAGATGGAAATTACGGTACAACCAGAAGACAATGCACGCCTAGCCAATCTCTGTGGCCCTTTAGATGAGAATCTAAAACAAATTGAAATCGCATTAGAAGTAAATATTAATCGTCGAGGCAGCACTTTTAATATTACAAGTGCAAGTTCCGTTGCCGCCAAGCAAAACAATATGCGCATGGCATCAGAAATGATAGAAAATTTTTACGTGCGTGCTAAAAAACCGATTGAACTAGAAGATATTCAGTTAGGCTTAGTTGAAGTAGATAAGCTCAAACCTGAAGATGTGAACTCCAACGCTATGCCTGTATTAATGACAAGGCGAGGTGATTTACATGGCCGCACCCCAAGGCAAGTAGAGTACTTACAACAAGTGCAAGACCATGATATTACCTTTGGCATTGGCCCTGCAGGCACAGGCAAAACCTATTTAGCGGTGGCTAGCGCAGTAGATGCGATGACGCGTGACCGTGTAAAACGGATTGTATTAGTACGGCCTGCTGTTGAAGCGGGTGAACGCTTAGGCTTTTTACCTGGTGATTTAAATCAAAAAGTAGACCCTTATTTACGCCCACTTTACGACGCTTTATATGACTTAGCAGGCTATGACACAGTGAATAAAATGTTTGAACGGCAAGCTATTGAAGTCGCACCACTGGCTTACATGCGCGGACGAACTTTGAATCAAAGTTTTATTATTTTGGATGAAGCGCAAAACACCACCCCAGAACAAATGAAAATGTTTTTAACCCGTATTGGCTTTGGTACAAAAGCTGTTATTACTGGAGACGTGACACAAATCGATTTACAGCGTGGCCAAAAAAGCGGTTTAGTGGAAGCACAAAACATTTTAAAAGGCGTCAAAGGCATTGCCATGACCCAATTTTTATCGGCAGATGTGGTGCGTCACCCATTGGTACAAAAGATTATTAATGCCTATGAAACTTATGAGGCAAAGCAGCAAGATTGAGTGAAGGGGGAAATCAATATTATCTAACTACACTGACTTGCTGCTAACTTTTGGAACTAACTACTGGAGTAACAATGATAAAAATTTATGATTTTGAAGGCTTTCCAAACCCTGCTCGTGTAAGAATCGCTTTAGCTGAGAAAGGTGTAATGGATCAAGTAGAGTTTGTAAGCATTAACGTACCAGCAGGTGAACACCGCACCCCTGCATTTATGGCTAAAAATCCAAGTGCAACTGTTCCTTTATTAGAACTTGATGATGGCACGACTATTTCAGAGTGTACTGCCATTACTGAATATATTGACCATACCTTTGGCGGCATTTCCTTAACTGGAAAAACACCAAAAGAGCGTGCAATAGTGCATATGATGCAACGTCGTGCTGAACAAAGTGTTATGGATGCTATCGCAGGTTATTTTCACCATGCAACGACTGGCCTTGGCCCAGAGATTGAAACTTATCAAAATAAAGACTGGGGTTTAAAACAGGCTGAACGCGCGACAATAGGTATGTGTTATTTTGATTCTGTATTAGCTTCTAATACTTATATCGCTGGCGATAACTTTTCAATGGTCGATATTACTGTATTTGCAGGCTTAGCTTTTGCTGATTTTATCAAGTTTGAAATTCCTAACGATTTTAAAAACTTAGCTGGATGGCGTGAGCGTGTTGCAAAAAGACCTAGCATTTCTGGTTAATTTTGAAGAAATAATTAATAGAGTAAGTAACACAATTAAATTGCTGCAATGGATTGATTGGAAGCTAAGAAAATGTCTGATTAATTATGTTTCGCCCCCTAATTTTCCTCAAAACTGAGCTGATATTCGAAATGAGAAATGATGAAAACACTCATTAAATTAAGGAAAATCCAATTAATCAATCAGTTGGCAACACTTATCAATGCTGGAATCTCTCCTTCAGATGCGGTTCAAAAGTTAAGAGAATCGGATGTAAAGGTTTCTTTTTTTTTGAGCAGTACTGCCAAGCGGTTGAGTATGGGAAAATCACTTTCGGCGTCATTTGCAGAAAACGGTTTATTAAATCGGTTTGATATAATTTTATTGGATATAGCAGAAAAATCTGGACAATTGTGTTCAGGGTTAGCCAATACACGAAGGCGTTTGGAAAAACGACATGATCAGTTAAGAGTACTAAAACAGAAATGCTACCTGCCTTTGGGTATATTGGCCGTCGCTGTATTGGTCACCTTCTTATTGTCACTGGTGCGCGATACACCCTTGCAAGCATTTTTTCAGTTATTAACTGGGGCTGGTTATTTTCTTATATTAGTTTTGTGTATAAAGCTTATTCTTGCACAAAGTGACAATGCAACTGATTTCGCATTTCGTATTTTCTGGCAAAACCCTAAATTAAGATCCGTTGGAGTACTAAGTAATATTGTTGAGTACAATTTGTACTACAACTTAACGCTTCAACTGAAATCGGGGGTCGATGCACTTCAAGCAGTTAAAGCGTTAGAAAAACTTTGTAGTGTACCAAACTACCTTGAGTCAGTTGGCAATTGTCATCAATCGATATCTTCTGGTAGTGATTTGTTATCCGCGCTAGACAATGCTGGTTTGGTTTTTAACAGTGATTTATACCAGCTTTTTAATACCTCTGAAAAAAGTGGTAGTTTGGATTCAGGCTTAACAAGATATCTAACAGTAAAAGAATTAGAACTTGAAAATCAGATTGTTTCTTTGAATCAATGGTTGTCTAGAATCTTCTATTTCTTGGTTTTATTTCTTTCCTTATCATTATTTTAAATAGCATACCTCTTAGTAAAGAAATTATTGCCACCTAGTAATAATTAGCCGAAAAGTTAAGCATACAAGAAGCAAGAGGTCAGCCAGCTTGTTTTTCAGAATTAACGATAACTACTTTCTAAATATTAATTTTTAATTGAACAAACACTTAATTACCTACCAATATTTTTTCTTTAGTTCTCACTTCTTTTTTGATTGGTAAAGTGTAAGAATTTTACTACTTAGATAGAAAGATTGAAGTTTTCCAAGTCATTTCACCAATTGTCACCAACACACTTACTGCTCCCCATCCACGTCTTTTACCAGTTAAGTTTTCGCTTAAAAATTTAATTTTTCAGATTGTGCTTTTGGTAACGTAATAAAGTGCCAAGCGCCTTTGCCTTGCCATAACTAACATTTTCCAATGTAACTAAAGCTCAAATAAATCATCAAATGATTATATAATTAAGCTATTAATGATGCATAAAATTAAATTAAATTTACAAGTTGCTAGCTCGCTTAGCAACATTCCAAGTGAAACCCAATTTAAAAAATGGGCAAAAGCTACTTTGCGTGTCGAAATAGAAGTCACTATTCGTATTGTTGATAAAGCTGAAAGTCGTGAATTAAACAATATGTATCGTGGTAAAGATTATGCGACTAATGTGCTGACGTTTCCAATATCAGAAGATCCGTGTTTAATGGGCGATATTATTATCTGCGCGCCAGTAGTTATTGCGGAAGCCAAATTGCAAAATAAAGCACTTGAAGCACATTATGCGCACTTGACTGTACATGGAGTGTTGCATTTACATGGCTATGATCATGAAATAGAAGAACAGGCGGCTTTAATGGAGTCTATTGAGGTGACAACGTTACAACGTTTAGGGTATGCTGACCCTTATCTTATTTTACAGGATGCTTAACAGCATTACATATGGCCAGCGAGTCGGATAAGCCAAACCAAAAACCAAGTTTACTAAAACGTTTAAGCCAATTTTTATTGCACGAACCAGAAGACCGCGAACAGCTATTCAAGCTATTGCAAGGCGCGCATGAACACCAACTAATGGATGGCGACTCTCTCGCCATGATTGAAGGCGTGTTGCAAGTGAGTGACATGCAAGCGCGCGATATAATGATTCCACGTTCACAGATGGATGTCATCGACATCTCTAAATCTCCAAAAGAATTTATTCCACATGTAATAGAAACTGCTCACTCACGTTTTCCTGTGATTGAAGACGATAAAAATGATGTGATTGGCATTCTGCTTGCTAAAGATCTTTTACGTTATTACGCAGGAGAAGATTTTGAAGTGCGTGACATGCTCCGTCCTGCAAATTTCATTCCTGAATCAAAACGCTTAAATGTTTTGCTCAAAGAGTTTCGTAGTAATCGCAACCATATTGCCATTGTTGTTGATGAATACGGTGGCGTAGCTGGCATGGTGACAATTGAAGACGTGTTAGAGCAAATTGTGGGTGATATTGAAGATGAATATGATTATGACGAAGATGAAGACAATATTATTGAGCAATCAGAAGGTAAGTTTCGCGTAAAAGCGCTCACCGAAATAGATGATTTTAATGAAGCAATTGGCACACAATTCAGTGACAAAGAATTCTCCACTATTGGTGGCTTAGTCATCAATAAATTTGGCCACTTACCTAAGCGTGGCGAAAGCATAACTATCGATAATATGAATATTAGCGTGATTCGTGCTGATAGTAGGCGCTTACATTCTATGGTCATTAAAATTCTGTCTGAAGAGTAGTTTGCATTAAAACTGACGTAACGTGAGTAAAAACCATGAACTATTTTGTAGTTACGATGTTCTTAAGAATGATAATGAAAAGGATATTCATATGAAATATATTAATTTTAATTTAGTAAAAATCAGTTTAATTGCAGCGCTGCTCGCTCTAAACACTGCATGTTCCACCACAGGTAGCAATCAAGCTGCGGCTCAAACGACGGGCACAAATGATGTTTCAAAAACTGCTGCTACTGGAAAAGAGCTCCCAACCCAAGAACGAGCATTCGTTGACGCAATTAATGGCTCAAACAAAAAATCTATCATTGCACAATTTGGCGAACCTGCAAAAGCGGATGACGTAAAAATTAAAGGGTCAAATAAAATCGTTGCTTCAATCTGGCAATATCATTACATCAACACTGATGTGGATGGCACGTATTACCAAACAACTGAGTTAGACTTTATTAATAACAAGGTTGTACAAGTCGTATTTTTAAATAATGATGGTTCAGAACCTGAGGCAGGTAGCCAAAGCTATCAAGTGCCTGAAGCAGCAAAATAATAAAAGCCACATTAAAACGATTTAGTTTAGAAGTTAGCGACAAAAAAAGGGTGATTTAGTCACCCTTTTTTAATTGCGTGAATCTTTCGCCTACTTCTTTATTTTTTACTTATTTAATGAATCACGAATTTCACGTAACAATACAACATCTTCTGCTGTTGGTGCTGGCGCAGGGGCTGGCTGTTCTTTTTTCATTTTATTCATATAGCGCACTATTTGGAAAATAATAAAAGCAAGAATAACAAAGTTAAGTAAAATCGTAATGAAATTACCATAGGATAATACGCTGCCCAATTTTTGCGCTTCAACCAACGATAAAGTAGCGTCTTGTCCAGCAAGCGGAACATACATATTAGCAAAATCCGTGTCCCCAAACATGCCTATGACAGGCATAATAATATCTTTTACTAATGAATCAACGATCTTACCAAACGCACCACCAATAATCACACCAACAGCTAGATCCATCACATTACCACCAGCTGCAAACTCTTTAAATTCTGACATCATTCCCATTTTTTTCTCCGAAAAATACTAAAAGCTTATACATTAAATATTGCAGCGCTAATATTGGTCTAATGCGCCATTGTTGTCAACGCTACAAACCAGTACTTCTTTTAAATTCCTATTGTGGGGTACTTTGGCTTATACATACTAAATTTTATTCAATTCCTATTTTCCAGGTAATAGTGTCACGTATACTATGTCAAACATTTCTTACTAAAACAAAGTTAGTTAGCATGCAAAAACAGTATCAATCATTTCTTTATGCCTACTTGCTCGGCGCCTTTGCAGTACTGGGCTTTGCTCCTTTTTATATCTTTCCTGCCAGTATCATTTCATTAATTGGTGTTTTTTACCTTTGGTTTAAAGCATCGACACCAAAAGCCGCACTCAAGCTCGGCTTTGTATTTGGTTTAGGTTTATATACTATTGGTATTTATTGGATATATATAAGCCTGCATACTTTTGGTGGTATGCCATGGTGGTTTGCTAGTTTTTGTACTTTTTGTCTATGCGCGTTTATGGCTCTTTTTCCTGCTCTCGTTGGCTACTTTAGTAAATATCTTGGTTTTCTTGTTATTACAGCTCCTGTGCTTTGGGGCTTATCTGATTGGGTACGTAGCTGGATTTTTACAGGATTCCCTTGGCTAACATTAGGCTATAGCCAAGCACCATATAGCCCGTTATCTGGCTACATGCCTATTATTGGTGTTTATGGGGTGTCTATTATCACCGCACTAATAGCTGTGCTTGTTGCTAATTGGCTGGCTAACCAGCACTCAAGCAAGCAACATCAAATGGCTTGTAGACGTAATACTATAATCACCATTACTCTCACGGTAGCGGTTGGCATGGTGTTAAAGATAGCGCCCTGGTCAACACCGGTTAACGCTCCTTTTAAAGTGAGCTTAGTGCAAGGAAATATCTCACAAGACATAAAATGGGCGCCAGAGATTGCACAAGACACCATCAATCAATATGTGAAAATGACACAAGCGAGTGATGCCAAATTGATTATATTGCCAGAAACTGCAATGCCGGTGCTTGCCAGTCAATTAGATAGCAATGTCAAAGATACTTTAACGAAACACGCCAAGAAAAATAACGGTAATATAATTGTAGGCATGGTGGAGTATGATGAAAATACTCAAGAATATTTCAATAGTGCATTGAGTTATGGAAAGTCATCAACACAAAGTTACTCCAAAACGCATTTAGTACCTTTTGGGGAGTTTATCCCACTTAAAAAAGTATTTGGATGGGTTTATCGCGATTGGCTGAATATTCCATTGAGTGATTTATCACGCGGTAAAAACTTAACGCCAATGCAATTAGGTGATCAAAAAGTAGCGGTAAACATTTGTTATGAAGATGTGTTTGGCGAGGAAATTACGCGCATGCTGCCAGAGGCAACTTTACTCGTTAACATTAGTAATGACGCTTGGTATGGGCAATCTTATGCGGCTGATCAACATTTACAATTCAGCCAAGCACGTGCGATTGAAACAGGCCGTATGGTGTTACGAGCAACCAACACTGGTGCGACCGCCATTATCGGCACCGATGGGGTCGTGTTACAACATGCTCAACATGACAAAACCATCACAGTGAATGGCAAAGCGCAAGGCTATACTGGCTCCACCCCTTATGTCCGCTGGGGAAACTGGCCATTCATTATCTTTAGTTTAGGTGCGATAGCCTTTGTGATTAGGCGCAAAAAACAGTAAAATCATGCTTTCGAAAATATAAAAACTATTCTAAATGTTGACCTTCCAGCAAATCATATTAAACCTACAATCCTATTGGGACAAACAAGGCTGTACTTTATTACAGCCATACGATATGGAAGTGGGCGCTGGCACATCACACACAGCAACATTTTTACGCGCACTTGGGCCAGAGCCTTGGAGTGCTGCTTACGTGCAACCCAGCCGCCGTCCGAACGATGGTCGTTACGGCGAAAATCCGAATCGTTTACAACATTACTATCAATACCAAGTGGTACTCAAACCTGCACCTGCCAACATTATGGATTTATATTTAGGCTCGCTTGAGGCACTGGGTTTTGACCTGAAACAAAATGATGTACGTTTTGTGGAAGATGATTGGGAAAACCCAACATTAGGCGCATGGGGATTAGGTTGGGAAGTTTGGCTAAATGGTATGGAAGTGACACAATTCACTTACTTTCAACAAGTAGGTGGTATTAATTGCAAACCTATAACAGGCGAAATTACTTACGGTCTCGAACGTTTAGCAATGTATTTACAGGGAGTTGAAAACGTATACGATTTAGAATACTCCACCGATGTTAAATATGGTGATGTGTTTTTGCAGAATGAAAAAGAACAATCTGCATATAACTTCGAACATTCCGATGTAGAGTTTTTACTCACTGCTTTTAGTGCACATGAAAAACAAGCAAAAAATTTAATAGAAGAAAAGCTAGCCTTACCTGCATATGAGCAAGTGCTTAAAGCCGCACATACATTTAATTTACTTGATGCGCGCGGCGCAATCTCGGTCACAGAACGTGCTGCGTATATCGGCCGCATTCGTAATATATCGCGTAGTGTAGCAGCAAGTTATTTAGATAGTCGCGCTAGACTTGGCTTCCCGATGGCGCCCCAAGACTGGGCGAATGAAGTACTTGCGCAATTAAAACAACAAAACGAGAAAAAGAAAAAGAAGGCAGCAACATGAGTAATTTATTAGTCGAATTATTGGTAGAAGAGCTTCCACCTAAAGCGCTAAAGCAATTAGATATTGCTTTTTCAATGTCATTATTTCAAAACCTTCAATCTCAAGGCTTAGTAGCTGACAATGCAAAGATCACAAGTTTTGCTACCCCACGTCGATTAGCGACACATATTACCGGAGTCACCAGCAAAGCAACTAATAAACAAGTTGCACAAAAAATAATGCCAGCCAAAATTGGTTTAGACGCGGAAGGCAACGCCACACCGGCACTTTTAAAAAGGCTTGCTGGTTTAGGATTGGATGCATCTGCCGTTGCCACATTAAGACAAGAAAATGACGGTAAAAATGATGTGTTATTCTGGGATAGCATACAGAGTGGCACTACTTTATCAAAAGGCTTGCAAAAAGCATTAGAAGAAACCTTAACAAAACTTCCAATACCTAAAGTCATGACATATCAGCTACATCAAAATACAGATAATCCAGGCTGGGAAAGTGTTAATTTTGTGCGCCCTGCACACGGCTTAGTCGCATTGCATGACGACAAAATAATACCTGTAAGTGTACTTGGTTTAAATGCAAGTAATATAACAAAAGGTCATCGTTTTGAAGCTAAAAAACAAAACATTACCATTAATCATGCAGACACCTATGATGAACAACTAAAAACAGAAGGTGCAGTACTTGCAAATTTCGCTGATCGTAAAGCTGAAATTGCAAAGCAGCTTTCAGCTGCTGCTGCCAAAGAAAAGCTTAAGCCAGTCGAAGATGAAGACCTGTTAGATGAAGTGACTGCATTAGTCGAGTTACCTAATATATTACTAGGCCAATACGAACAAGAGTTTTTGGATGTTCCGCAAGAGTGTTTGGTGCTAACCATGAAGTCGAATCAAAAGTACTTTCCTTTATTAGATGATAATGGAAAACTAACAAACAAATTTTTAATTGTTTCCAACATTAGACCAACAGATCCAAGTCAAGTTATTGGTGGCAATGAGCGTGTGGTCCGCCCACGTTTGGCGGATGCTAAATTCTTTTTCGATCAAGATCGAAAAAAGACGTTAGAAAGCCGCATTATTAGCTTAGATAAAGTTGTGTATCACAATAAATTAGGCTCACAAGGCGAACGCAACACCCGTGTGACCCACATTGCTAGTGTCATCGCAAAGCAACTAGGTAATGCTGATTTAGTCGCAAAAGTAGAGCAAGCTGCACGCTTATCGAAGGCAGATTTAATCACAGACATGGTGAGTGAGTTCCCTGATCTACAAGGCATTATGGGCCGCTACTATGCCCAATATGAGGGATTAGATGATGACGTTGCTTTTGCCATAGAGGACCACTACAAACCACGCTTTGCTGGTGATGAGTTACCACGAAGCAATGTCGGTATTTGTGTGGCATTAGCAGATAAATTAGAGACACTCGTTGGCTTATTTAGCATAGGTGAGAAACCAACAGGCGACAAAGACCCATTCGCATTACGTCGTCAAGCTTTAGGCATTATCAGAATGCTCATCGATGCTAAATTACCACTTTCATTTTCATCGCTCATCTCAATGGCTTTAAAACAATTCGATGGTGATGATTCACTATTGGTCTCAATTAAAGCATTTTGCTTTGATCGGTTAAGTGTCAATTTAAAAGACCAAGGTGCAAGCCCACAAGAAATTGAAGCAGTACTTTCGCTTTCACCTGATGCATTGAATGAAATACCAAAACGATTAGAGGCTGTACGTGTTTTTGCTAGCCTACCAGAAGCTTCTGCACTTGCTGCAGCCAATAAGCGCGTTGGTAATATTCTTAAAAAAGTTGATGGTGAAGTACAACCTGAAGTAAATGCCAACTTGCTGCAAGAAGCCCCTGAAAAGGCATTACATAATGCATTGTCAACGGTAAAAAGAAAATCTGAGACCTTGTTCGATTCGGGTGATTACACAGGCTCATTACAAGCTTTGGCCGCGCTAAAAGGACCCGTTGATGAATTTTTTGATAATGTAATGGTTAATGTTGACAACATAGCACTTAAAAATAATCGTTTGGGTCTATTAAAAATGTTACATCAAACCATGAATCGTGTTGCCGATTTATCTAAGCTCGCGACATAAGCTGAATAGCAACTCAAGATGAGATTAGTGATTTTAGACAGGGACGGTGTGATTAATCAAGATAGCGCCAATTTCATTAAAAACACGAATGAATGGATTCCTATTCCTGGTAGCTTAGAAGCCATTGCCCTACTCAATCAATCCGGTTATCGCGTGGCTTTAGCAACTAATCAATCAGGTGTGGCGCGTGGTTTATTTGATATAAAAACACTTAATACTATTCACGATAAAATGCATCACGCCTTAGCAAAAGTAGGGGGTCGCATTGACGCTTTATTTTATTGTCCACATTCAGCAGAAGATAATTGCGACTGCCGAAAGCCAAAAAGTAAAATGATTAAAGATATTGGTAGAAGATTTTCAGTCGACTTGAATAATGTAGTAGGTGTAGGTGATGCCTTACGTGATTTACAAGCATTCAGTAACGCGGGCTGCCTGCCCATATTAGTACGAACAGGAAAAGGTGAAGAAACAATAGCCTCTGGAGGCTTACCTGACAACACTCTAATATTTGATGATTTAGCTGCTGTTGTACAACATATTATTAATGAGGACTAAGCGTATATGATCATTTGGTTCAGGTCTATGATTTTTAATATTGGACTATGGTTATTCACCATTCCTTTTACTTTAATTGGCTTGCTCAGCTTCCCATTTCCTCCACATGCACGTTATCGTTTTTTAACACTATGGGCGCATGCCATGTTGTGGTGGTTACGTTTTGCTTGCGGATTAAGTTTTGTGGTTAAAGGTCGTGAAAATATTCCAGATTCACCTAGTATTGTGTTATGTAAACATCAGTCTGCTTGGGAAACATTAGCACTTCAGCTAATACTTCCGCCACAAGTATGGGTGCTCAAACGCTCACTGCTATTAATTCCTTTTTTTGGTTGGGCCTTAGCTTTAACTTCTCCCATCGCGATTAACCGTTCTGCCGGGCGCGAAGCATTAAAACAATTAGTCGCTAAAGGGAAAGATCGGTTAGCTAATAATCTTTGGATAGTAATTTTTCCAGAAGGCACACGGATTAGCCCAGGACAACGTGGAAAATATCATATTGGAGGCGCGTGGTTAGCAACACATACGGGGACACAAGTTGTTCCTGTTGCGCATAATGCTGGTAAATTTTGGCCTAAACACTCAATGCTTAAACAACCTGGTGTTATTCAAATTAGCATTGGCAAACCTATAGAATCCTTAGGTTTAAAATCTGATGCACTCAATAAAAAGGTTGAGGCCTGGATTGAAGCAGAAATGCTAACACTAAATAATTACCCAATAAACTAATGCTACAAAAAGCAATCACCTTGCCCAACGGCGACCATATTACTTATCACTTGCAACATCGTGTACGCAAAACAATCGGCTTGAAAATTACCAATAATGGTTTAGTTGTGCATGCACCAAAACGCATTTTCAATTACCAACTTGAAAAAGCTTTGATGGAAAAAGCTAATTGGATTATTAATAAGCTAGCAGCACAAAAGAACAATTATCCTGCCCCTTATCAATGGAAAGATAAGGAGGAGCTTCAGTTGCTAGGCAATCCTATTAACTTAAACTTTTTATTCAACAGTAAAAACAAACAGGTTGCGTTTAAAGATAATACTTTAATTATTGCAATGCCTAATTTAGAAGATTACGTCCTGATACACCATAAAGTGATTCAGTGGTATAAAAAACATGCGTTACAAGACTTTCGTCGCCGAATAGAAATATTATCTACAAAATTAGGTGTTGCTACACCACCATTACGCTTGTCTAATGCCAAAATGCGCTGGGGTAGTTGTACTAATCGTGGGGATATTCGTATCAATTGGCGATTAATACAAACATCGCCAAACATCATTAATTACGTAATTTGCCACGAATTAGCACATTTAAAAGAAATGAATCATTCTGCTAAATTCTGGGCTGTTGTAGCGACTATTTCACCAGATTATAAACAAGCAGAAAAAGAACTGAAGTTTATTTCACCGCAATTACATCGTATGTAATGAGATCAAAAAATTAACAGTCAAGAATAGTCGTTATATACTCGATACTAAAACACTAGCAAACTGATTGCTTGTCTCAGCTGAAGAAGTATTCATTTCTAATCTGGAGTTTTCTAATGTGGCTTCTTTAATACAAGCTTTTGCACACCCAACACAACAAGTGCACTCTGTACCAACACCTAAAGTTTCCTTTAAATGTTTGACGGTAGTTGCACCCTCTCGAACTGCCTGATGTATTTGGCTTTCAGTCACTGCATTACAAACACAAACGTACATAAAGTCTCGTATTAATAGCAATAATGATAATTATTATCATTTGCATCGACTTTGTCAAGCTGTAATCGTTTATTTAAATCTTAAAAATGCCACTGCCGTGGCGAAATTTATATTGACATAAATATCAGGTTAATCTGATTCAATACTGTTTTGAAGGTAATTTTGCAAGGTCATCTCTTTAATCAAGCTCAATTGCGTTTCTAGCCAGTCAATGGCTTCTTCACTTTCTTCAAGTAATTCTGTGAGCAAGTCACGACTAACAAAGTCTTGCTCTAGTTCACATAGTGTAATAGCCTCAACCAGTTGCGCACGCTGAATATCACGCTCAACAGTTAAATCACTATTTAAACATTCAACAACATCTTCACCGATAAGTAATTTGCCTAAGTTTTGTAAATTAGGCAGCCCTTCTAAAAATAATACACGTTCAATTACTTTATCCGCTTCTTTCATTACTCGAATAGATTGCTTATATTGATAATTATTAAGCCGCTCTAGCCCCCAGTTACGAAACATACGAGCATGTAAAAAGTACTGATTAATTGCGGTTAATTGATTTTTTAAAACCTTATTAAGACTTTCAATGATTTTTTTATCGCCTTGCATTTATTGCTCCTTAAGCCTTAGGCTTAATTTGGCTTTGTTGATAGTTTTCAACACCGACCAATTTAATTAAATTAAGTTGTTTTTCTAGAAAATAAGCATGATCCATCTCAGTGTCATCAAGTTGTATTACCAACATTTCACGCGTCACAAAATCTTGCGCTTTTTCACAAGATGCAATAGCTTTTTTCAACGTATTCACGACTTTGTATTCAAACTTCAAATCCGATTCCAACATAGATATTACATCTTTACCAATATCAAGTGCATCACGTTTACTCAGATTGGGCTTACCTTCTAAAAATAGAATGCGCTGGATAATAGCTTGCGCATGCTCCCGCTCATGTAAAGATTCATGCAGTGTATGCTCAGCAATTATATCCAAGCCCATATCGGCATACATTTCACCGTGTATTAAATATTGATCAGTGGCTGTTAACTCACCTGTAAGCAATTCGTTAAGCATGCTTACAATATTTTTATCACCTCTCATTACTTGCTCCATTCATTGTTCAAAATTTTATGTAATCATACAGAAAAACACCTCAAAGTAAAAGTTATTTTCTTCTTAAATATATGATTATAAAGAGAATTTAAATAATAATGTGAATAAAAATGATTCTTATCTATCCTCTTTATTCACGGCATTACTGTTGCTAAAGAAAATTGAAATAAATAATGCATATCTTAAGAAAAGTAGACGATCACTAATATATCTAATTATTATAAAAGGTCATACTGGAGACCATCAATACGCCGCTAGCTCTAGTAAGTATGTCACCAAAAAAAGTTACTCTTCCTTTTCGATAACAGTAAGATTGCATGCTTTAAAGCAGTTTTTCAATATCGCGAGCAATCGCTTCGGGCTTTTGACCAAAACTAAAATAGAGTCTTATTTTTCCTTTTTTATCAAAAGCATACATGCCTGCGCTATGGTCAATCGTATAATCATCTGCTGATTCCCCAGGTACTTTTTGATAGTAAATTTTATAATTACCTAAGGTCTCAGCTGTTTCTTGCAAACTACCACGTAAGCCAATAAAACGGCCATCAAATGACGGCACAAAACTCGCCAGCACTTCTTGTGTATCACGCTCAGGATCAACCGTAATAAACAACACCTGCACTTCATCAGCCTTGTTACCCAAAATTTTCATAGTTTTTTTGAGTTCAGCCATTGTGGTAGGACAAACATCAGGACAATGCGTAAAACCAAAAAACATAACAACCACTTTGCCAGCAAAGTCACTCATTCTGCGTCTTTGGCCAGTGTGATCTGTTAAATTTAATGGCTTAGAAAAGTCGGCACCTGTAATATCTGTCGCTATAAAATCACCAGAAGATTTAACATTGCCACCTTGAGGTGAATCACACGCTGATAATAAACAAAAGAAAATCAACAGAAATAAAGGTCGAAACAGTTTAAACATGGCAAAAACTCCAATAAAAAATACAGATTAGATTTTAACATGCTGATAGATTGCCAGCCTTTAGTTTACAATAATGTTTTTTATGAATAAGAAAGTAACCAGCATCATGGCAATACCAAGTTCAATGGCAGACCGCGACGGCGTTATTTGGTACGACGGTAAATTAGTAAACTGGCGTGATGCCACTACGCATGTATTAACCCATACTTTGCATTATGGCATGGGCGTGTTTGAAGGCGTACGCGCATACAAAACGGATAAAGGCACTGCCATCTTCCGTTTGCAAGATCACACCGACCGGTTATTTCGTAGTGCGCATATTCTTGGCATGAAATTACCTTTCGATAAGAAAACACTTGCCGAAGCACAAAAAACTGCTGTGCGAGAAAATAAACTAGAAGCTGGTTATATTCGTCCAATGGCATTTTACGGGTCTGAGGCGATGGGCATTTCGGCACAAGCGCTTTCCACACATGTGATTGTTGCAGCTTGGAGCTGGGGCGCTTATATGGGACAAGATGCTTTGGATAATGGCATACGAGTTAAAACATCATCATTCTCACGTCACCATGTCAATATTACAATGTGCAAGGCAAAAGCCAATGGCAATTATATGAATAGTATTTTGGCGCATCAAGAAGCGATCACAGATGGTTATCAAGAAGCATTGTTACTCGATGTTGATGGCTTTGTCGCCGAAGGTTCTGGTGAAAATGTATTTATCGTCCGAAATGGCAAGCTTTACACGCCTGATTTAACCAGTGCTTTAGAAGGAATTACGCGCGACACGATTGTTCAATTCGCCGGCGAAATTGGATTAGAAGTGGTTGAAAAACGTATTACACGTGATGAAGTATATACCGCTGATGAAGCATTCTTTACAGGCACGGCTGCTGAAGTGACACCTATTCGAGAGTTAGATAATCGCGCGATTGGTACAGGCAAAGCTGGGCCAATTACAAAACAACTTCAAACAATGTTTTTCGATGCTGTATCGGGAAGGTCTGCACAACATGCAGATTGGCTTACACTAGTTTAGTGGTTTATTTTAAATAAAATTTAAACATAGGAAAGTTATGTCGGACGTAAAAGAGTTTGAAGTCTCAGTTAAAGAGTTACCATTGCATTGCCCTACAAAGGAGGTCGCCTTGTGGGCGTCACACCCACGTGTATTTTTAGATGTTGCAAAAACTGGGCATGTTGAATGCCCATATTGCGGCACAAAATACACACTTAAAGTGGGTGTAAAAGTGAGTCATCACTAACCATCTACTTTTTTAGCACTTTATTCTTAATCTGTCGTGAATGATAACTACGAAAATGAAACGCTTGCACTGCTTAGAGCAGGCAAGCTAGATGGTGTTTCTCAACTTAAACTTGCATGTGAACTAACAGAATTCCCAAGAGAAATTTTTGACTTAAGTGACTCGTTAGAGATTTTAGATCTTACTGGTAATCAATTATCTTCATTACCTGATGATTTATATCGACTAAAAAAACTACGCATTCTTTTCTGCTCTTCTAATCAATTTACGTGCTTACCTGAAGTATTGGGCAGATGTCCAAGTTTGAGCATGGTTGGTTTTAAAGCAAATAAAATTACCCATATTCCTGAGGCTGCAATTCAAACTAGTAGTCTACGGTGGTTCATTTTGACTGATAACAAGCTGAAAACTCTACCTAATAAACTAGGCGAATGCAAAAAACTACAAAAATTAATGCTCGCTGGCAATGCGCTTACCGAATTACCCGATAGTATGGCAAATTGTAGTGCATTAGAATTATTAAGAATCTCGGAAAATCAATTAAAAATGCTACCAGACTGGTTATTCACATTGCCAAAACTCGCCTGGCTAGCCTATGCAGGAAATCCTTTTTCGAACAACGCTATCCAGCATGACCTTCAACAGCAAAACACATTAAAAATACAAAAGATAGACTGGCAAGCATTGACGTTAAAGCAAGTGCTAGGAGAAGGTGCCTCTGGCGTGACCTACCAAGCGACATTCAACCCTACTTCAGCATCTCAGCAAAGTCTGTCTTCAGAAGAGGTTGCGGTAAAGCTATTTAAAGGGAGTTTAACAAGTGACGGCCTACCAAGCTCTGAAATACAGGCCAACATAATGGCAGGCAGGCATGACAATTTAGTGGGAATCAAAGGCATTATTGATAATCATCCAGAAAATACTTCTGGCTTAATGATGCCCTTACTTGATGAAAATTTAAAGATACTGGCTGACCCACCAAACTTTGAGACCTGCACGAGAGATGTTTATGATGAAAATCAAGCTTTCAGCGAGCAAGAAACATTGCATATAGTCGAAGGGGTAACTAGCGCAATGAAACATTTGCACAAACAAGGATTAATGCATGGCGACTTGTATGCCCATAATATACTTTGGCAAGCTGAAAAAGTAGTCTTAAGCGATTTGGGTGGGGCTTCAATATTACCTAAAAACCAACCTGAATTAGGTGAAAAACTGAAGAAAATTGAATGCCGTGCATTGAACGTTCTACTTGAAGAGCTTGCTAAGCGTAGTGAGTTATCTTTTGATCAATTACGCAAACATATTACTATTTGAGGAAATTAACCTGCACTTGACTACCCCATAGCGCTGCAATCACTTGCGCGGCATTTTTATTTTGGCTATTCGTCCAACAATGAATATTTTTAGAACTTAATTCATTGTTTAATAAATTTTTTTCTTTTAATTTTCTTTCCAATTGCATTGCTACAGCTTCACCCGTATCGATTAATTTAACATGTTCGCCAACAATCTCTTGAATCAACTTTTTCACAAATGGATAATGCGTACAACCCAGTACAATAGTATCGACGTTTTCTGCCAAAAGTGCCGCACAATATTGTTGTAACAGGGCTTTGGTTTGTACTGTGTAAATTTCACCACGTTCAACACATTCAACCAACCCTAAACAGCTTTGTGTGATGACTTTAACCTGCTGCCCATAACTTTCTAATAGTGCTGCAAACTGAGCACTTTCCAACGTGCCTACTGTTGCCAACACGCCGATAATGCCATTACTTGAAACCGCAGCTGCGGGCTTTAAGGCAGGCTCCATGCCAATAATTGGAATATCTAAATAATGGGTCCGTAAGCTTTTTGCAGCAGCAGCCGTTGCTGTATTACATGCAATGACTAAAGCTTTAGCATTTTTACCATGTAAAAATTGTGCTGCAGCAAACACTCGTTGCTCAATTTGAGCTTGAGTTTTATTACCATAAGGGGCATATGAACTATCAGCAAAATAAGTTAAATTTTCATACGGCAAAAGTGCATGTATATGCTTAAGTACAGATATGCCACCCACACCAGAATCCATGACACCAATTGGTTTATTATTCAATGAAGTTGAATGCATGAGAATTAGAACGCATCGAAACTATGCAGGATGATTTATAATAACTGCATTATAAAGTATTTTAATTAACAGACTTAAATAACAAACCATTATGGCAAATAGATTAAGCAAGATATACACACGTACTGGCGACAAAGGCACAACCGGCTTAGGTGACGGCTCTCGTGTAACTAAAGATAGTTTACGCGTGCATGCAATGGGTGATATAGATGAATTAAACTCAATTATTGGATTGATACTTACCGAGCCACTATCAAAGAAAGTGAAAGCTTTACTCACCGAAATTCAACACGATTTGTTTAATTTAGGCGGTGAATTATGTATGCCGAACATGACATTAATCTCTGATGAGCGCGTTAAAGCACTAGAAACTGTTTTGGATGAGTTTAATGAAGCACTTTCACCACTTAAAGAATTTATTTTACCTGGTGGTTGCAAAGCAGCGGCATATTGTCATTTAGCACGAACTGTTTGTAGGCGAGCGGAGCGGACAATGCATACTCTAAATAGCGATGAGAAAATTGGTGTGGCAGCTTTACAATATACTAATCGTTTATCTGATTTGCTATTTGTACTGTGCCGCCTACTAAACCAAGAAACTGGCGTGGGCGATGTGCTTTGGAATAATACAAGCAAAAAAAGTGATGGAAAATAAAATGGAAAAACATAGCAAAGTGCTAGATGATTAAGAAGTTCATACAAAAAGTCTTTAAAAAGCGTAAAAAAGCTGAAATTGCGATTGACCAGGCTGATAACAGCTTAGTGAGTAATGCAGAAACCATTACTTACAAAAAACATAAAATCGATAAAAATTTAATCAGTAGCGCTGCTATTAAAACCTGCGACGGGCTGCATAATGCAGGTTTTGATGCCTATATTGTTGGTGGCGCGGTGAGAGATTTGTTACTAAATCAAAAGCCAAAAGACTTTGATATCACCACCAATGCCACACCAGAAGAAGTCTATAAAATTTTTCGACGTTCTCGTATTATTGGTCGTCGCTTTCGTCTGGTACATGTTCTTTGGGGCAGAGAAACTATTGAAGTATCAACTTTCCGTGGTCACCATAAAAGCGAAGGCGACGCTTCAACGAATGATAGCGGCCGTATTATTCGCGACAATATTTTTGGTAGTATAGAAGACGATGCTGTTCGCCGTGACTTTACTGCCAATGCTTTATATTACAACACTGCTAATGAAGTAATACTTGATTTCCATCACGGTGTCGCTGATATCAAAGCTAAAGTACTACGCATGATAGGCGATCCTAAAAAACGCTATGAAGAAGACCCAGTACGTATGCTCCGTGCGGTAAGACTTTCGGCGAAGCTGGGCTTAACAATAGAACCGGCTACTCAAAAGCCAATAGAAAAAATGGCGGAACTTCTGAATGATGTACCACCCAGCCGCTTGTTTGATGAAATGCTGAAACTTTTTCTATCTGGCCATGCAATAGGGAGTATTAATATTTTGCGTGAGCAACACTTACACCATGGTTTATTACCGCTGCTCGATGTCGTGTTAGAACAACCGTTAGGTGAACGTTTTGTCATGCTAGCGCTAGCAAATACTGACGATAGAATTAGACAAGGAAAGTCATCTAACCCTAGCTTTCTATTTGCATCTTTGCTATGGCATGAGGTGCTTAAAGCGTGGCAAACCACTAAAAATGAAGCGCCACCAATCCCTGCTTTATATATGGCAATGGATGAGGTAATTAAAATACAAAGCGAGAAGTTAGCGATTCATAATCGTTTTGTATCGACTATGAAAGAAATTTGGGCGATGCAGCCACGTTTTGAACAACGCGCGGGTAAGCGCCCGTTTGGTTTATTAGTGCACCCGCGTTATCGCGCAGCTTACGACTTTATGCTGTTGCGTTGTGCCTCAGGCGAGATCGATGAGAAAATAGGAGTTTGGTGGACAACATTTGCTGATGCCAACGCTGAGCAAAGAGCAACCATGCTATTGCCTGATATAAATCCTAAAAAGCGTCGTAGACGTAAGAAGAAAAAATCAACTGTTCAATTAGAAAATGGATCAGAAGGCAATTCTGAGGGAAATGCAGCTTAATGCATCAAGCTTTTATCGCTATAGGTAGCAATCTTGAATCGCCACAACATCAAGTGGAAAAAGCCTTAATAGCGTTAAGTTGTTTAACTAACACATCGTTAATAAAACAATCTAGCTTGTATGAAAGCAAACCTTTTGGTTACGATAACCAACCCAACTTCATCAATGCAGTTGCAGAAGTAAGTACCGCATTAACACCCGAAGCGCTTATGCGCGAATTACTTAATATTGAACAAGATTTTGGTAGGGTGCGCCCTTTCCCGAATGCCCCACGCATTTTAGACTTAGATTTATTGATTTATGACGATATAAAAAAGGCCACTGATTTTTTGACTTTACCGCATCCACGGTTGCATTTGCGCAGTTTTGTTTTAGTTCCATTAGCTGAAATTACATCAAATTTAGACATACCTCAGCATGGTAATGTTGTAAAATTAGCAGAGCCATTCAACAACCAGTGCACAAAAATTGACAAATCAAATGCGACTACTCCAAATACTAATAAACCGAATAATAATCTGGAAATTTAGCCAGTAAAATAGTATGAATATTTTTGACAAATTTCCTTATATTGTCGTTGAAGGTCCTATCGGCAGTGGCAAAACGACGCTAGCACGTATGTTGTCCGACAAGTTTTCTACGCAACTCCTCACAGAAAAAGCTGAAGAAAATCCATTTTTAGCACGTTTTTATCAAGATACAAAACGCTATGCTTTATCAACACAATTATTTTTCTTATTCCAGCGCTCTCGCCAAATTGCAGATGTGATGCAAATGGATATGTTTGCTCAGCCAATCGTTGCAGATTTCTTTTTAGAGAAAGACCCGCTATTTGCTAAACTAAATTTAGATGACGAAGAATATGCGTTATATCATCAAATCTACCAACACTTACAACTAAAGGCGCCTAAGCCTGACCTAGTGATTTACTTACAAACACCCACTGATGAATTAGTGGGTCGGATTGAAGAGCGTAATGTGAGTTATGAACAAAATATTGCTAAAGAATATTTAGTTAGATTAACTGATGCCTACAGTGAGTTTTTTCATACTTACGATGCCTCGCGACTATTGATAGTTAATAACGAAAAATTAAATATCATTAAAGATGAAGCCGCGCTTGATTTGTTAGTAGCACGCATTACATCTATCAGCAGCAGTCGAGAATATTTCAACCCAAATTTTGAATAATTAGCATGTCTATCAAAAAAATCTCAGAACTTATCAGCACAGGTGAAAAAATTGCCATGCTTACCTGTTATGACGCTAGTTTTGCCAAGCTCATGGAATTAGTCGGCGTTGATATTTTATTAGTTGGTGATTCACTAGGGATGGTGCTACAGGGCGCAGAAAATACACTGAATGTCAGTATGCATCACATGACATACCACACCAAAAGCGTTGCCACTGGCGCGCCGAATACTTTAATCGTTGCTGATATGCCACTTGGTAGCTATGAGCATGATAACGAAGCAGCGTATAAAAATGCACAATGGCTAATTAAATCAGGCGCGCACATGGTTAAATTTGAAGGTGGTGGTGAGCGGGTCCGAACCGCGCGCTATCTAGTTGAACATGGCATTCCCGTCTGTGCGCATTTAGGTTTTACACCACAATCAGTTAACCAACTAGGCGGTTATAAAATTCAAGGAAAAACATCTGAATCAGCTCAACATATTTTGAATGATGCTCAAGCAATGAGTGATGCCGGCGTCAGCTTAATAGTGTTGGAAATGGTGCCTGCCATTCTCGCCAAACAAATTACAGAGCACATTAGCACACCGACAATAGGGATCGGGGCAGGTGTTAATTGCAGCGGCCAAGTATTGGTTTTACAAGACCTCATTGGCATTTACACAGGTCCACCGAATAAGAAACCTGAAGACTTTAAATCGCCCCGTTTTGTACGTAACTTTTTACAAGAAACCTGTAATATTCAAGAAGCAGTTAGTCTCTATGTGCAATCCGTCAAAAATCAAACCTTCCCTGCGCAAAAGCATAGCTATTAATGAATATCGTTAAGACAAGCTCTATTTTACGAGGCAAGCTAAGACAACATAAGCGCATTGCTTTTGTGCCTACCATGGGCAATTTACACCAAGGTCACCTTGAGCTAATCGAAACAGCTAAACACCATGCCGACTGTGTAGTGGTGAGTATTTTTGTGAACCCGTTACAATTTGGACCAAATGAAGACTTTGATACTTACCCACGGTCGTTAGAGGCAGACTGTGCAAAATTAAAAACAGCAGGTGTTTCATACGTATTTACCCCAAGCATTACTGAAATGTACCCAAATTTTGATGGCAAATCATTCAATCAACAATTCGCTTTAAAGTTGCCTTCAGTGGCAAATGAACTTTGTGGCGTAAGCCGCCCTGGACATTTCCCTGGTGTTGCCATGGTAATCACTAAACTATTCAATATGGTCAACCCTAATGTGGCCGTATTTGGCAAAAAAGATTTTCAACAATTATTTATTATTCGTAAGTTAGTCAAACAATTCAATTTCCCGATTGAAATAATTCCAAGTGAGACGGTTCGTGAATCGTCCGGCCTCGCTATGAGTTCACGGAATAACAATCTTAACTCGATTGAAAAAACGCAGGCTACAAAGTTATACCTTGTATTAAATGAAGTGGTTAATAGCGTAGCGCAAGGCAATCAAGACTTTATCCATCTAGAACAAAACGCAACAAACCAACTGCTGGAAGCTGGATGGGATGTAGATTACATATCAATCAGATCATCTATTACGCTAGAAGCTGTGCAAAAAAATCAAAAAAATCTAGTGATATTGGGTGCCGCAACATTACTCAATACCCGCTTAATTGACAATATAGAGTTCAATAAAAGCCATGAGTAAACCCATAATAGAAACTTGTTTGTTTCATGCCCAGCAATTGATGAAGAAGTTTAAGTCAAGTTTGCTACTTGTGCTCGCCACAACGAGCCTTGCCGCATGTAACATTAACGAGGAAACTAACAAAGAAAGTACACAAGAAAACGAAAAGCAGAAACTGAATTACACATTGCCTGAAAATACAATCCTTACACGTGATTTATCTTACGGCACTGATTCTAGGCATTTATTGGATATTTACGCTCCTAAAAATGCAAAAAATGCCCCTATCATTATGATGCTTTATGGTGCAGGGTTTTATGAAGGCGAAAAAGAAAACCCATTAATTTACATTCACAAACTGAAAAGATGGGGTCCAAAAGGCTTTATTATTATTCCTATTAGCACCAGGAGCCTCCCTAAAAATGATGCTTATAGCCAAATAGAAGATCTTGCTTTAGCGGTTGTTTCAGTACAAAATAATGCCAAACATTGGGGCGGCGACCCAAAAAAGTTATTTATTATGGGACACTCTTCAGGCGGCCATTTAGTCAGTTTGTTGTCAGCAAAACCCTCCCTTGTTACCGATATAGGGGGTCTGCCATGGCTTGGGAGTTTCGCGTTAGATAGCTCATCCATGAATGTACCATTCACAATGAGTTTATGGCATCCAGATTTCTTCGATAAAGCATTTGGTAAAGATACTTCAAAATGGGCTGATATTTCACCTATCGATCAATTAACCCCAGCGTCTATTCCATTATTTGCTGCATGCTCTACACAAATGAAATATAGCCAATGTGCTAACACTAGTGTGTTTGCTGAAAAAGCAAATGAAAATGGAGTAACCGTTGAAGTATTTCCTGTGGACTTAAGCCATGGTGAAGTAAATGATTTTCTTGGCTTAGAAAGCGAATATACAAAAGCTGCAGAAAGATTCATGGCTGAACGTGACCCAGCAATCGCAACACTCCTTAACATTAAATAAAAAATTTAATAGCTTCAAATTTAAGACTACATCACATATTGATCATTTATATAAAGTGCAATTTGCTTTACAATCATCGCTCTATGAATAATTCAGACTCAGGGCGCTTGTAAACTATGCAAAGAACAATGCTAAAATCAAAACTTCATCGTGTGCTTGTCACACATAGCGAGTTACATTATGAAGGTAGCTGTGCAATTGACGAAGTGTTATTGAGTGCAGCTAATATTTTAGAATATGAGCAAATTTATATTTACAATGTCTCCAGTGGCGAGCGATTCAGCACCTATGCAATTCGTGCTGAAGCAAACTCAGGCATTATTTCTACTAATGGTGCAGCTGCGCATAAAGCCAAACCAAATGACATTGTAATTATTGCCACTTATGCACAATACTCCTCGCTAGAATTAGAACAATATGCACCACAATTAATCTACGTGAACGATAAGAACAAGATCGTAGAACTAAAAACCCAAATTCCTGCACAAGCAGCCTAGCCTAAATTTTTAAAAAATTAAAAGAGAAATCATTTGTCCGATTTACAACCAAAAGACTCAAATACATTAGATTTAACAACAATGAAAGACCTAGTAATTAGCGCATTAGAAGATGTGAAAGGGTTTGATATCACTGTGCTAGATGTTAGAAAACTAACTTCTATGACCTGCTACATGGTGATCTGCAGCGCAACATCATCGAGACAAGCACAATCACTTGCTGATCACGTGAAAGTAAAAGTCAAAGAACATGGATTTGATGTGCGCGGCTTGGAAGGTGATAAAGGCAGTGAATGGGTATTAGTAGATTTAGATGATATCGTCGTTCATATTATGGTGCCAACCACTCGAGCTTACTTTAATCTTGAGCAATTGTGGGGTGAAAAAGAATCTGGTACTCGCCACATTACACCTGACAACTTAAATTAAAAATTTTTATAACAAAGTGTTATGAAAATTAAAATTATCTCAGTAGGTCACAAAATGCCCGCCTGGATAATTACAGGTTGCAATGAATATCTTAAGCGTATGCCACGTGAGTCTACCATTGAAGTTATTGAAATAAAACCAGACAAACGCGCTGATGGTAAAAATGGGAAAGTAGTGCGTGAAGCTGAAGCCAAACGCATATTAGATGCTGCAGGAAATGATTATTTGATCGCGTGTGATGAACAAGGCAAGCAAGTCACTACACCCAAATTAGCTGACATGTTGAAGTCTTGGCATTTATTAGGCAAAAATATCAGCATTATCATCGGCGGTGCTGATGGCTTAGACGAAAAACTAAAACAACAGACTAACTTTTTATTAGGTTTATCTCAACTCACACTCCCGCATGCCTTTGCGCGCTTACTTTTATGTGAACAGCTTTATCGTGCACACAGCATATTGCAAAATCACCCTTATCACCGCGAATAGTGATGTCACAAGACTTGCCTCACAACAAATCTCAACATTATGCTCAAGATAGTGCATTAGTCTGGTTCAGGCGTGATTTACGTGATTACGATCACGCTGCACTTTACAATGCATTGCTCACATCAAAACAAGTGTATTGCATTTTTGTTTTCGATACGGATATTTTAGATAAATTAAAACAGAAAGCTGACCGGCGCGTAGAATTTATATGGGAAAGCGTACAAGAGCTAAAAACTGCACTGCAAAACAAAGGGGGCGACTTGATTGTTGAATATGGCAAAGCATGCAAGCTGATTCCAAGCATTGCAGCTTCACTTCATATTGATGCTGTCTTCACCAATCACGATTACGAACCTAGCAGCAACAAGCGAGACCAGGATGTAACAAAAGTGCTGACTCAGTATAATATTCAATTCCGCAGCTTTAAAGATCAGGTGTTATTTGAAAAAGATGAAATTCTCACATTAAATAACAAACCTTATTCAGTGTTCACCCCCTATCGTAACTCAGTGTTAAAGCGACTGACAGACAAACAGTTAGCCGCTTATCCTGTTGATTTTTATACCGACCGACTCGCCAAAACCATACCAACAGAAATAGTTAGTTTGAAATCAATGGGATTCAAACGTTCAAATTTGTCACAAATGCGCCTGCCCACTGGCATGAGTGGTGGCTTGCAATTATTCGATGAGTTTAGTAATCGAATTGCATCATATAAAGATGCTAGGAATTACCCTGCGATTAAAGGTATTTCTTATCTATCAACTCATTTACGTTTTGGTACAGTATCAATTCGTCATTTAGCCAGAACAGCACGGCAGATAGGTAATAATGGCGCAACAGCTTGGCTAAATGAGTTAATTTGGCGTGATTTTTATTTTCAAATATTACATCACCACCCACATATTGCTGCTGGAAAATCTTTCAAAAGTAATTTTAACGACATTCCTTTTCCAAATAATGAAACTTATTTTGAAGCCTGGTGCGAGGCAAGAACGGGCTACCCTTTGATAGATGCTGCCATGCGACAGATTAACCAAACAGGGTTTATGCATAATAGATTACGCATGGTGGTTGCAAGTTTTTTAGTCAAGGATTTATTAGTTGACTGGCGCTGGGGCGAACAGTATTTTGCAGACCAGTTAATTGATTTTGATTTTAGTGCTAACAATGGCGGCTGGCAATGGGCCGCGTCAACAGGTTGTGATGCACAACCTTGGTTTAGAATATTCAACCCAATCACTCAAAGCCAACGGTTTGATGCCCACGGTAAGTTTATTAGAAAATACATTCCCGAGCTTAGCAACTGTAGTGATAAAGAAATTCATGCACCGTGGCTAATGTCGTCAGTTAGGCAGCAAGAATTAGGTATTAAAATAGGTAAAGACTACCCTGAACCTATTGTCGACCATTCCAACCAACGCTTACTCACTTTAGACCTATACAAACAAGCCAGCCAGCGGTAAAACCACAATCAAAGAGTTTTAGCTGGTATAACTTTTTTCATATTATTTGGTATAGATAATTTTCCGTTGTTTTTTTACAATATCGAGAAAACCATTGCTTTAAGCGCTATAAAGTATGGACAATAACGTCGCACTTAGAGATAATGCATTTGATACACGTCATGGTTAATCTGTAGTTACAGGTTATATAAATAATAATAATCACATGAATAAATATGAGAAGCCACAAAATGTCATCAAAGATTTATAAATTGTTAGTCAGTATTTTGATTGCTTTCATCTTTACAGGTTGCGCATCAAGCAACAACAACAAAGACCCATTACAAAGTCTTAATAGAGGTGTCTATAAATTCAATGACGTAACCGATAAATACATAATTAAGCCTGTTTCAACCACGTATAAAAAGGTGACCCCGTCCCCTATTCGTAAGGGTATTAATAACTTTTTTAACAATTTAAGAGTTATTCCTTCAATCGTTAATAATGTTTTACAGCTTAAATTCGAGCGTGCCTTTGTTGACACAGGTCGATTTGTGATTAACTTAACATTTGGCATTGCTGGTTTGATAGATTTAGCGAGCATAGATGGCATTCCTGACCACAAAGAAGACTTTGGTCAAACATTAGGTCATTGGGGCGTAGGTAATGGGCCTTATTTAGTAGTGCCTTTTATTGGCCCTTACACAGTACGTAGTTTGACAGGACTAACCTTCGATCTAGCAACCTCGGATCCGATTACTTACGTACATAATATTGGCGAAATCCGCTTACACAATCAAATTCGTGCTGGTCAAATTATTGACAAACGTACAGATTTACTTGGTGCAAAGGAAATAGTAGATGAAGCATCGCTTGATCCTTATGCATTCGGCCGTGATGCTTACTTGCAGAATCGTGCAAGTCTAGTGCAGGATGGTTTAGTACCTCAGAATTTAATTAATGATGAATTTTTTGAACCTGCTGATGAAGATATTATTGATGAAATATCTCCTGCCACTGAATAAGAAAATTAAAACCTGAATATTTGTAACAAAAAAAAGCTCTTTTAAAAGGACTTTTTTTGTTACATAGCATCTTAATGACGCTGATTTAATAGTGCTTTTACAGTTTATTCACCTGCAGCCACTGTCATACCATCAATTAGTAATGAGCCCACCTGTTTTGCACTTGGTAAAATTGCATCGCTTCCCACAGCAATAATGCCGTTAAGCATCGCTTTCATATTACTTGCAATCGTAATTTCCTCTACAGGATGCACAATCACACCATTTTCCACCCAAAAACCCGCTGCGCCGCGAGAGTAGTCGCCCGTCACCATATTGAGTCCTTGCCCCAATACTTCGGTGACTAGCAATCCTTTACCCATCATTTTCAACAAGTCAGAAAAATTATGCTTGGTATCTTTTAATACTAAATTATGAGTGCCGCCTGCATTGCCAGTCGTTTCTAATCCTAATTTACGGGCAGAATAACTTGATAATACATAGCCTTGTAAAACACCATTTTCAACTAGCTGACGTGACTGTGTAGCGACACCTTCATCATCAAAGGCACCACTCCCTATTCCACCTTTAATATGTGGTAGTTCTTCGATATTAATTAATGGTGAAGCAACCTGCTGACCTAAACTATCTAATAAAAAGGAGGATTTTCGATATAAACTACCTCCAGAAATCGCACCTATTAATGAAGAAATAATGCCGCTAGATAATGCTGCATCAAACAACACAGGATATTGACCTGTTTTAATTTTCCTTGACCCTAAACGGCGTATTGTCCGCTCACCAGCTAACTGACCAACATATTCAGGCGACTTCATGTCAGCAACTGCTCGGGCGCTGGTATACCAATAATCACGTTGCATACCCTTCTTCTGTTCGGCAATAACTGAGCAGCTAATGCTATGCCGAGTGCTAGGGTACCCTCCAATAAACCCATGGCTATTCCCATAGGAAAAAACACCTTCGTTTGTTGAAACACTAGCACCTTCAGAATTGCTTATCTGTTTTGTATCGACCGCTAGTGCTGCGGACTCACATTGCTTAGCAATTGCTGTCGCTTCTTCAACAGATATATTCCAGGGGTGATATAAGTCTAAATCTGCAGGGTTTTTTGCCATTAACTCGGCATCCGCCAAACCACAGAAAGGGTCTTTAGCTGTGAATTTAGCAATATTACATGCTGCATTAACCGTGTCTTTCAGGGCCTGTGGGCTTAAATCCGAGCTGCTGGCATAACCTTTTTGCTCGCCAAAATAAACCGTAATTGAAACACCTTTATCTCGATTGTATTCAATATTTTCGGTTTCACCCTTGCGTACAGTGACTGTTTGACCTGAGCCAAAGCTTGCTTCAGATTCAGCACTAGACGCACCAGCGTCACTTGCAAATTTTAGAGTGTCTTCGCAAATTTGTTTTAAAGTATCTAGATTCATTATTCTTCTACCATCAAATAGATTTTCGCATATAAACGCTTGTAATATAAATTAGCATACTCCAAGCTTTAGAGCTTACTCTTGTAAGCAAATCCATTCGTATATAGCATTAAAACTGTTATCATACCGTGCATCTGTGCTCTCTGACGTATTACTATAAAAATCATGCAAGAAAATGAAGATACACCTCCCATTATCAGTAAAACCAAGCTTAAAGCTGAGGCTGATGCACAGCAAGCACTTGGAAAAAGATTAACTGAGCTACCAAAAGACAAACTAGCAAAGCTCGATATCCCAGAAGCACTTTATGATGCAGTGCTTGAATCACACCGCTTATCATCTAACGGTGCGATACGTCGTCATTTGCAGTATATTGGTCGATTAATGCGTGATGTAGATTCGGCACCAATATCTGAACAATTAGATCGCTGGGAAGGTAAGAATCTTGAAGAAAATGCACAATTTCATACCTTAGAACGTTACCGTGACAAACTAATAGAAGAGTCTGTATTACCCAATTCTGAAACCTTACAGACATTTATAACTAAGTATCCTCATGCTGAAATTCAGCATTTACGTACGCTAAGTAGAAATGCCCAAAAAGAAAAAGAAAAAAACAAACCACCCAAAAGTAGCCGAGAGTTATTTAAGCTATTACGAGAAATACACGAGAGCAGTTCATAACATGTACAAATTTTTAATCCCTTTCTTAACATTACTTTTTTCAAATGTCGCGTTCGGTGAAACATCACACACGAATGAAATTCTTAACTTAACTAATCATTGGGTTGGATTTTTATCTGTTGCTTTATTTTTCATTGCTTATGCTTTAGTGATGTCAGAAGAGTTTATTCATTTACGTAAATCAAAACCAGTAATGCTTGCTGCTGGCGTGATTTGGGCGATTATTGCTTGGCATTACCAGTCGCATAATATTCCGCATGTAGTAGAAACTGCTATTCGCCATAATCTTCTAGAATATGCAGAGCTGATGTTGTTTTTATTAGTGGCGATGACTTATATTAATGCCATGGATGAACGCCAAGTGTTTGAAGCGTTACGTACCTGGCTAATAAGGCGCGGCTTAAGCTATCGCGCCTTATTTTGGGTTACAGGTGCTTTAGCATTTGTCATTTCACCTATTGCTGATAACTTAACCACTGCCTTATTAATGGGCGCTGTTGTAATGGCCGTTGGTGGAAGTAATAAAAAATTCGTATTGCTCGCTTGCATAAACTTAGTTGTAGCGGCAAATGCAGGTGGCGCATTTAGTCCATTTGGTGACATTACCACCCTAATGGTATGGCAGAAGAACGTTGTCGCTTCCAATGGAGCCGTTTCATTTTGGACATTCTTTACCTTAATTGTCCCATCGCTTGTTAACTGGCTTGTACCAGCGAGCATCATGAGTTTCGCTGTGCCAAATGAAAGTCCAAAAGGTAGCAGCATCCAACTGCCCATGAAACGTGGCGCCACTAGCATTGTGTTGCTGTTTTTACTCACTATTGCAACAGCGGTTAGCTTTCATGGCATTTTAGGTATACCACCTGTTATTGGCATGTTGACAGGCTTAAGTTTTTTACAAATACTATCCTATTACTTAATGATGGTTGGCGAAAAAACCTCTTTCAGAAATGAGATTGATTTAAGTAATCCAACACCTTATGACTTTTTTGCAAAAATGGCACGGGCAGAGTGGGATACCTTATTTTTCTTTTATGGCGTTGTGATGTGCGTTGGTGGCTTAGGGTTTTTAGGGTACTTAAGCCTACTATCAGAAACCATTTACATTGGCTGGGGTGCAACCTATGCCAACATTGCAGTTGGCTTGCTATCAGCTATTATAGATAACATTCCAGTCATGTTTGCCGTATTAAGCATGATGCCAGATATGTCATTAGGTCAGTGGATGTTAGTAACACTCACAGCGGGTGTTGGTGGCTCTTTGTTATCAATAGGCTCTGCTGCCGGGGTTGCATTAATGGGTCAGGCCCGCAGCAGTTACACATTTTTTGGCCATTTAAAATGGATGCCGGTAATCTCACTTGGCTATGCTGCAAGTATTGCCACGCATTTATATTTTAATAGCCACTTATTTTGATGACTATTAAATCAACTAATATTTAACTCTAAAATATCATTAACGTTGATTAAGTGTAGCTTGAGTCAGTGATTGCTCTCCATTACGCACGAAAGTTATACCGACTTGTTTGCCAGCATATTTTCTTGCAGCAATTGACAGTTGCTGAGGCTTGTCCAGAACTATATCGCCCATTTTCAAAAGCGTATCACCGCGCAGCAATTTAGCTTTTGCTGCAGGTGATTCTTTTATTACGGCCAACACATTCAAACCATCAACTTCAACAACAGCACCTTCTTCTTTTACCTTGAGTTTAATCACATGCAAACCCAATAAAGGCATTCGCATCTTTATCCAATAGCTAGCATAATAATTATATTGCTCTTCGGTATCTTTAAAATCTTCTGGGTCTATTTCACCCGTTGTTTTTGCCGCTTCTTTAATAGCTTCAATTTTTGAAAATCCAGTTTTTTGTGAAGCATATTTGGTATACACCAACACGGCATCCGCTTTAATTGACTTTGCATGCTCTAGCGCCAATTCAGCTGGCACATTGCCAGCCTCAAAACCCGTAGAGCCCATCATGTCGTAGCCATCTTCTAACATCGAAATATTGTCCGTATCATTATGATTGCTGACATACAACTTGGTATCGGGGTTTGCTTGCATTGATTGCAAGTTACCATTACTTTGTGCCTTATAATTTTTCTCAAATAAATTCTCAGCAGCCCATGCAAATTGAGTAACTGCTACCATTAACACCATACTTAATATTTTTTTGATCATGCTTAAATCCCTTATCGTATATTTCTCGTTATAATTAGGTAAATTATTTAATCGAAAGTATGACTCAAAACATAGCAAACAATTCATCATGACACCACAAAAAATAAAAATCGGCTTAGTTTCTATCAGTGATCGTGCGTCACAAGGGATTTATGAAGACAAAGGCATACCCACCCTGACCAACTGGCTAGAACAAACAGTGACATCACCTTTTGAAACAGAAACACGTTTAATTGCAGACGAGCAATGCGACATTGAAGAAACGCTCATTGATTTAGTAGACAATCAACATTGCAGCCTTATTTTGACCACTGGCGGCACAGGGCCCGCACTACGTGACGTCACACCAGAAGCAACTGAAACAATCGCTGATAAACTTATGCCTGGCTTTGGTGAACAAATGCGTCAAATTAGTTTAAACTTTGTCCCAACAGCAATTTTGTCTCGTCAAGTAGCCGTTATTCGTAAACAAAGTCTAATCATTAATTTACCAGGCCAACCTAAAGCCATTGCGCAGACGCTTGAAGGCTTAAAAGACGAAGATAACAAAATTAAGGTACACGGAATTTTTGCAGCAGTCCCTTATTGCTTGGATATTATTGGCGCACCGTATATTGAAACAGACATCACAATCGTCAAAGCTTTTCGACCTAAACCAAAATAATATCCAAACACACATTAATGTGACAAAAAAAACTGAAAAAAGAATACTCGAAAAAGTTTGGCAAGACTGGATTGCCAACAACTTCAACCGCAAATGCATAAAAGAAGATATGCTAAAAGTGATGTTAAATGCTGGCATTAGTAATGATGTTGCTCAGTATAATTTAGATAATTACAAAGTGTTAACAAGCCAGCAAGATGTAAATAAATATTTGCAAGAGGCAAGCTATTTATTTCAACATAAAAACAAATTGCAAACTAGCGATGGGAAAATAATGCATATCGCCATGCGCAATAGTGCTCCTGACATTGCCCTCATTGTAGACTTTATGTCCAACGAAGAATGCGATTTACTTTGCAGCTTATCAAAGGACACACTCACTAAATCAACTGTGGTTGATGATGTGACAGGCGAAGGTGTAACGCATAAACACCGCACCAGTGAAGGCACTGATTTTAGTTTAGGTGAAAATGACTTAATTAGAACAATCGAAAATAGAGTTAGTGAAATTACTGGTCAATCTATCGTCAATGGTGAAGGTATTCAAATATTGCATTACGTTAAAGGTGCGGAATATTTACCACATTACGATTACTTCCCTAACAACGAAGGCGGTCGCAGCAATATGGAAAAAGGTGGCCAGCGCATTATTACTTTAATTATATATCTGAATGACGTTGAAGCAGGTGGCGCAACCGTATTTCCTGAAATCAACTTAAGTGTATATCCGAAAAAAGGCGCTGCATTATATTTTTCTTATTGCAACTCAATTAGTCAAATAGACTCACTAACCTTACATGGTGGCGCACCAATAATTCAGGGTGAAAAATGGATTGCGACTAAATGGATTCGTGAAAGAGAATATATTTGAAATCACTCTTCATTTCACCTAAGCACTTTTACTCAAGCCTTTTGCGGTTTGGGCCCTATCTATTTTGGTCAATACTGTTTCTCACCACCTATTTACTCTTAATAGAACTGACACCATCAAAAAATGGTCTTCCCTATTTTGATAAAATTGTACACGTTATCTTATTCTCAATACTTAGCTTTTTAGGGGTGTTGTCTTATCAAAAAAGAAAGATAATGCTTTGTATTAGTTTAGTCATATATGGCTTATTGACTGAATGGTTACAGGACGTATTAACTGTGTCGCGCTTCCCCAGTATCTTAGATTGGCTTGCGGACATCACTGGCATACTGATTGGCGCTATACTCATTAATTACTTACTGAAACGTATACACTCCTCTTAACAATGCCCTCAGAATTCAGTCTCATTAAACAATATTTTCAGCATGAAACCAAAAATACCGATCTCGGCATTGGTGATGATGGCGCACTACTTTCCATCACTACAGATAAGCAACTAGTCGTTTCTGCAGACATGTTGGTTGCTGGTACACATTTTTTTGACACCACTGCAGCTTATGATATTGGCTGGAAATCATTAGCGGTCAACATCTCAGATATAGCCGCGATGGGCGCAACACCAAAATGGGCAACACTTTCACTCGCCTTACCTGAGGCAAAGGATGAATGGCTATCAAACTTTAGTGATGGCTTTTTTACCTGTGCAGATACTTTTGGTATTGATTTAATTGGCGGTGATACAACGCGTGGCGCACTTAATATTAGTGTGCAAATCATGGGGGAGGTCACAAAAAATTCTGCATTGCAACGAAATGCAGCAAAAGAAGGAGATGATATTTGGGTAAGCGGCAGATTGGGTGATGCTGCGCTTGCTTTAGCTATATTACAAAAAAAATATATACTCGATGCTCGACACCATAATGAGTTTTTAGTCTGGAAAGATGCGTTAAATAAACCTCAACCACGTGCAGCATTAGGTTTAGCTTTAATAGGAATTGCACATGCTGCAATCGATATCTCTGATGGTTTAATTTCAGATTTGGGCCATATTTTAGTAGCATCTAATTTTGGAGCAACAATACATTTAGCACAATTACCTATTTCAAACTATATTGCACAACGTTTGCAAGACGCTAAAATACAGCGATATGCCCTAGCAGGCGGTGATGATTATGAGTTATGCTTTACTGCGTCAAATAAACACAGAAGCAACATTCAAGCGCTTAGTGAAAAGTTACATTTACAATTAAGTAATATTGGAAAAATTACGCAACAACCAGGGTTGAAAATGATTGGGATCGATAATCAACCCTTCACATTAAACCACAAAGGATTTGATCATTTTGGCTAGTTCTAAATTCATGTTTAAGCACCCTGCACACTTTTTTGCATTGGGTTTTGGTAGTGGGCTAGCTAAATATGCACCTGGCACTTGGGGCACATTACTAGGCTTCCCTATATTCATACTCATGTCACCATTTAATGGTGCGATTCAAATATTAATTGCTGCATTGTTATTTGCAGTTGGCGTTTATCTTTGTGATATTACAGGCGACAACCTTGGGATTCCTGACGATGGTAGTATCGTTTGGGATGAAATTGTTGGAATGATCATCGTATTGATCTTCACCCCATTTAATTGGTTCTGGTGGTTACTCGCTTTTATTCTTTTTAGAGTATTTGATATTTGGAAACCGTTTCCTATTCGCCAATTAGATGCCAAACTAAAAAATGGTTTCGGTGTAATGTTAGATGATTTACTTGCTGCATTTTATGCCATTACTATTCTCAATGCTATTGTATGGATGATATTACAAACATTACCGAAAGTTTAGGTGCTGCGTTAAAACAACGTGGGCTAACCCTTGCCCTTGCAGAGTCTTGTACTGGCGGCATGGCAGCTGCAGCTGTGACAGAAATTGCAGGAAGCTCAGCTTGGTTTGACCGCGGTTTCATTACTTATAGCAATACTGCAAAAATAGAAATGCTCAGTGTTTCTGTTAAAACTTTAGAAAAGCATGGCGCTGTAAGTGAACAAGTCGCGATAGAGATGTCGTTAGGCGCTTTAAAAAATAGCAAGGCTGATATCGCAGGCAGTATTACTGGCATCGCTGGCCCTACTGGTGGTAGCGTTAACAAACCTGTCGGTTTAGTCTGCTTTGCTTGGGCGAAAAAAAATAGGCAGCTCTCGCAAGCAACTCAACACTTCAAAGGCACCAGGCAACAAATACGCCAACAAGCGACTTACTTTTTACTGAATCACTTGTTAGCTGATTTGTAATCTAAAATCATCGACGACGACTACGACCTCTCTTATTAACCTGATGATCTCTATTATTACCACGGCGATGCTCTTTGTTAAGACTACGTCCGCCGCGATAGTTATTGTGTCCCCATCCATGATGGCCTCTATCAGAATGCCGCGCACGATAATGTCGCTGAAAGCGACGATTATCATTAAAATATCTAAAACTTATAGCTGCTGTATAACGCACGACTGGCGCACGATAATATCTCACCACTGGTGCGTCGCGATAATAAACCCTTGGTGCATCATAATAAATCTCTTGAGGTGCATAACCATAACCACCAATATTGATTCCCAGACTATAGGAATCTCTTGCCTGTGCGCTCGATAACATCGTCGCACTTATTGCGATTGTTCCTAATAATACTTTTGTCAGCTTCATATCTCTTCCTAATTAAGAATATGTACTTAATACTGCTACTCCCTCCTCATTAAAACGTTTTAAACAATAAGGCGTTGACAATTTTCGACCCGATTGTAAATTAAAGTTAATTGCAAATTTAGGTGTTAAGACTAGTCCGATAACCTTACTTAAAAAGTCAAATTATGGAATAATCACTAGTTAAAGATAGAATTAATAATTAGAACAAAATAATCAAATAAGTTGTTTAAAATAAAGGTAAATTTCACATGGATGATAACAAAAGTAAAGCTTTAACAGCCGCGCTATCTCAAATTGAAAAACAGTTTGGTAAAGGCTCAATTATGCGCATGGGTGACTCAGATATTGGCGAGGATATTCAATCCGTTTCTACAGGGTCACTTGGGCTAGATATTGCTTTAGGCATCGGTGGTTTGCCTCTTGGCCGTGTGGTTGAAATTTATGGTCCAGAGTCTTCTGGCAAAACAACGCTCACACTCTCAGTGATTGCAGAAATGCAAAAGATGGGTGGCACAGCTGCTTTTATTGATGCTGAGCATGCATTAGATCCGCAATATGCAGAAAAATTAGGTGTAAATGTTCCTGATTTATTAATTTCACAACCAGATACTGGTGAGCAGGCGTTAGAAATTACTGACATGCTCGTGCGTTCAGGCTCAGTAGATATTGTCGTGATTGACTCAGTTGCGGCGCTAACGCCACGTGCTGAAATTGAGGGCGACATGGGTGATAGCCACATGGGCTTACAAGCACGTTTAATGAGCCAAGCTTTACGTAAACTTACAGGCAATATTAAACGCACAAATACTTTAGTCATATTTATTAACCAAATACGTATGAAAATTGGTGTGATGTTTGGTAACCCAGAAACAACTACTGGTGGTAACGCACTTAAATTCTATGCATCAGTTCGTTTAGACATTCGCCGTATTGGTGCTATTAAACGTGCTGATGAAGTCATTGGTGCCGAAACCCGCGTTAAAGTCATTAAAAACAAAGTCGCACCTCCCTTTAGGCAAGCAGAATTTGACATTCTGTATGGCCAAGGCATCTCCCGTTTAGGCGAGGTCATTGACTTAGGCGTTAATCTAAAAATTGTAGAAAAAGCAGGTTCTTGGTATAGCTACAATGGAGAAAAAATTGGCCAAGGTAAAGACAACTCCCGTGAATACCTGAAAGAGCATCCAGAAATTGCTAGTGAAATTGATGCCAAAGTACGTGAACTTTCAAACGTCTCTGCAGAGAAAATAGAAAAGCCAAGTAATAGCGAGGATGACTAACTCTTCTTTTCGTAGTTCAACTAATAGCCGTGGTTCAAGTAATAACGGCTATCTAAAAACTCTGCGGCAACGTGCGTTAGATTATCTTGCTAAGCGTGAATATTCGTTCTATGAATTAAGCCAGAAACTTAAAATATATGCTGAAGAGTCTGACGATATTTCTGCATTGCTAGAAGACTTTAAAGCCCGTGGTTGGTTATCCGACGCTCGCTTTACTAATCAAATGGTGAATGCAAGAAAGCGTAAGTTTGGTTCTACCAAAATAGCACACGAGCTGCGTCAAAAAGGAGTTGCTGATGAGCTCATTGCTGATGCAGTAGATGAATTGAGAACGGGCGAATTAGAGTACGCGACGGAAGTCTGGCGAAAAAAATTTAACGCCTCTGCTGGCAATCGAAATGAATGGGCAAAACAGGCTCGGTTTTTGCAAAGTAGAGGCTTTGGTTTCGACACAATAAAAAAAGTATTAACTAAAACAAAACATGACGATTAAGATAAATAAAAATCCATCTAGCAACGAGGTGCGCAAAACGTTTCTTGAATTTTTTGCCTCAAAAGGACATGAAGTTGTGGCATCTGACTCGCTCGTCCCGCATGACGACCCTACTCTGTTATTCACCAATGCAGGTATGAACCAATTTAAAGATGTATTTTTAGGCTTTGATAAACGCGCTTATAAAAGCGCATCAAGTAGTCAAAAATGTGTGCGTGCTGGCGGCAAGCATAATGATTTAGAAAATGTCGGTTATACCGCTCGCCATCATACTTTCTTTGAAATGCTAGGCAACTTTAGCTTTGGTGACTATTTCAAACAAGATGCTATTCAGTACGCTTGGGAGTTGCTCACTGAAGTGTATAAACTGCCACGAGAAAAACTGCTTATCACTGTTTATAATGACGATAATGAGGCTTACGATATATGGCATAAAATAATTGGTTTGCCAGCGGATAAAATTATTCGTATTGGTGACAACAAAGGTACTCGTTATGCCTCTGACAATTTCTGGATGATGGGTGAAACAGGCCCTTGTGGCCCCTGCTCTGAAATTTTTTATGATCACGGTGCGCATATTGCAGGCGGTCCTCCCGGCAGCCCGGATGAAGATGGCGATCGTTTCATTGAAATCTGGAACATTGTATTTATGCAATACAATCGTGATGTAACAGGCAATATGCATCCACTACCCAACCCTAGTGTTGATACTGGCATGGGGCTTGAACGTATTGCTGCCGTACTTCAAGGAGTGCATACAAATTACGAGATAGATTATTTCCAAACGCTAATTGCAGCCGCTGCTCGCGAAACGAATACTAAAAATTTAAATAACCCTAGCTTAAAAGTGTTAGCTGACCATATTCGTGCTTGTAGCTTTTTGATTGCTGACGGTGTGATTCCTGGCAACGAGGGTAGAGCCTACGTGCTGCGTCGCATTATTCGACGCGCTGTTCGTCACGGTTATAAATTAGGTGTGCGTAGCGCATTCTTTAATAAGTTACTGCCAGACCTTGTTAAAGAGATGGGGTCTGCTTACCCTCAGTTAGCTTCTGAAAAAAAACGTATTGCAGACATTCTAAAACAAGAAGAAAGTCGATTCTTTGAAACCATTGGTAATGGTATGGCTATTTTAGAGGCTGAACTTGCATCTGATCACAAAACCTTTAATGGTGAGCTAGCCTTCAAACTACATGACACTTATGGCTTCCCACTTGATTTAACAGCAGATATTTGTCGCGAACGTGGGGTTTCTGTTGACGAGGATACGTTTAATGCAGCGATGGCTCATCAAAAAGATCAAGCACGTTCGGCGGGAAAATTCAAAATGACCATAAATTTGGACTATGACGGCAAATCGACTGAGTTTCATGGTTATGAAACTTTAGAAACAAATGCAAATATTTTGGCATTATACAAAGACGGCACAGCTGTCAACTCATTGAGCAAGGGTGATTTAGGTATTGTGGTGTTAGATAGGACATCTTTTTATGCTGAGTCTGGTGGTCAAATTGGCGATTGTGGTGGCCTAGAATCAAATCATAGTTTTTTTGTGGTGGAAGATACTCAAAAAATTCAAGCAGACGTATTCGGTCACCACGGCACATTAAAAACTGGCACACTTAATGTCGGTGACAACTTGTCGGCCAAAGTTAACTTGCAAGCCCGTACCTCTATCATGCGCAATCACTCTGCAACCCATTTAATGCATAAAGCATTACGCGAAGTGCTGGGGGACCATGTGCAACAAAAAGGCAGTTTAGTTGACACAAATAAAACGCGCTTTGACTTTGTCCATAATGCACCGATGTCGAATGATCAAATTCGTCAAGTAGAACGCATTGTGAATATAGAAATTTTTAGCAATGTAGTTACCCAGTCTCGTGTCATGGATATTGATTCAGCCAAAGCGTCAGGTGCCATGATACTGTTTGGTGAAAAATATGGTGATGAAGTACGCGTATTAACTATTGGCGCTAGCTGCGAACTTTGCGGCGGGACGCATGTTGCGCGAACTGGTGATATTGGATTATTTAGCGTGGTAGCAGAAGGTGGCGTAGCAGCGGGTGTACGTCGTGTGGAAGCTGTTACAGGATTGAACGCACTGGAATATATGCAATCAATGGAAACCACATTAGGTGGAGTTGCTGGCACACTAAAAGTATTACCTACCGAGGTACCTGCTCGCGTGAGCTCCCTAATTGATCAAACCAAACAATTAGAGCGTGAGCTAACAGGCTTAAAAAGCAAGCTTGCTTCAGCGAATAGTAATGATATGCTTAATCATGCAAAAGCAATTAATGGTATACAAGTATTAGCCACTATACTTGAAGGTGCAGATGCTAATACTTTGCGCGAAACAATGGACAAGCTAAAAAACAAACTCAAAACAGCAGCCATTGTTTTAGCCACGGTAAAAGATGGGAAAGTCAGTTTAGCAGCAGGCGTAACTAGCGATGTCATTAGCAAACTCAAAGCAGGAGAACTGGTCAATCATGTGGCTGCTCAAGTGGGTGGAAAAGGCGGTGGTAAACCCGACCTGGCAATGGCAGGTGGCAATGACCCTAGCAAATTGCCAGAAGCATTAGCTAGCGTGTATGAGTGGATAAAAGATAAAATTTAAAAATTAAATTAAATACCAATTAAATAAATTAATAAAAAAGGTCATTTAAAAAGTAAAATCATGGCATTAATCGTACAAAAATATGGCGGCACTTCGGTTGCCAACCCTGAACGCATTCGTAATGTAGCTAAACGCGTGGCAAAATTTAAAGCACAAGGCCACCAAATTGTCATTGTGGTTTCAGCTATGTCTGGAGAAACTAATCGATTGCTCGGCTTGGCCAATCAAATTTCTTCAACACCTAGTGCGCGTGAACTAGATGTCATCGTTTCTACTGGTGAACAAGTCACCATAGGCATGACATCGCTGGCATTGATAGAACTAGGGGTAAAAGCCAAAAGCTACACAGGTGGACAAGTCAGAATTGTGACCGATGATTCACACGGTAAAGCACGTATTTTAGAGATTGATGGTAAAAATATTCAACAAGATTTGGATGGTGGCTATGTGGTTGTAGTTGCAGGCTTTCAAGGTGCAGATGCAGATGGCAATATCACTACACTTGGCCGTGGTGGTTCTGACACTACTGGCGTTGCTCTTGCCGCAGCACTTAACGCGGAAGAATGCCAAATTTATACAGATGTCGATGGTATTTATACAACTGACCCAAGAATAGCGCCTGAAGCAAGACGATTGGATCACATTACCTTTGAAGAAATGCTAGAGCTAGCATCCCAAGGTAGTAAAATTTTGCAAATCCGCTCAGTTGAATTTGCAGGTAAATATAAAGTAAAGTTACGTGTGCTCTCTAGTTTTGAGGATGAAGGTGAAGGCACACTCATTACATTTGAAAATGATGAAAATAGTAAGGATAAAAATATGGAAGACCCTATTATTAGCGGTATAGCATTTAATCGTGATGAAGCAAAAATCATGATTCTAGGCGTCACTGACGTACCAGGTATTGCATATCAAATTTTAGGGCCGATTGCTGATGCAAACATAGATGTTGATATAATTATTCAGAATCAAGGTGACGATGGCACCACTGACTTTACCTTTACAGTGCATAAAAATGAAATGAATAAAGCACTTGAAATACTACGCAATAAAGAAAAAACCAATATTATTGCCAGAGAAATTAAAGGAGATGATAAAGTTGCTAAAGTCGCAGCCGTAGGTGTAGGTATGCGCTCTCATGTTGGCATTGCCAGCCAAATGTTTCGCACCTTGGCAGAAGAAGGTATTAATATACAAATGATCTCAACTAGCGAAATTAAAATTGCAGTTGTCATCGAAGAAAAATACATGGAACTGGCTGTGCGTGCACTACATCAAGCGTTCGAATTGGAAACAGCTTAATAGTTACCATTGTTTCAACTGATTTTATTGATTTTCATGAGGGTTTAGCGTAATATCGCCGCCTAGTATTTGAGTTTAAACGGAGAGCTGGCCGAGTGGTCGAAGGCACTTCCCTGCTAAGGAAGCATACGGGGTCAACCTGTATCGAGGGTTCGAATCCCTCGCTCTCCGCCAAATACTTCTTTATGAGAATGCAGATTACTAACTGAGGGATAACCAGCTATTTTGGATGGTTGGCTTATCTTGGCAATGCAATAAAGGTACCTTCATTTAGTTTTGTCATTTCACGCATCAGCACACTAAAACGTTCGGTCGTGCCAGGAGATATAAACCCAACTGCATGAATTCTTGCAAGTCTCTTACCAGAGCTTAAGACTTTGTTTTGCTTGGTCACTTTTTTTATAACAGCATCATACCCGCTCTCTGAGTAATCGTCTCCAAATACATAAATAGAGGTGGTGATATTAGGTTTTGCATATCTTCTTAAAGCAATACTTAACCCCTCAACAGGGCTGGAATTAGATGCAGCATTCCATTTTCCGAACATAGATATCACCGCTTTTCGTCGAACAGGCGTGTCAGGAATCCATTTACCTTCATAGCTTGAAATAAGTGATTTTCCCATGTCATTTAATATCTGAAACCCTTTTACTTTAGGGTGAATATTAAGCACGTTAACCACCTCTCTTGTGACATTTCCCCAGATACTTTTCATACTGCCCGATGTATCAACGACAAACACGACATAGTCACTATCAACTGGGATGCCGCCAACTTCATCATCACGTTTCTCAATAGACTTTTTGGGCGTCACAAGCGATGCTTGCTTGAGTTTTTCTTCCACCAGAGTCAGCCCTTCAATACTCTCAGCCATATTTTTATTATTAGTCTTTAATTTGGCAAGTTCAGTTTCGAGAGCGTTTGAAGCAGAGGCTATAGAAGACTTTTTTACTGACAGCTGCTCAAGAATGGTTAAATCATCTCGCATATCCTGTTCAATTTTGGTCACTGAATTTTGTAGCGAGACCATAGATGTCAAGAGCGCGCTGACCTCTTCTGAACTAGCAATAGATGCGTCAACATCGGTTTTGGAGATTAAGATAAGCATGACAACAGCACCAAAGCCGCAAGAAATCACGTCAAGAAAAGAAACACTAAATATCTCAAGTATTCTATTCCGACGTTTCATGGCCAATTACCTGCAGGACTGATCATGATACCTCCTTGAGAGGATGCCCATGCCCAGTATTCATAAGCAGCTTCTGGGTCGCCTTCTATTGGTAATAACAACACATCAACTTGAGCGCCAAGGCGCCCACTTTCAATAATGGTTTGTCGAAATAGTCGTTTTCGACATTCACCTGATATTGTTTTAGCACTTCCTGTAAGTGAACTACAGCTAGAAAATGGATTTAAACTGGCAAATCTTGACTCACCTTTGGTCGGCAAGCCATCTGTAATGACATACAGGTTAGTTGGTGAGAATTTTTTAACGGCATCCAACCCTTTTTGAAGGTTAGTTGAGCCCTGTGGTACCGTCGCATTTGCATCATTAAGGATAGATTTTATACTGCCTGCATTACTCGCTTTCATCCAACCACTGCCTCCAAACTGCTTGGCTTTATCGCTAAATCCGATAACAACAATATCACTATATTTTGGTAGTCGTGCCAACATCCATTCAAGGATGCGCCTCGTTCTTACCCACTTAGGTGCGTTGACTTTGGTTTTATCCGAGCTGGATTTAGTTCTGATAATATCGATGAGTTTCTGATTAGTCATCGAGGCGCTAACATCCACAAGGATTGCAATCTTACGACCTTCAATTTTAAGACCTAACAGATACTCTTCTTCATTAACCTGATTAGATTCAATGACATCTTGTTTTTTTGGTACTTTTATTTTGGTAATGTTTTTCTTCAGCGTATCAAGGCCTGCTGACGCACTAAGCAGATTGGCATTTTTTTCACTGAGATCAGCACGCTTTGCGACTAGCTTTACCCTCATTGAAGTGATATCAATATTTTCTTTTGCAAGTGTTTGTCTGATCTCATCCAAGCGCTGTTGTGATTCATCTCTAACTTGCTCAAGGGTGCTGATGTCTTTTTTTAGATTGTCAATTTCTGCGGGGGCTTCAGCAACTTTTTGCTTCACCAGCATAAACACAAGAATAACAGCCCCAAGTCCACAGGACATAATGTCCAGAAAGGCGAGACTAGAAACTTCAGCCTGTCTTGGTTTGCGAGCCAAAACGCCTTACCTAATACGTCGCAGTAAGTACTTATCGCAATAGTCTTGTGTGTCAACTATCTGACTATCCTGTATACGCTGCAGTTGATGAAACAGAAACATCAAAAAGATACTGATAAGCAAGGCAATCAAGGTGGAGTTAAAGGCAATACCGAGGCTATCGGTCATGCCTGAAATATTGCCTGCTAAAGCCTCGTCGGCTTGTGACAATGCCTGGCCAATACCACGAACTGTGCCGATAAAACCAAACGATGGAATGGCCCAGATGATATAGCGGATCATAGTGTTTTCTGAATCTTGCTTCACAGCGAGGGCTTCAAGATTGCTCTCTATTGAATCAGACAGATTTTGTACATTATCAGTTGCGCTATAACGCCACAAAGCTGAACGAAGAATATGAACAAGCGGCGATTGCCTGCATTCTTCAGGCACATCCTTATCCAACCGTTCGATAATGCCATTCACATCCAAATCGTGCTTTGCATTGCTTGTTTCATCAAGCTCTACTGTAACGTCTTCGATAAGATCAACCGAGTAAAGGTATTTGGTTTTCAATACCTTTCGATAGGCACTTGCGATTAAAAAGCCACCCCATAACAGCAAAGTAAAGCAGATTTGCTGTTCGTAGTCTTTAATGAGAATGACAATATCTCTAGGAGCTGATTCATTTTGTGAGAGTGCAAAATCAATCAGTTGACTCGCTTCAGGCCTCACATAGCCGATATAAATAAGATGAACCAGAATGACAGAGATGACCAAGGCAGCAAAGCTCTTAAGCGTTTCATTCATTATTAAATATCCACAGGAAAAGAAACAGGTGAGTTGAGACTAATAACCGTCTTTCCAGCATAGACATTATGCGCCATTAAGCCACCTAGCAGGAGTAGTCCAACTGCCAGTATGATAGTCGCTAATTTTTTTAAACGAGACATCGCGGTTTCTTCCATATTAGTTTCCTCCATATAAAAACCTACCTAATCTGAAGCCAACCATCTTACTAGGTTGCTCCATCCCTTCACGGTAAGATGCTCTTAACTCTGTCAATGAACCCGAGCGCCAGTTAGCACCCTTCACAACACGTGCTCTCGTTAGACTAAGATCTAATGTGTGAGGCACTATCAGCCCTTTTGAAGGTGGGATGAGATCGTAACTATCATGTGTCCACTCACTAACATTACCGCCCATGTCAAACAGCGTTGACTTTTCTTTTTTCATTGAACCTACAGATGCTTTAGCAGCATAACTATCATCATAACGGGGGACGAAAACTGGCACAACACCTTTCGCAGACTCATCTGCAATATTAGCTGCTAGCTTAGGGAGAGTCTTGTCATCACCCCAAGCAAACAGACTCTCATTGCTTCTGCCTGCTTTCCTGGCAAGCCATTCCCATTCTGCCTCTGTGAGTAATCGGTAACCATCCGCATTAGCATTAACTTTGAGAAGTCGATTGCCACGCAATGCATAGACTACCTGGAATCCCTCAGCAGCGCTAAGCCAGTTTGCATATCGCACTGCATCAAACCAGCTAATGTTAGAAACAGGTTCAGTAGCAGGCCCAGAGTGACTAGCCTTGAATTTTGCATAAGCTGCATTACTCACTTCGTAGCGTGCTGCGTAAAACGGCTTGTTGATGCGTGCTGTTCTGACAAATTCATTAGCTCTTTGTCCAAGCTGACTTCGCTCAGCACCCATCTTAACGCGATCATTAGCTTTAAATAACACCATTACTTCACCTGTTTGCGTTTTATAGGTTGGCGTCGCTTTAGCAAGACGGGCTTCTTTTTCTGTGATTAGGTTGGCATTAATGAAGCTGGTAACATTTGCTTTTGGCGTAATCGTTCGATAAGCGGTGCGATAGCCTGGCAATCTCACTTCAACCTTTTGTTCAATCGCATTTAAAGAAGTATCAAATGGCGTTTCGCCTACTTTTTGGCCGTTAATGTAGACATCAGCAGATATATTTGATTTCACTTCAACCTTGCCTATTTCTCTATCTAAATTAAAGTTATAGCGCTTAACTTCATCAGGCCCTAAGGTAAATAATTCAGATTGCGTAAAATAACCTGGTTTTTTATAGCTCAAATTGTTCCTTTTGCCTGCATTGATCGTAATTTTTCCAGTTGTTTTGACTTTTTTCCCATTCAACGTGAATATTCCACCTAGTGGAGAAAGTGAAACAAATACTCCCGCACTTTTGAGAGATAATCGATAGTCACGTGACGGTGCTAATGCGTCTACTTTAACTTCCACCTGATCTTCAATAAGATCATATCCTTGCTTGGAAAGCACAACGCTGAATTGACCACCTTGCAGATCAAGCTTGATTGGTGTTTCACCTCGTTTTTCGCCATTAATAATGACAACCGCACCTTGGGGTCGACTGTCTACCTCAAAACTACCCCCCAGAGGTGTCAAATAGACGGTTTCTTTTACTATTTCACCACGCTTTAGTGAATAGCTAATATCAAGCTTTTTGAAGTAAGGATGACTGACACCGATTTTGTAGTCACCAGCTTCTAACACTTTATCAAGTATATTATCAACGGCAACCAGCTCACCATCAATGAACCAGCTAATATCTTTTCCACCAGCATCGCTTGTCAACACCAACTGGCTTGGCAAGGGCTCGAGCATGATGGTAGCCACCTTACCAAAATCAGTTTGGGTCAATATCTTTGTTTTAGGCTTATATCCCTCAGCGTTTGCATTTACAGCAACCTCGCTCACTAGGCTATAAAGACGACCATTAACGATAAAAGATAATGATGACGTCGATGTGATGACAGACTCCTGAGCATCAGCTGGTAACACCTCTATAAGCGTCCCTCTCGACAATAGCAGAAATACAATAACAACAAAGCCTGCTAATGTAATGCTTAATGTGTAGTAAAGTCGCTTTTTATGCGCTTTGTTTTTAACTTCGAGAACGTTTTTTTTAAATGCGCTCATCAGCAACTACTGTGAGTTTAAATGACATTGTATCCATTGGAATAGTGACTGTCACAATCTTAGATTTATAGCCTTGACGCTTGCCTTCAAAGGTATAAGGACCAGGTTTTAATTGAATGACTTTCGAGCTTACTGCACCAACAACACCTATGCCACGTAGAGAAACAAAAGTGATACCGTCGGAGACTAACTCGACAGCAACTTCTTTGTTAACGGCCTCTACGGTCCCTTCTAACTTTTTAGCGAGTACGCTCAATGAAGCACTATCCTCGGAATAAGGCTTAGCGCTAATCAGTGCAGTGTTAGCACGTACTTTTACCGATTCAGTAGCAAGCCGATAAGGGTGCGCCAGCAGCACTTTCATCTGTTTGTTTATTGCACTAATTTTTGTGGCTTTTTCTAACCTATTCGTCAACTGCTGATCGTTTGGCTCATCGTTTAATGCTTGTTTGATATGGAGGCCTACTTTATCCCAATCATCTGCGGCCTCTGCAGTATCAGCATTAGCAATTCTTGCTGCAAGTCTGTTAGTGCGTTCTAGACCAGATATTGCTGCACTTAACTGCTTAACTTCCTCACGAGATGAAGAGATAGCGCTCGCCTTATTAAGCTCAGACTTAGCGATGTTCACTTGATTTTTATCAAGCGCCGCATAAGCTCGCCTGGTCGCTTGATCAAATCTCGCCGAACTTAATTTAGAAGCCAAGGTTACTTTGCGCTTATTGTAATCGCCCCAATTTGGATCGACTCTAGCGAGGAAATTTATTGCCTGCAATTCTCTTTCAGCCCTGTTTTCTTTATTTGCGATTCGAATCTTTTTTTCTAGATCACGCATTTTTGGAATGTTTTCAACTTGGGCAGAAAGGCTGTTAAGTATTTTGGTGTCTTGTTTATGCAGGGTTGCTTTCTCAAGTGCGCGCGTTGCCGCATTATAGTCAAGCGCTACATATGCCACTTTTACGCTAGCTATCGCGCCATCGTACTCACTCTGGTTTCGCTCAATTGTATCTTTAGCAAGTTCAGTTAGCTTATTCATTGCATCAACTGCACCCGTATAGTTACCAGCGGAAAATGTTTCGAGAACCAAATTCTCTAAGCGCTGAAGTTCATCGAATACAGGCTTGTCCCAGCGAGCAAGGTTAATATTACTCAACGAGGGTTTTAAGGATGTTTGATAATACTGATAAGCATCTAAATAGGCTTTTCTATCAGACTGTCCTGGATTAGCAGATTGTTCAGAATTGACTGCTTTTGTAGGCTTAATATCGACATCAGGCTGCTGTGCTTGCGTGGCTTTGTTTTGACCGGGCTCTTCATCGCTAACAAGTTTGAAGTTTGTTACTAAATAGAGCAATAAGGCCGCCATGACGGCGACTCCAAAGATAATAGCAACCAAATTGATCAGCATTTGTTGTTTCGCTTGCTTAGCTTGTGCTATTTTTCCTAAGATCATACTTAACTCTAGAGCTGCGTTTGAGGTGTTGCCTCAAGTTCGTACATTTTTCCCATAAATGTACGCCACTGTTCGAACTGCTCATCTACATCACCGGTCAACTCTTGCGTTTCTTCGTCAAATTTCACTACCTGAGGTGACATTTCAAGATCCACTGATTGGCCTAACTCATTAATCGCATCAGTATGCATTTTTGCTTCTTCTTTTGAGCTAACCCCACTAGTAATTAGTACTGCGCCACCCACACCTGCAAGAATCGCTGTCACATCCCTCCCTATATTGTTATCTCGAGAGTCTCCTGACGCACCGACTGCAACTGCGGCGACGACTAGCAAAACTCCGCCTACAATTTTAAGCAGACTATCCATTTCAGCCTCTTCTCTAAGTTGAACTTCAGTAAAACTTGACTTTTGCCAGACCAAATAGCTATCTTCCATTTTCTGACTAAAGCCACTATAGTTTTGCTGTAGGTTATCAACGAACAACTGTTCCCTTATGCGTACGGATTGCACTCGTTGGTATAGCGGATCGGCATCACTTGGCAGCGCTAGCAATTTTATCGGCTTGCTTGAAGTATCTAAATAAGACTTAAACGCTTCTTCATTGAAGCTTGCGCCAAAACGTAGTGCAGCAATATTTTTCACTTCATCTAGTTTGTTTAGCTCTTGCTTAAGCAGTGCTTCGACAATTTCTTCAGCAGCTTTATCAAAAGCAGGATCATAGGCATCTTTACCTACATTTCTCGGGTTTTTGTAAAAGCCCTCACTCACCTCATAGTCGATAGAATCGTTCAGCCAGCGTTTACCACTGGCATCAACTACTTCAAAATCAAACGCTACTTCCACCCCATTTGATTCAACAATTTTACCCAGCACATACAAGTCGCCAGAGGCGGTATTATTTGGTGACACTCTGACTGCAGCAAACTTACCTGTTTCATCTAAGGCTTGCTTTAGCTTATATGCAAAACGGTTTGCTTCAGCACGACGTAGTTCTGGCCAAACACCCTCTTCTTCATAGTTGCTGGCTTTTTCATCTAGCCCTGGCGAGAAGGCAGGAATAATGACATCAAGTTTTGGACCAACATAACTGTTCTCAGCTATTTTTTCGCCAACAGTTGATGGAAGCTGTGGCCCTGTTGCACTGCCTGGACCCGTCTTGCTCATTGACGTGCTTCCACAACCTGTCAAAAATTGCATCAATATTAATATGTAAATTAATACCTTAGAAGGCGTTTTAAAGCGTTCATTGCTCAATGCTCATCTCCTTGTATTTACGATACTCATTCCACAGTTTTTCCCGTGTTTCAGGGTCGCTCTCAGCTTCAGCTGCAATTCTTATCTGTGCCGCTAAGACATCATCATTTTCGGCCGGTGGAATATCCTCAGGCACCCTACTATCATTTGTGTTGCCAGCCGATCCAACTTCGCCGGGGGCACCTTGCCCATCATTTGCTGCGTTATCTGAGGGATTTGAGCCATCAGCCTTTTTAGATTCCGTGCCCTGTAACTCTGTGTTGGATACGGATGCGCCATCAGCACTTGCTGCTGGCGATGCGCTAGGACCATTTCCATTTCCATTTCCATTTCCATTTCCATTTCCATTTCCATTTCCATTTCCATTTCCATTTCCATTTCCATTTCCATTTCCATT
>RCNB010000087.1_pt1 | contig 64505 bp, 72 predicted proteins | sample 2041321 | NCBI WGS metagenome assembly RCNB01 (sample SAMN09708232, study PRJNA481090) | Marine sediment metagenome, whole genome shotgun sequencing project. | reverse complement strand
TTCTAAAGATATTATTTCTGCAAAAACCCATCATCAGAATTGTGACTTGAATATTTATGAAGGGTTTGAGATACAAGTGTCCTCTTTGTGGTTTTGAGTCGAATCAGCCCATTGAACTCGTCAGACATGCGGAAAATGAGCACGGGCTGCCCCTGTATAAAGGGAAAAAAAGATCAGCTTTTGATGAGTGACTAGAGTGTGTCGTCTAGCATCTGTATTTGCGCGTGTATTATTCTAATCCAGCTAATCTCAGGATGTTACCTCTGAATATTTTCTGGATACCCTCTTTGTCGATGACTCCTTCATGCTCCAGCTCCTGAAGAACGTTATACTGGTCTTCCAACACATTGACTCTCCAACCTCTCGGGAAGAAGGTGCTATCAGTGCCGAATAGTATCTTATCAGGTCCCCCTGCTCGAAGTGCCTCACGGAATATACCTTTGAGGGTGAGGGGATAGCCCTGATACTTCATCCAGCTATTGCTCCCGCTGCTGTCCATGTAGACGTTATCTGCTTGATACTGGAGCATAAGAGTCTCGCGGAAGTAACCTGCGCCAAAATGAGCTATAATGAAGTCTAGGTCAGGGAAGTCACGGGCTGGTACTTGTATATCCATGGGATTACCATTCCTCAGATCAGCTTGCCCCCCGATGCTTATTCCAAAGTGGCAGAAGACCACTAAACCATGTTTTCGGGCTTCCTCGTATACCCTTCTACACTCTGGGTCGAAGACTCGAAGCCCTGTCCAGCTGCTAGGGTATAACTTGATTCCCTTGAAGCCATCCGTTGCAGCTCTTACAATATCTTCCACAGCGTTCTGATCCATTGGATTAATGTTGTAGTATCCTAGGAAGCGTCCCGGGAACCGATCCATGGAAGCAGTAAACTCATCATAGGCTTCAGGACCTACCATAACCCCCATTGTATCTATACCACTGCGGTCTAGCTCCTCCACCCAGCGTTGGGCTGTGTCCATACCCTCTTCAGGAAGTTCAATAGAAGTCATATCCGTCCGTGTTGCAGTACGATTCGTGAAGCTATCCATTCTTCGTCCCCTCTGCATCCATGCACGTAATGTTTCTGAACTAAAATAGTGGCTGTGGGCATCCACTACAGGTATGCCAACCTTGCTAATCATACATCAGGATTAAGTAGGGTAGAATTAAAGACTAACGAGACAGTGGTTACTCTCGCCTATATCTGGAATTGGTGAAATTTACTATTTTATGTGTTTTCCCCCAATTTCATAGATAGATCTTAAGTGAACTTGTACATTAGTAGACTGGGGATCATTCTTGAATATTGATGATAATATAAAATTCATACGGGAAGAATTCCCGTTATTAAGAAAGAAAGTTTACTTGAACTGCGCAGCCGCAGGTCCTCCCATGAGGAGGGTCAGCGAGGTCATGCTTGATCTTTGGAAGAAGAAGCTTGAGGGAAAGACTGCAGGCCGTGCACCTGACACTAAAGCAGAGGTAGCAAAGCTAATCTCAGCAGATCCAGAGGAGATCTGCTGGGTCAGTAGAGTTACACAGGGGATAAACATCGTCGCCAGCATGGTAGAAGCTGGAAAAGGAGATAATATAGTTGTCACAGATTTGGCTTATCCCTCGAATACCTATCCTTGGTTCCCTTTCATGGATAAGAACGTAGACATCCGGAGGATAGAGAACAAGGATGGCATCATAACCACCGCCGACTTTGAGGAAGCTATTGACGACAATACCAAAGTTGTCAGCATCAGCAGTGTCGAGTGGACCACGGGTCTAAAATATGATATGAAGTCCATATCTGAGATAGCCCACGAGCATGGAGCTATCGTCCTGGATGACGCATACCAATCAGTGGGACCAACTAAGGTGGATGCTCACAGCAACGGCGTGGACTTCCTAGTATCCGGCTCCGGGAAATGGTTGTGTGCACCAGGCACGGCTAGCATCTTCTATGCTCGAAAAGACATCATTGAAGACTGGGAACCGGCATATAGGTTCTATAGCAACATACAGACGACACCTGGCAGAGGTCTAGGTTTCGGAGAGGAGAACCACAACAACATAGAGGGTTACATGAAGCCGGTTAAGACCACAGCTGACAGGTTTAACAGGGGCACCGTTACAGGGGATGCAGTAAAGGGTCTCCACGCGAGTGTTGAATACTTCAACCAGCTCGGACCCCGGAATATCGAGAAGCGGAACCATAAGATCAGTGGGTACCTCATGGATGGCCTCAAGGATCTAGGAGTTAAGCTAAACACTCCGTGGGATCCCAAAATGCGAGGTGGCTCAGTAACATACCATACCGGCAGTTATGAATTGAATAAAATGAGCTATGAAGCCATCACCAAGAACAACATAACCCTCGCCCATAGGTACTCCGGTGGAGCTGGAGGGATTAGGGTGGCACCACACTTCTTCAACACTGAAGCTGACATCGATCGCTTACTGAAGGAGCAGAAAAAGCTCCTCTAAACCCTTATATTTCCAACCCGTAAGCTGATTTTGAGTGAAATGGCAAGGGATAGTATTCCTAGACGCTGAAAAATTCAGCCAACTGATTGAGGTGCAGGGTCATCTCATAGACTCTTTAATTCTAACGCGAATTCTGGATGGCATTATGGACCGGCAAGGTGACTTTGAGATCCTTGAATTCAATGTGGGCAAACGAAAAGATGACCACAGCTATGCTAGAATCGAGGTCATAGGAAAAAGTATTGAGCACCTTGATGGGATACTCAGGGAACTTTTCAGGCTTGGAGCGACGGTACCGGAGACACCTGAAGCCACATACGAGGCAGCTGGTGCAGATGCTGTAGCCCCACAGGATTTCTACTCCACAACCCACCACCACACCGAAGTCTACCATGGAGGGAAGTGGATTCCTGTTGAGCACCTTATGATGGATAAACAGATCATCATCGAGTTGGATATACCCAGAGTATACTGCAAACCTCTCAGAGACATCAAGAAGGGGGACCTTGTAGTCACCGGTGAGAAAGGGGTACGCATCAAACTCCCAGAACGGCCTCGTGAAGGTGTAGGTATATTCGAGTTTATGTCAAATGACGTATCCTCCGAGAGACCATCAGTATTCATCATCAAACATATTGCCGCAGATCTACATGAAACTGTGCAGAAAGGAGGAAAAATAGCAGTAGTTGCAGGTCCGGCAGTCATTCACACAGGTGGTGCAACCAGCCTCGCCCGTATGGTGAAATTGGGTTACGTACATTCTGTGCTTTCAGGAAACGCATTAGCTACTCATGATATCGAGTACGCCCTATACGGTACCAGCCTTGGTGTAGAACTCAACCAGAGGAGCAAAGTCACGGAACCCCGGAACCATATTTCAGCTATAAACGAGGTAAACCGTGCTGGAAGTATAGAAGCACTTGTAGATGAGGGTATTCTTACTACGGGGGTATTCTACCAGCTAACAAAGAAGGGCATCCCGTATGCGCTTGCAGGAAGCATCAGGGATGATGGACCCCTGCCTGAGGTCATTCAGAGCAGTGTTGAGTCCCAGAAAAGGTACATGAAACTGGTTGAGGATGCTGATTTCGTCATAATGCTAGCAACCACACTACACAGTATCGCTGTGGGTAACATGCTTACCAGTAGGGTGAAGATTGTGATAGTGGATATTAACCCTGCTGTGGTTACGAAGCTAAGTGATAGAGGTACTAGTCAGGCTATAGGCATTGTCAGTGATGTGGGAACATTTCTGCCACTGCTCGTAAGAGAACTTGAGGAATTGGCGTAGGTAATTATGAGTGGATTCTATTATTCACATACATTTCTATTTCCGGTTGATCCTGATACCATATCCTTGTTAACCTCTTCCACATGGTCTCGCAAAAATAAAACAATCAATTTCGCCCATAAAGGAAGAAAATAATAACTTAGCTAAACTCCTCCTCAATATCACGAATAGCAGGAACAAACATAGCTATGAGACCTAAAATTATCATACCAGATCCCCCCAGGAGATACCATACAGTAACTCCGATGATATCTGTTGCTGGACCCGCGAAGATGAGACCTATTGGATTCATTGCGGTACTCATCGCGGAGATCAGTGTGAAGAACCTTCCCTGCATCTCAGGGGGCACAGTTGATTGTAATACAGCGAAGAAGCTACCGTTAAATATGGGTAGCATGAATCCTGCGAAAAAGATGGATGCTACGGCATAGTTGAACATATCAGATGGCATCAATCCAATTCCGACTATTCCTATACCACATAGAATTAAGGCTGTAAGACCGGTAGAGATTCCCTTCTTAAAGCCACCCCAGAGGCCTAGTGTAATACCCCCAACCACCATACCTATTCCTAAGCCTGATTGCATTAGTGCGAAATCGTTTGCTCCCCCATTGAAATAACCTGTAACCAGAATTGGCATCAGAGAAACTGCTGGTGCTAAAAGGAGGTTTATAGCCATAGCGATCGCTCCAACCAGCAAAACCCCCCTCCACTGGAGAACGTATTTGACGGTCTCTGCCATATCCTCGAAAACTGAGCGGATACCTTTCTTTTTGACCAGGATCTCAGGCTGTGGAATGTTAATGAAAACTAGAGGTGTAATTGCCATGGCTGCTGTAACTACATCAATGATGAGTATAACCTGAAGGCTCATTGTATCCAGCAAGAATGCGCCCAGAGGAGGTGCTACTATCATACTGAAACCACTTAAAGCTTGGAATAGACCAGCGGTCCGGGATAGTTGATCCTTCTGGACCATCAGTGTTGTGGATGCTTGCATGGCGGCCCAGTGGAAAGCAGCTCCCATTGACCTTATGAACATAATAGCATAGATGTGCCAGACCTCCATCATCCCCTGCATATTAATAAACATCAAAAGGACCGTCACCGCTGAAACAAAGGCGTCAGCAGCCATCATCACATGGCGTCGATTCCAGCGATCAACCATAACACCAGCGATGGGGCTGAGGAACACTTCGGGTATAATAGCCATGATGGAGGCGAAAGCGAGAACACTTGCTGACCCCGTGTTCTCGGTGAGCCACCAAATCAGCGCGAACTGGACTAGTTTACTTCCAACCCAGCTGAAGACCTGCCCTATGAACATTACTAAGAAGGACTTCATAGACTTTGACTCATCCGCCAAATGGATAACCTCAGTAATACAATGAAGAAGCGGAGGTTACGTATATTTAGTACGTAATCTGAAGGAAAGAACTACCATATATCCTGAATGACATATTCAAGCCCCAGCCTCCTCAAAGTCTCAGGGAGGGGCTTGCTAGTTTCAGGGTCCCACCCCATCTCACTGTAGTACAACCGAAGCATTCTTTCCAGATCAGGCTTTATGGATATACCAGCTGCAGGTCCATCCACCGGTGTTGACCCATAGCGCTCAGAGGGGGCATCCTTATCACGGCCTATACCAGCCCTGAGGTTATACACTTTCATCAAGTTCACTACCCTAAGACCTATTTCCTGAGCCTTTTTCTGATTTAGACTCCAACCAGTGACTGCATTAAGTACATCAGTGAATAATGCTAGGTCAAGTCCAGTAGGGAATCTGCAGTTACCCAGACAGTCGTTCAGAATCATAACGCCCTTGGTATGGGCTTCCCCCAGTGTAACCTTCTCCGCTTCACCTGGAGCCGTGGAGTAGGGGGGTTGTGCTGAAATGCTCGTATGGTTCTCTAAGGTACCAGTGTTCGATACAATGGTATCAAAGAGCTCCCCCCACCTTGTCCGGTGGTCATGTCCTCGGGGGCTGTTCCCTTTCTTAGTGTAGATGGCTGCTCGAGCGGCTTCTCCCCCCAGTTTATGAGATGCCCTCATAACACCCTCTGCAAGGATATCACCTATTCCCTCCCTTCGAGCGATAAGGTGCATGAGTTCTTTGGTTGCCTCCGCGTTTCCCCAAGTCAATTCAATTCCATTAAGCTGCTCTTTCTTGATAAGCCCCCGCTCATAACACTCCATAAGCCAGCTTACAATCCAACCTATCTCGTTATTATCGAAACCGAGACGGTCTGTAAGGCCGCATAACATCATGGCAGCTTCCATGTCATCGTTATCTATGACTGGCCCCCATGCAGCCATCTGTTCGTATTCTGGTTCCTCAACTTTCATCCCTGCATAGGGTCCACATGGGATAGTCATCATGGTGGTATGTGTAGCTGAACAACCATAGCAAGGATTAGGTTTTGGAGAGTAGCGTGTTCGGATACTCTCCTCACTCCAGTTCTCAAGTTTTTCGTCTGAAATATCCCAATAGTTTGTTGTGTAATTTTTAACAGGTATAGCTCCATCTCCACGCTTCTGCATTTTATAAAGGAGTCCAAGAGTCCCCTGGAAGGCATTAGCCTTCTCTCTGATGTAACCAGCTAACTCGTTGAATTTCTTAGGATCGCTGAGGGATATTTTATTACTCCCTCTGGTTACTGAGATTGCTTTTAGTTTCTTTGAACCCATAACGGCTCCAGGACCATTCTTAGATGCGGAGTGTCCCTCCCTTTCAAATATACCTGCAAAGCGACTCAGTTTTTCTCCAGAAGGACCTATTGATAGTACTGATGCTTCTCTTTCTTTCTTTCCCAGATCTTTTAGGACCTGCTCATAGGTCTCATATGTGTCCAACCCAAGGAGCTGAGATGCATCAACCAGTTCCAGTGAATTATTATCAATATTGAGATAGACCCAGTCATCCGATGCACCCTCAAGTATTATACCATCATAACCAGAGTGACGTAGATATGCACCAAAGAGCCCATTAGCTTGGCTTGTAGCCACTCCATTTGTCATCGCTCCCTTGGTTACGAAGCTGAGTGTTCCTGTTCCAGGAAAGGGAGTGCCCCCGAGGGGTCCTGAGGCTATAATGAGCTTGTTATCTGGATCAGACCAATCCACATCTGGAGGTACTTCATCGTAGAGAATCTTCACTCCGATTCCAGAACCACCTACATATTTCTTCAATGTGTTTGAGTCAAATTTTATTTCCGACATCTTTCCATCGGTAAGGTTCACTCTCAGCATTTTCCCGGCGTAACCATGTGTGGGGAATGACATTCTATCATGTATGATACCTCACGTCAATAAAATGTGTTATACTAACTCCTACACCTCAGAAATATTATACATACCCATGTTGATATAGTGGATAAAGGGGGAATCTGGAAAGATAAAATTCCTAGACGATTTCAAGGATTTTTGGCGAAGTCAGTCAAAGAATTACAAGATATTTCTAGTTCGTGATATATTATCTTCCCTTCTTGGCAGGATAGGGAACCAATATGGAACTATCTACATGTATGCCCTCGGAGCCACTGCATTTGATATCGGGTTACTGAATAGCATCAACGCAGTGGTACGGATGATATTAGCCCTACCCGGAGGCTTGTTAATTGACAGGTCTAAAAGGATAAAACGACTCTATATAATTGGTCGATTTCTCCAACTACCAGTTAATCTCATTAAAGCTTTTTCGACAAACTTTTACATGTATATGGTTTCAAGGGTTTGGAATGTTGCTACCTTTAGGCTGACCATGCCATCAGCTAATGTAATATCAATCGCAGCTATCAAAAATAAGGATAGGATCAGGGGAATGGTCACCAGTAGAACCATTACATCGGCTGTAGGTCTTGTCGCGCCTCTACTGGCAGCATTCCTGATTACCTCACTAGGAGGTCTTGATTCTGTTGACAGCTACAGACCCTTATTCCTTGTACAGTTTCTAGTCAGCCTTGTTACCCTCATAATACTAGCAACCCAGCTTGAGGAGCCAGAATATACAAGGAGGAAGAGAGCAAAATCCAGTATTTTCCAGTCCTCACTGAGTTTATTTCGGGAGGTCAAAGGATTGAAGTGGGTTCTTATCATGAATGTAGCCCGTACCCTTTTCATGAGTATGAGGATGCCCTATATGATGCTCTATATATACGAGATAAAGAACGCTTCCGCTTGGATCATTGGTTATAGGGGGACTGTAACGACAGCAGTTGCACTCCTATTCACAATCCCAATTGGAATCCTAGCTGACAGATTCGGGCGTAGGAAGATTGGATATTTCGCTCAAGTTTTCAATGGGATAAGTGTACTGGTCACCGTTTTAACACCTCCAACGCAACCTGAGTGGCTGGTCCTAGCTAGTTTCTTGAGCTCTTTGGGGATGTCCATGGATATAGGCTGGCATGCATACATCCAGGAGTATATACCCCTCGATGTTCGGGGACGGTGGGTGGGTATAAGTACAACAATTACAGCACTCATAGGCATTCCTGCACCCCTCATCGGCGGAGTCATCTGGGAATACAATCCCGACTATCTATGGTGGATGATGCTCATCTACTATTTCGTGATAGCAATCCCCCTGAGGTATAGTGTACCTCACAAGGAAGATCAAGTTGTTGAAAGCCTTAATGGAGACTACCCCTAAGTTTTTCCACAACAGGTATTTGTTGAGCAGAATGCTTATAACGTGAAAGACATTCACGTTTGATCTAACATTAAAAAAAGGTAGAGTAGAGTATGTATGAAGTTTCTGGATAAAATAAAAGAATTCTGGAATAACCAGACCAGAAACTATAAGGTGTTTCTTACCAGAGACATCCTTTCAACGCTATTTGGTAATCTTGTTAGAAGGTATTCCTCCATATATATGACCACACTGGGAGCTACAACAGAGGAAATTGGGTATCTAACAAGCATTCTCTCAGCTGTTAGGCTTCTACTTTCAATACCGGGGGGGATACTAACCGACAGGGCTAAGAATATTAAAAAGCTCTACTTATCCGGGAGACTTCTTCAGGTACCTATTAACCTAGTTAAGGCGTTTTATCCCCAGTACTTTATCTACTCTCTAACCAGAGTCTGGGAAGTAGTAACCTTTAGGGTTACTATGCCAACATCAAACATAATTTCCATTGCCTCCATGTCAAACAAAGATAGGGTAAAGAGCCTTGTTATGAACCGTACAATTATTTCCGTTGTTGGACTTGTGGCACCTTTCTTAGCGGCTTGGATGGTCACTTCTTTCGGTGGTCTTGAGGAAAAGAATAGTTTTATGCCCTTGTTCCTTGTGCAGTTTGTAATCTCTATCGTAATCTTCATCATGATGTGGAAAGGCCTTGAAGAACCCCAATATGTACGCAGGGTGGTTAAGGAAAAGAATGCTCTTAAGGATGCAGTTGGGATTTTCAGAGAATATCCGGGACTAAAACGTATGCTCCTCCTAAATGTGGTGAGATCACTATTCATCAACATGAGAATGCCATACATCCAGCTCTACTTCTACAACTTTAAGAATGCTGACGCATACATTATTGCGGCACAGGGGACTATCAGCACAGCCGTAACCCTTCTTTTATCAATCCCTATGGGAACTATAGCTGATAGATATGGCCGTAAAAGATTGGGATATGTCTCACAAATATTAATGGCAGCCTGTGTACTCGCAGCAGTGCTAACGCCACCTGAATACCCGCAAATGATACTTCTATACAGTCTCCTCAGCTCTATTGGTTCATGCATGGATATTGGATGGCAGGCCTTCGTACAGGAATACATTCCTTTAGACGCGAGAGGAAGATGGTCAGGACTAAGCACAACGGCTACTGCCTTAATCGGAATACCAGCACCCATCATCGGTGCTTGGTTTTGGAATTATAATCCAGACCTTCTCTGGTGGATTAGCTTAGTCTATTACCTGTTACTCGCTATACCTCTCAGGTATAGCATCCCGGATAAAAACAAGAAACAGATAACATCGGAAACTTAGACTCTAATCAAATTACATCTAGAGAATTAATAAGATACTGACTTTCATTCCCCGCCTTTGGAGATCATACTTTCCGTATATTAAGTCGAGGGGTTAACTTGATCTCTGGATTGTACCCATGATTTTTTTTACTTGGATTACAGAGTATTTCTCATTCTGGTGAGTTAGTTGAGTATTTGGATTGTAAGAAATTATGAAACATGCACAGGTTGTCAACGCTGTGAGTTAGCCTGCAGCATCCACCATGAGGGCTGGATGTGGCCCGAAGCTTCACGAGTTCGGATCTTCATGCCATTCCCGGGTGTCGAGGTCCCACATCTTTGCGCCCAGTGTGACGACTACCCATGCGTCAACATATGCCCGGTAAACGCATTGTCAATCGACCCGAAAACTACAGCAGTACTGGTTGACAGGGAAGCCTGCATTAGCTGCGGGCAGTGCATCAAAGCATGCCCGGGAGAGGTACCAATAATGCACCCTAAGGACAACAAGGCAGTCATCTGTGATCTCTGTGGAGGAGACCCCGAGTGCGTGAAAGTCTGTCAGGAAGCTGGATATAACGCTCTTAAGCTGGTACACGAGAGGATGAGCAAAAACAGGAAGCTCTACTCAAGGAATCCAATAGATGTTGCCAAGGATCTAGCAGTGAAGATGTTCGGCGAGAAAGGAGAAGAGGTAATCTAAATGCCTGGAGGATACGCAGGAAAATTCTTGGATATCAACCTCACAGATAGAACTGTGAAGGATATTACATTCAGCGATGAGATTCTAGAAGCATACTTCGGTGGAAGGGGTCTGGGCGCAAAGATAGTCTGGGATAGAATTGGGAACAGGTGGTCAGAGGTTGATGGCCTCGACCCAGAGAATGTTTTCATAGCTCTAACTGGACCCATGACAGCCATATACCCGGGAGGCAGAATATGCTGCACAGGTAAGTCCCCTGTCAGCGGTGGAACGGTTGGTTCAACAGCGAGTACTGAGTTCGCCCACGAATTGAAATGTGCTGGATACGACGGAGTAATAGTCACAGGGAAGGCTGATACCCCGGTCTACATCCTCGTAACGGATGATGGAGGCGAGATCAAGGATGCAAGCCACCTCTGGGGAAAACTAGGGGAGGATACACTCATAACCCTAAACAGAGAAGTCACAGCGGAACTCACCAAAAGGTACCCCAACGTTGGCCTCTGGAGGGAGCCCGGCAGCATCTACATCGGCCCCGCAGGAGAGAACATGGTCAGACACGCTGCGGTCATGAGCAAGATCTGTCACGCAGCAGGATATGGGGGATATGGAGCGGTCATGGGTAGTAAGAACCTTAAGGCAATCGTCGCCAAAGGAAGAGGACCACTGCCACAAGTCTTTGCGCCAGAGGCAGTGAAAGTTCTCTGGAAGAAGGTACATGAAGGCCATATATCAAGGGACAGTTTCAGGAGGAACGGCACAGGATTCGGAGGCTGGTCAACCGGAGCCAATAGCAGCTCAGAGCCAGTGAGGAACTGGCAGGAGGAGTGGCATGATGAGCGTAGCTTCGGTGGCCCAATGTTCGAGACACGTTTCTGGGTGAAGAAGTACTGGTCTGACTTTAATTGCACCACAAGTTGCATGAAGATCAGCTGTATCAAGACGGGGAAGTGGAAGGGAGACATCACAGACTTACCTGACTATGAGCTTCAGGCTTATTGTGGAACTAACTTTGGTATCTTTGACCCGGAGTCGAACATCCACCTCAGTGCCCTAATTGATAACCTAGGCCACTCCGGTATCAATGGACCTAACACCATGGCCTTTGCCACCGAGTTATACCAGAGAGGGATCCTCAAAGAGGAGGATTTCGGTTTCAAACCGGAATGGGGAAACACTGAAGCCTTTGATAAACTTGCCTGGCTCATAGCTAAGCGTGAGAAGATTGGTGACATCCTCGCAGAGGGGACCTATCTTGCAGCCAAGAAGATCAGTGAGATGAGGGGTGTGGACTGCATGCCCTACGCTGTCCATGTAAAAGGTATCGAGATCGGAGCCCACGGAACAAGGAGCGACAAGGACTATACCCATGACATAAGCTATGCTGTCAGCGTTCAGGGAGGAGATCATACCAGTGTCGCTAGTGATGGCTTCAGGGACATGTCTGGCTCCATATTCAACGATAGTGCTGTAGTATGTAGCTTCTGCGGGTCATCCCAGAATATCATGTTTGACTATGCCAAAGCAATTACAGGCTTTAACATCTCGGTAGACAGTTGGAGAAGGAATCAAGGACCCCGTATCATAACCCTGCAGAAAGCCCTATTGCTAATGGGATCACCTAACGTGAAATGGGAGCCAGTCAAAGATGATGAGAACCCCCCAAGATTCTACGAGCCCCTACCCTCTGGACCCTTCAAGGGGAAGACAACAGACAGGATACTAGTAAATCAGAAGAGAGCAACCTACTTTGAAACTCTAGGCTGGGATGAGAGAGGGATCCCAACAAAAAAGACCCTTGAGAAGTACGGTCTACTTGACCTTGAGGCGTCCATGGCTAAGCTCCGCTAGCTCCCCCCTTTTTATTTTATAAGTATACAATCTTTTCTGATGAAGGTCACTGTCCGCATATTTGGTGAGTTAACCGTTATTCTGGGGAATAAACATACTCTTGAGCTATTGGAGGGCTCGAATGTTGGGGTGCTTGTCAACCGGTTAGCACGTATGTCAGATCAGACTGTGTCCGGTTTTCTGGGGGAGCACAGGATTGATGATCAGGAGATAGCGATTCTTGTGAATGGGAGAAACACTGAACTTCTTGATGGACTTAAAACTGGGCTCAGTGATAATGATGAGATAGTTTTTCTCATTCCCACTTCTGGTGGTTAACGCTTCTTTCTTCTACGTTTTATCTTCGGGGTAGTTATGGGTATGTCTACGGTAAAGCTTAAGAGCCACTCCATCTGACCTAAAAATTCGCTGAGAAAGTCGGGTAGCTCTAAGACGGAGACCATGGGCATCCTCCGGTATATCTTGCTCCGGGCAGGTATGAGAGAGAGGGCTATTGGCACAATTGTTGCTTTACCCCACTGGTTTACATTTATCTTCTCAGAGATAACCTCCACATTCTCACTCATTACACGGACTTTTTCAAGGTGCACCTCAATGATGTTTCTAGCAGTAGAGTTTCCCAGACTTTTTGCCCAATGTTTACACTCCGCACAGATGATCAAAGGTTTCTTGGTAGCGAGGACATCTATCTCCCATCGACGTCCCTCAGCGGAGAACCTAAAACGTCGCTTCACCTTGTAGCCATTTTCCTCGAAGGTATAAGCAACCATCTCCTCAAATTCTTTCCAACCAAGCTGTTTGCTAACTCGCTGGAAGTCTGCACCTGATTTAACTGCATTTATGGCGATTTTGAGTCGCTGGTCGAGGGAGGCTTCAATCTGTCCTTCACATATGTTGACCAGCCCCTCTTCTTCCAGGCTATTAAGGGATCCATTGAAGGATTCTGTAGTAATCCTCAGGTCTTCACGGATAGCTTCTATGTTGGATGTGCCTTCCTTGGTCTTCTCTAAAATTATGACCAGTAAATCCTTGTTCACACAGACTACCCCGGATAACCTGAACAGGGTTACCCTATAATATTAAGCTAAAGTTCCAGAGGCACGCTGCGAACCTTATCAGACCATGGACCAGAGGGTAAGCTAGTAGAGCTTGGAATTCCTCACGCTTTGTCTTCCTGATGAGGATATACGGTACTGCTATACCGATGGCTATTAACGCGATGTCTACTGGTAGCCAGAGCCCCATCTCCATGAGTGTGACGGTGGTGGGGTTCGCTTCGTAGATGTTAGGACGCTGGATAGCGATCATGGTGGATATATGATCTCCCAATACACCAACTACCAACGTCAGGTAAGAAATAATCTCAATACTAATATGACGGCTAGTCAGCACTGCTTCCACCAAGAATGTGAATCACAAAACTATGTTTTAAGCATGTAGGGAGGATACATCTATAACCAATATTAGTAAAATAGATACTAAAAAAAGGGAAGAATCGATGTTTATTCGAATGTGAAGCGCACGTTCTGCTACCTTCAGTACTTCAGTGTATGCTTCTGTCTTCATTTCATCTGTAGCCCGAAGCTTATTCCATTTACACGGTTTGCTCCTGGTGTTGTAGCTATATCGAGGTAGGATAATATGTTAGAGATTGTAGAACATAGACTTTTTCTGAAGCTTTAATACACCCCGATCCGAGAACCTGAGTGTAGGTGAAATTCTATTGAGTGAAAGAGTTGAAAAAATGATAAAGATGGCCGAGATGGAAAAGAAGTATGCCCTCAAGTATAATGAGAGCGTCATGGGCCTAGAGAATGTAGCTATAGAGGGACTGATGATGGGTGTCAGCTATGACTCCCATAAGCATGCAGCCCTTTACAAGACCATAGCTGCAATCCTCAAGGGGCCTCTCGGCCTATCCGATGTAGAGTATGAACAGATCGAAAAATCACTGAAACAGCATATTGAAGTCGAAGCGAAGATGATTGCGGAAGTAAAGACGTTGATGAGCAGTGAGACGGATGAACGTGTCAAATTACTCCTTAATGAGATTTATGCAGATGAGATCAGACACCACAAATTTTACAAAAACCTCCTCGAAAAAGTCGTTAACAAGGACCTGATCTTCGAGAACGATATCTGGACACAGCTCTGGAAGGATGTACCGACCCATGGGGCCCCTAGGGACCCACATGCTCCAGGTCAGTAACCCCCCTTTTTTAAAAAAAACTAGTTTTTTGTTTCTGGTGGAATCCACCATTCCCGTCCTCTAGGTGTGGTTATATATTCAGGCCAACGTAGGTCGATTGGTGGTTCAAGATCGGGGGATAGCAAAGGCTCCTCCATGCGTTCACTTGTTCTTATTTTGAATTCATCCCAGCACTTTTTCAGTTTCGCAGGATCAGTGGCCAGATCAAGCATTGTCCCACTGATGGCTTTACCTGCTGTGTTGATGGTCTTGTCTATTGGCCCCGGCATTCCTACTAATGCTAGTCTAGTCCAACTGGGTAGTCTTATTCCTGGTACAATGACTGTTGGTTTTGCCACCTGTATCCATACTGTCGGGCAATGCCATGTGAATTCAACATAGTCGTCACTTCCTATATTATTCTGTGTTGGCGGTATCCTTCTTCGAGTTCTCGCTTCCCACTCCTCTGGTAGCATTAGCTTCATACTGTAAGGTTCTACTGGTGCCTCATACCCCAGATTCCGGATTATTTCACGAGCCTTCTCCTTATCGCCCTCTGTCCATGCAGGAGAACCAGCGAGGACCAGATTTTCATAGGATAGATCAGCTAAGGCAATGTTAGGGAGCCCGGTCCGCGTCTTTGTCACCCACCTCGTCCTGAGGGTGCAGCCAGTCGACTTAGCCACGGATTCAGCATTGTTCTTCAGAACTTGAAATATCTGCTCCTGCTGTACGAGGGTGGGGGCTCTGAAGGCGTATGTTATGACTCCCATCTTCGGTGGGATGTTATCGCTGGTACACTGACCAGCGACAAGTACAGCCTCGTTTATACTCCATGACCCTCTTCGGGAGAACATGGCCTCCTTGGTGTACTTGGTAGTCGTGTACATTAGGCAAACAGCGTCCAGTGCCCCTGGGCATCGTCCTCCACCCATCCACTTCTCGGGTTCAAAGCACTCGAATATGAAAGCAACACACCAGTAGCTCCCGAACTGGGTCTCATACATTACAGTGGTCTCCCCACGGGGATGCCACGTCACCGCTGCATCCAGCCCATCATAATAACCTCTAGCTGCGTGGAAGGGTTTGGCTACACAGATTTTCTCGGCGCATGCCCCGAACACCTTGATGGTTCCATCAACTCCATGCTCCTCCATAGCGTGTTTCGCCGCTGATGCACCTACTAAAGCCCCAACACCTAATGCAGAGTGGGGATCAGTATGCCCTGCCTGATAGAGATTGGAGGTGCTCCTGTATGGAACAGCATCTTGCGCCATTCCCGGTACAGCATCGTATTCGGTGTATGTAGCCAGTACGGGTTTGCCCTTTCCCCATGTAGCAAGGTAGGAGGTGGGCATACCAGCGATTCCTTTCTCAACTACGAATCCCTCCGCCTCGTGGAATTCGATAAAGGCATCGCAGGATTCATACTCCCTGAGGGCTGGTTCAGCATATCCCCATATCCGTTGATGGAAATCTGAAATACGCTTCTCGTTGTCCTCAATCCATTTGAAAGCTGACTTCTTTACCTCCGTCATCTCAGCCAAAAATGTCACCAAATAATGATCAACTATGAAGCTTTAAGATCTAGGGTTAGCTAAAGCAACTAAAAGGGAGAGGAATAAAAAAGCGTAGTATGTAGGAGATACTGGGTGGAATGCTACACTCCTACGCATGAACTACACCCATAAAGAGTGTTATACCCGTTCAAGTTTGAAGACTACGGGTCGTAAGCCATCTGTACAGCAGTTGACGGATACACCGGGCTCATCGAACCATTGGAAGTCGCCGTTAAACCGGAGGGTCTGCACAGTTTTATAAAGGTCATCCCACGCCCATCCACAGAAGCCTTCAGGCATACTGCCGTTTTCCTCCACATAGAAAACTTGCCCATCCTTGTAAACACCACACTCACTACCGGGTCCACCTTTGATAGGGGACTCGTCCAAAACATCGCTGGGTTTCATCCTTCTAAGAACAGTTATTTTTAATCTGCTTGCACGTTCAACCAATTTGATCATTTAATGATAAACTTCAGTATATTTCAAATTATCTCAGCGAACGTTCTAAATAATTCCCAGAGTACGTGATCCTGATCGGAATGACCGACTTCCACAAAGAGAAAACCGATAAAGTAATCGAAGGAATGAAGGCTGGAGGTGCAGAGGCACTGCTCCTCTTCCCAGGAACAGACATCGGCTACTATACGGGATTCTCCATAGGGATGAGTGAACGACTAGCAGCGGCACTGATACCCTTCGACGGAGAGCCAGTAATCATTATCAATGAACTGGAAAAGGAGCTTAGAGGCCAGAAGCCATGGATCAAGGAGGTTGACGTCTGGTTTGAGCATGAAGACCCTATCGAACTTCTAGCAGAGAATATTGAACGTCTAAATCTGGATAAAGCGGTTATCGGTGTTAGTGAGAGCTCCCCTTGGGGATGGGTAAACAAGCTCTCAGTTAGGCTACCTTCAGTTCTATTCGTTGATGCATCAGAGTACATAAGCCATGAGCGGATGATTAAAACAGACCAAGAACTGGAATGGATGAGGATGGCCTGCGCTATAACTGATAAAGCGTTGGAGAATAGCTTAGAGAAACTCCACACAGGTATGACAGAGAGGGAGCTATCTTCGATAATTCAATCAGAGATAAAATCACAGGGAGGAGACATAGGGTTTGTAGGTGTTCTCTTCGGAAAGAGGGCGGCACTACCTCATGGTGGAGCTGGTGAGGTTCTCCTTGAACCCGGTATGGGTGTTCTCGTTGATATGGGAGCTAAGATCCATGGATACAATGCTGACCTTACTAGGACTGTATTCTACGGAGAGCCATCGAAGAGACAGAAGAAGATCTATGATCTAGTTAAGAAGGCAAACCAGGAGGCATTTATGGCAGTGAAGCCAGGTGAAACATGTGAGTCACTAGATAAAATAGCTCGGAAGGTTATCAGTAATGGTGGTTTCGGTGAATATTTCATCCATAGGTTGGGACACGGTATAGGTCTCAATGTCCATGAGCCTCCCTACATTGTGAGAGAAAACATGTTGCCCCTTGAACCAAGTATGACCTTCACAATTGAACCGGGAATTTACATCATAGATGAGATCGGTGTTCGAGTGGAGGATACCGTTGTCTGTACCCAAGAGGGATGTGAGAGCTTAACACGGATGAATCGAGACTTAAAATCCTATCCAGTAGTGGAATAAAGTGAGAATATGACTACCTAAGGAATAATGATAGTTCAGATAGCAGGCATCGAAATCATAGTCCTAAGCATCTAGTCCCCCATGTGCTGGATGTGGAACTATTATAGGGAATAATTTCAGATGTTCAGTACACTATCAAATTCGGTTCTCTTCCACAGCAACTTCATAATAATAGTTGAAAAGATATTCTTTCTAAACTTACATTAGAGATAAACCGTTGGCAGTAAAATTCATGATTGGTTCTGCTGTGTTTATTCAAGTTGAGGAGTATAATATACTTCAAATTGGTAATCACAAGTATCTAGGTTATAAACGTAAGAAATCTTTTAGACTTGTCTATTGAGATTTTTGTTTGCTCAGCCGCCTCATTTTTATTTTGAGATGCTGGTATCTGTCATCCATTGAGAATTTTGCGGGGTGAGGCATCACCACTGATCCATTGCATTCAGGACATATTTTCTGATTAAGGGTATACTTGTTGCATTTGCTACATCGTCTTAAAAGCCAAACCAACATTATCACCTGGTTTATTCTCTTGTGAAGGAGAATTTTCCATCATGCTTGGACCACGCATCATCGGAATATTGAATTATCTTCTCAAGCACTAGCTCCGCCTGCTTATAATCATCAGCGGTTACTTCAACCTTGTATTTTGGGGCACCAAGACTGTATAGTTTTACTAGGGAGTCAAGTTCTGCCCCGACTTTCTTCATTGCGAGTAGGGTTTCTTTGATGAAGGTGAGTCCATCAGAGGACATTGAGACTGCCTCGATGGTACCTTGAATGGTTACCCCTTTGATTATGATTTTCTCCTTAGCTATCTTAGCTAGTACTTTAGAGGCCTTTTTTGTTAAACCTGCTTCCACTAGAACATCCATACCTTGTTTGGCTGCAGCTTCTAATGCGAAATATAGGCTGTCATATTTATCTAGCATCTTTAAACCGGATTTCTTGTAGAGGTCCTCTTCACTAATCTTCAAAGCTTCAGCAGCCTGCCGCATTAAAGTCTCAGCTTTGCGGTTCTTTTTGAAGTCCTCGATCTTTTTCCTTCGCTCATCCTGAGTTACACGTCGAAGGGATAAGTCGATCTGGTTTTTCGCTGGATCAACACGTTGAATATGTAAAACCGTTTTTTGGTTCTCCCGTACATGGTTCCGTATGTTTCGAACCCATGAGGTTGACATTTCGGAAATGTGAAGAAGACCCTCTTTGTTAGAATATTCATCGAGTGTCACATATGCGCCATGTCTTTCAATTCGTTTTACTGTAGCTACTACTAGTTCCCCAACTTCGGGCCATTCTGATCTCATAGCGCACATTTTTTATCACCCTAAAACAGCTAACACTGGACCATTAATTTTTGCTTTGCCACCAGTAGGCTCAGCTAATATCTCGCCACATGTCCTGCATAGAATCTTGCGGGTTGTGTGACTGAAAATTATCTGCTCACTCTCGCAGGTCCTACATTTTACTCTTAGGAACCGTGAGCTGGGTCTTGGTATAAGATCATCCCATTCACTCATTTTATACTATCTCCGGTTTCTTCATTCGTATTCCTTTTCTCTGGAGTTTATACTTGCATTCCGTGCATTCCAGTATAAGTGAAATTTTCTTGGTAACTTTAGCCTGATTATGTTGTAGGGGGAATTTCTGACCACCATAGCCTCTCTTACGTTTAGCCTGGTGTCTTTCACCCTTTTTGGCACCCCTCCTCTTCCCCGCCTTATATAGGGACGTGGTAAATACTGTGTGCGTCTTGCATCTTGGACAGAAGGTCCTCATAGACCTTGGGAATTTCATTTGGGAATCTCCACCTCTTTAGCGAGACCCCGCCTTATTAGGTTTTCAGCGTTTTCAACAGGTATCGAGACCATGTCTTCCAGCTGGAAGGGGCCATATGTCTTCATGTCAATACCTATTATCGCTGGCACTGCCTTCAGGAATCTTATTACCTTTAGACCTACCCCCCGGCGAGGGCTTCGTGTCTATCTGGGGCATATGACCCATTAATATACTTTTCAATCGTTCCTCATGGCTTGAAAGGACTCTTCGAAGGTCTGAATAGAATATCTGCTCTTCTCGGGTAAGATTTTTACCTGCAAGGACGACACCATTGAGCTCTGATTCAACAATCTTCTTCATCCTCAGCCTAGTAAGCTCCATTAACATCCTCTGAGCATACTCTTTTTCCTTCTCGGTGATACGACTGACCAAGGATACATCTTCCTGGGATCCAACACTCTTTATCTGTGAGATATAATCCGTCATTTCCTCATAGAATTTCACAGGTACTGGCTGAAGCTCGTTCCTCTCTCGTTCACGTCTCCAATTTTCCATGAGATCGTCGTATCTTCCTGGTGTCATGCCAATCTACCTGCTTTTCTACACAGTATAAATATCCCTACTGCAAGAGGAACTGTAACGACCTCCGAGTCGTAAGGCCCATACGTCTGCCCCATCATCTCTATCATAGGGGTGTGTTTAATATTTAATTTGACCTCACCATCTCTGAAGGCTATAGCTTCCTCGAAGGGGTCATAATCAGTAAGCTGATCTTCCGGTATTTTCTGCGTCAGCCATCCCGTCTTACCATGGAGGGCATCATGAAGTCGTATCAGACGTTTTAGGTCCGTGGTTACAACAGTATCTATCTCAGATGCCTGCCCCTTAACTGCAACAGAGAGTAATTTCTCAAGTGTTTTTTCGCTCATATACCTGAAGATACCACTTGGATGACGGTCCATTAACAGCTTCAATAATTCATCCCGGTTCTCAAAGAGCTTTTCATATGAAGGTTTCCGGAGTTTCAGGGCTTTCGCATCCGTTTCACTCATCCTCGAGAGGTATTCATATAGAGCTTTAACTGTCCGGGTTCTCCATCCCCCTGACCCGATGGCTGATCCCCCTCCAACGTTGCGGGAAGTAAACCCTTGGAATTGTGCTTCAATACCTACCCCCATGATGTAGTCCACCATCTCCCTACGGGCTACCTGCCCCAACTGCTTGACTTTAGGATTCTTCACGTGTACGTGATAACCACGGTGCCCTGAGAAGTTGACTGTTAACTCCGATTTGGGATTAACACCAAAGTCCTGCACGAGTATGTCAACCAATTTCTTAGTTTCATTTTTACCTGTTTCAAGGCAGTCATGGCACAACCAACTTTCCTCGTTGAAAGAGGCGTTGTGGCATTTTGGACAAGTCTCCGGTGAGTGACCTGCACCAATTTTTCCACATTGCCTACATGTCCACCGATCATGACGTTCCTGACAGGGGAGATGAAAATGGTCTACATCTATGTCGAAAACAAGGTCCGCCCCCAACCAGTTTTTCTTATCCATGGTCGCCCGGGGATATTCATAGTAGGCTGCTGAGTAGTAGCTGTGAGAGGGAGCATTATCCATAAGGTAGGTCCTAAGGGATTGAAGATCATCAAACCCTACATGGCGGTACATACTTTTACCGCTAAAGGATAAGAAACCAAACTCCCTGTGGGGGTAATCGGAGGGTCCCCTCACTCGATATGCGTTTTTAGTGTAATACCGCTTGAATTGAGAGGTAACGAAATCTTCATCCCCCCACACCTCCTCAGCCATGCTCATCACCTGAAATAGATAATAGTAGATATTAGCAGCTACGAATCAGGGTTATCCTGATTCTTCGCCTTTTCCTCCTCTTCCTTCCTCCTTTGGATACTCCATATTCTGCGTCGGTAATAACTCAAGGGGTGGTTTATTCTATCACATAACCTATCTGGGTTTACACAGACCTGATGAGTTTGAAGTGTCTTACACGTTGGGGGCATGTACTTGGTTCTTCCCCCCCTTAGACCAGCTATATGTTCAATTTGGTATCGAGTGAATTGCTCATCAAAGTCTGAAATAGAGACAAATAACTTTACGATATCATCAATCTCCATTCCAGTGTTGACCAAGAAGCTGGTTAAAGCAAATCTCTCCATATGACCAGCCCTTCTACCCGCAAGAAACCCCTGATAAGCGCTTCTAATACATGGGGGCAATGCCTCTACAATGAGTTCCTTAGGCAGATCTGCACCGGTTAACTTCCCTCGGTTCTCCTCAAGCACTCCCTTGATAGTGATAAGTCGCTTCTGGAAGGGATCAGGAAGAGCTAATTTAATGGGTTTTGATACCATGTCCCTGATCTGTCGCTGGATATCTTCTTTAAGAAGCCGTGCAGTTTCAGCCCGGGTGAGAAGGACATAGCCCTTCCGCACCAACCGGTTTATGAGTTTCCATTTGGACTCCCTGAAAGCGGATGCATTTCGGACATAGTCACCGAAGCCTGCTTCATAATTATACTGTACTCCGTCAAGTACCTCCTTGACAATTCTAAGATCCCAATTATACTCGGTCCGAGCAAGTTTGGCTAAGCGATCTTCTCTCTCTTCAAGAAGTAATTCATTGGCTCGAAGGGCTTCAGAGAGGGCATACCGCCTATTCAAAAAGTCTTCACCGATTAGAGTCACAAACATATTAGCTATTGGAAATGATAACAACTCGGTCATAGGATCGGCTAGTTTTGCGTCTGTCTCACCCTTCAGAATTGCTTGAGTTACCCTATCCTGTGCCCTGTCAAGGATCTTTGACTGAGAAAGGTCCACTAAGTCTTCTAGGGTCATATCTAGAAGGTTCACTAGGTCTAGTGATTCCTTAAGAAATGGATACTTTGCCGCCTCCCTCTCGGATATCATGCCCGATTTTATCGGATCGTGGTAACATATTATCCTTTACATAGAAAATGAGATTATACCCCAATACATGGGGCAAGATAGTAGATCAGTCGTCCTTGAGGTAGCTCAAAGTCCATTTTAATGGGCATGTCTGTACTGAGTTCCAAGGTAGCCACCTCACTTGACGCTGAAACGGCGTTGACTATGTCCTGCAAGTAGCTGAGGGTGAAAGTGGCGTTTGATGGCTCCTCCGCCGTGATATCTAGCAGTTCGTCACTTTCCTTCTGCCAGTCACTTTCCGCGCTTCCCATGTCACCTTTTGCACTGATGAGGAAACGGTTTCCCTCTATCTCCATTTTCACGTGCTCAGATACAAGAGATGAGTCCCTGATGGCTCTACGCAGGCTATGGGACAGGATCCTTGTGGAGGATTTAAAGAATATCTTTGGTTTGGGGACTTCCTCATCCAGAGGCTCCAGTATGGGCATCATGAATCTCCTACTGCTTCCGCCTCTTTTGCACCGTATAACTAACCGAGCTTTGTCTTGATCTAAACTGATTGTGACATGTTCGTCTTTATCGACTCTGTCCAAGAATTTAAGGAACTCACCGATGTTCACTGTGAGTTTGGGTTCTCCCTCACATTTGTATGCATCAAAGAACTCTTTTGGTAGCTCAAAGTCTACCATTGCAACATGGCTGGGATCCATGGCGAGGAGTTTGATCTGTGCCTCGTTCATGTTGAATGTGCCCTCGTCAACGATTACGGAGAGAGCCTTGATTAGATTTCGGAATGGCTCTATTCTTGATAATTCTACTTCAAACAAACAGCATCCTCCATTGATATGATATGCTTTAACCATATTGAATTAATTATAAAAAGATTTGATTTCTAGCTGTAATCTCTCCAAGTATGATTACACTTTGTGCACCTAAAGAACTGTGTGGCACTCTCATCAATGCTTCGGGTTTGAACCATCCACCAAAAGGCAGTCGAATTATCACATTTAGGACATTTCATCTTGGTCTTGGACATTACATGAAGTTCTTTCTCCTTCTTCCCCAAGACTATTATCTTATCCTGCTCAATGTGATTCTTGATAAGTACTAATTCATCATTCTCACTAGGCTCTTCAGCACCACATAATGGACAGATTAGCAGTTTCTTATCAGGATCGAATTGTAGCATTTTACCACATTTATCGCAGAATTTCACGGATGTTCATCTCCCGCCGAATTGCTCTAGGCATACAAATTACTATTAAAGATTATGTTAGAGAGATTCTGTTTTAAATAAAGGAAGGAACTAAAATCATTGGACCTTAGGTTTTTTTAATCATTTTTAAACGGTATTTCATTGTTTCCCAATGAGAATTTTCAGATAACACTATGTATTATTAGTTTTTAATAAAATTATTTATGGTAAATTTATACATATGTGTTCATCATATCTTCGAGATATGATGTTCTTGATATTATAAGGTCAAGCCTGTTTAGATTAATATGGTTCCTAAATTAACTAATAGACCCCTCAGGGGGGTTATGGATTTATTTTTCGACGGCTTTATTGAATTTGATCTGAAATTCGGTGAGATGTTTACCGGTTTTATCGGAGGCGTTCAGGAGGACTTTTTTATAATTCTTCCCTCTGTTCAGGGTCACAAAGAAAAGGCAACGGTCCATTAATGGGTGCACTTTTGAGTACCCCGCTATTTTGACGTTTTTCTCTTTCAGTATATAGTTTTGAAGAAGGTTCAGGAAGGAGTGTCCCTCTCCACTGACCTCTAACGCCAGTTTATCGTTGTCTTGATCTACTAGATTTAGTTTCATACAAGTTCCTCCGTTCCATAGGACCTTGCCATTTTACGCCTCTCGGTTCTGTCACATTTTGAACAGTGAAGGCGGTTTCCCTGCTTCTCAAGAACAGTCCCACATCTTGAGCAATATGCGTATATGACACCATATTCTGGACCATCAATACCTAGCTGGATCATGAGGTTGGAAGTGTTTATGATCACTGCTTTAATCATGTCACCATTTCTTATTGCGTCAGCCATATCCTTAACGAAGCCTCTCCCTGCGTCAGAGATGTGTAAAACCCCTGAGAAGGGTATGTGTATGAGATTACCGTCGATCATTTTTATGTCTACTCTGGCATCTCTCCGCATCACTGAACCCGCTTCTGCTACTACCACGGAGCCCTTCTTGGGTAGTACTAACTCCTTGGTTTTCTTTTCTACTGAGACCTTTTTCTTCTCCAAGTCAAAATGAGCTCTGCCGAGTTCTGATGATCTTACATGACCGCTTTTTTGATATGCTCCGGATCCATTCTCCAGAACCTCTATGACAGCCAATTTTTCGCCTGGGTAGACGTCTTTGTCCTCGTATGCTTTCTTCGGCATTATAATTCGCTTCCCTATTGTTTACTCTTGGTCGGCTATATAGCATTCGACCACGGAGGGTGGAACTCGTCATTGTTTCGCCTTATTATAAACCCTCTGATTGGTATAGAAGGTATTGCTTCCCCCAGACATCCTCCCATTTGAGTTCATCCAGCATTATCAGTGCCTCCCTTACAGTAATCACGGGTCGCTCAACATCGGAAATTCCATCAATAGCTAGACGGGGACAGGCAGTAATTATGAAGGCTTCAGGTTCGGTAAAGTTACCTAGTTGAATTGTACCAGCCTCGTTCAGAAATATGATGTAGCCTCTCTTGCCCTGTTTATCGAGTTTTACCTGCAGATCATGAGCTTGAGTCATCCTGTACTGTCCCGGTTTCATAGTGACCACAATTCCATATATGGAAGCCTGCTTCGCAGCAGTAATTGAAGCCATTCTCTTCTTAGCGACTTGCATGATTTTACTATCTGCGAGGGGTTCTGTATCCATAGTGTATGGATTCGCCAAAATGACGGGTTTTCCGGTTGTCATTGCTATTCCTAGGGGGTGGAATTTACCGGCCCCAATGAATAAGTATCCGTCTACCTGCTCGGATATAGAAACAGCGGTGGTGTAATCACATCCAAGAACTTGACCGGGGTATGGTATTTTTTCTATACCATCCGGGATTATAGGTGAATGTCCCGCATTTTGGAGGGCCTTTGCTATGTCTTCCAGTTTATGTGTATGCTGAATCGTGGCGGTTATACCTATGTTTTTCCACTCTTTTAGGTGGGGGAGTGCTTTCTCAATTAGTTCATCTACATTAAAGTCCATGAATGCCTCAATGTAGACCACAGGTATGGGTGTAGATTGAAGGAGCTTACTGTGGGCATAATGAACTATCAGGTCTGCTCCAATTATCTCAGCTTGGGAGAGTGCGAGGTCGCATGCCCCATAGCAGGAGTCACCATTCAGAATTATTTCTGCATTTGTTAAACGCTTTAGAGCCTCGGTGATGCTTATAGCAACAGGCCTTAAACCATCAGGAAGCTGGAGCAGAACTCGTTTGGCCCCCCTTGTTTTGATCTCGTCTGCGACCTTCTGTATCTCCAGATCGTACATAGTTTATGAATAAGAAGGGGCAATAGAAAAAGGGGTGTTTAATTTTTCTTAATGATGATGCGGCAAGGCACGGGGAACTTGTCTGATGCCTTCTTCAAGGCATGCTTGGCTTCAGCAAGGTTTACTTCATTAACTTTTGCCCGCATAATGGTTTTCCCCCTTTTAACAGCTGCTGCTATTCCAGAGGGTTTGCCGTATGCTAATTTCATTCCTTCCTGGAATCGGTCTGCCTGAGCTACGTTGATTCTTTTGTGCTCACGGAGAACCTGGTGGGGATAGGGTACTATTTTTAGCATAAAGTTATCTCTGCCTAGGGGCTCAAGGGTCCTGTTGGCAGCGATACGCGCGGCCTCCAGGGCATTGTGACGGATGTTTCCTTCCATAAGGGAGACTAACTCTACAGTAATAGGAAAATCCCTGTTGGGATTACCCATGGTGAATTTAACTATCTTAGAGCCGGGTATACCACCCATGTATTTACGACGAGTGTACGCCATACCCTTAATTTCTCTAAAGTTGCGCGCGTTCATGGCTTCTACTCCTACCAACTGGGTCTTTAAAAATATGTTGCTGTCATATGAGGGTATCTCTTCAACTTTCGCCCATTTCAAATAGCATATAAAGATATTATTGTGATTAATTCCGTATTCGAAAAGTTCAAACAGTATCTTCTCAAAGCAGCGACCGTATCAGGAAAACCGTAAGAAAAAACTTGAAAATAAGGTGTAGAGCTGGAGGTAGTGATCACCTAGGTTTCGTTAGTTTAGAAAATGGGGCTATTTTGGATACTAAAAAGACAAAAGTGGAGGATCAGGATATTCGTCAGATATGACATGTTTGTTGAAACAAAGTTTGAGAATTCTTGTCGATAATATAACACGAAACATTACATCTGCGATCTAGTTCTCGATAATCTACTCTAGAATGATAAGTTTGTATAGTGTGTACCCCGGAGAAGAAATCATAACAAAAACGATTAAACTATCAATAACTATCCCATAATCATCTATGTGATTGATATGGCGCATAAACTGAAAATCACGATTCTGAAAAGAACCTATCCAGAGATGCTCTTTGATGAACTTCCTGTTACACTGAAGAAACCCATGGTACCCTGTGAGTACTTTGAGGATGGACAGGAGATATATCTCGAGGAGAACCTCAAGATGCCTAAAGGTTTCTGTGAGACAGCATGGCGTAACTTTTACCACAATATTAGAACCCTAGGTTATGGAGGGGACCTACCCTTTTTCGAGGAGACAAACCTGGCAATCAACTGCTGTACAGATGGGATGAGACCAGTAATATTCAAAATTGAGAGAATTTAACCCCCTTTTTTGGATTGAGTAGTAAGGCAACTAGTATTGAAATGGCTTTAACCGAAAAACTAGGTGGTTACGATTTTATTAAATAATCTACGATTAAATTTATATTAGTGTTGATTTTTTGAGTAAAGTTTATATTTATTACGATTTCCATAATCTATACTTCGATAATGTAGTTTAGTACTCTCTCCTGATCAAATGGTGAATGAAATTATGGTAAATATTCTCGATACAACACTGCGTGAGGGAGAGCTAAATTCCAGTGTTTACTATACTGCCCAGATGCTTGAGAACATTGGCATGGCTCTTGCACAGTTGGGTACACCCAGAATAGAGTTTTCTGTTGTTTATCCTCAGAGAGGGGGGGATATAAAAAATCTGAAACGCATCATCGAAAACATTCAGGGAAGCTACAAGAATGTGACCACAATTATTCAGTGTAGGGCTCTTGAAGCAGATATAGAGATCGCTAAGAAGATAGGTGCAACCGGCTGTGGTATCTATATCGCAATCAGTGAGGAACACCGGAAAAATAAACTCAAGGGGATGACTATAGAACAAGTCACATCTCAACTCTCCCAATCAATAGATCTTCTTAAAGACAATGGTTTCAAATATAGACGGGCAGTTCTTGAGGATGCCTCTAGGTACTTCAGTCACTATCAGGGCAATGAGGATGCCTTAGAGGCCTTTAGCAGTATTATCAGGGCTGCAGATGAAGCGGGAGCAACTACTATCAGCATCCCGGATACTGCAGGTTTACTGGATACTACTCAGGCACTTGAGATGTTCGAATATGCAAGTAAAGTTACAACCAAGGAAATCGCAGCTCATTTCCATAATGATTATGGAAACAGCCTAGGTAACACCCTTGCGGTAGTACGGGAAGGATACGCTCAGGAAGCCCATGTCAGCATATACGGACTGGGATCAGGAGTAGGAATTGCAGACCACTACGAGGTATCAGCAAACCTCTTAGACAACCAGAATATTGACACCGGTGAAGACAGGACATATCTAAAATCAGTATACGACATATTCAGGAATGAGACTAGACTCCCAATACCATGGAATCACCCCCTAAGCGATTTTGCCCGTACTGAAAAAGCAGGCACACATCAAGCACAGCAACTGAAAAGTCCAGAAGGATACATTCCGAAAAAGAAGCTGAGCCACGACTTTAATGGTAAGATAATCTTCGAGGCAGGCAGGTTGATGAGCAGACACCTTATAGCAAAATTCCTTGAAGACGTTGATGCATCTCAAGAACAGGTCTCTGAACTCACAACGCTATTGGGACGAAGGTCAACGCTCTACAACAGGAAATTGAACAGCAGGGAGATAAAATCTATCATAAAAGAGTACGCTGGTTTGAATATCTCTACGGCAAAGATATCCCAATATATTGGCTCCGATAAGGCAATATACCTTCTTAAGGTCCGACCTCAGGTTACTACTCAGATCGCCGATGCAATAAGCGAGTACTCGGGGGTCATTGATGTGCAGGAGACCTTTGGTATCTACGATATAATTGTGGAGGCCTTATTGGATAATGACATCCAGAAACGTATAATGGAAGAGTTTCAGAATCAAGTGCTGGATCTTTGTCCATTATTCATCGGTTAGTCATAACACATCTTTTTCAACTACAACACAAGGGATAGAGAAAACGCTCGGGGATGATAGCATTATCATATTAGATCTACGCGCACATACTTCGACAGAGTCCTAATAGAATTCCCTATCATCGCATTATATCGATATATCAGGGTCGGAAGTTTGACTATAGTTTATGTCAGATATTGAAGGCTGAACAAGAATTTTAACTACTCAGGATCAACTTTAATGATATTCTGGTCTACGCTATTCAATCCCAACGAAGATAATGATAGAATTAATCTGGGAGTCGCTTGAAGACTGATTTAGGGTGTTAATGCTTCGGCAGTTACCCTTAGAAGCTCATTTGCGGACAGTGGTTTGATGAGTATTTCATGTATGCCGAGATCCAGAGTATCTATACTCCTGCTGAGTGATGGATATCCTGTCACGATAATTATGGGCATGTTAATTCCTCTCTTTCTCATGGTCTTCACTATTTCATCACCCATGATATCTGGGAGTTTTATGTCCAGTATAACAAGATCATAATCGGTCTTGCCCATGTGATCCAAAGCGTCTCCACCATTCGATACAGTTTCAACATCATAATTTTCTTCTCTAAGAATGGTACCATAGATCTGGAGCAGGTCCTCCTCGTCTTCCACTATTAGTATTTTCTTCAATTTTTTACCTCCTCCTATAGTTCTTGGGTAGGTCAATCACGAATCTGACTCCCACATCTGGCTTCCCTTCCTCTGTGAGTGTCCAATCATAAGACTCTATGATCCTATTAATTAGGGTTAGTCCACGTACTCCAGAATCTTCTAAACTACTACTGTATAATTTTGCTCTTTTATCCTCAGGAATACCTCCACCGTCATCTTCGTAAATGAGTCTATGGTCTCCTTCATTGTAGAGCCTAATCAGTGATAGATTCTCACCGTACTTCAGAGAGTTATCAAGGAGATTATAGAATAAACGTGAGAGTAAGGAATCGGCTATTACTACAAAGTCCCCACATTCACAGCTCACATCAATATCGCCAAGTTTTAAGAATTCAGCAGCTTGATAGAATGATACTGCGACCTTTGTAGGCACTCTCTCTTCTGAACCAAGTTTCTCAAAATCCCTGTTAAAGTCAAGAATGCTTAGAATCTTCAGACTGTTTTTCCTGATTCCGTCAAGATATGTATCTACGTCTTCGCCTTTTACCAGCTTCATCCGTATTATATCCTGATAACCCATGATTATGGCTAACTTGTTCCGGATATCATGCCGGGTGATCATGCTCATCTCCATCAGCATCTCGCATGTTACAGAGCTTACATTAGGATAGCCTATGATTTCCTCTGAAGTAGAAGATTGCGGTTGCTCTGTTTCCATATAGTAACCTACCGCTTAAACGAATCTTCAAAGAGTAGAATATTAAGAATTATGAAGCGCAGATCAAGATTACTAATAGAATTAAAAATTGAATCCTGTGGTAAGCTGCCAGTAGTAGAGGTTGGGCAGATGCTTACTTAACTTCTCTGCAACTTCAGGTTTTGCTAACTCTTGTTTGACGTGTTCGATAATTATTACGGAGAGTTCCTCTACATCATTCTGGGAGAGAGCCCCTCCTTTGTCTCGTGTGATATCAAGTAACCAGTCAACTGACAGTTTGCTCAGGAACTCGAATACGTTTATGTAGCCCTTATGGTCGTTCACAGCTTCTTTAAGGCTATCAGAGATGTTGGGTTCAGTCATTACAGGTGCATTCCAGGGAATTAGGGCTCTATAGATCATGGGAATATATTTATGGTTCCATTGTGACGGGGGTAACGTCAATTGAATATAGAATGTCTTAACCTAGAATCTAACCATGAGGACTGCATTGGCGGCAACGCGTTATGCGAGAATAAGGGCAGATATTGTGACTGTGTCAGGACTCACCGTACGGCGGGTAACCGGCCATCAAGTCAAATCCTAGTGGTTACAACGTTCCCCGTTTTTCTTTCACGATAAATTTATATTATAGATGAAGTATTCTTCATATGAAGAAAGTTTCAAATGTGGTGTTAATGGTAAAACGAGGTCTAACAAAAACATGCTACGGATTCTTCAATACCTTAGCGAACCCTACACGACTTGCTATACTTGAGGCATTAGGAGAGAAAAATATGACCGTTGGGGAAGTAGCTGAAGCTCTAGGACAGCAGCAGAGCATGATATCCCACAACCTTAAACCCCTGGAAAAGTGCAAATTTATCTACTCTGAGAAGCAGGGAAAAAGCAAACTTCTCAAACTAAATAAAGAAACTGTAAATGCATTATTTGATACAGTTGACAAACACGCTCAAAATCATTGCCCATGGAAGGGTAACTGCCCCGATTCACGCTAGACACCATAAGGAGATTTCAAAATGAGTCAAACAAGAGAAAAACAATTGGAATTAGGAATGTACTGCTACCAGTGTGAACAAACATCAGGAGGAAAGGCGTGCACACGGTGGGGAGTCTGCGGGAAGAGCCCGGAAGTAGCTGCTCTGCAGGATCTTCTCCTGCACACAGTCAAGGGTCTTGGGATAGTGGTGTTAAAAGCCAATGAAATGGAGATCTATGATGATGACACTGACAAGTTTACATATGAGGCTGTCTTTTCCACGCTAACAAATGTAAACTTTGATCCTGAAAGATTTCACAAGCTTATAGATCAAGCGGTCGACCACAGGGAGTCCCTGAAGAAACGGATCATAGAAGCAGGAGACAATAGTGAATACAGCCATGATGTAACTTCATTTATACCAGCCACCAGCAAGGAGGAGAGACTGAAGCAGGGAAGAGCCGTCGGTATTGATGCTCCCTCAGATGATTCCCCCGATGTTCACGCATTGAAGTGGCTGTTAATATACGGGATAAAAGGCGTTGCAGCCTATGCTGATCACGCACAAATCTTGGATCGCGTCAGTTCTGAGATACCTAAATTCATCTACCGGGGGTTAGCGGAGACCCTGAGGGAGGATATTACCGTTGGTGAACTTGTGGGCCTCGCCATGGAGTGTGGTCAAGTAAACCTAACTGCTATGAAGCTACTAGATTCAGCCAATACAGGTACATATGGGCACCCTGTACCGACAGATGTTCCTCTGGGACAGAAGAAGGGAAAATCAATACTAGTTTCCGGTCACGACCTTAGGGATCTGGAGTTAATACTTAAAGCGAGTGAAAATAAGGGAATCAACGTTTACACTCATGGGGAGATGTTGCCCACCCATGGGTATCCAGAACTCAAAAAGTACAGTCACTTCTATGGCCATTATGGGACTGCTTGGCAGAACCAGAAGAAGGAGTTCGCAGCCTTCCCAGGGGCCATTCTGATGACAACAAACTGCATACAGGAACCAGTTGAATCTTACCGGGGAAATATTTACACAACAGGTTTAGTAGGTTGGCCTGGAGTTAAACATATTGAAGATAAGGATTTTACACCCATCATAGAGAAGGCACTTGAAATGCCTGGGTTCATAGAGGACTCTCCCGGTAAGTCAGTCAAGGTTGGTTTCGCCCGGAAAACAGTGATGTCAGTGGCGGGGACAGTCATTGATGCTGTCAAGTCTGGTGCGATACGCCACTTCTTCCTCGTTGGAGGATGTGACGGAGCCAAACCCGGTAGAAGTTATTACACGGAGTTCGTTGAGAAGACACCAAAGGACACAGTGGTTCTAACTCTAGCTTGTGGCAAGTTCAGGTTCTTTGACATGGATCTAGGAGAGATCGGTGGACTTCCTAGACTTATGGATGTCGGGCAGTGTAATGATGCCTACTCTGCAGTCCAAATAGCTGTTGCTCTAGCTGAGGCATTTGGTGTCGGAGTCAATGATTTGCCCTTATCAATGATTCTGTCATGGTACGAGCAGAAAGCCGTTGCAATTCTACTATCACTACTATCACTTGGAATTAAGAACATACGTCTTGGACCAAGTCTGCCAGCTTTCATAACACCAAATGTACTTAACGTGTTAGTTGAAAAATTCAACATTATGCCCATAAGCACACCCGACGAAGATCTGAAAGCAATCCTAGGCTGAAACCCATGAAAACTCTGAAAGTCACCGATGCAGAACCTAACCCTAACGTCCACGGTGTGGACGCAAGGCTGCTCTATAACACGGAGCATGCCCAGCTAGTCCACCTAACCCTGAAGCCAGGAGAGGAACTTAAACGGCATATTACCCCCGTTGATGTCTTCTTCTATGTTCTGGGTGGTATAGGTGTCGTGGAAGTAGGGGGTGAGAAGCGAACAGTGGGACCTGATACGGTTATTGATAGCCCAAAAAACGTCGTTCACTGCTGGTACAATACTGGTGAGGAAAATCTCAGGATTTTAGTCGGAAAGGTACCCAAACCTACAACGAAAACTACCATTTTATAATCCTTTTTTATTAGTAATCCAAGTTAATATCTTTTAATTAAAGGTTTAAGATGAAACTGTACCTATTCACTTGTTATTAGAAGGAATCTACGAGTGGCTTATGGCCAAACTGACCATAAAATTATATGTTACGTGATTATGCAAGTATGCTCTTGAACCGATTAGAGAATCGGTCGTGTGAAGAGATAGTATTTCTCATCCGAAGAGAGTTCTTTGAGTATACGTTTCGCCAATAATTTTACTGGGTCACTCATACTTGTCCGTGTCTGAAGGTCCTCATAGGTGTCGAATGGAACCCGCTCCCTCTGATCGATAATCTGCCACATGAGTCGTTTCCCAATTCCCGGGATTAGCTCCATGGAGTGCATGCGGGAGGTTACAGGCTGACTGGTGTTGAAGAAATCTATAAAGCGGGTGGAATCTTTTCTTACGATGATCTCTATTACAGGTTGTAGCTCTGCTTTTGCCGTTGAAGTAAGTTCATCATAAGTTACTCTTCCCAGGACATGCTCCACTTGTGTACGTCCTTTCTTACCCACATACATTCGCTCATTCATTTCAAAGGACATTCCGACACGAGGCACTGCTTCAAGGAGCGTAAAGTAGGTTTCACCTAATAGCTGGAGCAGAGGTTTACCTTGGAAAGCCGACCTAGCTGCACCGGGTTTACCTCGCGGTAGATCATCCAGCATGTAGGCATACTCTTCGTATTTCTTCGGTGCTCTCTCCATGTATGATACTCCTCCTAGAATGTTTATGTTGGGAGTATATGTTACTGCCTGTATTTCTCAATTATCCTTAAAATGTCGTTCATGACTTCCTCTGAGATGATTCGGCGTCTCCCGAGGAATGTTCTAAGCTCACCAATACTGCCCGGCATACTATTTGTTATCTGGACAGCTAGGCCCCTATCAATTTCTGCATCATTGACAAGCTCCTCTATCAGAGCTTGGGCTGAGTCTGACTCCATCTTGGAGAAGCGAATAGTATAGTCGTGGACTCGCCTCTGGAGGGGGTCTAGTTCTTCTGGGTTCTTCTCAAGAATCTTTTTTGCTTCTGCGACTGAAACTGGTTTCTTCTCCAATATGGACATTTAATTTCCCTTCTGTGCCATGATATGTTCTGGACCGGCTATTACATATTTTGAGGTCTTCCTCTGAGGTAATTCAAGGACATATGATTTTCCCCTCTTCTCAATGACGGTTCCAACCTTTCCTTGGAACCGTTTGTGAGGCATTCCACCATGTATTCCTGAGTCTATATTGATGATAACTTTTTGTCCAAGCTCATACTTGGCAAGTAGTCTGCTCAGCCCTAGTTTACCTTTCTCGCGCACCCGCTTTCTAAGCGCTGAACGACTTTTTTTTCGGTATCCGTGTGATCTTCCCATTGTTTTTACCTCTAACCCAGCTTGAAGGGCATCCTGCGAAGTAGTCTTCGCTTGCCTTTAAGCTGTCTGAGCATCTTACGTGTCGCGTTATACTGCTTAATAAGTTCTCTGACTTCCCGCTCCTCTGTTCCACTTCCACGTGCGATGCGTCTAATCCTTGTGGAGTTGATTACCTTGGGAGTCTTCTTCTCCTGAACGGTCATAGACTCGATTATGTACTTGAATCTATTCAGTTTCTCCTCAGCGAGATCCATCTCCGAGTCCGGGAGCTGATATCCCATGCCAGGAATCATCTGCATGACCTTCTGAATTGGGCCCATGTTTTTCATAGCCTCAAACTGATCATACATGTCTTGGATTGTGAATTTACCACTCAGCATGGCATTGACATCCTTCTCCGTGACCTGAACCTCAGCTTCCTTAACCTTGCTGACTAGTCCCTCAATATCACCCATACCAAGGAGACGTCCGATGAACCTACTAGGTACGAATGCCTCAAGGTCATCCACCTTCTCCCCGACTCCGATGAATTTTATAGGAACTCCTGTAGCTGCAACACCTGAGAGGGCCCCTCCCCCACGGGCTGAACCATCAAGTTTGCTAACTATTATGCTACCCACGTTCGTAGCCTCTTTAAACGCTTTAGCTTGAGCGGTAGCCTGCTGACCTATGGTACCGTCGAGAACCAGGATTATCTCCTGAGGATTGACTGCAGCTACTATCTGTTGCATTTCCACAATGAGGCTTTTTTCCTCTTTATGGCGTCCTGAGGTGTCTAGAATGACGACTTCATGGTTTTTAAAGTGTTCAACACCTCTCTTTGAGATGGCGACCGGATCCTTTGTGTCCGGTTCACCATAAAAGTCTACGTTAATAGATTTTGCTAGTTGCTGGAGCTGGTCATATGCTCCTGGCCTGAATGTGTCTGCGCATATAAGGGCTGGTTTTAGTCCACGTTTCTGGAAGTATCGTCCCAGTTTAGCGGAATGGGTGGTCTTCCCTGACCCCTGTATACCGATGAGCATGAGAACGTTCTGTTTTCCTGGCTTTATTGTGAGGGGGGCTGGTTTTTCGCCTACAAAATTTGTTAATTCATCGTAGACGACTTTGATTACATGTTCTCGACGACTGATACCTGGAGGTAGTTTCTCATCTAGAGCGTTTTTCTGGATGTTCTGACTTAACTTCATGACCAACTGGACGTTAACGTCGGCCTGTAGCAGAGCCCGTTGGAAGTCTCGTATCAACTCTTTGACCAAGTCTTCATCGACAATGTTAGCTTTGGCTATCTTTCTGATTGCCTCGTATAGGCTGGTGCCAAGTTTTTCTAGTACCAATGCTAACCCTTCGGATTGATTATTGTCTCCTACATGCATGTAAACATTATTCTTAAGAGTGATCAGTGTTTGACTAGTTTTATCCAGAAAGGTTATGGATTCTAACCACTCTACGATTTATAGGTAACTAGTCCGTTTGATCCAGTGAAGATTTTCATTTCTGGTGGTGTATGTGTCGGAGAAAGATGACCTCAAGGCGTTGAACGAGAAACTTGAGATCATGATGCGCCGTCTAGACTACATAGAGGCAGTACTCACGGAGACAAAACAGTACCCTGCGCTAGCACAGATCATGGGGGGACTCCGTGTGGGCACTGCCCTTTACCGAGAACCCCTCAAACTCATAGAACGCCTTATCGGGGTTCGTAGATATCTTGAAAAAACTCCGGAGAGCCGTGATGAGGTTTCACGAATAATATTGAATACCCTCGCAATTAAGGGATCAATGAATATTTCCGCCCTAACAAGAGAGGTCGCAGGTGAGAAGGGAACAGCATCAAGAGTCACTGTCAGGAAGAGGTTGATAAGCCTTGTTGAGGAGGGGATCGTAGAAAAAGGGGACGGTCATCAGTATAAGTTCGTAAAATAGAGAAAGTTCTATTCGATGATACATCTATGTATAATCCATGAAAGTCCACATTCTATTTGATAATGAGACAAAACCCGGTTATAAGCAAGGGTGGGGTTTCAGTTGTCTTGTAGGGGACAACCTCCTCTTTGATGTTGGAGCTAATGCGGATATTCTACTCTATAATATGCGGGAAGCACAGGTGGACTTTGAGGCTATTGACAAGGTTTTCCTGAGTCACGCTCATGCAGACCACATTGGAGGAATTGGTATCCTCAAGTATCTTGGAGACGTTAAGGTCTATGTACCTGATTCATTCACATCCACGTTTATTCAAGGTTTAAATGACTTTGGAAACGTAACTGTGATCAAGGTGAAGAAACCAGCAAAACTAGAGGAGGGATTATACTCTACAGGGGAGCTAGGAGAATCGGTAAAGGAGCAATCACTGGTTGTGAAAACGGATAGCCGTTATGCCGTGATTGTTGGTTGCTCTCACCCTGGTGTCGATGTAATCCTTAAAGCTGCGAATAATATAGGTGAAATTAAGGGTATAGTTGGGGGGTTCCACGATTTCAGTCAAATAGAAGCACTGAGTGGTTTGGATATAATATCCAGTTGTCACTGTACCTCATACAAGAAAGAGATAAAACTCCTAAACCAAATGGCCTACCGAGACTGTGGCGTTGGCTATACAGTTCACCTTTAACCAGTTTTTGATCAGAGATATACAGAATACCTATCTTCTTTGACCACCCCTATACATATAATAGTGAAAGAAATGTCAAGAGAGAAATCATTTGAAAATCCAGAAGATATAGCAGAGTTACTGGATGTAATTTCGGATAGAATACCGGCACTTATCAAAGGATTAATGAACAGTTTCTTCAGTCCCGAAGCTGCTGCCAACATGGGTAAGGCGGTCGCAGAGTTCAGAAAGACCCTAATTGAGGGGGGTATCCCTGAAGGAGAAGCTATGGAGATGACCCGTGAATACTTGAGAACCCTAACAAATATGAAGGGATTCATGAGCGGTGCGAAAATAGGAAGTCACGTTCACAACGACAAGGAGTAGAAACAATTGAGCACCATGGGATATGTTTCAACAATCTACCATGGATTAAGAATAGGACTCAAATTCCCAGGAATGATAATTAGATGGAAACTCCAGTATCGTACGGCTAAGAATCGTTTCAAGAATGAACTCATAAAATTTGGGTTACCTCCAGAGGAAGCAAAGGAGTTAGCAGACCTTTACCCTTTCAAACTGGAGGACATCATAGAACTAGCCAGACGGTAAATCTTTTTTTATCTTCTTCTAAAGTTCCTACGGACAACGTCTATTCCGTCACCTACAACAGTATAGTCATAGAGGTTACCTATACCTTTCTCGTGACACATCTTGATATGTGCTATTGATTCGGGATCAAAGCCCATCACCTGAGCACCTACAGCATCAGTTGCTACAGGGTCAGCTCCAGCGATGATTGTATCCATCTTTATTGGGACCCCGTTAACAGGTCCCCTTCCCTCCATGGCTATGAAGCCATCGATGACTGTGAAGACGGGTTTCACTACGCTGTTGATGTCCGTAATGACTTTATGCATACCACGCAGGTGATATCGCCCTTTGAATTTCTGGGGGAGAATCCCAAACATATTCTTCAACCCTAAAGTTACTTTGGTCTCGCTGTGGGTTTTCATCTTCGCAGCGCTGATGATAGCTGACTCCGTGACTATACGGGGCACTTTGATGCTGCTAAGAGTTAAGTTATCAGGTATCTCTATCTTAATCTGGTCTGGAGCATAACGCAGATTAATGAACTCCACATCATATTCAAAAGATAAATCTCGCATTCCCGTAGCAACGAAGGCTTTATCAGCGTTTGTAACGGTAGCATCTGACTCCACAATGAAAACCTCAACTGGAAGCTCCTTCAGCCGCTGAAGCAAGGCTTCAACTACCAAGGGATCAGTGGTTGCACCGGTATCCCAAGTCTTGGTTGTGATGAAATTTACCTTGATTAAGACACGATCCCATCCCTTCAATGCTGCCTTAAAATCCACTAGACTCAAGGCACGCAGAACAGATTCAACGCTCCTTTCTCCTTTAACGACTGCAACCTTAGTAGACATCAAGAATACAAACGAGGCGTCGATTATAACTGTTTAATTCAAAAGTTTTAGTTAGATGAGGATCAAGTCTCCTTTTCACGGTGAATCCGCCCCATCCTGTAATACCCGGTGTTCTTCAGTACGATTGTAGTCAGTTGTTTAGCACCCACGCGTAAGTTATTCGTCAATGTAGGACTTTTTTTATCTCTGCAATGAAGAGATAGTCTTCGATGATTGCCTTTCTGGTGATTATCATGTTGGAATCCTTAATACGGTCGTATTAATATAATTTTAAATCTACCAGTTGGGAGTTTATTCATGAATTATCAACAGGGATCATAGCTCCATAAAGAACATTATTAATCATGTAATAGAGGGCTCCATGAGTCCAATTGATTCATTCCTGTACGCCTGTATCTATGGATATGTTTTCTTCGGTTTTGGCTACTTCATTAAGGAGTTTAAGAACAGGATCGAAAAACAGCAGCATAGCAATAATTTTTAACTCGAGATAATCTAATAGTTATAATTAGCTAGTTTGGGAGTTAAAATGTGGGTTTGCACCCAATTTGTTGTGGACCCCAAACGGTAAGTTTATCGATTACGAGTATTGAACCAACTTATTGATTTGATTTAGCTAATACGATCTATCCATAACTATAATACTTCATCAGGGGCAGATGGCTTAATTCGATTATGACGAAATGTTGGTGGTGTAGCGTATGTCCATTGTGTGGTGGGTTTCGTCATCCCGTATACAGAATTTAGAACTCTTTATGTGCTTCTTCACCTAGCTTAGGGCAGTATTCATGCTGAATTCAGCTTCGATATACAGTGAAATGGTTAATTATGGATTTCAAAGATTTACAGATAAGTTCCGAAGTGAAAAAGGGGCTTGTAGACCGGGGTTTCAAGGAGATGTTCCCTATTCAAGAGCAGGCTATACCCCAGATGCTTGAGGGAAAGAACATTATAGGTCAAGCTAGGACGGGAATGGGGAAGACTGCCAGTTTCGGTGTACCCATGATTGAGCGTTTAGACTGGGAGGATAACCGAGTTCAGGGACTGGTAATAGCGCCCACAAGGGAGTTGGCGGTCCAGATAGCCGAGGATATTTTGAGTTATGGAAAATATACCAACCTTAGGGTATTGATGGTATATGGTGGCGTTTCTATTGAGCGTCAGATTAATGAACTCCGAAGAGGCGTGCACGTAGTTGTGGGAACTCCCGGCAGACTCATTGACCACATGAGGAGAGGTACATTCAAGACAAATGGGATTAAATCCTTAGTCTTAGATGAGGCTGACAGGATGCTGGACATGGGTTTCATCGATGACATAGAGTATATTCTCAGAAGCACTCCTAAGGATAAGCAGATCAGCCTTTGGTCGGCAACCATCGATGAGAACACCAGAAAGCTATCCAGAAAATACATCAAGGATCCTGTCTGGGTTTTAGTAAGTGAGGATGAGATAACTCATGAAGCAATCGACCAGAAATATATGACGGTAGCAGAATTCGAAAAGTTCGAGATTCTGCAGAAACTCATTGATTACCTGAAAATTGACAGAGCTATACTATTTTGTCGGCGACGAATCACCGTGGACAGACTTACAAGCCAACTGAAACGAGCAGGCTATGATGCAGAGGCCATACACGGACAGCTGAGCCAGTCACGCAGGGAGAATGTTCTCAAACTGTTCAAAGGCGGAAATGTCAACCTTATGGTCGCAACCGAGGTAGCGGCAAGAGGCTTAGACATTCAAGAGGTTCCTCACATAATCAATTATGACGTACCAGATGATCCCTTCATGTACTTCCACAGAATTGGAAGAACAGCACGGGCCGGAAAGAAAGGAACAGCCATAACCTTCGTGACACCTGAACAAGGAGACGAATTGGCACGTATTGCAGCCCTAACAGGGACAGCTATTAAGAAGATGACTCTACCACCAGCCTTCCTATTCTAACATTACCCTCATTTACATCATATAACTGATAACTAGGTATGTCTTCCCACTATTTTGCCACTCAACCCACTCCTGAGGAAATAAGGGATAAAATGGCAGGTTTCCCTTCTTGGATCGAAGTGGATCTAGATTCACTTGGGTACAATCTTGAACAAGTATACAAGAAAACGGGAGTTGAGATCATCCCTTGTGTCAAGGGAAATGCATACGGTCATGGACTTGTCCCTGTGACAGCTTTTCTCATGGAGAGGGGAGTAACCCGTTTCCTCGTAGCAAAGTTATGGGAGGCCCTACAATTAAGAAGGGCTGAATTAAACTGTGAGATCATTAACATGGATCCCTTATTCACTAAGAAACAGTACAACATTTTAATTGAGAATACGATCACGCACACAGTTTATAGCGAAATTGTTGCAGAAAATTTGAATCACGCAGCTTTGTCACATGGGTTAACAATTGGGGTCTTTGTTAAAGTGGATACGGGTCTAAATCGTGTTGGTGTGCGATATTCTGAAGCAGCTGATCTCATCGAGTATATTGATGGATTACCGGGTCTCACGGTGGAGGGTATGTTCAGTACTTTCACTGAGAGCAGGGAGAAAGATCAGAAGCAGTTGGAACGCATGCTCAAATTGGGAGAGGAACTTAAGAACAGGGGGATACAGGTTCCCGTGAAGAGTCTGGCAAGCGGAAATGCTATCTTCCATTTCCCTGGCTCCGAGCTGAATGCAGTCAGACCCGGTCTCATGCTCTTCGGAATATATCCGGATAAAGAGGACCGGGAGTCAGGAATAGAACTCAGACAAGCACTATCATTCAAGGCACGGTTGGAGCACGTTAAAACTATTGAAGCGGGAGAAGCAGTGACCTATAGTGCCCGATTCATTGCTCAAAAAAGGATGAGTATTGGCACCGTCCATGCTGGATACAGTGACGGTATTCCGCGGGGACTAACAAAAAAAGGTCTCGTCCACGTTAAAGGCGAAACCCGAAGGATCCTTGGTACTGTTTCTGTTAACCATTGCGTTGTTGATGTAGATGGTTTGGATGCACAACCCGGTGATGTTGTGGAAGTTGTATCCCCCGTTGGGGATAATACCATTGAGAAAGTCTCTGAGAGAGCAGGTATTATGACATACAGTTACTGTGTCGGGTTGAATCCTCTAACCCCACGTGTATACCTGAGGGGTGGGATCCCGGTTGCTTTGAGTGAGTCTCGTCTAGTTGATTAGTTTCCTTTCGAAGCAAACGTTCACCGGTATGGGAATAATTTAGCTATCTAGGGGATACGCATACGTGGGGGGTTGGTTTCGTCCATCTTCTTACATTCTCGATGTTGTTGATCAGCATAAGAAGTGGTGTAGTTCATGGTTTCTTCTGAATTTGTCAATCTGAGCCCCCCTATTGAATGCTTAATTTTTTCAAATTAAACTCCAATAATCGTGGTGTGCTGCGTGGATAAAACAGTCATATGTGAACAGTGTTATGATTTAAATTTGGGTGTTGTATTCTAGTTTCGGTGGCCGGGGTAGCATAGCTTGGCTAATGCGCTGGACTCATGATCCAGATGTTTGCGGCACCAGCGCCCGAGCAGGATAAAGAGCGTGGGTTCAAATCCCATCCCCGGCACTTTTCTATAAAGGAGATCGATTGAACGATTATTTTAAATGTTAAATTTGTCAGCTCTTCATTTAATGTGACCGAGTTGAGTAAAAGATACAATCCCTATGAGAAGTATGGTCTGAGGTTGGTGGTAAACGCTGCAGGTACATTTACTAGCGTTGGAGGGTCTATAGCTTCCCCTGAAGTATTCAAAGCCATGGAAGATGCCTCAAAATCCTTCATGCATATCACCTGGCTACAGGAATGGGCTGGAAAAGAGATTGCTAAAGCAACTGGTGCTGAAGCTGGTTTCCCTACTTGCGGAGCTAGTAGTGCACTCATTCTAGCTGCCGCTGCCTGCATATTCAAGGGTACAGAGCTGGAGAATTATGAACCAGCCTACCCAGAGACATGGTCACATATCTCCCAGAAGATCCCAGCTCATACAGAGGGATTGAAAAATGAATTCATAATTCAAAAGTCGAATAGAAACATGTACGACCATGCTGTCGAGGTAGCGGGAGGACATATTATTGAGGTGGGCACCAAAGAAGATGGTGCAACCAGAGAGGAACTGGACGCAGCGTATAACTCTGAAAAAACGGCTGCATACTACATCACTGACAGGCATTCTGGGAACCGACTGAACATTGCTGCGGTTGCAGAGATCGCCCATAAGAATGGGGTTCCATTGATTGTTGATGCAGCGGGTGAGCTTCCTCCCAAGAAGAACTTGAGGAGATACCTCAAGAGAGGAGCAGACCTAGTCGTATTTAGCGGAGGAAAATCTATGGCTGGACCAAACAACTCTGGTATGCTGGCAGGTAGAAGAGACCTCATTAAACTCGCTCATTTACAAGCCTATCCCTTCCACGGTATTGGAAGATCCGCAAAGATGAGCCGAGAAACAATCGTTGGCTTAGTTACAGCTCTGAAACTCTACCTTGAACGAGATGAAGACCACTTCTTCACAGTATGGGAAAAAAAAGCCAGGGACTTGGTAGAACAGTTGAATAAGATACCGGATGTTAAAGCGGAAATACATTACCAGACCACGGTGGAGGAGAAGGACCCTACAACACCCCTCGTATATGTTAAGACCGGGGAAGGTTATGGATTATCGGTGAGAGACCTATACATTGAACTTGAGACGGGGACCCCAAGTATTAAAACAAGTACATTCGGTGGTGTACTTTCCTTAAATCCCAAGTACCTGCTGGAAGGAGACGAAGAGATTATCATCAGAAGAATAAAGCAAGTTTTGAACGGTATAAGATAAGTAAAAAACGGAGAGCGTGGGTTCAAATTCCATCCCCGGCACTTCCTTTCATTTATAAAAACAGGGTATTTTTGTCTTTAACCTCGTAAGCTTTTACCCACTTGTTGATAATTGGACGAATTTTTTAATTTCAGGTTTATCATCAAATTTTAAAGCTTCATAAGAAAATATTTATTGTTTACTTATGAAAGCGGGACAATCAGAACATATATCAAAGACTTTCGCGCCCCAGCTCTTCACATAATTTCCTTCTTCATAGTCATCTATTAACCGGTATGAATTATGATTTGCACCAAGACTTCGCGCGTAACTATAGATTAACTTGGGAAATCTATTTTTTTAATAATGTAAAAAGGGTTAGAAGAGAACTCTGGGTCTTTTTGTGAGAATTTCGAATCCATCCTCTGTAACTAGAACATTCTCCTCTATACGGACCCCACCGTACCCAAGTGTGTATATTCCGGGTTCCACTGTGAATACGGATCCTTTCTCAAGGATATGTGTAGAACCGGGTCTCAGTCCTGGTTCACTGCACCCACTAAGAGTGTGTCCGAGTGTGTGGGGATATGAAGGGTAACCGTCATCAGCGAGACTCTTCCTGCTGATGTTGTCCAGTTCACCTGCATTTGCCCCAGGTTCGATGGCGTCAAGTACTGACTCAACACTCTTGTTGACAGCTTTCACCATGTTGACTGCTTTTGTCTCTCCCTTTCCTGCGATATATGTCCGGGTTTCGTCACTTCCATATCCCTCTGCTGTTGGGCAAAGGTCAACAAGCACCAGATCTCCATCCTTGATGGTTACGCTTTCAGCGGAGTCATGACTATACGCTGACCGTCTCCCAGTAGACACCTGCAGATATCCAACACCGCTTGCTCCAGCTTTAAGCTCTGCTGCAGTGATTGCTGCAGCAACTTCATTCGTTTTGATACCGGGTTTTATCGTCTCATAAGCGGCTTCCTGTCCCTTGTCTACTATGTCAGTAATCTTTCTCTGGTATGGCCACTCATCAGGGTGCAGCACCTTGAACAGGGGATTGAGTATAGACGCTGTAATGTCAGTTATTTTAGCGTTCTTTCCGTTTGCCCATTCTATCTGCTGAGGAGAGAGGGCGCCGGATAGTCCTAGCTGGGGACTACTTCCGACTCCGGAGGAGTTCAGTATCTCATCTATACTCTCTGTTAGGTCCCTCTTCTTATATGCAGCATCAGATATTTGGTGGACCTTCACCCAGCTTTGATCCATGGTATAGGTGTAATCGATGGGGTATACGACTAGACCGGGATCACGTTCAGCAGGAATAACCAATATGGCACCTGATGTAGATCCAGTTAATCTTTCCATCTTCTTACTGCTCATACGGCCACCAATTAGTAAGGCAGCGTCGAGTTTATGTTCTTGAAGTTTCTCTTGAATATTTTTTACTCTATTCTTTGATAGCGCGAGTAGTTTTCCATCCATTATGATACCGTTTAGAATATGCAATAGGAGGGGATAACGTTTTCCAAGAAGGAGGTCAGGCAACCTTTTTACTCTATTGAAACACGCTACATAAGACTTCACATATATTTCATATATATCTAAAACTAAGCTCATATGATTATATTGCTTAAACTAGAGAAATATGATGTTGAGCCATTACCTCATGGCTCCCCAGTTTCAAACCCAAAGCTTTCTCCTGATGGAAGCAAAGTCATCTTCGTTAAATCTATTGTGAAGAGGAAGGAGGACAGCTATGAGTCCCACATCTGGATAGTCCCTAGTGAAGGTGGTGAAGCGGGGCAGCTTACCTTCTGTGATGGTAACGACACAGCACCAATTTGGTCACCTGATGGTAAGACAGTGTACTTCACATCATCAAGAGCAGTAGGTGGATCAAAAAAGAATAGACTTTGGATGATCCCTATTACCGGCGGAGAAGCTCGCCAAGTCCTTGAGGGAGGAGTCAGAAGTCCAAAATTCTCACCAGACGGGAAGAAGCTCCTCTACTTAGCCAGAGTTGAAGAGGAAACAGAGACCCCTGAAGATAAGATGGAGGATGTAATGTGGATTACTAAACTCAGGTACAAGATGGATGGGCAGGGGTTCTATCCTTACACACGTACACATGTCCATATTGCTGACTTGGAGACGGGTAAGGTAGAACAAATGACAAGGGGAACCTATGATGTTTCATCACCAAATTGGTCTCCTGATGGTAAAGGTATAGCATATGTCGCTAACCCGATTGATGGGGACTACTCCAGAGTTAGAGATATCTATTTGCTACCCATCGGTGGCAAACCCCACAAAGTTACCTCTGGTGATTCAATGATAAGCTCAGTTGCATTGTCACCGAGTGGTAAACAAATAGTATACACGGGTAGGAAACCGGATGACCTAATCCACCCACCATATATGAATACAGATATTTGGATACTACCTGTCGGTGGAGGAGAAGCAAAAAATATCACATCCAGCTTCGATAGAACAGTGGGAGCTTACGGATCAAGCGTCGAATGGATCAATGAGGAATATATCTACTTCAGAGCCCCTAACCATGGAACCAACCACGTACACAGGGTAAAGGTAGCCACCGGAGAGGTTGAACAGATTACTGAGGGTAAAATGAATGTGGCATCCTTCAGCATGACACCCGATTCAAAGGTCTTCACCTTTGATGCGGGAGATGCTAACTGGCCTAAAGAGATCTGGGTGTCTAAAGGTTCAGAAAAGAGCCGCTTAACCAATGTTAACGTTGAAATCATGGAGAAGTGGAAGATCAGTCCCCCTGAGGAGTTCTGGTTCACTGCAAGTGACGGCGTCAGAGTTCAGGGATGGATCGTAAAACCCCACAACTATGAAGAAGGAAAGAAATATCCCATGATACTTGAGATCCATGGTGGTCCCCATGGAGCGTATGGATTCAACCTAGGTACTGCTGAACATGAATTCCAGCTTCTTGCGAAGAATGGCTATGCAGTAATGTACACTAATCCTAGGGATAGCATAGGCTATGGTGAGAAGTTTGGTGGTATCGCGGAGGGGACGTGGGGAGGAAGAGACTGGGATGACCTCATGGAAGCCGTTGACTACGTCCTAGAAATCAATGAGTTTGTGGACCGTGATCGACTGGGGGTTGCTGGTGGTAGTTTCGGGGGATTCATGACCAACTGGACCATAGGACACACAGACCGTTTCAAGGCAGCGGTCACAATGCGTTCCGTATGCAACTGGTACAGTCAAGTAGGATACAGCGATGTTAGTTGGGGCTACTCAGGCATCGGCAACTATAGGGAGCCATGGGAGATACCTGAAAAGTATCTGAAGCATTCACCCATTACATACGCTGATAAGATGACAACGCCGTTGCTGATTATACACTCTGAGTTTGACTACAGGTGCCCCATCCCTGAAGGGGAGCAATTGTATTATGCACTGAAAAGACTCAAACGGGATGTGGAGTACATCCGCTTCGCAAAGAACAGCCATGGACTTAGTAGGGGTGGTAAACCATCCCACAGAACAGCCAGACTGAGACATATCCTACGTTGGTTTGATAAATACCTCAAATAATCAAACTTTTCACACTAAGGAGGATAATGTTTTTCCCAGATAGACTCCGATGAGGCAGGTTAGGTTTGTGCCCAGAAAGTAAGTTAAGAACTGGGTTGTCCTTCCACTATCTAAGAGTCTGAATGTGCTCATCGTTGTGAATGCCCCGAGAAAGCCCACAGTTACTAGGAGCTTCGTTTCTGGTGTTAGCAGAGGGGAGTTATCGGATAGGTACATTATGCTACTAAGCATGAGGCTGCCAAGAAAGTTGACAGTCATAGTGCCGAGAGGGAGGCCGTTGCTTTCATTTTGTATCCACCCACTGACAAGGAAACGTAGGATGGCACCTATGAAGCCTCCGAAGCCGATATATAATAACGGGTGAACCATTTGATTACCTCTAGGGTCTCTCTACCCCTGAACTCCCTTTTTTATCCTCGTCCAACATATAAATTATATGTAAAATTAGCAAATTATGCTTGAATCTAATAACAAATTCTGTTTTATATATGGCTCAGATATTTCCTGAAGTAAAATGTGGATTAAGAATACAGAATCATTTTATGAAATACGGTGCCAGAGCAACCAGATTCAATGTCAGGTGGCTCTAGGTGCATATTATCTGCGTAGACAAGGTATCAAAAAGTTTTGGGGATGTCATGGCACTACGAGAAATATCATTTCATGTAGAAGAGGGTGATTTCTATGGTCTATTCGGTCCAAATGGTGCAGGGAAGACTACCTTATTACGAATATTAACCGGGCAGCTTGATCCTGACTGTGGTGAAGTTATTGTATCAGATGTTTCTCACCGGGATCCATTGGAGTTGAAGAGTCGTGTTGGTATTGTTCCTGAAGCTGAGACCCCACCAACCTTCCTGACAGCTCAGGAAACATTGGAGCTTGTATGCAAGATCAGAGGTATCAAGAATTTTGAGGAGAGGATTGAGAGATGGATCTGCTTCTTTGGGTTGGAGGATAAACGATCTACACTCTGCAAGGATCTCTCGAAGGGTCAAAGACAGAAGGTAATGCTTGCTTCTGCCTTCATTCATGAGCCGAAGATTCTATTTCTTGATGAACCTTTCATTAACCTTGATCCTATCTATCAGAGGCGGGTTCGAGATTACTTGAAGAGGTTTGTCGAAGAAGGTCGAACAATTTTCATGTGCACCCACATATTGGAGATCGCTGAGAAGTTATGCACCAGTGTCGCAGTAATCAATTGTGGAGTAATCATCAAGAAGGGCTCAATGTATGAGGTAACAGGTAACGGAGCCCTAGAAGATGAGTTTATGAAGCTCGTTGGGGAGAGTGACTCGGTTATCCGTTGATCTTGAACTCTTCAAATCAATGTTGAAGGAGGAGTGGAGGCTACACCAGTCCTTCATAGGTAGCCTTGGGTCAGTAATGTTCCCCGTATTCACCTTGGTTTTCACGATTTTCATAGCCTTCTTTGGGCAAATAGTCATGCGAAACCTGAGCGGGGATATTTCGATACAAATACTTCATGGTGCTGCATTTCTCTATGGATTGTTTGTTGGCGCCCTTGGAGGGATGGGTGAACAGGTAATGACGCGGAGGCTTGGACAGGTAAGCATGCTCCTGCAACTACCTCAACAGTATCCCATCTCCTTCAAACGGTTGATGGGGTTATTCTTCATAAAAGATGCCCTATTCTACCTTGGATATACATTCCTTCCTTTGACTGTTGGTCTATTAATATCTTCACCAATTATTGGGGTTGGATTCTTTGAGATGTTCATGGGAGGAACTACTCTTTTTCTGACTTTCATGATGAGTATGGCGTCAAGTTTCCTCTTGTCAGCAGTTTATACCAGTAATAAAAAGGGGGGAGGGGTGCTGCTGCTTGTGGTTTCGTTGTTTGGGAGTTTAGTATGGCCTGTCGGGTTAATTCCGCTTGGTGAGTTGCTTCCCCCACTGGGTTATTGGTCCACTGGTAATAATATCTCATTGATACTGTCATTCGTTTATGTGGTATCGGTTTCTATTTTAGGGGTATTATCAATTAGAGAACGATATGAGTCAAAGGTTCATGTCTATGAGAATCGTTTACTAATGGATGAAAACAGATTCACTTGGATAGGAGACTTGTCAATTTTATTGTCAAAAGAATGGTTAGAGCTGAAACGCAGTGGAGGTCTTACCCCTGTCGTCGGAGGGTTCTTTGGTTTAATCATGGGATTATATGGCCTTATCTCTATCTTTGAGAAAGGTATGGGTCTTTTTCTTCCCTTCAATGTCATATCCTATAGTGGATTCGTGGGTTTCATGGGGGTCATGACCTACTCCATGATCACAAGTATCGAACCCAACGACTATATGAACATGCTACCCATTAGTGTTGAAAAGGTGGTGAAGGCAAAGGTATCCATATACCTGATGCTGACTGCTGTGGTATCTACGGGATATGTCCTTGTCATTGGTCTTGTTCGTGGTGAGGTTTCTTTAATACCTCTAGGGTTGCTCACATCATACTCGACAGCAATCTATATTGTAGCAGTTACCGCATATCTTACGGGGTTATGGACCAACACACTATTCTTCGACGCGAAGATACTGGGAAAATTTGCTATACTGGTTGTCCCCGGATTAACAGCAATAGAGGTGGCTGCATTCTGGATACTCAACTCATATGCATTTACAGTAATATTACTCGTTTGTGGTTTAATGCTGTTTGTTTCCAAACCCTTACTTGACCGTGTTGGTGAAAAATGGGATATGCAAGAATTTTCTTATACGCCAGAGTGCTGAAGAGTAAATTTAGCGGCTAAATTATTTTCTTATTCACGAAATGTCATTTGTTGGATCTCAAGAAAAAGTATTTGGAAAAATGAAGATTAGATGATTATTACATCATCATTCTTGGATGCTCTGCTACCGCCACCCGGATTGACACCATCAAGCATCTTGAGGAGTTTGGGAAGTTTTTCATTATTTATAATAGCCTTGAGAGACTTGTATTCGTCTTCATAGCGAATGATCATTCCTCTTCTCTTCGTTGGAGCACCCACCGCATTAACGGGGTTAATCTCAACTACAAGCTTGCTTGGTGAGGACTTGTTTGCGGGTAGCTTCTGTATGTAAATTCCAGGTACAGAGGTTGCGAGTCTACCCCAGTCTTTACCTGTTCTTAGGAATTCATCAAGTTTCTCTTCTGACATAGTCAGAACTATGCCTCAATGATATATCAATTTAATGGGACATAAAAAAGGGGTATTGATTATGGGTTGTTATCCGCTAGAGAGGTAAGATCAAGAATTATTCCTTCACCTTCACCTACCACAAGAGGAAGTTTACCATCCCATTGGGTTAACCATAGGTACTGTGCGTATTCAGGTGTCATCTGTGAGGTAATAGCCTCTATAGCTGCAGAGGTAGCGTCTGCTGCAATAATTACAGCCTGAGCTTCACCTTCCGATCGGACAATGGTTGCATTCCTCGCAGCTTCGGCTTGAATGATTTGTTGCTGTGCTTCAGCCCTGATTTGTTCAAGCTTGTTTACGGCTTCAAGGGCTGCTTGTTCAGCAATTACCTTATTCTCGATTGCTTGAGTGAATGAAGAACTGAATTGAAAGTCTGTAAGAGATACTGCGATAACTTCAATGTTGAAGAGGTCAAGTCGTTCTGCTAATATAGTATCAAATGTGGATTTAATTTGAGGTCGTAAGGTGATTAATTCTTCAGCTGTAAATTGAGCAGTTGCTGCCTTCAATGATTCCTCGATGTTGGGTTTGATAACCTGAGAAACATAATCCCTACCAATCTCCTGATAGAGTTTGTTTACCTTGTCGGGATATACTCGATAGTTTACTGCAACGGTAGCGGATACATCCTGTAGGTCCTTCGTTGCTGCAGACTCAGTTGATTCAGCTTTCTGTACCTGTACAGTAAGCATTTCAACGGACTGGGCGAAGGGAATTATAAAGTTAAGACCTTCACCTAGTATCTGGTCTTCTACCTTACCCCAAGTAAGGAGTACACCACGAGAACCAGCGGGGACTCGGGCTACTCCAGTTGCGTAAACTGAGGCGGCTAGAATCAAAATAATCACAAGAACCACTACGAGCCAGGAATTTTTCCCGAACCCTTGGAAGTTACCGATATTGTACCTTCTGTCATCTCCAGAAGAGTAATTTCTATAACTCATATGCATCTACGACTCAATGTGTGAACCCTAGACTATAAAGGGTCACCCATAACCGGGCTGAAGGCAAGCTTTTTCAAGATTGTTGTAGGGAATCATGGGGGAACCTATGTATGTCCGATAAAGAACTTCTTGTGCGAAAAATTAAGAATGGTGTTGTTATTGACCACATTCCAGCCGGGAAAGCTTTCCTCGTTTTACACCTTCTAAACCTTGATCCCACAGCCAAGGCATTAATAGCTATGAATGTTGACAGCGGTAGCTTAGGTACAAAGGATCTCATGAAGATTGAAGGCTCCTATCTAACCTCAAAGGAAATAGACCTAATTGGTTTAGTTGCCCCAGCTGCTACCCTCAATATTATTGAGAACTGGAATGTTAAAGAGAAACGCAGAATTCATCTTCCTGATTATATTGAAGGCATATTCAAGTGTCCTAATCCTCTCTGTCCAACAAATGTTGAATACACACCAATTAAAACAAAATTTAAGGTATCCTCAGAGGGACCTGTAGAAACTATCAACTTACAATGTACCTACTGCAATTCAATGCTCTATTACGGAACAATACTCGAAGATGTTCAAGAAGACAAAGTAAAACTCGACGGTGGCGGTGGACTTGTCTCAATAGAGAAGATAGAGCAGGTATTCCTAGATATTCTGATCAAGAAGGGAGCACTACGGTTACCTCCTAACCCAGAAGAGCCATTTATCCTGAAAAGTGGACGAGAATCTCCATACTTTATCAATATTGGAGCATTAACAGATGGTGAATCACTGGCAGCAGTAAAATGGGCTTTCGCTAGCTTTATACGTCTACTCCAAGAGCAGGGTAAACTTGAAGAATTTGATTTTATCTTCGGCCCTAGCTATAAAGGCATCAGCATTGCAGCCCTCGCATGCGAGGGATTAACAGAGCTCTACGGTATGGATATTCGTTACATGTATGATCGTAAGGAAGAGAAAGCCTACGGGGATACCAGTGCTGATCGCCTTATCGTAGGAGCAGGATACTTCAAGCAAGGTCAAAGGATACTAGTCGTCGATGACACCATGACTACAGGTACTACTAAAGTTGAGGTCGTGGAGAAACTCAAAATACTTGGAGACCATAAAATAGTAGGATTCATCATCGCTGTTGACCGTCAGGAGAAGATGGGGGACATAGACAACATCGAAGAATACACAGCGGTACAATATTTGGAGCAAGAACTAGGGATCAAAGTCTTCAGTATTGAGAATATCACTAAAATCTACAACCTAATCAAGGATAATCTGGATGAGGGAATTAAAAAACTCTGGATTGACTACTACAACAGGTATGGTGTAGAAAAACTAGAATGACCCTTCCCTTTTTTCGAAAGGTCTAATATCATTAGATCCTCAATTATTTCTGAGATTTATGAAAGAATTCGATGTCATTGTTATTGGCTCTGGATCAGGTATGTCCATTGCGAGTGCAGCCCTCAACAGGGGTATGAAGGTTGCAGTCCTTGAGATGAGCACTCTCGGAGGAACATGCCTAAACCGTGGATGTATACCTTCAAAGAACATCATTTACCCAGCCGATGTCATAAACATAATCAAGGAAGCAGGAAAATTTGGGATCAAAGCTAAGATCGAGGAGATAGACTTCGCCTACATCATGGAGCGAAGCCAGAGTAATATCCAAGAAGACGTCATGCATATGGAAGAGGGTGTAAAACAAAGTGAAGGCCTCACTATTTACCGGGATATCGGAGAATTCATTGATGATTACACCATGAAAGTCGGGGACGAGATCATTAAGAGTGAAAGCATCTTCATCGTTAGTGGTGCAAGACCATTCATACCACCGATTAAGGGTATCGAAGAAACAGGATACCTTTCAAGCGATACAGTCTGGGATATCCGTAAGAAACCTGAGAGCATTATTATTGTTGGAGGCGGTTTCGTTGCTGTAGAGTTCGCTCATTTTTTTTCAAGTGTCGGTAGCGACGTTACACTCCTGAGCAGGAGCTCACGGCTCGTTAAACAGGGAGAACCTGAGATATCAGAAATTCTTCTAGAAGTCATGAAGAGAACCATGAAAGTCCACACCAATGTCGAAGTAATAGAAGCAACAGCCAAGAAGGGAAGCAAGCAAGTCACAGCGGTTGATAAAACTACAGAGGAAAGATATGTTTTCGAAGCTGAGAAGATCTTCATCGCCGCTGGGCGACGTTCCAATGCAGACCTTCTGAAGCCAGAAGCTACAGGTGTTGAGGTTGACTCAAGAGGTTACATAAAAGTCAATGAATTCCTAGAAACAGGTAAGCCTAAGATCTGGGCTTTTGGAGATGCTATTGGAAAATATATGTTTAAACATGTTGCCAACTATGAAACCCAAATTGCCTGGTACAATTTCATAGGTAATAAAGAATCGGTAAATTACTCAGCTGTACCCTATGCTGTTTTCAGTAATCCTCAGATAGCTTCAGTAGGTTTAACCGAGGAAGAGGCAATACAGACGGGAAAGGAACTTCTATTCGCTCATTATCAATACAAAGATACAGCAAAGGGTGGTGCCATGGCTGTGGAGGAAGGCTTCGTGAAGTTAATAGTTGAGGATAAAACTTACAAGATTCTTGGTGCTCACATAATTGGTCCATACGCGCCAATTCTGATACAGGAGATAATCAACGCGATGAACATAGAACATGGTATTGAATCTATACAGAATGCTATGTATATTCACCCAGCTTTATCTGAGGTCGTTCAGAGGGCGTTCTTAAGTCTTCACAGCCATGACCATGAACACCATTAATCAAGTACTATACCGTATTTCTACTACGGTACATTATAATTTCTGATTGATTTGAATGAAGTAGCTGTTTTTGAGACTACAATGGGTGATTTTGAGTTTGAATTTTACAGAGATAAAGCACTCAGAACAGTAAAGGCAATTGTTGATTACATCAATGATGGTTTCTATAATGACACACTAATTCATAGAGTAGTCAAAGATTTTGTTGTATAAGCAGGAATCTATGATCTAGAGATGAATAAAAAGGCTGTAAAAGGAACTATACTCCTAGAATCTCAAAATGGCCTTAAAAACAATCGTGGATTCAGAGCGATGGCTAGAATGAAAGACCCTGACAGCGCGGAAGCATCATGGTTCGTAGACATTGTAAATAATGACAGACTTAATTATATTAATGAAAATTTGGGGTATACAGTATTTGGCAGAGTCATCTCGGATATAGAAAACTTTGATAAAATCGCGAAGGTTGAAGTTGTAGGAAAATATGGACGACGCCCTCTTGAGAAAATTATGGTTAAAAAAGCATATATGAAATGATGAAATTTAGTAATTCTAATATCCATTTTTTGTTAAATTCTTGATTTCTGAGAGTAACCCGGTATATTATAAAGGTATTAAAAACTAGTTATTATAATATTATAGTGAGAACAACATCACAACCAACCTCAAGTTTTCATTTTAGTTAGAATCATTTCGTGAAGTGAATAACATTCAACGTTTTTGAGATCTATAAATAATCCCGTTCCAGAGTTCTTTCTGAGGATTAATTATGATTACTACCCTCAATATAGGTGACAAATCACCTGAATTTTGTCTACCAAATCAAGATGGTGTAGAAATATGTTTAGATTCATACAAAGGAGATTGGATTGTATTATATTTCTATCCCAAGGATAACACTCAAGGTTGTACCCTTGAAGCTCTCGATTTTACTTTGAATAAAAAAGAATTCGAGAAAAACGGAGCTGTGATTTTAGGTATTAGTCCAGACTCTGTAAAAAGTCATCATAATTTTTGTATGAAAAATGATCTATCAATTTCATTACTCAGTGACCCTGAACATTATGTACTTGAAAAATATGATGTTTGGAAGCTTAAGAAAATGTATGGCCGTGAATATCATGGTGTTGAACGAAGTACATATCTTATTGATCCAGAGGGAAAGATAGCTGAAACTTGGTTAAAAGTCAAAGTAAAAGGACATGTTAATGCTGTCAAAGAAAGATTAATAGAATTAAAGGGTTAAACATGGATGTTAAAGAAGCAATAGCAAAAAGAAGAGCCTACCGTTCTCTTGACTCTGTAGAAATTTCAGATGAATTGATTTATGATTTAGCAGAGTCAGCTGGGCTTTCTCCCTCCTGTTTTAATAATCAACCTTGGCGATTTGTTTTTACTCGTAATCCTAAAATATTAGGTAGGCTTCACGGGGTTGTTTCAAGGGGTAATGGATGGGTCCAACAGGCATCTCTGATTGTAGCTGTTTTCAGTAAGAAAGAGGATGACTGTATTATCAAAGGTCGTGAATATCACCACTTTGACACTGGTATGGCCGTAGCCTTCATGATCTTACGTGCAACAGAATTGGGTTTTGTAGCTCATCCTATTGGTGGATATAATGAGGACAAAGTAAAAGAGATACTTGGAATACCCGCAGAACTTCAAGTAATAACTTTAGTAAATATCGGGAAGAAATCCAATACTCTTAATGATTTGTTATCCGAGGATCAAAAAACAACAGAGGATATTAGACCAAAACGGTTACCCTTCGATAAATATGCTTGGATTGATAAATATCAAAAAATATCTTAATAAAAAAAGAAAAAAATGTAGTTAATCTTTGGTCGTAATTGTGTACTTGCAACCCAAGTCTGCTAGAGCCTCGTCGATTTTTCCTATAAGTTCGTTCACCTGATCTCCCGTTGGGGGTATGAACCATTCATAGACAAAATCGTATTCCCCTAGCGTTCCACTCGATTTGGATATGAGGTTGTCACATCTTTCAACGCTGATTTCACCAAACTGTTCAAAGTAGCTCATGACCTGAGTTCTTTGAGTGAATCTAGGTATATCCCTAGCGATGACTGTGTCCATTATACAAACTTCTGGCGTATCAATGGCTAATGCCTGTAGTTTCTGAATTGCCTTCAGTACAGGAGGACCATAAATTTTGATGTAGCTATTCAATACTAAAAGCCTCCAGATAATACTCTTTTTTTTAGAGTTATTAAATTTTGTTTTGATTTCGACTAATATAAACCAAAAATGCTCTTTTATTCACGATATTATATACAAAGTTGCAGTGAAGTAATTTATTCTAGGATTCAATCTCTTACTTAGATGCGTAATGTATTACAGGATATCCTTTTTTTATTATCGATTGTTAAAAAACAGTTTTGAAAAAAATGATTTGGTGCATTTATTATGTTAGAGAAGATTATAGAAAAAATTGCTCGAGAGCTTAGGAAACGTGTGGATGATGTTGATCTCATTATGGATAACTCAAGACAGGGTAGAGTGTTATCTAAACAGTCTATTATGAATGTGCATAATGGAGATTTTGAGAAAGCTTCTTTAAAACTAAAGGGTGCAAGCTTGCATCTGGTTACTGTGGGAAAAGTACTGGAGAGACATCCTGAATTTAAATCTTATAATGAAGTTTCAGCTGCATGGGAAGAATACTCTGAGGCAAGTATTATCTATCAATTATCCACTACGGGTGACTTTCCCACTCCTGAAGAAATAACTGTTCCACATTATTCATATCTTCTGGGTCTTGGTGATGTCCCTGGAGAGTTAAGACGACAAGCATTGGACGCCCTCCGCGTTGGTGACTTGGATCTTGCAGAATCAAGGCTAGTTATGATGGAGCATATCTATCTGAATTTAGTAAGTATGGATGAAACACATTTACTGAAGGGGTTACGGAGGAAGATGGATATAACTCGTGGTGTTATCGAGCGAACTAGAAGCGAGGTTACTGCTGAGGTCGGTAGACGGCGTCTTAACGAATCCGTTGAAAGACTCTATGAAAGGCTGGGGGATAAACCTTAATCTTATATTTGGTCACTTCGCAGGCTTATTTAGCTAGAAGGAAGAATGAGACTATTGTGTGCCTAAATATCCACATTAAAAATAGTTTCACAAGTCTAACTGATTCTAGGATGATTGGAGGTTTGAATAAATGACTACTAGTGAGAATAAGATTCATCTCTACAATACCATGACCAGGAAGAATGAGCTGTTTGTACCATTAGAGCCAGGAAAGGTCAAATTGTATGTCTGTGGTCCTACAGTTTACGGTGATCCCCATATAGGAAATTTCCGAACATTCACGGTAGGTGATATTCTGCGGCGTTGGCTGGATTACCGAGGATATGACGTATTTCATGTCATGAATATCACGGACATTGATGACAAGACAATCCGTGACTCCGGGAAAGAGGGGTTATCTCTGGAAGAATTCACTCAGAAATATACTCGCAGCTTCCTTCGAGGTCTAGACCTTATGAATATTCGAAGGGCAACAGTCTATCCCCTAGCTACAGCATACATACCAGACATGGTCAAATTCATCAAAGAGCTTCAAGATAAGGGAATTGCCTATGAAGCTGAAGACGGCGTATATTTCGACATCGACAAGTTCCCAGATTATGGTAAACTCAGCGGAATTGATACAAAGAAAGTTGAGAAAACAGATAGAATGACTAAAGATGAGTATGATAAAGAAGCCGTAAATGATTTTGCCCTTTGGAAGAAGTCGATACCTGAAGAGGTAGAGAGAGGGATAACTTATGAATCACCATGGGGTTTGGGACGTCCCGGCTGGCATATTGAGTGCAGTGTTATGAGTAGATGCCTACTAGGAGATACCCTTGACATCCATGCTGGTGGAGAGGACCTTACATTTCCACATCACGAGAACGAGATTGCCCAGAGTGAAAGCCTAACCGGGAAGACCTTCGTAAGAAACTGGCTGCACGCAAGGTTCTTAATGATTAACGGAAAAAAGATGAGTAAAAGCCTAGGAAACTTTGTCAGCTTTGATGAGGTACTAGCAAAATACAGTGCTGAGGCATTCAGATATTTTTACCTTTCAGTGCATTACAGGCGTCCACTGGACTATACTGAGGGCGCAATGGAGAATGCGAAGAACAGCCTAGAGAAACTAGAGAACACCCTGGACTTAATTGATGAAACATTAAAGGGAGAAGACACAAAACTAAACTTCAACACTGAAGAACAGGCATTCCTTGACTCAATCCATACCAACCGAGAAGCCTTTGAAGCATCAATGGACAATGACCTTGACACCCATGGAGCACTTGATGCACTTCACACTATCTCCAGCAGCATTAACAAATATATCGATGGATCCTCAAACAAAGGTGTTCTGCTCAAGGCCTCTTTAATCTACAGAGACCTACTGAATTCCCTTGGTTTCTTCGAGACTCGGAGAGGAGACTTAGGGGAAATGACAGACAAACTTCTTGACATACTCTCAGAGGTCAGGGAAGACCTTCGCGCAGAGAAGAACTATTTTCTCTCAGATAAAATCCGTGACGCTCTAACTGCAGCTGGAGTACGCCTCGTGGATACCGTTGACGGTCCACGCTGGAAGTTTACCTAACACTTTATTACCCAAAACCCTAAACATACCTCCCGGCTTCTATGCGGGAATGATACATATGCAACAGATTACCGACGGAGTACAGCAGATCAAGGTACCGATGAGCCATAACCGTTTGGGATATACCTACTCCTACTTCCTTGAAGAGGATCTAACCCTCATCGATGCAGGAACTGGATCCCAAGAGGCTCTACAAGGGCTAAGACATGAATTACGGTCTCTGAACAAAGATCTCAATGAAATCAAACGTATTATAGTCACCCATCTACACGGAGACCATATAGGCCTAGTCGATTACATCCGCGGCATATCTGGAGCAGAGGTAGTTGCCCACAGGTCAGCCATAGATTCCCAGCGTTTGAAGGCTTTTAGAACTGAAAATAATGCAGATGCCATTAAGAAAGAGACAAAACTCATGGGCGGAGGAAAATTCATGAGCCTCCTTAACAATGTGACAAGAAGAATGAGAGGTAAACCCTATATTCTTGAGATCGATCGACCCGTTGACGATGGCGAAACACTCATTCTTAAAGACTCGGAGCTAAAAATATTCTGGACTCCGGGACATGCAGCTTCCCATATATGTCTCCATGATGCAAAAAGACAATTATTCTATGCGGGTGATCATGCCCTCCCAAAAATTACACCTCATGTTAGTTTACATGATCCGTGGGAAGGGAACCCATTGAATGATTTCATGAATTCTTTGGACAAGATCCGTGACCTTGAAGTCAAGATAGTTCTTCCCGCCCACGAGTATATTTATCATGATCTTGACGCAAGAATAGATGCCATTCAGAGACACCATATTGAACGGTGCGGTGAGATGAAGGATGCCATAAGAAACGGGGCAAACACTGTATTTGACATCTCCAGCAAGGTCCATTGGGATAGCAGACCTTGGCCTCAGATGAGTTTCTGGACTAAAAGGATGGCAGCGGCTGAGACTCTAGCCCACCTTGTCTATATGAGAACAAAAGGTGAGATAGTTGAGGAAGTAAAGAATAGTGTTCTACACTACACCCTCCCATAATTTTACTATATGCTTATCCAAGCGCCGTTATTTGATCGAAAACAATTCTTTAGGGTTATCTCCAGACCTTGACTCCCTTATCATGAAGGTAAGTAGCTGTTAACTCAGCTATGTCTGGTGTCCTAAAAGGTACCTGCATTCCGTTTATCTGGACCACTATCTCCTTGTAGGATATCTCGGAGATCTGACGCTTAGTTACATACTCATCGAGAATTGTCTGCGCTATCTCCTCAGCAACCTTGTACTTAGGACTCAATAACTTATAGTGGAGTCTAAGCGATTTAGCTATATCCTCTGTAGATGCATGCTCAAGGCTCCAGATGGTCGGCCTAGGCCCCCCCTTTGCGTTTTTGACCTTGGTAATCTTAAGTGCAGGCACAAGAATACCCATTGATCTCAACCTCTTAACCGCCCTATAGGTTGTAGCCTCTGGAATATTCAACTCGTTCTGAAGAACCCAGACCGTTGCTGCACCATGAAGGCAAAAATATAGGAATGTTTCAGCCACAGCAGAAGATGAGAATATTTTCTCACTAAAACTAAGGAGCTCCTGGATGTTTTTCAGCGTAGTAGCCAAATCATTCTCTTCATTTTTAATCAGTAATTGACGGTAAACCTCAACATAAGGACTAAGCTTACTGCTACGACGAGAATTTGGACCGCTAGTTTTTTTACCTCGGCTACGTATACTCTTTGTTACTACCATATGATTCACTAAATCCCATCTCAGGAAGCCCTGAACTGAGGCGTAATCTAGTACCATTGCGATATTCTTATAAGATTACTTGTTAACATGTAAACATGTAAACATTCTAGCTGAATGGACGTGTTACAAAGTTGCCGAGGAAGACTGTCGCTATACGTGGGCTCGATACCGATTTGTATCATGAAGTCTTCTCCATGGCAAAGAAGGACGGTAAACGTGTATCTGAGCTGATGAATCAGGCTCTTCTAGCATTCTTGAATGGAGATGCTCCACCTAACACATCTGCTTCCACACCAATGAACCTTACAAAGCCAGGGGACGACTTCGTCTTAAAGAACGAGGGCGATATTTCACTCTCAAAAAATGATATTATTGGTATCAGCAAGGAGGTAGGTAGCTTTAGGATTGAAACAAGCGGTAAATTAACCCTGGAAAAGGACGTGGATAAAGAGACCCTTAGCCGTATTGAGCGGATTGTAATTCATGATGGTACTGTTGAAGTACCAAAGAATCTATACCCCCACCTACTAATACGGTCAGAAATATATGGAAAAATCGAGAAATATTAATTTTACAGTTACTTCTTATCCCCATTGAAATTAACATTAGTAATCTGATGAGTCTTTAGGTCAAATATCGGTGCCAAACCCACGGTGGGTTCTAGGTTATTTCTTTTCTGGAAACTGGTCTGACCCTGCCAACCTCCGGATGCAATGATTGTTGATCCCTTATACTTACGGATTCCGTGGACATGTATATGCCCCATATGCATGACATCTGGGTTAGATGGAATTACCAGCCTATCCAGTCGTTCAGGGGCTATTTGAGTGCCTACTCCATACATGGGGGAGAGATGTCTGCATTTGAGAAGGAGCTCTATACCTTTCTCTGGGCTATGAAAACCCATTCCAGGGATAGTGCCAAGGATCTCATCCAAGGCCTTACCATGAGCTATGTAGGACTCAACTCCATGTAGTTGGACTCTGCATGGATTTCCCAACATGTGTATCCGTTTGTCCTCGTTAAGACTTTTAGCATAATCTGCTGGGATGCTAGGCTGTGGAAGGCTCTTTCTTACTGCATCATGATTTCCCGGTATGATAATAATCTCCACGTAATCAGGGATTTCTGCGAGTAGCCGGGCTGAATGCTCATATTGTTCATGAATATCAGGGATGTTTAAGTCATCAAGCTGGTTCGGATATACTCCTATCCCCTCTACGAGGTCTCCAGCAATTACTAAATATTTAATCCGGGATGCAAGAAGCTGCATTTTCTTGTTACCTATATCCATGTTCATCCAGTTAATGAACCGGTTGAACATTTTATCTTCAAAGTCAATACTCCCCACATGCACATCTGCGAGGAAAGCCGCGCATAACGGAACATCCGAACGTCGTGGTGGTGTGCTTGGTATATCCGGCCAGATAAAATTGTTTGCTATCAACAAATCTTGCTTGTATTTGACTCCTTCAACACATATGACCTGATCTGTAAGTAAGGAGAGTCCCATCCGGACGGTTTCTTCATCACTGGTCATTACTGTGATGGAGTTTTCAAGATCCTCTAGTTCTATGAACAACCGGTTACCGGATCCTCTTTTTTTGGTGATGATTCCGATAACTTTGACCTTTGATTTCAAAGGCATTTTTTCAAGGGCTCCTATGTTGATGGCATCTCTTAGGTCGATACGCCTTCGCATAATTTTTTCCAGTTGACTATATCTACTTCTAAAATGATCAACGAAACCACTTAAATCTCCTGTGGAGTCAGGCTCTAATTCTTTATGTATCTTTAACTCGGAATCATATTCCTTTGCGAGAGGTTTGAGTCCACCTTTTCCTGTAAATAGGCCTTCTCTCTTTTCAACAGTGCATTCATTCAGGAATGCTTTATCAAAAAAAATGATGTCATCAGTAGCTAATCCCGCCCTTTGAAGGGCAACAGTTATTGTCTGGTTTATTTTATCTTCATCAAGTTTCTGTAGGCACTCGAAACCGTCAACGCTAACTTGGTAGCCTGCATCAATAATTCGGTTTAATGCTAATCTGAGTTCCTGGGACATTAATTCATCTCACTATTTGGCTTGAGCCCTATAATCTTCTCGTGGTGGGCTCCAAACTTCTATAATTTCTACAGGGCTGTCTCCTGCTTTGAACATATGTTCTTCCCCCGAGGGGATCGTCCAAGTATCACCTGAGTTTATATTAAAAGTCTCTCCCTTAGATATCATCTGACCATTACCCTCAAGACATGTACCTATTTGTTCATTTGGATGTACATGAAGAGGAAGTATTTCACCTGCGTCGATTCGTATCTTCATGAATGTCATATAATTTCCGTCCCCAACAAGGGACATATGAACTCCCGGTATGGGGGAAAATTTTGTTGCAGTTTCCTCTCTAATTATCTTCAAAAAACATCATCTCTAAGCTTGTTTAAGTGGATACATCAATCTGATCATTAATTAATTCCTTTACCTCTTTCCTAACTTGGTATCTGTAAGGCATGCTACTGGTATTCCTGTCAATGAATCCTTTTTCAAATAGTTTCTTTAATAAACGAGCTGTATGCTCTCTGGTTTTACTAATTTTATCTTTAATCTGGGGAACAGAGCTGAACCCCATATTCTGCATTAATTTCAAGACTTGAATTTCAGTACCAGTTAGTTGGGCTAACACATCTGATTCATCTACAGGTATGGCTGCATCTACTTCCCTTATTACCTGCCGAATTTGTGGTTTTGATGCGATAGTTTTAATCTCTTCTCTCAACTTCTTGAACTCTTTATCATAGGATAATAATACTTCAGACTGTTTATCAAGTAAATTACGGTGATCATTCAACTCATTTTGTTGAAAACCAAATTTTTCAACAAGATCATCTGGCATAATTTGTATGTTTTCTACAATTTTTAGGGTTTTATCACTACTTTTCAATGCCTCAATAGACATTATATATGCGTCTTGAACATTATTTTCAATATTTAATATTTTTTTTGAAACACGTTTAATTTGACGTGTAAAACCAAATGTAATATCCTGAATTACATTCTTGGCCTTTATATACTCTCCTTGTGCTTCTAATATTTTTTTATAATATGTGTAAGAAGCAAAAACAGTCACAATAAGCAAAGAAATTGAAGGTAGTAACATTTCCATGACCTGATCACACTCGTAATATCACATGTAACATCCCTGTGATGGGGGTGTGACGTGTGATATGATATATGATATCACAGTCCTATATTAAAATATCACATAATATCACACTCAATATATCATCTGCCACTTTAACCGAATATTTTAGAAAATTCAACTCCTTAAATATATTAATTTAATATCTATATGAAGATATAATTTGTATATAATCCAATGTTTTTTAAAAATAAGGTAAAATATCAGACCGTTTTTAGTATCAAAAACATTTGGTTATGCATTGAATTTGTGTGTAATCTGAATATATTTTACCAAAGAAATGTGACATCACATCAATCACATAAGAACATATTAGAGCTCGTATTGTTTATGTTTTGTAATATTATGGCTTATTTGTGCCATATTTTAATTATTATTATCTTTTACTTCCCTTTATAAGATTTTAACCTATATTTTAAACTTTTATATGTGATTTATTGTGATATCACAATGGTTTTAAATTTCTAGTATGGGCTAAAGATTCAATTCCCCTTTGTAATTCGCTTTCAATTCGAGATAATAGAAAATTCCTTTGAGAGGAATCATTTTTTTCAATCAACTCAATGTATTCACTCAATTTTTCTGACAAATTTTTATATTCAAAAAAAGGATCAGAATCGTATATTCCTATATACATTAAAAGCAATATAGTGTAGATTGAGGAAATAACATTACTCCTAGCTTGTGATAAACTACGACTATATGAACCCCTACTAACGCTTTTAGACCTTAAAAGGGCTTTTTGTTTATAAGTAAGCTCAATATCGCTCATATTTAATGAAAGATAATCTATAATTAAGCTTTCATATTGGATATTGGTTAAATTACAATATTTTAATAATATACCTACAATTGGATCCTTATTTGCGCTATTAAGTATATTTTGTGGGTTAAATTTTTCCATTTCTTAATCTCCTTTAACATCTATTTTCAATCTGTTTCTATGGTGCATGTGTACAAATTTGTAT
>RCNB010000086.1_pt1 | contig 64867 bp, 55 predicted proteins | sample 2041321 | NCBI WGS metagenome assembly RCNB01 (sample SAMN09708232, study PRJNA481090) | Marine sediment metagenome, whole genome shotgun sequencing project. | reverse complement strand
TCCATGGTCTTTGAAACACAATTTTCCTTGTATCTGGGACTGGCATTACTTGTTATTGGAACCGGTTTCTTTAAACCTAATATTACATCCATTGTCTCTACTATGTATAAGGGAAAAGAGTCCAAAAAGGATGGTGCTTACACCATCTTTTATATGGGAGTCAACGCTGGTGCTTTTTTCGGTATGATGCTTTGTGGTTATTTGGCAGAAAATTTAGGTTGGTCATGGGGCTTTGGGCTCGCAGGAGTTTTTATGTTTTTAGGGATGCTTCAATTCTTAATGGCTAAAAATTTATTTGGAAATATAGGAGAAAGGCCTAGTGTAATAGCTGCATCAGAAAAATTAAGAAAAGAGAATGAAACGGATGAACTTACATCTAAAAAACCTGAAAAAGTAGAAAAATTAAATCCTTTTACACATCTTGATAAAACACTTATCACTCTTTCATCTTTATGTGGACTGCTATATCTGTTTAATGACCCAATGTCAAAAGTAAGTTCGGGTATCCTTAACTTCTCCGTAGGTGGTTACGATGGATCGACAGTAACAATACTATCAGGATTAGTTATGTTTCTATATCTCTTGGTTTCCAGAGTTAGCAGATACGACAGAGTCGTAAGAGATCGCATTATCGCTGTTGCAATTTTTGGACTCTTTACTGTATTCTTTTTTGCGGCTTTTGAACAATCTTTAGGTTCTATGACGATTTTTGCAAGAGACTATACGGCGAGAAATTTAACTGGGGCATCCGCAATGGTTTTCAAAATAGTAGATTCAATACTAACGGTTGTGCCTTTGGCGATTATAACTTGGGTACTATTTTTATTATTTAAAAAAACATATTCTAAAATTCCTTATTCAAACATTATTTTAGGTATTGCATTTTTAGGGCTGTGGCTAATTGTGAGTTGGAAAATTGATAGAGAGTTTAGCAAGGACACAACTGAGGCTCCAGCGTCTTGGTTTGGCATATTGAATTCATTTTTTATTATCTCACTTGCTCCATTCTTTTCAAAATGGTGGGAAAGTAAATACAATCCTAGCGCAGGCGTCAAATATGGAATCGGACTTATATTACTAGGCTTAGGCTTTGCGATTCTGGCGTATGGAACATCCGACATTCCACAAGGCGCAAAAACAGCTTCGGTAAGCATGATTTTCTTAATTCTGGCCTATCTTTTACATACCATGGGAGAGCTCTGCCTCTCGCCAGTAGGACTGTCTTATTTGAGTAAACTAGTGCCTGCTCGTATGATCGGATTTATGTTCGGTATCTGGTATCTTGCTATAGCTATAGGTCAAAAAGCTGCAGGTACCATGGGGGGCATGATCGACAAAATTTCAGAGGAATATTCAATAAGTTCATTCTTTTTAATTTTTACTTTTGTCCCGATTGCAGCTGGATTTGTTTCGATTATGCTCAATCCTGTTCTTAAAAAATTAATGCATGGTGTAAAATAAATAGGGTCAATTTCTGTTTGAATATGGGATCTTTTTAACAAAATTTTAGATCCGATTATGTAATTTTGCACAAATCATAGCTACTAAGGCAATGAAAATTTAGAATACAATGAAGAAGATCGTTTTAATAGTTGTTGTGGTGTTATTCACTATTTCTGCGGAAGCGCAAAATAGCAAGATAAACTGGATAAGCCTTGAAGAGGCCGTTGAAGCTCAAGCTGTGAGCCCTAAAAAGATCCTAATGGATGTTTATACCTCTTGGTGTGGACCTTGCAAAATGCTTGATAAAAATACATTTCAGAATCCTGACGTAGTTAAATACGTAAATGAATATTATTACGCTGTAAAATTCAATGCAGAAGGTAATAAAAAAATCAATTTTAAAGACACTCTGTTTCAAAATCCCAGTTATGATCCAAACAGGAGTGGTAGGAATGCTCAGCATCAGTTAGCCGGAGCATTGGGAATTACAGCCTATCCGACGATTGTTTTTTTTAATGAAAGTGGTGAGACCTTACTTCCTGTGAAGGGATATAAAACGCCAAGCCAATTGGAGTTGTATTTAAAACTATTTTTGAATAACGACCACGAAACCATCAATACCCAGAAACAATGGGATCAATATCAAAAAGATTTTGTTTCTCAATTTAAAGGATAATCCTTGTTTCTCTTTAGTCTCAAGGATCTTCACTTATAAACCGATTCGAAGACAAATCATTACTAAACTATTATTTAAGTGAATTATTTATCTGTTGAGAATATTTCCAAATCCTTTGGAGACAGAATGTTGTTTGAAGGCCTATCGTTTGGGATCAATAAGGATCAAAAAATAGGATTTGTTGCTAAGAATGGAACTGGAAAAACGACCATACTTAAGATCATTGCCGGAGATGAGACGCCTGACCAAGGAAATGTAATCATTCGAAAAGATATTAAGGTCTCCTACCTCTCTCAAAAGGAAGAACTCAATGAGGAACTGACTATAGAAGAAGCCATTTTTGACTCAGATAATGCGACACTTAAAATCATAGAACAATATGAAAGGGCCCTAAAGGATCCTGATGATGCGGATGCTTATCAAAAGGCATTCGATTTGATGGAACAAAAGAACGCCTGGGATTTTGAAACCCAATACAAGCAAATTCTCTTTAAATTAAAATTGAATGAATTAGAGAAAAAAGTTGCTTCACTTTCAGGGGGTCAGAAAAAAAGACTGTCTCTTGCTATCATCCTTCTTGATCAGCCTGACCTTCTCATTTTAGATGAACCTACAAATCATCTCGACCTTGAAATGATAGAATGGCTGGAACAATATTTAAAAAAGGCAAATACCACTTTGTTTATGGTAACACATGACAGGTATTTTCTGGATCGTGTATGCAACGATATATTGGAACTTGATCACGGTGAAATCTTTAGGTATAAAGGCAATTATTCCTACTTCCTTGAGAAAAAGGAAGAGAGAATCACCGCAGAACAAAGCACTGTTTCAAAAGCAAAAAACCTTTTCAAAAAGGAATTAGATTGGATGAGAAGGCAGCCAAAAGCACGAACTACAAAATCAAAATCTCGAATTGATGACTTCCATGCAATTGAGGAAGTTGCACATCAAAGGAGAAAAGATCATCAGGTGCAACTAGAGATACAAATGGAAAGGCTTGGAAGTAAAGTTGTTGAGCTGCATCATATTTCAAAAACCTTTGATGATAAATTGCTCATCAACAAATTTGATTATGTCTTTAAAAGAGGGGAACGTATTGGAATTATTGGTAAAAATGGTACAGGCAAATCAACATTTGTCAATATGCTCACTGGTGGCCTCTCACCTGATTCGGGAAAGGTCGTTATCGGTGAAACCATTAAGTTTGGGTACTATTCACAGGGTGGTATATCAATCAAAGAAGGGCAGAAAGTTATTGAAGTAATAAAGGAATACGGGGAATATATCCCTCTGGCAAAAGGAAAGGCTATCAGTGCCGGACAGTTACTGGAACGCTTTCTCTTCGATCGAAAAAAACAATATGACTTTGTTGAAAAACTTTCTGGAGGAGAGCTCAAAAGACTGTTTCTATGTACTGTTTTGATACAGAATCCCAATTTTTTGATTCTTGACGAACCTACCAATGACCTCGATATCATAACCCTTCAAGTTTTAGAAAATTTCCTGCTGGATTTCCCAGGAAACCTTATCGTCATTTCCCATGATAGGTATTTTATGGATAGGGTAGTTGATCATTTATTTGTTTTTGAAGGCTCAGGAGTAATCAGTAACTTTCCTGGTAATTATTCTGATTACCGTAGTTATGAAGATTCTAAACCTTCTGAGACCGGACAAAAAAATAAAAAGGAGGACAGCAGGAAAACAGACCCTGCCGTGGGTCAACTTTCATTTTCTGAGAAACGGGAGTTTGGAAAATTGGAAAAAGACATCGCCAACCTGGAAAGAAAAAAAGCCGACATTGAACTGAAGTTTTCAAACAATGAAATTGAAGCTGAAAGCATTGAGGAAGCTTCCTTAAAATTACATGTTATCATCACAAACCTGGAAGTTAAAGAAGAAAGATGGCTCGAATTATCTGAAAAAATGGAGGGATAAGCCTAATTATAAGATTTGCTCTTTGATGCTATGGTTAGGTCATCAATTGACTCACCCATCAAACGCAAATACACTTGCACCACGGCGAGTGCATCCCTTTCGCAATACTTAACAATCCTTTCCATATCATTTTTCTCATAATATGCAGCACTAATATCACTCCCTTTTAGATCGCTTTTGGGTGATTCAATTCCCAGAACCGAAGTGAGTAGGTCCAGAGAGGTATAATGTTTATAATCACCGAATTTCCATAGTTCCATGGTATCCAGGTGTCTGATCTCCCAAGGTTTCTTTCCAAATAAATTTAGAATTTCCGGTAAGGCAATTTTATTGATAATCATTCTTCTGGCTACATAGGGAAAGTCAAATTCCTTTCCATTATGAGCACATAAGAGGTGAGCTCTTGTATTGAAAAGGGTTTCAAGTAGTCTTTTGAAATCAAACAAAATTTGCACTTCGTCGTCGCCATAAAATGATTGTATGATCATTTCCTGTTCTTTCTTATTTACATTAAGGTACGCAGTAGAAATGCAAATAATCTTTCCAAATTCGGCCCATATACCTGCATTCTCATAAAATTCAGAAACCTTAATCAGGTCTTTTCTTTGATAACGAGTCTTCGCTTCGAATCGAAGTTGTTCGGCTTCGCTCAATAGCTCAAAACCGGATGCTAAAGGAACCGTTTCAATGTCTAGAAAAAGAATACGATGTAAAAAACCCTTGCGAATCATATATTATTAATTCACAAGGGTTTTAATAGTTAACATCGGCTCAAAGAATCTGAGTCAATTATATTGTTTAAAACCTATAGGTATATCCTGCCGAAATTCCAATACCTGGGCTAAGCGTAGAGAATAATTGATCCTGAGCCTTATAAGATTGGTAACGAGATTCGATTTTACTATCCAATACGTTTTTCACTGTAAAATTGATAGAAGACTTTTGATCTTCACCGAATGCCTTGTTCAATATAAAATCTAAACTTTGGAAAGGCATGGTAAATGCATCAGGAACGTCTCCGGTACCAACAACTCGCAAGGTTTTACCCTGAACATTGTAGTACAAGCTTGTTTGCCATCCATTATCATTGGCATAATTTAAGCCAAAATTGATCAAATAAGGTGATTGCCCTTGCATTTCACGTGTATCACTCAATGATTCTCCATCTCGCAAACTTAACCTTCTTCTTTCTAATTCTGCATCGGTCATTTCCAATTCAGATTTGATTAAAGAAAAGTTTAAATTAACACTAAAGTCTTCTAATTTTTCTACAATAAAACCAAAGTTCTTCCTTATTTCAAACTCCGCACCATATACGGTTGCTTTACCTGTATTTAAAGGAATAAATTGATCTGAGGCAGATAAAAAGTAAGACATTTCAATGGGGTCCTTAAAATTTTTGTAAAAAGCACTAATGGCAAACATCTGGGCCTTTTCTCCAAAATGTTCCCATCTTAAATCCAGGTTGTTAACATAGGTGGGTTGCAGGTCAATATTACCATTGAAGGTCGTACTGGAAATCGGATCAAATATCTGCGTAATAGAAGCCTCTTTAAACGATGGTCTTGCAGTGGTTCTCCCATAAGCTAATCTTAGATTAGATTCATCCGTTAAGGCATAAATAAAGCTTGCTGACGGGAAAAAATCGGCTTTATCTAAAATTTGTTCGTTGTCTAATACAATATCTCCCTGGTTATTTGTTCCGGTATAGTACAAATCGAATTTCTCAAATCGCAATCCTATTATTGATTTCAATCTGTCAGTAATTTGAAACTCTTCAGATGCATAAACAGCAGCCACGTTTTGACTCGCGTCAAAGGTATTCGCAGGCTCAAAGTTTCCTTCAGCGAATGTTCCTTTTTGGGTATTTACTGTCCAAATATTTAGAGGATCCAACAATTGATCTGCATCTCCTTCAAATTCTTGGCCTGCTCCTCCTTGAATCCTTAATTGGTAAGCATCTATTGAAAAATCCCTTTGTTTATATGTATAGGCTCCTCCAAACAATAATCTTGCTTTTTTACTAAACAATTTATGCCTTTTTGTAAAATCCAATTTACCGACCACATTGATTTCTTCAAGATCTCTCCAAATTCTCTGAGGACTCCCAGCAGAACTAGGGCTGATAAAATAAACATCTTCATCCGAATCATATTCAAAAGGAGTGACTCTAACGTCCTTATCGTTAATCTTTGAAATCGTTGGAGAAACTTTCCATTCAATATTCCAGGATCCATCGTTGTTTGAATGTTTTCCGTTTAAAAGTATATTCGTAATCTGACTTTGTTTGTATTCCAAGTTATCCTTAAATATGGTAACCGCATCCGAAAACAACAATTCCTGTCTCAAATAACCCGCGCTTGATATTCCGTTTTGAATATGAAGTGCTGATAATTTATACTTGCTCTTGTCAGTTTTAAAAGTAAGACCTGCCATGACATTCCAAAGAACATTTTGTTTCGCTAAGTCCCCTTTTTGTAACTTGTCTGGATCCAATTCATTCACGCTTTTATCTTCTGACTTCCTCCAATTTCCATTTTCAATATCCTTGTAATACAAAAATTCATTTCTATAAGACGCTACTGCTTGATATCCTAACTTATTCCCCTGACCAACATCATAAAGGTTTCCAGCGGTAAAACCAAAATTTGAATTCATAAAACTTGATTCCCTCTGAGCAGCCATTTCAGGCTGGAATTGCGAAGTCCAATAAGAGGTCGCAGGATTATTATCACTTGGAGGTGGAATAGAAATATCTCTAGGGATCGGTTTAGCCCGCTTACCACTGTCAAAACCTAATGGGTCAGACTTACTACCCTTATAACTCAAATAATCATTATTGAAATGCATATTTGGATTGTATTCTGCTCCTACTGAAATACTGTATTCCTCTTTATTTGGAAAATCTTTGGTAACAATATTTACAACTCCTCCGGTAAAATCAGCAGGATAATTGGCTGTAAATGATTTAACAACCTGAATATTATCTAAAATATTTGTTGGAAAAATATCCAATTGTATCGTATTTCTATCTGGATCCAAACCTGGGATATCTACGCCATTTAAAATTGTTTTGGTATAGCGATCACCTAGACCCCTTACATACACATACTTTCCGCCTTGAACAGATACACCTGGCACACTTTTAACCGCACTTGCTGCTTTACTCGCACCTATTTTACTAAAGGTCTGTGCAGAAATTCCGTCTAATAAGTTAATGGATTTCTTCTGTACATTAAGTATAGATGCTTCTGTGTTTTCGGCTGTTGTAGCCTTTACAACAACTTCTTGCAATTGATTTGAAAGAGGTCCGATACTGGTATTCACATTCGTGACTTCCCCAACTTCAATACTGACCTGAGAAATCTCTATGGTTTCATATCCAATAAAAGAAAATACAACCGTATAAACACCTTCTTCCAATTTCAAGCTATAGTTTCCTTCAAAATCGGTCGTTGTTCCTGTTCCGGTCTCCTTAATAATCACGTTGGCAAATGGAAGGATGTCGTTATATTCTTTATCCATCACTTTTCCTGCCAATTCACCTGTTTGAGCAAAGCTTAAACTGCTGAATAAAGCAAATATAATCAGGTATAAAAATTGATTCTTCATTACTATCTTTCTTATCTATTTAGTATAGCAATTGCCCATCAGATATAGATGAGCAATTGATTTGTTTATTTGTATTGTTTGCTTTTTTGATTAGAAAGCACCTTTTGCTTTGGCATAAGTCCAGTTAAAAACTGACACATCAGCACCAACATTTTGTGATCCCAGTGTAACTTCAGTGGTCCATGTTGCAGCTCTTTCTGTAAAGTTTGGATTCAAAATAATTTTATCTTCGATTTCGTTTCCATCTGCATCCTTTGCAACTTTTTCTGCAAAAATACTGTTGTCAAAACCAACTATTTCCCAGTTGCTAAAGGTTAAAAGTCCGTCTAAAAAGTTTTGAGAAACTCCATTGTTATCTAATTCTACATCCGAACTTTCTTTAAAGCCATATGCATAAATGTTGTTGGTAGCTCCCAAAGCCTTACTCCTATAATCGGCATACTCGCCACCTGGTGTTTCTTGATTTCCTTTTATCGTTGTATTGCTTATTGTAAATTGCGCTTGGTAGGAACCTTCAGGACCGTCAATTTCGAAAGCGTGATCAGAGGTCTCGTCTAAAATAACCAATGAATTAGTTACTGTTCCGGCATAAGCCTGATCAATATCAATACCATCATCTCCCTGAGCCCATACAACAAGATTTGATGCATTAACGGTTCCTCCAAAAAATTCAACACCATCATCAAAATTGGCAACAACCTCCACGTTTTCAATAACTGTTCCTCTTCCTACTGCTCCAAGGGTTAATCCATTGATCTCGTTTCCTTCTCCAATCAAAGCCCCTCCATGACGTATCGATACGTATTTAAAAACTCCTGAATTGTCATCATCATCGTCTCCTCCATATAAACCAAAAGTATCTCCCGCAGGAATTCCTTCGATTTGAACTTCGGTAACATCTCCTCTAAAAGAACCTTTGGCATATCCAAGGATCAAAACTCCACCCCAAAGACCGTTGTTTGATTCGTTTAGATTTGTACCTGCATTCTGACCTACTTCTATATTATCATCTATTGAAGTGAAAATGATTGGGTCTTCAGAAGTTCCTTCAGCCATAATTTTTCCACCACGGGCAACGATCAATGCAGAAGCCAATGAACCAGTTCCCTTTTGACCTTTAACAATGGTTCCTGCTTCGATAGTTAAAGTGATACCATCGTCAACTACCACCTTACCAGCTAAAATGTATACATTATTCGCGGTCCAGGTTTCATTTGATGTAATCTGGCCTGACTTAGTAATCAATCCTGTACAAGGTTCACAATCCGGTCCACCACAATCTATCCCTGTTTCTTGTCCGTTCTTTATTCCATCGTCACATGTAGCACAAGGTCCGCAATCTGGACCTCCACAATCTACCCCTGTCTCGGTACCGTCTTGAATTCCATTAAAACATGAAGCTCCTCCGGTGCCAGTATCGTCGTCACAGCTAGTGAAGGAAAAGGCAAGGCCTGTGAATATTAAACTGAATAGAATTAGTTTTTTCATTTTAAGTTTTTTTAGTTTTAGTTTTACATGGCAAAAGTCAGCTAACAATGTTATTGTAATGTTAAGTTCGATTTAATAGTCGGTCAAATAAAGGTGTTGCTTGTGTTACTATATTAAGTTATTGTTAACAGCCGTATAGGCATTGAAAATTGTCTATTTTTGCTGCATAAAATCTTAATAGACAATCCTATGGACAATGGATCAATAAAGATTCTCTTAGTTGATGATGAACCAGATATACTTGAAATCGTCGGCTATCATTTGAAAAAAGAAGGCTATCAGGTATTCAAGGCTTCGAAAGGAACGGAGGCTGTTGCAAATGCCAAGGTCGTTCAGCCTCATTTGATCTTATTAGATATAATGATGCCTGAAATGGATGGGATAGAAGCTTGTGAAAAAATCAGAAACATAGAAGGTCTTGAAAATGTTATAATAGCTTTTTTTACTGCCAGAGGAGAAGATTATTCACAGGTTGCCGGATTTGAAGCCGGAGCGGATGATTATATTACAAAACCGGTAAAACCAAAAGTTCTGGTTAGCAAAGTAAAAGGTTTGCTGAGAAGGTTGATGTCTGAACAGGAAAGAAAAGAGAATATTCTGAGTTTTGATGGAATTACCATTAACAAGGATGAGTATTATGTTGAGGTCGGTGACAAGGAGATTACGCTCCCTCGTAAGGAGTTTGAATTGTTATCTCTTTTGGCAAGTGTTCCTAATAAGGTATTTAACCGTGAGGTCATTTTAAAAACGGTTTGGGGCCAGGATGTGGTCGTTGGAGGCAGAACCATTGATGTTCACATTCGAAAACTCAGGGAGAAAATAGGTGACGATTTTATCAAAACCATAAAAGGTGTAGGTTATAAATTTGTAGTTTAATAAGATCTTCCTGTATATTTGGGAATGAAATTAACCCTGCTTCAAAAGCAATCATTGCGTACAACTGTTTTAGGCATGATTGTGCTTTTCATGTTTACCATAATTTTTTATCTTTTTCTTGAGATCAACGCAGTCAATTTGATCCTGATGGGCTGTGCCTATTTTATTGCTATGTTCTTTATCTACACCTTTCAAATGAGGTCCTTTATTTTTGTTCAGTTGAACAGTGTTTATGAGTCGAATCTATTTGAGAATGAACCGCTGCTAAAAAAAGAGTTGAAGGACATAGATTTTGAAAACTTTATAGAACGAATCAAAAAATTTGCGGAAAACAAGCATCAGGAAATTGAACAACTACACGATAGGGATGATTTTCGTCGTGATTTTATTGGTGATGTTTCACATGAATTAAAAACCCCTCTTTTTACTGCACAAGGTTATTTACTGACGGTTCTTGATGATGCGATGGAAGACCCTGATTTACGAAAAAAATATTTGGAACGCACCAATAAGAGCATAGAACGATTGTCTTATATTGTTAAGGATCTTGATATGATCGCAAAACTCGAATCGGGGATGAAACTTGATCAAACTACCTTTAACATTGTAAGGGTTGTCAATGAGGCCTTTGAATTATTGGAGATGAAGGCAAGTAAAAAAAATATAACCTTCTCTTTTAAGGAGTCCTATGACTATCCGATAATGGTAAAAGCGGATAAGGAAAAAATAGAGCAGGTCTTGATCAATTTATTTTCAAATTCCGTCAAATATGGAAAAATAAATGGTACTACTTTAGTCAGTATAAGTACACACTCCAATCGCCTAATCATAGTTAATGTAAGCGACGACGGGGTAGGCATTGATCAAAAGAATTTACCGCGCCTGTTTGAAAGATTCTACAGGATCGATAAGAGCCGGTCAAGAGATCAGGGAGGTTCTGGATTAGGTCTTGCCATTGTGAAACATATCGTCGAGGCACATGACCAGGTAGTGTCTGTTGAAAGCAAAATTGACACGGGATCAACTTTCTCATTTACCTTAAACAAAGGTGATTTAAACACTTAAATAATTGATTTAGAAATATTTCGGTACAATAATCTTAGGTTTCCAATGTTAAGTTATTGTAAATTTATTGTGTATTTAGTGTTAATTTGGTACTTTTATGATATTAAAAATCAAAAACAGAAGATTATGAAAAAGTTGTTAGCAAGTCTGATTATGTTTATGCTCATGGTAAGTGTATCTTTTGCTCAAGAGATTGAACCTACCTTTGAAAAACAGAATGATCTTGTTAAAGCCACCTATTATCACGATAATGGAATGGTCAAAGAAGTTGGATTTTTCAAAGATGACAAACTTCATGATAAATGGGTTTCTTATAATAAAGAAGGCGATATTAAAGTTGTTGCGTTTTATAATGATGGAAAAAAAGATGGCAAATGGTATTTGGTCGGAGAAGAATCTGTAAAGGAAGTTACTTATAAATCAAACAAAGTCATTAAAGTTCAGGAAGTAGAAGAATCAGCATTGTCTTTTATTTAAAAATTTTAAAACTTATTGAAAAACATCAAAAAGTGACCGGTCGAGGTAGTTTTTTGATGTTTTTTTATGCCCGAATCCTCGATATTTAGTCGTATCACTTAACTTATTTAGATGAAAAGAATCCTGATCAGAAAAGTCGGCACATAGCCTTTCCTTTGCATATGAAGCCAGATATTCCTGTTCGAATTGCCCCGGAGTAGGAATAAAAAATGCCCTGGCCTGCAAGGCTTGGAGATCCATAATACTGCTGTAACCAGAACGCGCGAGAATGAGTTCGCTTTGCTCAATCGCTTCGCCGAGCTCCCTATGCAGCATATAATTGACAATTGTTATTTTCCCTTCTCTTGTTATCTGTTGTTGATCTTTGACAATTCCCTGAACGATCATACTCTTTCCAGAATATGATCTTAATTGCTCTTTGATTTTCTCTTCCAGAATTCCTCTCTGAGGTTCGGGACCACTCAATACTGCTAAAAGATCCCATTTCTTTTCTAAATGGTGACGGGTTAAACGGCTAAGTGGCCCAATATATTTATAAAATTCTGACTTCTTTGAAGGAATTGATAGTCTTCCTGCCAATCCATTTGAATCATAATCAGGAATCCAGCATTCTTTGAATTTACCTATGACCTGTTGATGCCATGCAGTACTAAAAAAACTTGTTCTTCCGCTAAGTACTTGCAACTGATGGGTCATATAGACACTTGGAATTTCCTTTAGTCTTACTCCAAATCGATTATCGGAGATAATACCACTTAGGTTTTCCTTTCTATGGATTTCTTGAGTTTTCTTCCTTTCCAGAGAAACAGATCTCATTAATTTTGGAGCCTGAGAAAGTATCTTGTATTTTAAAAGACTTCCTCTTTCAGAGTACTCAACTTCGGTAGGAGGAAGTTCGTAATGGCTTAATGCCGGGAATTCCTGTCTTAAAAGATGCAGAGAAGGACCATCTCCGGCCAATACAGGCTCAAAATCATAGCTGATCAGTGCCTCAATGATAGGAATACATCTTGTGGCATGTCCCAAACCCCAGTTTAACGGTGCGACCAGGATCTTTTTATGTGCGCTTTTATCAATCAATTGGATACTTCGAAAATGGACAGAACGCGGAAACCCAATTCAGCATTGACTTCCTTACAGGTCAAAACCTATATCTGTTCTGTAATTCATTTTATCAAAATGAATCTGCTCTATGTTTTTATATGACTGTTTTAAAGCCTGCTTATAATTTTCTCCATAAGAAGTTACGGCAAGCACCCTGCCTCCATTGCTCAAGACTTTATCTCCTGAAAGAGTAGTACCCGCGTGAAAAATAATGGAATCAGTAATATTATCCAGTCCTGTGATTTCCTTTCCTTTTTCGTACGATTCAGGATATCCTCCAGAAACCATCATTACAGTTGTGGCAGATCTTTGATCGACTTTAAGATCAAACTTATCCAATTCCTTGTTTCCTGTGGCAACAAAAAGTTCTAAAAGATCTGATTCTATTCTTGGAATCACGACTTCAGTCTCCGGATCACCCATTCTCACATTATATTCGATCACAAATGGTTCATTGTTCACTCTTATCAATCCAATAAATATAAAGCCGACATAAGGAATGCCATCCTTTTTGAGTCCTTCAACAGTAGGAATAATCACTCTCTCTTCAACTTTTGCAAGGAACTCTGCATCAGCAAAAGGCACAGGCGATATAGCTCCCATTCCTCCTGTATTCAACCCTGCGTCTCCTTCTCCAATCCGCTTATAATCTTTAGCATTGGGCAGAATTACGTAATTCTTGCTATCGGTCAGCACAAATGAGCTCATTTCTATTCCGTCCAAGAACTCCTCAATGACTACTTTTGAACTGGCCTTACCAAATTTCTCTTTTCTGAGCATTTCCTCAAGTTCGTTTTTTGCCTCTTGAAGATCATTTAGAATCAAGACACCCTTTCCAGCGGCAAGACCATCTGCTTTTAAGACATATGGCGCTTTCAGGGTTTCAAGGAATTCAAATCCTTCCTCTACATTTTCAACCGTAAAACTTTTGTATTTGGCAGTGGGAATATCATGTCTGTACATGAATTCTTTGGCAAACTCTTTGCTTCCTTCCAGTTGTGCTGCCAACTTCTGAGGTCCAATTACCGGAATCTTAACAAGTTCGTCATCTTCCAGGAAAAAATCATGAATCCCAAGCACTAAGGGATCTTCAGGCCCAACAACCACCATTTGAATATGATGATCAAGTACAGCCTTTTTTACCTGCATAAAATCATTTTGGTTGAGTTCAAGGTTGGTTCCGTATTGAACTGTCCCAGCATTACCAGGGGCTATAAAAAGTTCTCCACATTTGGCACTTTGAGCCAATTTCCAGGCAAGTGCACATTCTCTGCCTCCAGACCCTAAAATAAGTATGTTCATGTATGCTTTATTTATGCACAAAAATACTTTAAAAAATCTATTTAGAATAGATCAAATTGCGAAATGCTTCTTTGTTAAGGACCTTTGAATTATTTTAAAAAATCTGTTCTAAAATTTTCTGTGTAATCAAATAAGTTGGCCTTACTCCTGTGGCACCCAAACCACCTGAGGCCAGTGTGCTTCCTGTTTCCAAAGGGTTATCTGAAGCGTAATAGGCATATCTTACCTTGATGTCATTTTTCACATTACCCCTGATCTTAGATGCCGATTGAATGGCTTTCTGATAATGTGCTCCTTCCATTTCAAGCCCAATTACCTTCCAGGTAGAATTATAAAAGAATTCCAGAATATCCCTGTTTTGCAGTGAAGTCCCAAGAACAGTGATCATAGAGCCTTCGAAAACATCCAACTCCTCATCTTTCAGATCTTCAGCCTTCAGTTCATTCTCGAAAGGATAATTATCTGCTGTACCTTCAAAAATATGTGAATTAGGAATCATGATATCTCCTTTTACTCCTTCGAGAATTCCTGCTTTTCCCATGACGGATACCGACTCCATGTTCAAATGTATTTTTTCTCCTGAAGGCAGTTCATAGGGCTTCAATAATTCATCAAGTGTCTCGTAAGCCTGTTCTCCAAAGGCGTAATCCATTACGATAATAACGGGTCTCGCATCTTTGGAATTCTTTAAATTATAGATGGTTTTATCAAGATCTATTTTTTCTGTATCAATAATCTGAACATCTATATTGGCCCCTGTAGTATCTTTAATAAAAGTCAATCCTTTTTTTGCAGCTCCTTTTTTGATAATCTTTCGAAGCTCCTTGTTTTCTGAATTACCAATCAATTCAAACAAAGCGATTCCTTTATTGTTCCCTGCCTCTTTTTTCAGGAACATGGGAGCATAAATGGAATTCATAACACTGTGCATATTAGCGCTGATCACGTGAATCGGTCTGTCAAATAAGTTTCTTTTAAAAAGCTCATTTTTGATATTGACAGCCCAGCTTTCTCCCGAAATATGGTGGCCAATTCGTTCTCTTAGAATCGGGCTAAACGTAATTTCGTGTTTTTTGTCTTCTAAGAACCCGTTCAAGGCCAGTTTCCCCATCCAGTAGATTACCTGAAAAAATCTGTTTGGCTCATGAGGAGTAGCAAAACTAGCATCTGCTCTTTGAATTTCCTCAAAGCTTCTTCCTAAAAAGGTGGACAAATGTGCAATAAGGACCTCTCTTTCGTTCTTATTGATCTTTTTATTCATCAAGACAACGTCCTCAAGGACCTTCCATTCTCTTATTGTGCGCCCGTCGTCATTAATCAAAATTTTCTGGGAAATCTTTTTAGCCTCAATGAACATAAAAGTCAGATGGGTAAGGACGTCATAAATATCAGACCTTCCCCTGGTAATTTCAATCGTCATTTGATCGCGGTCAATCCGATAACAATTTCGTCTTCGTTTGGCCGGTATGATTTTTTTAAAATGAGACTCTCCCAAACCTTCATCAGCTGTAAGGCTGATATATCGACATTCGGCTATACCTTCAGGCAATCGGTCTATGATATACTGCAAGCCTTCAAGTTCTACAATCTCCTCTCCGATCGAACCATAAATCTCTGGTTGTAAAATTAGTAGTTCATTGATAAGCGTGTTTCCAGATACACCCATGGGTTTATAAAACCCTCTGATGAATAAATGCCTCATGGTGATATATATCCTCTCAATGGCGTTCGTTGAGATCTGAGCTCTGGTTCTTTTATTTTTTTCCATTCATTAAAATACTTCTGTACTGTTCGTCATTTTCAAGAACGTTAATGGCTTCCTTTATAAAAGGACTAAACGCAATGTGATTCTGGTACTCGCCCTTTTTAAAATAATACCTACTAATGATCTCATCACTTAATACTTCCTTAATACTCTCTTTGTTCTTGCCTAATTCTTCTATTTTTTGCTGCTCTAATTGTTTCGCGAGATCTTTGTAGGAAGATTGAATTCCATCAGAAAGGTTTTCCTTTTCTGAAAGATGGAAAGCTACTTCAAATTTCTTCTCAGATTTGGTTTGAAAATTTGAATTACCTTCCAATAAAAACGAGATGAATTGATCGTATTCCTCGTCTTGAAATTGAAATTCCTCGGGACTAGGCAGACTCTTGTTCTGATAAAAATAATCGGAAGCAAAGTTAAAAATAGCGTCAGACCTCAACAATGCCTTTGTAGATTCTGTTAGAGCCGGTTTTTTGATCACAATATCAGGTAAAATACCGCCACCGTCATATACTGTTCTACCATTCTTGGTTTTAAAGGCGTTTCTGTTTTCTTTTGCAAACTTTGGAACATCCTCCCCATCTCTATGCGTATAATCAAGTTCCTGAATATTTCGTCCACTTGGCGTATAATATTTGGAAATGGTCAATTTTAGTTTGGTTCCATAGCTAAGATTCCTGTAGCGCTGTACCAATCCTTTGCCAAACGACCTTTCACCAAGAATAACTGCCCGGTCAAGATCCTGTAATGACCCGGCTACAATCTCTGAGGCAGAGGCCGACCTTCCATCGATAAGAACAACAATGGGCATCTCTAAGTCAATGGGTTCGTGGCTGGTGCGGTAAACTTCACTCCACTTTTTCAATTTAGCCTTTGTGCTCACCACGACTTCCTTTTTAGGTACAAAGAAATTGGTAATATTGATGGCTTCATTCAATAAGCCTCCGGGATTTCCCCTGAGGTCCAGAATGAGTTTATTCATTCCCTTTTCTTTCAAATCAACAAAAGCTGACTTAACTGAAGAAGATGCCTTATTATTAAATTTATTAAACGCTATATAGCCTATTTCAGGGCTAACCATTTGAAAATGTGGAACGGGATCAACGATGATTTTTTCCCTCACTACTGTAAAACTAAGTTCCTCGTTTTGCCTCTTTATAAACAGTTTGACAGTGCTGTCAGGTACACCCTTTAATAAGGTTGAGATCTGGCCGTTGTCATAATTGGCAACAAAAATATCATCAATCTTAATAATTTCATCTCCAACTTTGATTCCTTGTTGCTCTGCAGAATACCCTTCATAAACCTCGGCAATTACCAGCTTATTTTCATAGTATCTTGATTCAGCACCAATACCGCTATATTCTCCTGAAGAATTGATCTTCACTTCCTCTACCCCCTGTTCGTCATAATACCGGGTATAAGGATCGAGATTTTCAAGCATTTCATTGATGGCCTTTTCCGTCAATTCTGCAGGGTTGATCTCATCTATATAATAAAGGTTTAGCTCTTTAAACAAGGTGGTATAGATTTCCATTTGTTTTGCCACTTCGAAAAAATCCGATTTAAAAGCCAATAAAAATGTACTCATTATTACCAGGCTTAAAATCACCGCCGTCTTTTTCATTCTTTTCATAATACCCGAGATTTTTGCTTTTGGAGAAATTTTTGAATCAGTTGATTCATTTTAGCTTCCATTTGTTCATATGTTACTTCAGTTTTCGCTTGATATATAAACATAATAATATGCTTTTTAGTATCCTCATTATTGTAAATCAAACATTTATTTTTTCTGTAAGATTCGCGCATCAGTCTTTTGATTCGATTTCGGTCAACTGCTCTCTTAAAGTTTCTTTTGGACACTGATACACCGGCCTGGATCTTAAAATGGGAGTCATGATCACATTTAAGGTAGATCATTTTTAAAGGGAATACTGAAGTGGACTTGCCAGAAGCAAATAATTCTGTTATAAGATTTTTCCTTTTAAGCTTTTCCTGCTTTCCAAAAGTATTGCGCATCGAGGCAAAGTTAACCATTTATTTATTATGTATTTAAAAGTTTATGGCGCTTGTTTTTATCAAACCAATAATTGTAACTTTGCTTTAATAACAAAACATCAAAAAATATGTCTGCAGATCAATTTCAAGCACCTGATTACTTTCTTCTTGATGACCTGTTAACAGAAGAGCATAAACTGGTTAGGGATGCTTGCAGGGATTGGGTTAAAAGAGAGGTTTCTCCAATTATTGAAGATGCCGCTCAGGAAGCGAAATTTCCCAATCAGTTGTTAAATGGCTTAGCCGAAATTGGAGCATTCGGGCCTTATATTCCTGAAGAGTATGGAGGAGCCGGACTGGATCAAATATCATACGGACTCATCATGCAAGAGATTGAAAGAGGAGATTCTGGTATTCGATCGACGGCATCTGTTCAATCATCCTTGGTTATGTATCCGATTTGGAAATACGGTGATGAAGCTCAGAGAACCAAATATCTTCCGAAACTCGCCTCTGGTGAAATGATAGGTTGTTTTGGTCTTACAGAACCCAACCACGGGTCTGACCCGGGAGGAATGGAGACAAAATACAAAGATATGGGCGACCATTATTTGCTCAATGGAGCGAAATTGTGGATCTCCAATTCACCCTTTGCAGATATTGCTATTGTCTGGGCAAAAAACGAAGAGGGAAGGATACACGGTTTGATTGTAGAAAGAGGAATGGAAGGTTTTACCACTCCTGAGACCCACCATAAGTGGTCGTTAAGAGCCTCAGCTACAGGAGAATTGATCTTCGACAATGTGAAAGTTCCAAAAGAAAACCTGCTACCAAATAAAAGCGGATTGGGTGCTCCATTAGGCTGTCTGGATTCTGCCAGATATGGTATTGCCTGGGGGGTAATTGGAGCTGCAATGGATTGTTATGATACAGCTTTGCGATATGCCAAGGAAAGGACCCAGTTCGGAAGACCGATTGCCGGCTTTCAGTTACAGCAAAAGAAACTGGCAGAAATGATCACCGAAATTACCAAGGCACAATTGTTAACCTGGAGGTTAGGAGTGCTTCGAAATGAAAATCGTGCCACTTCGGCACAGATTTCAATGGCCAAGAGAAATAATGTAGCCATGGCATTGAATATAGCTCGCGAATCCCGTCAGGTTTTGGGCGCCATGGGAATCACAGGCGACTATTCCATTATGAGGCATATGATGAATCTGGAATCTGTGATCACTTATGAGGGAACTCATGATATACATTTGCTTATTACAGGAATGGATATTACTGGTATCGCTGCCTTTACATAAATTTACAATGTTTGTTTTAAGGAAGCCGATTTATCGAAATTGATCGACTTGTAAATATCCTTATTATTATAGCTTTTACTTTCTATAACGACAGTCAAGAATTACATTATAATTTATTGTAACGAATTGAAGTAGGTCAACGTCATATAATTTTGACTTAATTAATTCTTATGAAAACACTCAAACCATTAGTACTCCTAAAAATTACTTATTGCTTCTTTCTTCTTCAGCTCCTGAGTTCGGTGACTCTTTCGGCCCAAAATATTTCAGTGGCTGATTCTTATACTATTCGGATCAATAAAAACACTCCAAAAATAGCCTTTGTCGAATGTGTTTTAAAAGTTCAAGACAGTTTATTGTACATGAGTGAAATTGGGGCAAATCAGTTCCCATCAAGATGGGCTACATTTGTTCATGGTCTTAACGGTAAAACATTAAATGGGCGTCACATTGAGATTGATACTTTAGCCGGAGCTCAATGGAGAATTCACAGTCCTAATGGATCTAAAGTACGGTTAACATATGAGGTTCATCTGGATCATGAAAATTTTAAGTGGAGTGGAGGCATTGACGGAGTAGCTTATGCACGAGATTGGGGGGTTTTTTACACCGGGCGAAGTCTCTTTGTTATGAGCGATGATAAAAAAGAAAACGTTAAGGTACGTTTTGACATCCCAAATGATTGGAAGGTTTCAAGTTCGTGGGAGCAATCTGACGACGGACCCTTTGAATACCTGATTAATAATCAAACAGAATTATCCGATAGTATGTTCTTTGCAGGAACCCATGAAGAATTTATCATCCAACGTGATGATTTTGAACTGGTCTTTGCTTTTGGCGGTGAGGAAATTGTCGAGCAGAAAAAGTCGTTTACTGATATGGCAGAAGGCATTCTGGATTATTATATTGACCTTATGGGTGGTGTGCCCAATCCTTCTCCTGATAACGTATTTAAAAAGTCAATAGTCATTATGAATTCTTCCTCCCAAACCGACGGAGAAGTTATAGGAAATAATATCAGCATTCTCTTGGAAAAAGATGGAGATGATATGTCTCAATTGATAGCCAGGTTTATTTTTGCACATGAATTTTTTCATCTTTGGAATGCCAAATCCTTTTCTCCTGAAGAAGATGACTGTGAATGGTTTAAAGAAGGGTTTACCAATTATTACACACTTAAGGCTTTGTTTCACATCGGTTATTTAAATGAAGAGACCTACCTTAAAGTCTTAAACGACTTATTCTACCAGCGTTATCACAATGACAATGGTGTGGGGCAACTTTCCATGACTCAGGGTGAAGAGAAACACGATCATTGGGGTTTGATCTACAGTGGCGGTTTTTTTGCAGGCATCGCGCAGGATATGATCATTCGATCATCAACAGATAATAAAAAGAATCTCGATGGTGTTATGAGAAAATTATTCAAAAAATACGGAGGAACCAACAATGGCTATAACTTGGATGAGCTGCAGTTTCTGATGTCACAAGCTAGCGGAAGTGATCAAGCAGATTTCTTCAATACATATATTAAAGGAGTCGAGAGAATTCCCTTGAGTCATTATTTACAAATGGGTGGTTTCAATGCCAAGGAAGAAAATGGAACGATCTCAATTACGATCAAGAAAGACAGAAGTTCTATGGAAAAGCAGATGAACGATGGATTGTTTGGTATAAATTAAGTCTAAGTTTCTTGATTGTTTATTGGGCTTCCATTATTTTAGCATGACACTATCATCCTAATGAGCAATAAGACTTCCGACAATACTAGTATAGAGCGCGCCTTTACAACTAAAAGGTTAGGCACTTCATCCCTAAAACTAAGGAACTGTTTTATCAAGTCAGCAACCTACGAAGGGATGTATGACACTAATGGGATTCCTACTCAAAAGCTTATTGACTATCATGCCGAGCTGTCAAAAGGCGGGGTAGGATTGACAACTGTTTCGTACGGTGCTGTCTCTGAGGAGGCCCGAACCTTTGATAATCAAATGTATATCAATAAAGAAAGCTTAGGGCCCTTGAAAAAATTGGCCAATACTGTACATTCAGCAGGGGGAAAGGTTTCCATGCAACTAACCCATTGTGGCTATTTCTCGAAAAACAAAAAAGTCAAAAAGCTACTTGCACCAAGCAACTTATTTAATGCCTATGGGTTTCTGTCGGGCCTCGGGTTTGCACAGGCCATGGATGAAAATGATCTTGAAAAGGTTATCGCCGATTTTGTAAATTCTGCTGTTGCCATGAAATCTATTGGTTTTGATGCTTTGGAGATCCATATGGGCCATGGTTATTTACTAAGCCAGTTTTTAAGCCCTTTGACCAATAAAAGAGCCGATAAGTACGGGGGAAGTATCAACAACAGATCTCGTTTCCCCTTAGAAGTATTGAAAAGAGTGGTATTCGCAGTTGGACCGGAGTTTCCAATTCTTGTTAAACTGAATTTGGATGATGGCGTTAAGGGAGGATTCTCCCTAGAAGATTGTATCTACGTATCAAAAGAACTCGAAAGTATTGGTTGTGCTGCTATTGTATTAAGTGGTGGGTTCACGAGCAAATCACCTTTCTATCTTATGCGCGGTGGAATTCCATTAAAAGGTATGATAGAAAATGGTTCTTCATGGGCAGAAAAAATAACCATGTTGATATTTGGCCCTTTCATCATTAAGAAATACGCTTTTCTTCCAAATTTTTTCCTCGAAAAGGCACTGAAGATCAGGCAGGCTGTAAAGATGGATCTGGTATATCTCGGTGGCGTGGAATCCATTGAAGGAATTTCGCAAATATTGAATTCTGGTTTTAATTTTATCGCGCTGGCACGTCCTCTTATTCACGATCCGGGATTCCTGAAAAAAATCGAGGAAGGCAGTATTGAAAAAAGTTTGTGTAATCGCTGCAACGAATGTATAGTTGAAATGGACCGTGACGGGATAAAATGCGTTCTTAACTCCTAGTCTCCAAATTCTTTACAATAATTATTAAATTAGTATTCTGGAAAATTTATATCAAAAAATTAATTTAAAAAATGGCATACAGCGAATTTTTAGCCGACAGGGTAAGACAAAGGCTTAACCATAAAGGTTCTATTTTGGAAAAGAAAATGATGGGTGGGCTCATTTTTATGGTCAATGATAAAATGTGTATTGGAATTGATATCGACAAAAGTTCAAACAATGACAGGCTCATGGTAAGAGTGGGTAAACTGCCCTATGAAAAATTACTTAAAAAGGAAGGGAGTCGTCCGATGGATTTTACAGGCAAGGCAATGAGAGGGTTTTTATTTATTGATCCGGATGGATTTGACAAAGATACTGACTTGGATTTTTGGGTAACGGCAGCTTTGGAATTCAACGAAATGATTGAAAAAAAATAACATGAAAGTCCTATTTAAAAAAGCCCTTCATTCTGAGCTGCCGGATGTTTTACAATTCTTTAAACTGGCCAGTCAATCCTTGCAACAAAAAAAAGTGAATCAATGGAAATATTGGCAAGATCCCCCAAAAGATAAGATAGACTGGGTGCAGGAAGGTTTTGAGAAGGAGGAGTTTTACTTTGTATTTGACCTTTCAGGAAATAAAACAGCAATGTTCAGACTCCTCAAGACAGATACGCTGTATTGGGAAGAAGAAGGAATTGAAAAAAATGTGAGATATCTTCATTCTTTAGTGGTTCTTCCATCACATAAGGGTCAGGGCATAGGAAAAGCAGTAATGCTTAAAATCATAGACCAGTTGAAACAACAAAAAATTACTAAATTTCGCTTGGATTGCGATGGCTCTAATCTGCGATTATGCCAGTATTATGAAAGCTATGGTTTTGTCAAAAATGGAGAGAAATCAACCAAGTACTCTATAAATAATTTATATGAAATGATCTTGAGTTAAAATATGTCCCGTTTTGAAAACTAAAATAGCTAACAATAGGGCTCCTGATGCCCTAATCTTTGACATGGATGGAACCCTGTGGGATGCTGTTGAAACCTATGCACTTGCCTGGAATATATATTTCAAAAAAATCAAATTCAATAAGCAACTAAACAAAAAAGATCTCGATAATTTAATGGGGCTTGAAGAGCATAAATTTCTTGAAATCGTACTTCGGGATTTCCCTGTCGAAGAACGGGGACATCGCTATGAAGAAGTGGTTCAGATCCAGTATGATCTCATTGACCATCAAGGAGGTAATATCTATGATGGAGTGCTTAAATTCCTTCCTATGCTGAACGAAAAATTCAAACTTTTTATCGTAAGTAATTGCCCGAAATACACCATTCATCACTTTATGAATTTCGCTAAAGTCAATCCTTATATTCTGGACTCCATCTCACACGGACAAAATTTTAAAGCCAAATATGAGAACATTAATACCCTAATTAAAAAGTATGATTTAAAACGTCCGGTGTATATTGGCGACACGCATTCAGATATGCTTCAAAGTCGCAAAGCCGGTATTCCTTTTATATGTATGTCTTATGGTTTTGGAAATTGTGATCGGGCCGACATGACTTTTGCTTCATTTGAAGAGTTTGCGATACATTATCTGAGTGAAACAAATGCTAGTAATTAGTATCTTTAACAATGAAATTATTTGATTGTTTAACCTGATTTCTAAACCAAAACTCTCAATGACGACCAAAGTTTGTATCTATATTATTTCCTTTACTATCCTGTCGATCTCCTGTAAAAAAGTTGCTGATACCATAAATGAAACGGAGGCCGTAATTATTAAAGACAGCATTCACACAACGAATAAAGAAGCAGGAATTAAACCCGAATTTGTTCGGCAATCTACAGATGAACAAACCGCTCAAAACATCAAAACCTTTCTGACACAAGGTTTTTTAAAAGACGATCTGTCATTTTTACAGCCAATTGACAGAAAGTTTCAATTCTATAAAATTGATCTAAATGATGATGGAAATGAAGAAATTTTTGTGCGTTTTTCCAGTCCATATTTTTGCGGCTCAGGAGGATGTACATTTTTGCTTTTAGATAAATATGGTGAGATCATAACAAAATTTACGGTTACCCGAGCACCTATTTTTGTGGAAAGCTCCAAAGTAAACGGGTGGTCACTTTTACTTGTAAAAGACGCTGGGGTATTTAAGGAATTAACCTTTCATGATGACGGCTATCCTTCTAATCCATCTTTACTGCCAAAAGCTCCTTATGATGCTCCCAGCGGTCATGCCCAGGTAATGTTCGGTGAGGACCTGTACGCGTGTAAAACTTTTGAATTTTAATCATTCCAAAAGACTTGAAAATGTTTGACAGAATCGAAAATTTACATCAGAAGCTTCTAGTAGGTAAGTCTGTAAGAATGTCTTATTTGAATAATCAAACAGCACAACTATGGGGAGGATTTATGCCGATGAAAAAGCAAATTTCAGGTATTTTAACAGCTGAGTTTTATTCGATGCAGGTATATGACAAAAAACCTGATTTCCATAATTTCGATCCCTCAGTATTATTTACAAAATGGGCAGCTGTGGAAGTCAGTGATGATTTTAACGTTCCCGAAGGTTTGCACTCTTATGTTTTTCATGGTGGTTTATACGCCGTATTTATTCATAAAGGAACCGCGAAAGAATTTCAAAGGACTTTTGGATATATTTTTGAGCAATGGCTTCCAAATTCTTTATATGATATTGACGATAGGGAGCATTTTGAAATGTTGCCTCCAAATTACAGACCTGATGATCCTAATGCTATTGAAGAGGTTTGGATCCCAATAATTTTAAAATCCGTTCAATAATATCAGGGTGATTTCATTCAATAATTCGTATTTGTTTGGATTTTTTATCTTGCACTAGTCTTAAGCCAAACCAATGAATAACAGGAACCTTGTCTTACTTTTATTTATTCTTTTAAAGTTCGTGTTGCAGTTTGTTGCTATAAATCCAATCTATGAATTGCACAGGGATGAATTTCTTCATTTGGATCTGGGAAATCACTTGGCCTGGGGTTATATGTCAGTTCCACCAGTAACTGCCTGGCTTTCATTTGTAATTATCTCGTTGGGGAAATCAATATTCTGGGTTAAATTCTTTCCTGCTCTTTTCGGGGCGTTGACCATAGCTGTTGTTTGGAAAACGGTAGAAACTCTCGGTGGTAATTTATTTGCACTCAGCCTAAGTGCACTTTGTGTAACCTTATCAGTCCTTCTTCGAATTAATACGCTCTACCAGCCTAATTCCCTTGAGTTCCTGCTTTGGACCACTATCTTCTTTACCATAATACGTTTTGTTCAAACCCAAGAAACCAAATGGTTGTGGTATACCGGAATTACGTTTGCTCTCGGGTTTTTAAACAAATACAATATTTCTTTCCTTTTTTTAGGGTTGTTTCCAGCCATGCTTTTAAGCCAACAAAGAATGCTTTTTACCAAAAAAGAATTTTATTTGGTTCTGCTCGTTTCTCTGGTACTGATTTCACCAAATCTATGGTGGCAATATGAAAATAATTTTCCTGTTATATGGCATTTAAATACATTGTCAAAAACACAACTTGTGAATGTAAATCGATTTGATTTTCTGAAAGATCAACTTCTTTTTTTTAGTGGAGCTCATTTAGTTTTAATTGCCGGATTCGTTTCATTTTTCAAATTTGAACCCTTTAAAAAGTTTAGATTTTTGTTCTGGACCTTAGTCTTTGTGCTATTGTTCTATTTCTTTCTAAAAGCAAAAAGTTACTATGCCATTGGTCTTTATCCAACATTCATCGCTTTTGGAGCCGTTTATTTGGAAAAGATTCTTAAAAAAGGAAGAAAACGATACCTTCGTCCTGTACTATTATTAATTCCTATACTCGTTATCATTCCAATCTTCAATATCTTTTTACCCGTTTTATCCCCTAGGGAAATCGCTGAAAACCCGGATAAATTTCGATCTTTAGGAATGTTACGGTGGGAAGACGGACAAGAGCATACCCTTCCACAGGATTTTGCTGATATGCAGGGCTGGAAGGAACTTGGGACCCTAGTAGATAAGGCCTTTGACAATATCTCTGATAAGACAACCACGCTCATTCATTGCGATGGTTATGGAATGGCCGGTGCCATCAATTATTACGCAAGTCAAAAACATACTGAGGCGCTTACTTTAGATGCGGATTATATAAACTGGTACCCATTAGATCAAATGACAATTGAAAACGTTATTCTTGTACAGGGACCATGGGACGATGATCCTGAACGTAAACGGGAAGCGGAATTATTCGCATCTGTGACTTTGATCGGTGAAGTTGAAAATGAATATGCAAGAGACAAAGGTACTCGTGTGTACCTTCTTAAAGGTGCGAAAAAAGACATCAATGAGATCCTAAAAGAAGAGATCCATAATAAAAAGTTCCCTAAACAGGATTGAGTTCAACAATCAAATGAAAAGAGTCATTGAAAAATAAAAAAACCATCTCTGTAACCGGAGGCACCGGACATTTGGGGATCAACCTCATCAAAGCCCTTCTTGAACAGGATTATCTGGTAAAAGCCTTAATCAGGCATTCATCATTTCCTTTCCATCATCCAAATTTAGCTTGGGTTATAGGAGATCTTGGCAATCAAAAAGCCTTATCTCAATTGACCGATGGAAGTGATGCCATCATCCACTGTGCCAGTAAAATCTCAGTTGGTGAATTCGATCATAATTTGGTTTATGCGGTGAATGTCAAGGGGACCCAAAATCTATTAAAAGCCTGTTTAGATAAGCCCATCCGTTTTGTTTATATTAGTTCATCCACAGCGGTGGAAGACCCATTGGGTGATGAAGTTTTTGATGAAAATCGTCCATACAGATCTGATAAATCATTTTATTACGCCTGGACAAAGGCCCAGAGTGAGAAAGAAGTTCTTGACTGTGTCAAAAAAAATAATTTGGACGCTTGTATTATCAGACCAACAGCTATTGTGGGGCCAAAAGATCCCGGGCCTTCAAGGTTCGGTCGCACCATTCTTGATTTACACCTCAAAAAGTTACCCTTTATAACAGGTGGTGGCTATAATATGGTTGATGTAAGGGATCTTTCACAAACCATTGTCAATAGTATTTCAAGGGCAAAAAAGGGTTCTATCTACCTTACGGGAGGTCAATATATAAGTTTAAAAGAGCTTGCCAAAATATCACATCCCACAAAAACTCCATTTCTGTTATCCCTTAATCTCTTGATCAAATTATTGCCCATTATCAATTTATATGATAGATTGTTCAAACTAAGGTGGCCGGTAAACAAGGAAAGTTTGACCACTTTGAAGCATGCTCCAAAACGAATGAATTGCTCTAAAGCGTCGAAAGAATTGGGGCATATAAACCGAGCAACCCAAAATAGTGTCGAGGATCTTATTCAATGGTTTAATGAAAATAAAATAACATGAGTTTAGAAACGCTGAATCTGATCTGTATCATCTGGGCCGCCACAGGGCTTGCTTCTTTTATCCTGTTGCAATTTGTCACGGCCCCATATGGCAGGCATGTTAAGAAAGGGTGGGGACCCCAAATTTCAAATATGCTTGGTTGGATCATCATGGAGGCCCCTTCATTTTTAATCATCTTGTATTTTTATGTTAGCTCAGATCAAAGTATGTACGCAAGTATCTTGTCTTTATTATGGTTAGCTCATTATCTGAACAGAACCTTTATCTATCCTTTTAGGATTAGAACCAAAGGGAAAAAGATGCCCGTAGTCATTGTCGGGTCCGCTGTTTTTTTTAACTGTATCAATGCGGGTCTGAACGGTTATTTTCTAGCTCATTTCGAATCGTATACGCTTGAGTCTTTTTATCAGTGGAATTTTATTTTGGGGCTTATCCTTTTCATTTCAGGATTTATCATTAATCAAAAAAGTGATCATATACTCATTCACCTTAGGAAACCAGGAGAAACGGGTTATAAAATTCCAACTGGGTTCTTGTTCAATTATGTGTCATGTCCAAATCTTTTCGGAGAATTGGTGCAATGGTCGGGATTTGCGATTATGGCCTGGAATTTACCTGCCCTTACCTTTTTGGTATGGACCTTTGCCAACCTGATCCCACGAGCAGTAGGCCATCATAGATGGTACCAAAAACAATTTGACGATTATCCCAAAAAAAGAAAGGCTGTAATTCCTCGAATATTGTAATCAAAATGACTGAATCATGTCAAACTTTAAACTCATTTTAACATTAGTATTCCTCTTTCAAGTGACAACAATCATGGGGCAACAGATATCTGAATATCAATGGAAAAATAGATTGGTAATTCTCCTGATAGATTCGGAAGACAGCCAAGTATATAAATTGCAGATAAATGATTTAAAAACTGTTCTTTCGGGCCTGAAAGAAAGAAAAATCCTTGTTATTACCTTGACAGCCAATTATCAAATAACTGGTATAGAAAATGAAACAAGGCATAAAGCCAGCCTGAGTTATAAGAAGCTCAAAAAAGAAGCTGATGGATTTGAGATCCTTCTCGTGGGTCTTGATGGATCTTTAAAACTACGTCAATCAAAACTACTTACACATCAGGAACTATTTTTGGTGATTGATAGCATGCCTATACGGAGTCTTGAAATCAAAGAGAAATAACATCAAATTATAATAGTCTGATTATTAGTGATTAAAAATTATTTTGGAAATAATTTCTTATCTTACATCTTTCCAAAATAATTAATCCATTCATTTTACCATGCCTTTATACATGGACATCCATAGGGTTAATTTGGAAAACTTAGCGTAGAGGATGTTGTAACCGGCTTCATTTTAGGATTTACTAATCTGCCCTTTGAGGTTCACAAGGGATGATTACAATTTGTACAATCTTGTATATGAACTAAATGTACTATTAAATGATCTAAATATTACATTAATCTATCTGCTTTCCTTGTAATTTTATGGGATCCTAATAATGAATCAATTAAATCAAACTAAAATAAATATCAAACTTATGGAAGCCAATTTTGAAGAATTTAAAGCTCAGATTCGGGGAGAAGTAATTCTTCCAGATCATGAAAATTACCACGAATCAAGAAAAGTGTACAATGGGATGATCGATAAACGCCCAGGAATGATTGTAAAATGCGTGGATGTAGCCGATGTGATAGCCTGTGTCAATTATGGACGCGAAAATGGACTATTGGTAGCTGTAAGAGGAGGAGGACACAACGGTGGTGGTCTGGGAATTTGTGATGGAGGAATGGTCATTGACCTTTCTGGTATCAAATACATCAGGGTGAATACAGCCGATAGTACGGTAAGGGTTGGTGGAGGAAATCTCTGGGGAGAAGTTGACCATGCAACGCATCCATTTGGTCTGGCGGTACCCGCAGGAATTATTTCGACAACAGGAGTAGGGGGCTTAACACTTGGAGGTGGTGTGGGTCATTTATCAAGAAAATACGGCCTCACTATTGATAATTTGCTTGAGGCTGATATGGTATTGGCAGACGGTTCGTTCGTCACTGTGAATGCCTCACAAAATATCGATCTGTTTTGGGCCATTCGAGGAGGTGGTGGAAATTTCGGTATTGTGACTTCATTTAAATTTCAGGCACATCCGGTTAAAACCGTTATAGGTGGACCTACCCTATGGCCGGTTGAGCAAACCGAGGAAATCATGGAATGGTATCACGACTTCCTGCACAATGCTGACGAAAATCTAAATGGTTTTGTTGCCACTATGGTGATTCCAGGTCCTCCATTTCCAGAACACCTTCATCTAAAAAAATTCTGTGGAATCGTTTGGTGTTATGTAGGTGATCCGGCAAAATTTGATGAAATTTTCCAACCAGTATTGGATAAAAACCCCTTATTTGCCCATGTTGGTGAGATGCCTTATCCTTCGGTACAAACTTTATTTGATGGCTTGCTTCCCCATGGAATGCAATGGTACTGGCGAGCTGATTTCTTTACTGAACTAGGACCTGAGGCAAGAGCTGAGCATAAAAAATATGGCTCAACTATTCCTACTCCTCTTTCGCAAATGCATATGTACCCAATCAGTGGAGCAGCCAGTAGACCAGGCATAACAGATACTCCCTGGGCTTATAGAGATGCAAAGTATGCAGGTGTTTTTGTTGGGGTAGACGCTGATCCGGCAAATGCCGAAAAAATAACTACCTGGGCCAAGAACTATCAGGAAGCACTTCACCCATATTCTTCGGGTGGCGCTTATTCCAACTTTATGATGGATGAAGGTCAGCAACGAGTGCGTGATAGTTATAGACAAAATTATGACCGTCTTGCTGAAATAAAAACTAAATATGATCCAGGAAATTTGTTTAGGGTTAATCAAAACATTAAACCCAAAAATTAAACAAAATAATTGTCAAGTTAAAATGGTTTTGCATTTGGCTTAAAAAGGGAATTTATACTGAAAAGTTGAATTTCCTTTTTATTTTTGATACAGCTAGAATACTTCTATTGATGAAAAAACTAAATACATTATTATTCATTTTTGGCATGTTTGTCATTCATGCATGTAAAACAGAAAAAAAACACGAAAACAATTTTGAAAAGAGTCATGTTATAATAGATTCAACGTTCATCTACAAAGCCTATCAACCAAAAGAAAGCGATCGCATTATCTCAAGGAATTCATACAAAGATCAGCTCTATGGTTTCTGGCTTGGTCAATGTATAGCCAACTGGACGGGTTTGGTGACCGAAATGGACAAGATTGGCAATATAGGCGACATAAAAACAGGAGATTTTTACACGCGTGAAGATTGGGCTAAGCCTGATCAACCAAGTATTTGGGGTGAAGGAATCCCGAGTAATTTGTCTCCAACCATTGATTTTGTAGTCATGGGAGAAGATAGTATTTGGGGAGCTGATGACGATACTGATATAGAGTATATGTATCAGCATCTTCTTTATACCAATAAAGTCTCGGTGCTAAGTGCGGAGCAAATTCGTGACGGTTGGTTAAAACATATTTGGACAAAGGAAGAAAACTTTTTATGGGTATCAAATCAAACCGCCCTTGACCTGATGATAAAAGGAATGGTCCCTCCAGAAACAAGTCGTCCTGATTATAACGAGAATTATATGATGATTGATGCTCAACTTACTACCGAAATATTTGGTTTATTTGCTCCGGCCCGCCCTGACATTGCCCTTAATATGGCTTACCTGCCTATTAGGACAGCGGCTCGAGAAGAAGCAGCCTGGATCTCCGAATACTATGTAGTGATGTATTCCCTTGCTTCTTATGTAGATCAGGAATTGAGTATGAAAGAAAAGATACATTGGATGGCTAATGAAGCCAGAAAAAGACTACCAGAATCTTCCTATCCTTCCAAAATGTTCGACTTCGTTAAGAGTCAATATGACGCCGGGCGAACTTGGGAAGAGACTCGTGATATGGTTTATCAACGCTATCAGGTGGAACAGCAAGATGGTTATAACATCACATCCAAAAATTTGTATTGCAATGGTTGTTTTGCGGCAGGAATAAATTATGCTGCCAGTATCATTAGTTTACTATATGGGGAAGGTAATATTGTAGAAACCATAAAAATAGGAGCCCTAACAGGATGGGATTCAGATAATCCAACGGCCACATGGGGAGGCTTACTCGGATTTATGATAGGCAAGGAAGGTATTGAGAATGCCTTTGGTCAAAAGTTCTCTGATCGCTTCAATATTCACAGAACAAGACAGAATTTTCCAAACGATGGTATTGATAACTTTGATACTATGGCCGAAAAAGGAGTGTTTGTCGTTGACCGTGTCGTACAGGATTTAATGAAAGGGGGAATTGATCTGGAAAAAAATGTATGGTATGTTCCAATGCTTGAAAATGGTTTGAATATTGAATCAGTAGTATATTAATTTAAAAAAACGGAACAATGAATGATAGCGTTTCTTACGGATGGCCATTACAGTATAATGAGCTGTTAGAAAGGTGTAAAGAAATTGGTTTTACTATGCCTTCAGATCTTTTGATCGGATCGTTTCTCAAAACATTGACCGCCTCAAAACCAGGAGGCAATCTTCTTGAAATTGGAACTGGAATTGGATTGTCACTATCATGGATGATAGATGGCATGGATGCAAAATCCAAGTTGATATCCATTGATAATGATAGCCAATTAATTGGTATTGCAGAAGAATTCTTTGGCAATGATGATCGGGTAACTCTTGTTTATAAAGATGGATCGGAATGGATCAAAAACTACCAGGGAGCTAAATTTGACCTGATCTTTGCAGATGCATGGCCCGGGAAATACAGTGATCTTGACAAAACCCTAAACCTCGTCTCAACAGGTGGGTTTTACATAATTGACGATATGTTGGCTCAACCTAACTGGCCAAATGGACATCAAGAGCTTGTAAATGAATTGATCATTGACCTTGAAGCTCGGAAAGACTTGGAAATGACCAAATTAAACTGGTCAACAGGAATCATAATTGGAGTCAAAAAGTAATGAGGTCCCAACTCGATTTTTATAACTGACTCATTTATGCCAGCATTGTCCTTTCATCAATTTATCGCATCAATGCTTAATTTACCTATGTACTCGATCTTGTATTTAACAAATTTATTTATCTTTAATGGTGTCGTAAGCAACGTATATATATACAGTATAACACAGCATTTTTAACTCTTAAATATCCCATAACATATGAAAATTCTGATCATAGGAGGCAACGGTACCATAGGCAGGCGGGTAGTTTCACATCTGAATAAAAAACACGAGGTACTTATTGCTGGTAGAAAGCAAGGAGACTACATGGTAGATATAACAAAGGCTGACTCCATTCGCAAACTTTTGGAGTCTATTCCGTCACTTGACTCTATTATTTGTGTAGCCGGTGAGGCCAAATGGGATGATTTCAAAGATTTAACTGAAGAAGATTATTATATCGGGATAAGAAGTAAATTAATGGGACAGGTAAACCTTGTTCGCATTGGTCAGGATTATTTAAAATCCAAGGGATCTATAACATTGTCTACAGGGATACTTGCAGATGACCCTGTAATCAAAACAACGAGTGCCGCAATGGTCAATGGAGCGATCCACAGTTTTGTAAAAGCAGTGGCTTTGGAAATCGAGAATGAATTGAGAGTTAATGTGGTTTCTTCGGGTGTAGTGGAGGATGCCTATGAAAAATACAAGGATTTTTTTCCTGGACACAATCCTGTTCGAATGGTGAAAGTGGTAAATGCCTATGTTAGAAGCGTGGAGGGAAAAACTAATGGAGAAATCATCAGGGTTTATGAATAATACAAAGCAAATGCTTCAGGCTCTGGGTTATGACAATAAGCAAAAACTTCTGATTATCCACGCTGATGATGCGGGTTTGTCACATTCTGAAAACCAAGCCACCATGGAAGCCCTTAGACGGGGTCTGATCAATTCGTATAGTATAATGGTTCCTTGTCCATGGTTTTATGAAATAGCAGAATTCGCCTTGCAATACCCAAATTTTGATCACGGCATTCATCTTACCTTAAGCTGCGAATGGAATTCTTATAAATTTGGACCTGTTTTGAGTCAAGAAGAAGTGCCAAGTCTGGTGGACGCACAAGGGTATTTTTTTAAATCCAGAAAAGAGGTTTTGAACAGAGCCAAACCCGAGGAGGTAAAAAAAGAATTATGCGCACAAATTGAACGGGCTTTGTCTTTTGGACTTCGTCCTACTCATCTGGATTCTCATATGTACACTCTCGGGACATCGATTGAGTTTTTGAACTTGTATCGGGAGATTGGAAATTTTTATCAATTACCCATAATGCTTAACTCGAAATTGATCACTGAAGTTTCGGGAATTAAGACGGTTGAGTTTGATCTGAAAAATGAACTTGTAATAGATTCTCTTTATTTAGGAAATTTAACAGATTTTAAAAAAGGAAAGCTTGCCGATTATTATGCAAATGCTTTGAAAAAATTGCAGCCTGGAATCAACATGATCCTTATTCACCCAGCCTATGACACTCATGAAATGAGAGCAATTACAAAAAACCATCCTAATTTTGGCTCCGCATGGAGACAAATCGATTTGGAGTTTTTCACCAGTCAGCAATGTGAAGACCTTATAAAAAAAGAAAAAATTCAAATGATTTCCTGGACAGAAATAAAGAAACTAATCTATCCTTAAGGATCTTGCTTCACCTTAAAAAGTTGCGATTACTGTAAGGGAAAAATTCCTGCCCGGTGCACTGATGGCTGAGGCAAATTCTTTGTATTGATGATCCATAATGTTGTCGACATTGATCAACAGTTTGACATATTTAGATGTCTTTATTCTCACAAAATAGTTCAATGTATACCAGGAAGGGCTTCCATAATAAGCCTGTTCCACATCCGAATACGGGGTTTGCTCTATGTTGTCAATTCCCTCCGAAATATTGTAATCCTCAGCTTTTTTTCTCCCGTTAAAGACCATATTTAGGCCGGTTTCAATTCTGTTTCTTACATAATTAAACTCAACCATTCCGAATAGTGGTGGAATCGAAGATAACGGGTCCTCCGTGTCGTATGCCATTCCCTTTGTATACGTAAGGAACGCCCTTGCATTCCAGGTATTTGTAAGTTGTGATTTAAAAGTCATAGTACTCCCAATCAGGTAGGCATTTCCTTTATTAACATTAGCCACTACATTCGCCAATTCACCATCATAATTAATCTGAGTTTTACCATTGAGTTCGAAGGGTGCTCTTACGATATAATTATTGAGTAAGGTATAATAGGTTGTTAAGCCCAAATGGGTTTTTTTTTCGTCAAAATACCTGATCAGTCCAACTTCAAAGTTATAGGCATACTCAGGTTCTAAGTCGACATTGGGCACTGTAACATCTTCGTTTTTTTCCCTAATCTTTCCTATATCGTCAATATTAGGTGATCTGAAGCCCGATGACACTACACTGTTTAATTGCCAGTTGGAACTTGGTCTATAGGTATACCCAGCTGTTAAGGTAACAGATGTGTTTCTCGATTCTATATCAGAATCATCAAGCTTCACATAAGTCGTGTCGACCCATTTCGCTGCAAGCATCGTATTCGTAATTCTCAAACCTGTGTTCAAAGTAGATTTCTTGCCTAAATCCTGCCTGTAACTGGCATAAATAGCCGAACTCAAATAACTGCTTCCTCCATCAGGATATCTTGTTTGAACTACATAATTATCCTTAACACCAATGATATCATTACCAACAACATCAAGTACTTCTCCTTTTGATGTAGATTTTACGTCATTATGAGCCACCTCAAATCCATAACCAAAATTTCGATTCATATCTTCGTTCATGTTTTTTGTAAAATCTCCGTTAAGACTAACAACCTGAACTTTTTCAAATCTTGAGGATCTGTCAAAATTATCGAACTTTCGTTCAATTCTCGATTCTTTAATATTCTGATAAGCCGCGGTAAAAACCCCTCTATCCATTAATTTTTTATTCGACTTTATATTGAATTGAGTGGAAAATAAAAACCTGTCCTGGGGACCATAGTACCATTCTGCGAATCTCAATTGCCCATCACGCCTTTCAGTGAGCTTGTCGAATCGGTTGATTCTTGATGAGGTACTATACTGAAGGTTGAACATCAACTCATTGCCATCTTTAAAGGGAAGAATCAATTTTTGTAAAAAATCGGTTTGTTGATAGCCTACATTACGCTGCACAGAAGGATCTGAATTAAGCACAGGATCGGCATTATAATACGTGTCTGTATTGTCGGAATATTCGTACTGCAGACCCCAGTTTCCAAACCCATGGGGTCTCAACTCTCCCATCCTAAGATCTCCAAAATCACTATACGAAATACTGGTGAATGACGCGATCTTTTCAAATTGCAACTCAACGGCAGCATTAACGGTTTTTTCCTGATTGACAGTACTAAAACGTCCTAAAAATTCCAGATTCACATTATTCCTTTCCGAAACTTCTGGCTTGCGTGTATAATAATGTATTACTCCTCCCAAGGCATCAGATCCATAGATCACTGAAGAAGGGCCAAAGATGACTTCTGTCTTATCGAGCATATTCGGAGATACCGAAATTGAGTTTTGCAAATGTCCTTTCCTGTAAATGGCATTATTCATTCTAACCCCATCAACCACAAGCAGTATACGGTTGGCCTCCATTCCTCTAAGTACCGGACTTCCTCCGCCAAACTGAGTTTTTTGAACCTTAACTCCGGGAATTTTAGCGAGCATATCAGCTGAGGTCTGTGGAACTGCATTTTGAATATCTTTACTTGATAGAATGGCAACCTCTTCGGCAATTCTTGTTCGTTCCAAGTCATCTTTAGCCGCTGATAAATAGACTTCTTTGAGCAGCTCAGATTTAAATTGAAGATAAACCGTAGTAAAATCGCGCCTGATCTGTTTTTTGATCAATTCCATTTCTACATAACTCACATGACTGAAAGTGAGTAGTTCAATTTCACCAAAAACACTTAAGTCAAGTATTCCATTTCTATCAGAAGTGACTGATTTAGATTGGTCTTCATTGATCACCTGAACATTAGGAATGGGCATTTCAGAGTCCTTGTCAACTACAACACATTTTTGCGCATATGAAAAATGCCCAATAAGGACAATTAAGACTGCATTAAGAAATTTCATTAAAGACCTCTTTTAATACTTTTAGTGATCGCGGCTTTTTAAATCCTGGTAAATGAAGCTCGTAATAGTTCAAAAGTATGTCGAGTACAATTTGTCTGTTTTCCGAATTCCATTTCAGTCCTACCATATGATCAAATTTTATGCCGATTAATGATTTAAACAGAATTATTTTTTCACCTCTTAAAAAGTGTCTTGGGGGCTTATGAGTAGTGAACGTACCTTCCTCAAGGTCAAAGAATGCCGCGTTGATGAGTGTTGCATCAGGATAAAACCCTAAAAACTTCGTCAATTGTAACAAGAAAAGAAGGTGAAAATCGGCAAATTTATCGTTATGATCCAACCATTTTAAAGAGGTCTCAATATATTGAAATTGAACCGGGTTCTGTTCTTCTTCTTTTAAGGCATGCGCCAAGACTTCTGCTAAAAACAAGGCTATTGACTGCTTGTAAATATCGGTTGCAAGAGTTTGATACAGGTAAGACACTCTTGCTTCGGTAATTTTGTTAAGGTTGCCCTTCTTGTTGTGAACAGCGGTGATATCAAGCTGACTTAGTGGTTGGAAATAACCGGTCTTAAGTTTTTTGCTCTTAGTTCTGAAAATACTTCTGAGCAAATATGATTTAATCCCTTCCTCTGTAAGGCATTTCACGATAAGATCGGCTTCTCCATATTTTAGGGATGTCAATACAATTGCCTTGGTATTAATCAACATTTTATATAGGAATTAATTTATGATAGCGATCTTGGTCGAGGATGTTTCCGACTTGTCAGGACTGGTCAATAGCACAATATAAACACCAGAGGCCACTTTTCTTCCTCTAAGGTTGGTTTTGTTCCAAATTGCCTTTCCCCCTCTTAGCTCCTGCCCAATATCAACATTTGTTTCGTAAACCAATCTCCCGGAAATATCCAAAATTTTTACATTTGTTCCTTTAGGTAAATGAGTACCGTTTCTTCCGTCTATTGTGACGTATTCGTGCTCCTTTTTTACGGGATTCGGAAAAGCATATACCTCCTCAAGCGATTCACCAAAAGGAGCCACCTCACTGTTAAAGGCCACAATTCCTTTGTCAGTGGCAAAATATACCTTTCCTGTACTGTTATCAATCTTTACCTTTAATACACTATTCGACGGCAGGGGTGAATTGTCTTTATTGAAATTATACAAGGTTTCACTTCCTGAAGGATTCGTGCCCAGCACGCCTCCGGTATCAGTTCCAAACCACTTATTCTCGGCACCATCAATCGCTATTGAATTGACCGGTTGGTCTCCCAGTAATTTTCTGGGAATTCCGTTATCTTCAATAATAACCGGTTCAGCATCATAGATATCAGCCTCAAAAACACTTTCGGCTCCCGAAAATACGACAAGTCCTTTCTGTGTGCCAATCCAAATCCTATTATTCCTGTCTACCACCAGGGTTCTTACATTCAGGTCGGGTAAAGAGCCTTTTGTTGCTTCTGTGATCAGGGCTCTTTTTCTATCTCCCGATTCATTGTAAACCAACGCTCCATTTCTTCTTGATCCGATCCAGATGCTTCCCGATTTATCTATTGCCAGTTCAGACAGACCCAAGGCCGGGTTCGTAATGATAGGGCTGAGGTCAAATCCAGACCAGTTGCCATTACTGTCAAGTTTTTTTAACCTCCTGGGAACCCAGGAGTTTGTAATCCAAAAATTTCCTCTGTTGTCGAAGGAGGCTCCATTGATCCTAATGCTTGATTCAGGATCGCCATCCTGATAAAGATCTTCCAACCCACTGTTGCTATCATCCCAAAGTATTGAGGGTAGGTCATTCTCAACAACAAGTATTCCACTTCCCCAAGAGCTAAGATATGCCTTATTTTCGGCGTCCGGATCAATCGTAATGTGCACCAGATCCTGAGCAGGAAAATTTGGATCAAACGTTTTATTTGTCCATAGTGTTGAGGCCATAGTTGAACCGTTATAATGTGAATATCCTAGTTTTTTTTTCAACGGATCATATGAAAGGTTATACCCCCCATATACAACCCAAAGATTATTGTTTGACGCTTCTATGGAAAAAACCTTGTTCGATAAAGGTCCATCCGGGTGAACTTCCTGATAGTCGGTGTCAAAAAAAGATTGATTCAAGACTCCAAAACTTTTGGTCGCTAAAAATACCTGCCCATCATTCGCATAGGAGCTGTTCAATTGAAAATCATAATTCGGGCTTGAAGCCGCCTCGTAAATACGAGTCAAATCCTTATTCAAAACCAGCGCTGATTTACTAAAGGTTACCGACATTAAATCTTCCGACGATCTAAGTTTTAAAATGGTTTCGTTATAATTTCTTCTTTGTATTAATTCATCTATTCCTATCAATTGATATAAAAGACTGGAGCTACATGTGTAAATTTGACCATCAAGTACCGAAATAGATAGAAAATTCCCCAAAAGATTTCCCTCGGGTTGCAACCAGTTATTATAATCAATCAAATTAGGGTCATTTATATCAGCTGAATAGATTCCTTTTTGGGTAACTGCATAAATGGTTTGATCATTAATTTCGATTTCGTTGACAAATACCGCATTAGAGTTCTCATCAATATAAAAGGTGTCACCAAAATTAAGGTTATTAATATCGTATTCGACAATGCCAAATGGGGTTGACAAATATAAAATACCATTGTATTCAGTGATATGATTGATCTGTTTTTGTCCGGTAATGTCTAGTCTTTCAATGTCATTTACCACTGTTATTTTTCCATTCTCATCAATTATTTCGATCAGACCCGTTTGGTAGCCAATGACAAAGCGGTTAGTGGCTTGGCTAAAATGAAGGCTCGTCGTTTCCTTGCCCGATAATCCATGTACAGAAGATATTTTTTCCATATAACCTGTTTCCAGGTTATAAATAAATGCAGCATTGTCTGCAATAGCATATACTATTTTATCTCTGATGATGAAATCCTTAACATTGTTGTATGAAAAAAAATCTTCCCATGCGTTGCTAAAATCAGTTTGAGATAACAAGGGCATTGAAATCATAAATAAGATCAGCATGGTTAAAAGGTCTTTTCTTATCGGAAGGGACATAGTATTCATTTTGCTCAAAGATATTTATTTCCTTGAAAAAATATGCCTTTAATAAAGCTATTCCAATTATTTTTGAACCAGCATCTGGCCGATTCCTTAATTATTTGTTACCTGACTTTAAGTTTTGGATACTCAATCATAGAAAAAATCAGATTGTAGCAGCTGTCATGCTGGTGATTCTTATGGAAACAGCATGTGTAGCTTTGAATATTGCCGGATTATATTTGCTACTTACTACTGGTTATACGACGTTTGTTATTTGGAGTCTACTAGCATTTTTCATGACATTGATCGTGTTAATTACCGGAAAAAGAATAGCCCAGGATTTCTCCTGGGCTATGAATATTTCTGTGTATTTTATCCTTACGTATATGGTCTATTTATACTGGAAATCGTCTAAAAAGAGTTGGATAGATTTAATTTAGTGACCGTCATAAGTTCTCCTTCAAGAAAAACTTTTACGGGGTAAATACCCTTCTCAAAGTTACTACCTTTCCTTTGTATGAACATGGTAACATCTACGTCGTGATTGTTATAATTAATGATGGCGTGATCGGTATATTTTGACTCCGTCTCACTGTTTTTCAAGGTGAATATTCCTTTGGCTTCTTCAACATTGCCTTCTGGATTCTGTAAAACCAGATGAGCTTCCTTGCGTCCCGAATCGACCTTTTGGTTACTGATTAACTTGAAGGTAACTTTAATGAGATCAGTCTTACTGGCGCTATTTGTTTTTTGGTACTTGCCATTGCCATTCTTTTTCATGGCTGTGATCTCAACATTATTAACACTTAGGTTCTCCTCCATTTCCGCGACCTTTGGTTTTTCAGCCTCGGCAATCGTATTCGGTTCTGCCTGCTTGGAGGCATGAGCCACCTGTCTTTCTTCCCTCGTCAATGAACCAGAAACCGTATTTCTACTATTGGTAACCATTAGGGCGCGATACCTTTTCTTGAAATGCAAGACGTTGTTCTTATATTCAATAATATTCGACCAACCTGTTTCCTCCATCTCCTTAGCGCCTAAAATAACATCGGCAATTCTGCCTTTTTCAACTTTCAATGAATCTGAAAGTTTAGGATATATCGGAATGGCATCGTTATACTGCTTTTCAAGATCAGACAATTGCTCTATCATTTTCACTTTTTCAGATCCAATATAATTTAACACTTTATTGCTCTCCGGATTCGTAGCCACGATTGTAGAATTATAATTAATGATCACAGCCTCTTTAACTTCTTTCTTATTTGTTTTTTCCTTTTCTTCAGAAGCAACTACAACCTGCTTCTCTTCAATTTTCCCATTATTTACTTCTTTTAATTCAGACTTGTTTTCAATAATTTCTTTAGAGACCGTTTGTTTTTCTTTAAAACTTTCTTGCAAAGCTACCTCAGGCGTTTCGATTACTTTCGTTTCAGCTTGAACAACCGGAGCACTTTTTACACTTTTTTTATACACTATAGGAGCAATTATCTGATGATCCGTGGCGGCAATCTTGACGGTCTTATTACTCGCACTTTCTATACTTTGTTCCTCTTTTAGAGGAGCTGGTTTTATTGCTTGGTCAAGTTTTGCAACACTTGGTGATTTCTTAACTTCACTTAGCTCTACCTTGTTCACAACACTGGTTTTTTTAGCTTCCTGAGGCTTGGTCAAAACAGGAGATACCGTTTTCTTTGTTTGAATGGCCATTGTTGTTTTGGCAGTGCCTGATTTCTTTTTACTTGAATCGGCCGGAACATTAGCAAAATTGAACTCTGTTCTTCTATTCATCTGATGTGCCTCTTCTTTACATTCAGCTCCATTAACACACTGGTTAATCAACTTGTCTTCTCCATAACCTTTAGACCTTATTCTATCTTCATCAATTCCTTTTGACTTCAAGTATTCAACAGCTGCTTTTGCACGTCTTTTTGAAAGCTCAACATTATAAGCGTTTGATCCACGTGAATCAGTAAAGGATGAGGCTTCAATAATAAGGTTCTCATTTTCTGTCATGATTTCTGCAATCTTATTCATTTCCTCTGCAGCTTCCTGAGTAATGTTGGCATCATCGAATTCATAATAAACAGGAGACAATCTTTTTACTGTAGGAGTTTTCTTCTCAACCTTGGTTAGATTTAAATTGGTATGCAATGCAGAATGATAGTTTTCTTCAAGAATCTCTATACGCTTTTTGTCGTCGAGATAATCAGGGTTTGAAGCAATCAGTTCATATTCTTTGGCACAGGAAACTGTAAACTGATATGCACCATCATTATAGGTGGATACAGATTCCAGTAAACTTCCATCAATAGAGTACAAATCAACTGTAGCTCCAGAAATAGCTTCGTATGATTCTTTATCTCTTACCTTACCGTCAACCGTTATAAAACATTCACCTGGTCGAAAATCTTCATCCAGTGTAAACGAATAAAGGTCATTAAATCCATCTCCCTGCAATCGATTGGATGTAAAAAATCCAAGGTTGTTATCCTTATTTACGATATAGGCAAAGTCATCATTGATACTATTAATAGGTGAAGCCAATTCATATGGTTCAGATGTTGCATTGTCATATATTTCAACGGCAAAAACATCCAATTCCCCCTGTCCTTCAAGGCCATCAGAGGAAAAGTATAAAATGTTTTCTTTAGTAATAAATGGAGTTGTTTCATTACCTTTAGTGTTTACCATAGAGCCTAAGTTACGAGGCTGACTGTAATTTCCTTCATTTAAAACATCAACTACAAAAATATCAGTATTCCCTTTTGAGGGTAATCTGTCTGATACAAAATATAATTTTTTGCCGTCAGGGCTTAAAACAGGATAACCCGTTGAAGAGTTCTTTTTGTTAAAAGGTAATTTTTTAATATTGGTCCAGCTTCCATCTGCCGCAACATCTCCCTTATAAAGAAGTAGTCTCTTGTTCTTTGGTAAGTTTTGCTTTTTTAGATTCTTCTTGTACTTGTTCCTGCTGAAGTAAACCGTTCTTCCATCGTTAGAATAGCTAACACCAGTTTGGTTAACTTTTTTATTGATTTCTTTACTAACCCTTTTTACATTTTTGATTTCTCCATCAAAATTAATGTCTCCGGCATAAAGATCTTTTCTTGGATTGTAATTTTCCTTGGCAGTGGCCACCTTGTGATCAGCTGAAGTAAAAATTAATTTATTCTCATCCAGAATGGCAACACCATAATCTGAGTTTTTTTTATTTACTTCTAAAAACTTAATTTGGTACTTAGCAGTCGATTGTCCGACTACTTGTAAAAACCAAGTGAGAAAAAAAATTAAGATAAATCCCCTTTTCATAATTTATAACTTATAATTGTTTGTAATTCAAATATTTAATGTCCAACTCTAAACTGTTATTAGATTCATATCTTGTTTGCAACAGGCGCGGTTTTAAAATTGGCTACTTATCAACAGTGTGTTAATAACGTAGAAAAGGCAATAAAATTATATTGGGATAAAAAATTTGTTGGGAAGTATTTGCAACCTTGTTGCCACAAAAAAAGCCCCGCTGTGCGGGGCTCTTTACTATATAAGAATTAATTAGCTTAATTCACTGGTGTTGCTTCTTCAGAAGTTGTTGTTTCTTCTACCAGAGTCTCTACCTCAAAATCAGCATTTAATGCCTCAATCACCAAGTCGGTAATATTGAGTGATTCTTCTCCGTACAAAACACTTTTTGTTTGCTTTGATGATCCAAGGATATAAGTATATCCATTTGATTGACCATAATCTGCTAAGAATGATTCAATATCACTATTGATTTTTTCATACTTTTTCTGTCCTTCAGCCTGCACTTGTTGTTGAGCACGTTGCTGTTGCTGTTGAAACATTTGTTGTTCCTGCATCAACTCAGCTTCTTTTTCCTGACGAGCGGTTTCTGAAAGTTTGTCTTTGTTTTGCTGATACTCCTGAATCTTTTGTTGCAAAGGTGCAGCCATCTGATCCAATTGTTCGGAAATTTGTTGTGATTGAGCTTTCATCTCTTCTTCAGCCAATACCGCTCCTTCATACTCTTTTAATATTTCTTCAACTTCAACATAGCCAATCTTTACCTGAGTACAAGATGCTAGTAACATCATCAAAGAAAATACCACTGCTACTTTTTTCATTTTGATTTAATTTTAATTTAGTGTGGCAAATGTAAAATAATGAATCGATTAATAATCAAAAACTTTTTACTTATTCATAGCAACAACAACCATAAGGGTTCTTTATTGAAATAAATAAGTCATAAGGATGGTTTATAGAATTTGAATTTACCAGGCGTAATTTCCGAGAGCTTTGAACTATTCTGTTTATCTATTGGTCTAAACCATATAAGAAGCGCTTAAAACCGCTTAAAACGAGAAATTAGCGATTTTTAATCAAATAGATCAGTGACGAGTACTGCCCCGTTCTACTTGCCTTACTATTTGAAATCAAACCTGTTTTAAATCCAGAAACGATATTTGATCTACCTGTTTTATATTTTTCGGACAGAAGACTAACATAAAAAGAATCAAAAATCAACGGCTTAATCATGACTACTTCAAAACCACTTTTTCCAAAAATATGTCTGATTGCTTTTTCACTAAAATGCCATAAGTGTCTGGGTACATCATAGGCTGCCCAAAACTCTTTGTAATAAACAGCATCATAGCTTTTGAAATTCGGAACTGCCACGATTAAGTGACCATCTTTCGAGAGTAGGTTTTTTAATACTTCAATGTATTCCATTAAATTGGGAACATGTTCAAGTACATGCCACATGGTGATTACATCAAATGTGACATTATTCTCAAGACCATTCAAGTCGCTTACAATACTCCCCGAAGAAGCTACTTTGCTCCTTGCAAGATCTGCTGCCTTTTTACTTGGTTCAACACCATAAATATCCCACCCGTCCTTTTCGCAAACAGATAACAAATCACCTGTGCCACAGCCAATATCCAAAATTTTTCCTTTGTGGTTCATTAAACCGTTGATCATTTTTAACTTTCTTTTTAAGGAATAGCTTTTGATCAACTGATACACTTTGTCCATCAATGAACGTTTCGAATCAGTGTGAGAAATATAATCTTCGCTTTCATAATACGATGCAAGATCAGCATCAGAAGGGCGGGGTAAGGTTACCAGAAGATCGGTTTCAGGATCCAGAAACAACGAAAAGGTTTCACGTGAAACAGTGTGATCCACACAGTTTAAAAAAGGCTCAAGTAAGTCTTTATTTCCATAAGGCTCCTTAATTTTTTTTTCAACTTGCTTCATATCAACATGCATAAATTAGAATCCTTAACGACCCATATAAACCAGAAGTACAGAAACATCACTTGGGGAAACCCCTGAGATTCTGCTTGCCTGGGATATGGTGGAAGGTTGAATTTTAGTGAGCTTTTCTTTGGCTTCAAAAGATATTGAATTAATCTTTTGATAGTTGAAATTTAAAGGAATCTTTATATTCTCCAAACGCTGTAACTTGTCTGCAGAATTCCTTTCTTTTTCTATATAACCGGAATACTTAACATGAACCTCTGCTTGCTCCAATACTTCTGCATCTATATTATTTGCTTCAATAAACGCCTCAACTTTTGGAAAGCGCCTTACATCGTCAAAATTAAGTTGCGGCCTTGAAGCAATCTTAAACATCTTCATCGATTGAGTTACAACAGCCGATTTCTTTTCAGTTAAAATTGGGTTTACATCCTCAGGTCTCACACTGGTCTCCTTCAAAAACTTAATGAACAGATCAGTTTTTTTCTGCTTTTCTTCAACTCGATCCATTCGTTCTTTAGAAGCTAAGCCTATAGCAAAAGACCTAGGTGTTAATCTAAGATCAGCATTATCCTGTCTCAATAAAGTTCGGTATTCAGCTCTAGAAGTGAACATACGGTAAGGCTCATCGGTTCCCTTTGTTATTAGATCGTCAATAAGCACGCCTATGTAAGCTTCATCTCTTTGTAATATAAAAGGCGCATCGCCCTTCACTTTTAACGCAGCATTGATTCCAGCCATTAAGCCCTGAGCTGCTGCTTCCTCATAGCCGGTAGTACCATTAATCTGGCCGGCGAAATACAAGTTTTTTATCAGTTTCGTCTCCAAGCTAAGCTGCAACTGAGTAGGTGGAAAATAATCGTATTCTATGGCATATCCAAATCTTAGAAATTTAACATTTTCAAATCCTGCTACCTTTTTTAAGGCCTTGTATTGCACCTCATGTGGCAGTGATGTCGAAAACCCATTTACATAAATTTCGGTAGTATGCCACCCTTCGGGTTCTACAAATAACTGATGCCTGTCTTTAGTAGAGAACCTATCAATCTTATCTTCAATTGATGGACAGTATCTGGGTCCAATACCCTTAATCCTTCCTGTATACATAGGTGAATTTTCAAAACCTTCGCGCAATAAATCATGGACTTCGGGAGACGTATATGACATATAACAGGACCGTTGCTCTGTTAAACTCTTTGTATTGGTATACGAAAACTTCGAGGTTACTTCATCTCCAGGCTGCTCGATCATTTTAGAAAAATCCAAAGAACGGGCGTCTACTCTGGGAGGTGTTCCCGTTTTCATTCTGCCTGCCTCAAAACCTCTTTCAACCAACTCTTCTGTAATCCCAGTAGAAGCTCCTTCACCAGCTCTACCTCCGCCAAAGGTCTTTTCACCAATATGTATTTTGCCATTCAAAAAAGTTCCAGCTGTAACAATTACTGTCTTCGCCGATATACTTAACCCTAATTGGGTCTTTACTCCAACTACACGATCCTCCTCAAAGAGTAATCCATTCACAGAATCCTGGAACATATCCAGATTATCTGTTTGCTCCAATCTTGTTCGCCATTCTTCTGCAAACCTCATTCTGTCACTTTGGGCTCGGGGACTCCACATTGCAGGTCCTTTTGATTTGTTCAGCATCTTAAACTGAATGGCCGTTAAGTCAGTAACAATTCCACTATATCCTCCTAAGGCATCAATCTCTCGTACAATTTGCCCTTTTGCAATTCCGCCCATGGCTGGATTACAACTCATTTGTGCAATATTCTGCAAACTCATTGTGATAAGCAAAGTTCGACTTCCCAGGTTTGCTGCCGCCGCCGCCGCCTCACTTCCTGCGTGACCACCGCCCACAACAATTACATCATATTTTGATTCAAACAAATTCATAGTTATTGTTTCACGTGAAACATATTCTGCTTCACTAAAAAGTGCGCAAAGATAGGTAATAATCCTCTTTCGACCGCATCGTCATTTTATCGTCCTTGTCTTTGTCTTTGTAGCCACAATAATGAAGTATGCCATGGATCATTACCCTGTGCAATTCATCCCTAAATTTTTCTGACAATATTGCTGCGTTATCCGCAACCCGTTCATAGGAAATATAAACATCTCCAGAAACCACAACGCCTAGGGTATAATCAAAGCTAATAATATCTGTTAAAGTATTGTGTTTCAATGTTTTAATGTTTATTTCTTGCAAATAGTCATCATCGCAAAAAATAAAATTAATTTCACCCAGTTCCCTCCTTTCTTCATCCAGAACAAAGTGCACCCAATCAGCCATTTTCTCACGATCCTTAAGATCAAACTTGCCTATAACAGTGTACTCGATCATTTGCTTCTACGATTTATCCAGTTCAAAATATTGCTTAACTCTATTCTTGTAGTCGGGAGACAGCTCTAACCTCTTTCGCCTTAAAATCTCATTCTCCTTGGATGATTCAATTAATTGATCTAATGCATCGATCTCTCTGAACTGCTGTTCCTGAGTATTCGTCTCTGCCTTTCGTTTAGTATCTTTATTTCTTTGCAGCGTCGCATTTTCCATTTCTAACAACTCGTGCTCCAATTGCTGCATTCTTTCTATAGACTCCTTGCTAATTCCTTTTTCAAGTAAAATCTTTTCCAATTCCTCCATTTGACTCATTACCGATTTACCTTTCTGTCCACCTGTTCCTTCCTGGTCAAGAATTTTCTGCATTTGATCCTTTATCATTTTTTGTTCCTGATACATCTGGAATTGTTCGCCACTCATGGCCTCTTTACCCTTTTTACCCTGCCCTTTTTGTGAATCCATTCCTTCCTTCATCTTTTTCATCATACCTTGCTGCTTTTTGATGACATCCGGTAAACTTAACTCTCCTTTTTTGCCCTTACCTTTTCCAGACCCCGGTTTTTGATTTTGAAGACTCTGTAGCATATCACTTAAAAGATCAGCCAGGTTATTCGCTGCAGTCATGGTATATTGCTGATTACTCATTCCTTGTTGAATTCTATTCTCAGCTATGTTTTCTAATGACTTATCTAAATTGTAATGTGCAGAGCTAAGGTCTTCCTGTATTTTTGAGCTCAGTTTAACCATTCTCAACGAAAGCGTATAAAGACTGTCATCTATGTGCTCAAAATGCTCCTTCAATTTAATTTGTTCCTTCAACTTCTCCGGATAATCAGCATTCTTCGAACTCACTTCTTCAAAAGAAAGCATCAACTCTTCCTGATCCAGTGAAAAAATCAAAAGATTTTTAAGCACCTGTTGTAAATCTTTGATATTCTCGTCCAATCCTTGCATTTCCATTTCCATAAGACCCGCTTCCATTTTCTTGCTAAGCTCTTTCATTCTTTCAGCCGCCTTCCTTTGCTGCTCCTTTGCGTTATTCTTAGTCTTCTCTTGCTGATTATCCTCTTGTTGCTCACTTTTTTCCAATGATTCTTCAGCATCTTTCATATCCATCTCAATCAATTTCTCATCAGGCTCACTGTCAAAAATATCCATAGGGCTCTTTAATTCCTTGTTCTGATCCCGGAGATCTTTAAAATCCTTTTTCAGCGAATCAAACTTTTTATTCAGCTTTTTCTGTTCTTCCTTCGAGTTATTTTCTTCTGTACTCAAATCCAATTGCTCTTCTGAAAGTTCTTCAAGCTTTTTCATGATCTGTACAGATTTCTTCTCTACATAAAATTGCTTGGTCAATTCCAAAATACGTTCCAGAGTTCTTTTTTCCTGCTTACTCTGTTCCTTTAACTTATCTATTTTTTCTAAAAGATCTTCTTTTTGAAGTTTTTCAGCCAACTTTTCAAGCTCCTTAATCAACTCCTCCTTTTCCTTATATTCGGCCAACTCGTCCCAACGCTTCTTCAGTTCGTCTTTTTTCTCCTCCAGACCAGGTTCATCCTTCACATCCATCTCGTCCAAATTCTCTTTCATCTTATCGGCATTCTTATCCATCATCTGATCATAGGCTTTTTGTCTTTTTAAAAAATCATCGAGTTCCTTCTTATCATTCCAGTCTGCCTGTTCTTTGTTCTTTAACTTTTTTGAAAATTCTTCCAAAGCTTTCTCTAATTCCTCCTTAGCTTCCTTCGAGTTTTCCATCTCCTCTATTCCTTGTTTTTGTTCTTCCAAGACCTCAAATTCTTCTTCTTCCTGGGTCTTATTTCTATAACTGAAGGTTTGAGAAACTGTTTTTTTGGGACCTTTTATGGCATCGTTATCAAATACCTCAAAGAAAAGATCATAGCTATGTCCCTCTTCCAAAAGAATTCCTTTTGGAAACACATAGAAAAACTCTTCGAAATCACTCCGTTCAGTTCTGATGGCTCCAATACTCAACTTACCACTTTTAACATCCTTCGCCACCACCTGTAATCTTGATATCCCATAATCATCAGTAAGCTGACCACGAAATTGCACTGGTCCACGGCTTACTGAATCAATATCAGATTGAATAAATATCTTAGGGTATTCATCATCAACGACCTCTAATTTATAACTTAAGGTTTCATATTCTTTCAGATAATCATTAGAGGAACGGATTTCATACGTAGTTTTCCTTTCGATGCTTTTTGTAAGTGAAAATCGCCCATTTTTAACCTCAATCATTTTTTCAATTTTTACATCTGCTTCTTTTGGTCGATCGATTATTGCAAAATCCAGAGATTTAGTGTTGCTGGAGGCAACGAGCCATGTCACTTCTGTTCCGACCGGTAAAACCGCATTACCCGTATTGCTAATCGTGTCGGTTGGTTTATTCAAATAGGATGGATATTTCAACTCCATACTGAAGTCGGTGATCTTTGGCGCCGCCAGAACTTTCAAAATATAGGGTTTTGAATTGACAGAATTTCCTTTCATATAAAATTCAATATCTCTTTCGGGGAACTCAAAGGTATAAGACAATAGACCGTCTTCTCCAAGAGGAATATAGTAGCTGTTACCCTCATAAGCAATGCGAATGTTTTCAGGAACAATATCTCCAACGGTTCTAAACTTCAATACAAATGATTCATCCTGCACGGTTTGTAAATCATCATTGATCACTTCAAAATAAAACGGAGCCGGAGCTTCAAAGGCGGTTTGATGATGAACGACTCGATTCAAACTTTGTGTAAAAACAGAATTATTTCCGCTGATCCAGACGAGAAACCAAATAATTAAAGGAGCAAGCAAATATTTTAGATAAACTGCATTTCTTTTAAAAACAATGGCCCTTTTAAAACTGATAGGTTGAATCTCACTTGATTTCTGTTCTATACTGGCTTCTAACAATTCATTACCAACACCCTTTGATTTTAATTGAATGATGTTCGTCAATTTATCATCTACTTCTTTAAAATGTCTGCCAATTATTCTGGATGCTTCCGTTTCGGAAATTCCTTTTCTGATGCCAAACAATTTGAACACGGGAATGAGTATAAATCGAAATAATAGTATGAACTCAATAGCAATAAACAACCAAAACAAAATGGTTCTTGACAAGGGTTCCAGCCAGAGAAAATATTCAACGATCAGGATAAAGAATAAATAAAGAATTCCAAAGGCCAAAAAGAAGATACTGCCCTTGATGATCTCATTGGTGTAGAACTTCTTAATGAAGCCTTGTAATTTATCGTGTATGTGTTGAAAGTGACTCAAATCTAATTTCTAAAATTACAATTAATCTTTAAAGCTGTGCCAAAATATTTAAACCATCTCAGGTTTTAAATTGTATTTTAGTAAAATGTTAAAATAAAAAATGCTTTCACAGACCGATCAAATAGAGTCTTCAGCCTTAAAAATTGGCGTACTCGTAAATCTTATGATGGCAGTAGCGGGTTGGGTTGCCTATTCGCTTACCGGATCAGAGGCACTGTTGCTGGATGGGAATTTTTCCTTTATTTCTGCGTTAACTACGGTTGGTGCCATTATCATAATCTATAAAAAACACAAGAGAACAAGCGTTTTTCCCTACGGCAGGTATTTTTACGAATCCTTTTTTACCCTTTCCAAAGGGATTCTTATCCTAGGACTAATTATAGCAGCACTTTTCCAAAATGTAATTAAGATCCTTGCCTTTATTGAGGGTGAAGATATGGATAAACTTAAAACTGGTCCTATCATGATCTATATGGCGTTGATGTTGTTGTTTTGTTTCGGGACCGGTATTTTTTACCGATTTAAAAATAAAAAGATCAATTTTAAAAGCAGTATTCTGGCCGTGGAGTCTAAAGCAAGCTTTATTGACGGGTATATGACAATTGCCGTGGGTATAGCCTTAGTGCTTACAAGTATTGTTCCTGAAACATCAAGATTCTCTTTTTTAATTTACATAGGAGATTCTATCGTGGTGATTTTGATGTGTTTGTTTTTGTTCAGTATTCCTTTTGAGGTCATCAAAAGTGGTTTTATTGAACTTGCAGGAGGAAGTCTTCAAAATGAGGAGTCGGTAAAAGAAATTGAGTCTGTGATTCAAAACTTATTGCCCGATAGCCTGAAAATCGAACGATGCCATATCTCAAAAACAGGAAGCAGCCATTTGGTACTTGTTTATGCCAAATCAACTTCACCAACCATTACCGTGGAAACCATCACACATTATCGAGATTCTATACATAAAAAAATCGATGCCGAATACCCAAATTCTGAGGTGGAAATCGTTTTTAGATAATAAATATCGTATCCTTATTTATCTAAAAACTAATCTTTAAGCGCATTACTAATTGCCTTTTCGGTTAATTCTTTCATGATCATATACCCCTCTTTTGTAGGGTGAACACCATCTTCCGCCAATGCTTTTGGTAAGCCATTCTTGTCATCTGCCATGGCAGTAAAATAATCTAGATAAATCACAGCATTCTTAGACGCATACTGTTTTAACATGGCGTTCAATTCCGGAATTTTAATATTAGGTTCCAAACCTGGTTTCCAATGATAGTCATATGCAGGTAAAACGGAGCAAATAATCACAGCAATATCATTAGCTTTTGCGAGTTCTGTCATGGAAATAATATTATCTCTAATCTCTTCCAAGGTCATGGGGCCCGTGTTTCCTGCAATATCATTAGTTCCTGCAAGAATAACAACTGCTTTTGGTTTTAGATCAATTACATCAGCCCTAAAACGGAGCAACATTTGTGGGGTGGTTTGCCCACTTATTCCTCGATTGACATAGCTTGGATTCGCAAAATATTCAGGATCATGCTGAGGCCAGACTTCAGTTATGCTATTTCCCATAAAAACAATCCGTTGTTTACCTTCAGCAGGCAAACCTAAACTCTTATTCTGTTTTCTAAATCGATTCAAATCTGGCCAGTCTTGTGCGTTACTATTTTGATAAAAGCTAATAAATAGAATTACAATTAAAAAATTTCTACTGTCTTTCATTCGTATTTTCTTATTTCCTCGAGCTCTTCTAATAATAGCTCTGTTTCCTTCTTTGCATCTTTAGCCTCCTTAATCTCAGGATCGAACGTTACCAATCTTTCATATTCCTTTTCCGCATCCTGGTCATGTTCCTGATCAGCCGCAACCATAGCTTTTAACCAAATAGCTGACAACCTGTAATTCGCGTCTTTTGAAAGTTCTCCGAGATTTGCATAGGCAATTGCCTTTTCATAATTCTTATCTATTAACTCAATTAACCCATCTACATTCTCATCACCAAACTCTTCACGCATCAAATCTTCTTCTGATTTATCCTCTGACTTATCGTGATCTTCCGATTCTTTTTCAAAATCATTCGTCATCGCAGATTTCGTTTGGGAAGTTCTCTTATTATTCTCTTGTCGGGCAATTTGACCAGCCGCTCCAGTTGCCAAACCTGCAGCTGTGAGGCCTCTGTCTCTAGAAAGCACTCCTAATATTGTCATCACCCCACCTGCAGCTCGAGTTACATCTGCCCCTGCTTCCCTCTTTCTCAGTTTTTCTAACTGATACGAATAAGCCTTTGGATCGCCTGTAAATTCAACTTTCAAATGAGGGTATCTATTATCAGCTTTTCGGAAAATCTTATCAAAAGCGTCAAAATGATCTGTACGAATTAGAGATAGCTCCGTATAACGAACCAATTGACCATTATCTAATTTAATCCCTTTTCCATTAGATGTACTTCCCCTATAAACAATGTCCTCAGAACCTCCATTGCGATATGTTATCTCTATTGTCTGAGAAACAACACTTTGAATACAAATCAACACAACCAAAACAAAACTAACAACAGTTTTCTTCATGCTAAATATTTTAATTGCGAATATAATGATAACAAGTGATTTTAAAAATGGAGTGAACCACTTATCTTTGACAAAAATTATTACTGATGACCAAAAAAGTACGTGTGCGATTTGCTCCCAGTCCAACAGGACCTCTTCATATTGGAGGAGTGAGAACAGCTTTATTCAATTATTTGTTTGCTAAAAAAAACAATGGAACTTTTATTCTGAGAATTGAAGATACTGATCAAAACAGATATGTGGCTAATGCAGAACAATACATTATAGATTCCTTGAATTGGAGCAATATCCCTTTTGATGAAGGCCCAGGAAAAGAAGGTGACTTCGGACCGTATCGACAGTCTGAAAGAAAGAACCTTTATAAACAATATGCCGACCAACTTATCACATCAGGAAATGCCTATTATGCTTTTGATACAACTGAAGCGTTAGATTTTCACAGAAACGACCATCAGAAAAAAGGGAAAACTTTTATTTATAACTGGCATAACCGTGAAAAATTAAATAATTCTCTGACGCTTTCAAGTGAGCAGGTTGCGGAAAAAATTAAAAACGGTGAAAAATATGTCATTCGTTTTAAATCTCCAGTTGATGAAATTCTTGAACTCAATGATATGATCAGAGGAGAGATAAAGATCGATACCAATGTGCTCGACGATAAGATCCTTTTCAAATCAGATGGTATGCCTACTTATCATTTGGCAAATATCGTGGATGATCATTTGATGGAAATCAGTCATGTGATTAGAGGAGAAGAGTGGTTACCTTCTCTGGCTCTTCATGTTCTATTGTATAGAGCTTTTGATTGGGAAGCTCCTGAATTCGCACATTTACCTTTGATTCTTAAACCTACGGGAAAGGGTAAATTAAGTAAAAGAGACGGTGATAAACTTGGATTTCCTGTATTTCCTTTGGAGTACACCAATGAAGAAAACGGAGAAGTTTCCAAGGGATACAGGGAAGGTGGATATTTTTCTGAAGCCTTTATCAATATGCTGGCCTTTTTGGGCTGGAACCCTGGTACAGAACAAGAGTTATTCAATTTAAACGAGTTAGTGGAGGCTTTTGATATTGCAAAAGTGGGTAAATCTGGGGCTAAATTTGATGCAGAAAAAACCAATTGGTTTCAACATCAATACATGATAAGAACGGGCGATAAGGAAATTACAAAACTGTTTATACCCGTTTTGGAAGAGCACTTAGGAAATAGTTTTGACAAAGACCTTGACGCTGACTATATCACAAAGGTTGTTGGATTGATCAAAGAAAGAGCCACTTTTGTCTCAGATCTTTGGGATCTCGGTAGCTTCTTTTTTATGGCACCCGAAGCGTATGATGAAAAAGCGGTTAAAAAGAATTGGAAGGATGAAACCGGAGCGTTAATGACCGAACTAAGTCATGTTATTGAAAATGTATCAGATTTTACTTCCGAAAATATTGAAAAAATCATAAAAGAATGGATCACTTCTAAGGAAATTGGATTCGGAAAAGTAATGCAACCCTTAAGACTTAGCCTTGTTGGAGCTTTAAAAGGACCTCATTTGTCTGATATTGCATTTTTAATAGGAAGAGGTGAAACTATCGAAAGAATGCGTTCAGCGGTAGAAAAACTAGGTTAATCCTTAAATATCAACCCTAACATTATAGTTTTTTAAAGTTTCTTTATAATTATCAGGGATAAAATTGTGTTTGCTGAACTCTGTATTTCTGTTGTTTCTATTGTTTCTATGTTCAATAGATCTAAGAAATCTCCTAAGATCTTCAGCATTAGAAAGAATCAGGCCAGGAACTTTTACGCTTTTTCCTTTTTCATCTTTAGCAACCATTGAGAAGTAGGAAGAATTACAATGCTTTTCTTCCCCAGTCATAATGTTCTGTGAAATTACCCTTATACCTACAACCATGGAAGAATTACCAACATAGTTAACCTTGGCTTTTAAGGTAACCAGCTCCCCAACTTCAATTGGATTTAAAAAGTCTACACGATTCACCGAAGCTGTAACACAGTAATTACTGCTAAATTTTGTTGCTGCCGTAAAAGCTGTCTTATCCATCAGTGACAAGATAAATCCACCATGTATTTTTCCACTGAAATTAGAATGCGAAGGCAACATAAGTTCGGTAAGAACAATTTCAGATTCACTTGTTGTTTTGAAAATTTGTTTATTCATTCAATCATTCTTTGTTATTTGTAAGAACTTCAACTTCCTTGACATAATACTTGGTATCTCCCATCCAGAAAAAAGTGCCAAACCTTTCAATATAAGTGAGTTTCACTCTTTTTCCCTGAAATTCCTTTAATTTTTCTAAAACCTCTTTATCGCTTTTTTGAACGGAAAAATTAAATTGTTGTTCCTCCGAAACCCCTTGACTTAAGCGCCCTTCCCAGGTTTTGAAAACCAAACCTCTTTTTGATATTTTTATAAGTTCCCCTGCCCTGTATCCTTCGCTAAAAGTCACAAAATATATAAAGACAATATAAACTGTAAATACAATTAAAATAGAAATTCCGGTATAGATAAGAAATCGTTTCATAACTGATTTTAAGATTCTATTATCAAAAGTAGTAAATTAATTTTCTACACAACGCCTGGCTCTCAAATGAAATAATTATTCGTAACTTTCATCTTCATAAATTTAAAGTATTTCACTATGATTACAGCAATTCCAATTATTCTATTTATACTACTCATTATCTTTCTGGGACTATTCATGGTAAAGCAGCAAACTGCCTATATCATTGAAAGGTTTGGTAAATATCACAGCATCAGATCTGCAGGACTACAGTTTAAAATACCATTTATTGACAGAATATCAGCCAGGTTAAGTTTAAGAATACAACAACTTGACGTAGTTGTTGAAACCAAAACAAAAGATGATGTTTTTGTTCACCTTAAAATATCCGTTCAATATCAAATTTTAAGCGATAAGGTATACGATGCTTTTTACAGGTTACAAAATCCCCATGAGCAATTAACCGCCTATATATTTGACCTCGTAAGAGCTGAAATACCCAAAATGATTCTCGATGATGTATTTGAAAAAAAAGACGACATCGCTTTTGCCGTAAAAAGGGATTTAAAAGAAGCGATGCTAAATTATGGGTATGATATCGTAAAAACTTTGGTTACCGATATTGATCCGGATGGTTCTGTTAAAGAAGCTATGAACCGTATCAATGCAGCAGAAAGAGAAAAAGTAGCAGCCCAGCATGAAGGTGATGCCCAACGTATTTTAATCGTTGAACGTGCGAAAGCAGAAGCGGAAAGCAAGCGATTACAAGGAAAAGGTATTGCTGACCAGCGAAGGGAAATCGCCAAAGGTCTTGAAGAAAGTGTGGATACCCTGAACAAGGCGGGTATCAATCCACAGGAAGCCTCAGCTCTTATCGTAATTACGCAACATTATGATACCTTACAATCAATCGGAGCTGACAGCAGTTCTAACTTGATATTACTACCTAATAATCCAACTGCTGCAAGCAGTATGCTTAATGATATGACAGCTTCTCTTCTTGCCGCGAATAAAATTAATGAAATGCATACCAAAAAGAAATAAGTGCTAACTTTTTCTGATTTTAAACATAAAAAAACCTCTAATTAGAAAATTAGAGGTTTTAATTTATATATGTTAAACAGGGATTATTTTTTCTCTTTTCCCTTTTCAGCTTTTTCTTCTTCTTCTTCTTCGTTGGTTGCGTTTTTAAATTCCTTAATTCCCGTTCCTAGTCCCTTCATCAATTCAGGTAATTTTTTACCTCCAAAAAGTAATAAAATGGCTAAACCGATAATAATCCATTGCCAAGGACCAACAAAACCAAAAAAAATCGTTTGTAAAATCATTATTTTATCATTTAGTTCACAAAGTTAATAATTAAAATTTTAATTACTAACTATTGACGCACATATCCACCCAGAGATTCACTTTTCTTTAGCTCTTCAGGTTCTCCTATTATACTAATTATACCTCCTGTACTGGCCTTGGCATCAACTAATTTTGATGCTTTAACATCAGCTATACCTCCTGTATATGACGATACATTTGTGTATTCTGTTTCCAGCCGTTCTCCCTTGTAAATGCCTCCTGTATTAGACTTAACATCTTGATTCTTTGAACTACCTTTTAAAGTTACTTGTCCTCCTGTAACCACCGTAACATTTAGTTGATCCGTATCTATTTCGAGTTTTATGCGACCCGCTTCCTGTGATTTAGCAGTTAATTTTTCCTGTTTAATAATTTCATCTGAAAATATATGTGATCCCTCATTCGCATCAATCACATCAATATCATCATTATAATAAAGATACACCATAACATCATCAGCCGAAAAAGTGTGACTTATACTCATTGAAATCTTTAACGTTCCTTTATTATTTTTAACTGTCACCTCAGATGAGCGGTTACCATCTATAATAAGTTTTGCAGCATCTGCCTTAATCAATTCAACTTGCAAACCTCTGTAGGTTTTCAAGGTGTGAAAATCACCAAGATTCATCGTGATTTCTTCCTGTGCCATACATAACGTGCTCACAAACATGAGAGCTAAAACTAATCTTTTCATCTACCTAATTTTTATGTTTTTTCGAATTTATAAATATATTTAAGATCTATTAATCTATGCAATAGATCAAATATTAGACCCTTTAAAATATTAAATGTTACAGTTTTTAGTCTTCAACCAAATTAAAATCAAGATGCTTTCTTTCAAGATCTGTATTCTTCACCGTTACAGTAACCTGATCACCTAACTGGTACATTCGTTTATCAGCTTGCCCAATAAGTGCATATTGTTTTTCATCAAAAATAAAATAATCGCTTGCGATGTCTTTAATCCTAACCATCCCTTCGCATTTATTCTCAATGATTTCTATATAAATACCCCATTCTGTTACTCCTGAAATAACTCCTTCAAATTCTTTATCACCATGATCCTGCATGTATTTAATCTGCATGTATTTGATCGAATCCCTTTCAGCCTTACTTGCCATATACTCTCTCTCTGACGAATGCTTGCATTTCTCTTCATATTTTTCGGCCTTTACAGATTGACCTCCATCCAAATAATGCTGTAACAATCGATGGGCCATCACATCAGGGTATCTTCTTATAGGTGAAGTGAAATGACTATAATAATCAAAAGCCAAGCCATAATGACCAATATTTTCCGTGGTGTAAATAGCCTTGCTCATCGATCTGATCGTAAGTGTTTCGATCATGTTCGATTCAGCCTTACCATGAACATCAGAAAGTAATTTATTAAGTGATTCAGAAGTGCTTTCCTTTGTATTGGTATCAATCTTGTATCCAAATTTTGTTATAATACCTTGAAGAAGTGCCAGTTTATCAATATTAGGTTCGTCATGAACTCTATATACATAGGTTTTCTTCTTTTTACCAATAAATTCAGCCACTTTTTTATTGGCCAGTAACATAAATTCCTCAATTAATTTATTAGCATCCTTAGATTCCTTGACATATACTCCTATTGGATTGGCATGTTCATCTAGATTGAACTTAACTTCTGTTTTATCGAACGATATTGCGCCCTGTGACATCCTTCGTTTCCGTAATTTTTTAGCAAGAAGGTCTAAGGTTAAAATAGCTTCTTGTAAGGGTTTATCTACTCCATCCACTTTTCCTTCTATGATCTCCTGGGCATCTTCATAAGCGAATCTTTTATCAGAATAAATAACCGTTCTCCCAAACCATTGGTTTACTAAATGTCCTTTTTCATCCATTTCAAAAATAACCGAAAAAGTAAGTTTTTCCTCATTCGGTCTTAAGGAACAAACATTATTTGACAGTATCTCAGGCAACATAGGCACCACCCTATCCACTAAATAAACAGAAGTAGCTCTCAGATAAGCTTCTTCTTCCAGCGCGGTATCCTCCTTCACATAGTGAGAGACATCTGCAATATGAATTCCTATTTCATAATTCCCGTTTTTTAGAACTTTAAATGATAGGGCATCATCAAAATCTTTGGCATCCTTGGGGTCAATCGTAAAAGTAAGATCCTTTCGCATATCCCTTCTTTTACTGATCTCATCATCAGTTATTTCAATCGGTAATTCTGAAGCATAGGCCTCCACATGCTCAGGGAAGGAATAAGGTAATCCGTATTCTAAAAGAATCGAATGTATTTCAGTATCATGGTCTCCGGGTTTACCTAACACCCTGGTAATTTTTCCAAAAGGATTCTTTGAATTTGCAGGCCAGTCAGTAATTTCAGCTAAAACCTTATCACCATCTTTAGCGTCAGCCAGTTCGTTTTGTGATACAAAAATATCAGCATACATTTTATGGTCGTCAGGTACAACAAAACCAAAATTTTTGTTTTTTTGTAAGACACCAACAAATTCTTTTTTTGCTCTTTCAAGTATCTCAACAATATCACCTTCCTGCTTCTTATTCTTTTTCCTCTTATAAACATAAACCTTTACCAGGTCATTGTTTAACGCGTGATTTAGGTTTCTCGATGGAATATATATATCATGTTCCAAATCTTCACAAACCACATAAGCATTTCCTCTTGAAGTCACTTCAACTATTCCTTCGTAATAATGACTTTGAGGAACCATAACGAATTTACCTCTTTCTATCTCTTCAATTCGGTTCTGTGCTTTTAAATCATGTAATTGCTGAATAATCTGATTTCTACTATCAGCATCCTGCATATTTAGTTTTGCAGCAATTTGCTTATAATTAAATAATTTGCTTGAATCCTGATTAAAAACCTGAAGTATATCCCTATCTAAATTACTGGTTTTCTTTCCTTTACTTTTAAAATTTCTGTTATTTCTCTTTGACATTAAATCTTTATTTCTAAGGTCCAAAAGTACATATTATAATCAGATAATGAATTCATAATCTGTTAATAAAAAACAAATTGTAATTTGCAGGTATGGATAGCTATTCATTTAAGTCAGCTTGGTATATTATCTGTAATCCTAGTTCTGGAGGAGGAATTGGAAACAATAAAATAAAAGAAATACTTTCCATATTTGATCGCTTTGATATTTTATATAAAATTAGCACAACTCAATTCGCACATCACGAAGAAGCTTTAATTCAAAAAGCTATTAAACTAGGCTATCTTAACTTTATATGTATTGGAGGAGACGGTACCATTCATCATATGATCAATGGTATCATGAAACAAAAATACATAAAGTCTAATCAAGTTAAGTTGGCTGTTATTCCAATGGGAACGGGTAATGACTGGGTAAAAAATTACAACATTCCTAAAGCTCCTGAAAAAGCGATCAGACTTCTATTAAACCATAAAATAGTCTATCAGGATATCGGTAAAATAATCTTTACAAAAACAAAAAATGAGGTGTATTTTAATAATGCAGCCGGCATTGGTTTCGATGCTTTTGTGGTGAAAAATATATCAACCTATAAAAAATGGGGTTCTCTAGCTTATATTATTGCCGCTTTAGTAAGTTTTAATACATATTCTATAAGTAAAATCAAATACGTTGTTGATGATGATAAAAGAGAATCTCAAATATTTCTTTTTGCCCTAGGAATTTGTAAGTATTCTGGAGCCGGAATGCAACTCACCAATTATAAGAATCATAAGAATGGATATTTTGATCTTACGTTGATAAAATCAATACGTTTATTCAACATAATCACTCAAATTTTAAAACTATATAATGGAAAAATAGCTACAGTTAAAGAGGCACAATGTTCTCTTATTAAAGAATTTAAGATCTATGAAAATAACTTTAGCTATATACAGGCCGATGGAGAACTGGTTGGTAGTGGAACTGCCGAATTCAATCTTATACCCAATGCTATTCAATTCATTGTTTCATAAATTTTAACATTTCTGTAACATTTCCTTTAAGTATTCGTCTATAGGCTATATGAAACCTATTATTAAAATAATCATTCTTTGTATTCTTATTTTTGCATTAAGTATTTATGCCGCTAAGAAAAGTATTGATTATACTTTTAAAAAGGTTGAGTCTTCACAAAATAATCAAACCACTGCACTTGATTTTAAATTAGCTTCGGAACAGATCTAGACACCTTCTTATATTTTTTTTAAATTTATTTTTATCAACACTATATTATTATTTAATGATTTTATTTAAAAATTTAAAAAAGTAATGATGATTATAATAGTGTGTTAATAGGTACAATAAAAAAACTTAGTTTTATTATGATATATGAGTTTTAAAAAACTATAAACATATTATAAAATACTAAAGGCTTAAGAATCAATTTTTTTTAACAGTTATTGACAATTATATTAATACCTATTAACCGTATTTTGATGATAAATAAAAAGTAAAAAGTGCTAATAATACTATTAAAAACTGTTTATAAAACAAGTTGAAATACTTATAAATAAATTTGTTTACTCTTTATTTTTTGATCAATGATGATTTATAATTTAGTAGCAAAATATAGTTATAAGAATTATACTAAAACTAATGAACAATTTACTCTTTTTTTAAGCTGTTAAAAATCAACTTAATGTGAGTTTTGTTTAACAATGGATTAATTTTATGTTTATTACTTTAATAAACGTAATTTTGTTTAAAATTTTCAGGATGAATATAGCAATAGGTAACGATCACGCTGGAACCACTTATAAATTTGAAATAGTAGAGTATTTAAAAAAGCGTGGTATTGAAGTAATAAATTTCGGAACAAATAAGGAGGAAAGTATGGATTATCCTGATGCTATTCATCCGGTGGCTGATGCTGTAGAATCTGGTAAAGCTGATCTTGGAATTATAATTTGTGGCAGTGGTAATGGTGCTGCTATGACTGCTAATCATCATAAAAATATTCGAGCTGCCCTCTGTTGGAATAATGAACTGGTTGCCTTAGCAAGACAACATAACGATGCTAATATTTTAAGTATTCCCGCTCGATTTGTATCGCAGGAAGACAGTATTCAATTTGTTGAAACCTTTATAAGTACTGATTTTGAAGGAGGAAGACACCAAAAAAGAATTGATAAAATTCCTACAGAGAACTGTTAAGTAATTATGGGTCATACACATCAACATGGCAAATTATCTGGAAATAGATTATTATTTTCAATAGTACTTAATATTATTATTACTGCTTCTCAGATTATTGGTGGAATCATTTCGGGAAGTTTAGCCTTGATTTCAGATGCTGTACATAATTTATCTGACGTTATCTCATTGATTATTAGTTACAGTGCGAATTTATTGAGTAATAGAAGAAAACAGACCTTACATCAAACTTTTGGTTTTAAAAGAGCAGAGATCATTGCTGCTTTTATCAACTCATCGACCTTAATCATCATAGCTGTATTCCTGGCAATAGAAGCATTTAAAAGATTTAGAAATCCAATTGAAATTGGTACTGATTTAGTGATTTGGCTTGCTTTTATTGCTATTCTGGCAAATGGCTTAAGTGTATTATTACTTAAAAAAGACGCGAATCATAATTTAAATATGCGATCTGCCTATTTACACTTAACAACCGATATGCTGACTTCAATAGCTGTAATGATTGGAGGTATTCTTATGAAATACTATCAGATCTATTGGTTGGATGCGGTACTTACTATTATCATATCGGTATATCTTTTATATATGAGTTGGAGTATTTTTATTGATTCGTTAAAAATATTAATGCTTTTTGCTCCAAAGCATCTTAAGATCGAAGCGATTCAAAAAGAGATTTTGAAAGTGCATGAAATAGAAAACATTCACCATGTGCATATTTGGCAATTAAACGACCACGATATTCATTTTGAGGCTCATATAGAGTTTAGAAAGGATATAAAACTATCAGAATTTGATAAGATTTGTGCTATGGTTGAAACTATACTTTTTAAGAAATTTCATATCAATCACTCGAATCTCCAACCTGAATTTGACCGGGATGATCACAAGGATTTTATTATTCAGGATTAAATTATTTTTACATGAAATGGACCTTAAAAAAATTTAAAGACCTGTCTGTTCAGGAGTTTCACGACATTATACAATTACGTCTCACTATTTTTGTTGTTGAACAGGATTGCCCTTACCTGGATTTGGATGGAAAGGATGAAATTGCGTGTCATTTTTTTGGAAGCACAGATCAGGGCCAAATAGTCGCTTATACCAGACTCTTTGGACCAGCTGAGTATTACAAGGAGGCAGCAATTGGAAGGGTTGTGGTCCATAAGGATTTTAGAAAGGACCGAATTGGTTTTGAGCTTATGTCAAGATCCATACAGCAAATAGAATTACTTTATGGAACAAAATTAATTAAAATAGGTGCTCAGAAGTATTTACAAAAATTTTATAAATCTTTAGGGTTTATACCCACGGGCCATAATTATATGGAAGATGGAATTCCACATATGTATATGGTAAAGGGCTCATGAAGTTTTTATTTGGGTTTTTTTGGAAACAACAGCTGTACTTGTAATCTCATTTGCCAATCACCCCATCCATCAGGTTTAACGGCATTGTAATAGCCTTGTGCATTCACATTGATAGGTTGTTTACCCAGTTTAAATACCTTTCCAACTCCTCCTCCAAAAGGTACGATCCACTGCTGTCCGTCATCCGCATTCCAGTTAGCAGTTAATATGGGTGCAGAAACGACATAAACTGCTTTGGGTAAATTATAATTTACAAAATATTGGAAAAGAAATTTATTTTCTTCTATATCGCCAAAAGTCCAAATATTATTAATCACAAAACCTGCTACCCATTTATCTATGGTGGTTAGTGCCACAAAAGATGGTCCTATTCCAAACTCTCTGGATCCATATTCATCCGGAGAAGAAGCGGTGGGTATTTGAAAAGCTGGTCCAAGACCCCAGGTTATTTTAGAGGCCTTTGTTGGAGAAAACCAAGCAGTATAACTTATATCACCTAGCCCGGTAGAGCTTTTATCCTCATTATAAGAAGGTTGTGTAACCACAGGAATAATTATCCTGTTGATTAAATTAATATTTTTACCTAAACTTATTGGTATTACGGGTTGAATATTCAATACATTTTGTGATCTATCAAATTCTCCTACACCAAAGGTGGTATTATTCTGAAAAGGTAAACTGTACATAGCAGCCAAGGGGTTTTGGGTAGCTTTTGCCAATGCAGCTTCCTCAGCATCTTCAGACTGTTTGTCCTGTACATTATCATCTTGAGCAAATGCCAATGATGTCATTAGAATGCATAAACCTAATACTAGTGATTGTTTTTTCATCGTATAAATTTATTTTGTAGTTATAGCTAAAATCGTTTTCCAACACCAAGTGCTAATGTAAGCGAATTAATATGGCCATCTTTTAAATCGTAAATAAGCTCTGGAGAAAAGTCCCAATCATTGCCAATTTCAAATTCAGAACCCACACCTACTCTTATTACATAAAAATTAGTGTGGCTATCAATCTCTATTCCCGGTCCTGCAATAAAAGTGAAATGGCTATCCTCCCAAGGACTAAATAAAACGGGAGCGGCTATAATTACAGGATATTCACGAACGATAACGTTGTCCGCTCCGTCTTTAGATTCTACTGTATAACTGGCAAACTCTATATCGTTTTTAAGTGCTACACCCCATTTATGATTAAACCAGTACTGGATATCAAACCCAAAGGTTGGAATGAGTATAAAACTAGCTGTCTCTGTTTTTGCTTCAGGAATAAATGCGTGACCTAATAGTGCGGCAGCCCTAAAATGCTTAAAATCATGATGGGTGTTTTCATTTTCATGTTCCTGGCCAAAAACGAATTGGACCGCCAATATTAAAAA
>RCNB010000085.1_pt1 | contig 65519 bp, 53 predicted proteins | sample 2041321 | NCBI WGS metagenome assembly RCNB01 (sample SAMN09708232, study PRJNA481090) | Marine sediment metagenome, whole genome shotgun sequencing project. | reverse complement strand
GTTTCAGCGAGGAAAATCAGCTTATTCCTCGGCTCGCTCTCCTCTTCGAGGAACCATGCCCGCTCGCCTCCGGATGACTTCCTCATCAGCTTGCCCAACTGCTTGTAGACCATCGCGGTTTTGGGGATGCTTACGGTGGCCTTTTATTATTTGGCTAAGAATATTACAATAAAGGAGAGTATATCCGGACCGAGGAGTCCTTGTCAGTATGAACGATGTTTACATAGCAGGAGTCAGTTTGACGCCCTTTGGAAAGGATTTCCGTCCAATCGGTGTTATGCTGGCAGACGCCTGTCAGAAAGCCCTCCAAGATTCCGTCCCATTCACTCCCGATGCGGTTCCCGATTGTCTGGTTATCGGGAGCATGGATCCCATCGGATTTGCCCGGCAAACCGGCCTCGATTCCCTAGTGGGAATGGAGCTCGGGCTATCCCGAGACACAGAGATTTATCATGTGGAATTGGGATCGGCGACAGGAGCCGCTGCGGTTGAACTGGGAAAAAGATTGGCTTCATCCGGGTTAAAAGTTCTGGTCTGTTTTGGGGAGAAGATGAAGGGGAAGCTGAAAAATGAAGAAATTCCCTCTCAGATTTCGACTGTAATTGCCGAAGAGGAACGAGAAAGAGGCCTGGGTGAGATGCCGGTTGTAGCAGCCCTCGCCTCATCTGAATATATGGATGCGTACAAAGTTTCGGAAAAAGAATTCCGGAAAGCCTGCTTCCAAATGAGCGTCCACAGCCTCGAATTCGGCGCCTTGAACGAGTTCGCTTATTTCCGGCAGCCGATCTCTTGGAAAGACTATATTGATCCTGTAATTAATAGGATTATTGCCAAACCCCTCACAAAATTCGATTGCAGCGGGTCCTACAACGGATCAGGTGCTGTTTACCTGATACCTCAGCGAACAGATATCAAATTGACGAGCGTAAAATCCGCTTTTGACAGCATCAAGATCGCCGAGAGAAAAACTCTGATTTATCTTGAATCTGCCTTGCTTGCCGGGAGAAAGGCTTATCAAGAGGCCCGATTGAATCCCTCCGAGATCGACCTGTGTGAACTCCATGATGCTTTTAAACCTGTTCCATGGATCGCGGCCGAAGATCTGGGTTTTGCGGAAAGAGGACAAGGGCCCAGGTTTGTCATCCAGGAATTAAACAAGGAAGGCAAAAAAGTCTATATAAACCGGTCCGGCGGTTTTTTGGCCAGAACCCATCCTCTCGGTGCCTCCGGAGGGGCCCAGTTGGTCGAACTGGTGTGGCAGATGAGGGGACACAATCAGTATGGGGAAATGTTCGGAACAAATGTGAAGGATTTGAATTATGGCCTTTGGTTTAACATGAGCGGTTTCGGGAATACCTCCATCGTCGGCATTGTCGAAAAGATGGAGCCCTCGCGGCCTCGCATGGGTTTCAAAGAAGAAAAATTACCTCAATCCATTCCTGAAAATCTCATCTCGAAAAAAACACCGCGAAAGGACAGGGTCGTGGCTTCGACCCAGTATAAACCTCCAGGAGATGAAAGCGAGGTCAATGTGGCTATCATCCAGACAAAAGAAGGGGATTTTCGTATAGGATTGGCGAAAGATCCTCAAGGGATAAAACGAGGAAAATACATCAAATGGATACAACCCGAGGATGGCCCGTACTTTATCAAAGAGGGTTATGTCAAAGGAAGATTATCCGATTTGTTTCGAATATTCCGAAGGGAAAAACACAAAGAGGATTAGGAATTTTTATTGACAGCTGGGAAGAGCTCAATATAATAGAAAGCTCAAAGGAAAATTATCCTAGGAAGGAGGAAAAAATTCATGAATGATATCGTTATCGCAGGAGCAGTCCGGACAGCCGGAGGAAGGTTTGGAGGCTCATTCCAACGAGTCTCTGCAGTGGATTTGGGAGCGTTGGTCCTTAAAGAGGCTGTGAGAAGAGCTGAGATAGAACCTGATCAAGTGGATGAGGTAATATTCGGAACCGGTTGGCAGGCAGGCCTCGGTCCGAATATCGGCCGTTTGGCAACCGTGAAGGCCGGATTTCCTTTTGAAGTGCCAGCTTTTACCGTGAACAAACGCTGTGGATCTTCTTTAAGGGCGGTATCCCTTGCTATTCAGATCATCAAAGCAGGCGACGCAGAAGTGGTGTTGGTCGGTGGATCGGAGAACAGCACTCAGGTTCCTTATATAGCTGACAGAGCCAGATGGGGAAACCGCATGGGTGATGGAAAGCTTATTGACGTTCTTCACAAGGATGGATTCATGTGTCCATTGGCAGGCCACCTGATGGGAGTGACAGCGGAGACTCTAGTGGAAAAGTATAACATCAGCCGAGAGGAACAGGATGAGTTTGCTGTGGATAGTCAAAGCAAGGCTGTAGCCGCCATGAAGGAGGGCATGTTTAAGGAGGAGATCCTCCCAGTTGAGGTTCCCGCCGGCAAGGGAAAAACAACGATGTTTGACACAGAAGAAATACCGAGGGAGGGAGTGAGTGTGGAAAAAATCGCCAAACTTACTCCAGTTTTCAAGAAGGATGGTACCGTAACCGCTGCTAACAGCTGTGCCCTTTGTGATGCCGCTGCGGCACTGGTGGTATTGACCCGGGAAAAAGCCGAGGAACTGGGAGTTAAGCCGATGGCCCGGATTGTCTCGTATGCAAATGCAGGCGTCGATCCTAAGATCATGGGAATAGGTCCTGTGCCCGCGGTAAATAAGGCCTTGGAGCGCGCCAACCTTAGTCTGGATGATATCCATATCATCGAGCTTAACGAGGCCTTTGCCGCCCAGATTTTAGCCGTCGAAAGGGAGCTCAAGTGGGACCGTTCCAAAGTGAATGTACATGGGGGAGCCATCGCGCTCGGCCATCCTGTCGGGGCGACGGGCGTTAAGATCTTAACGACTTTGCTCTACGCCCTCAAAAACAGAGAAAAGACTTTGGGATTGGTCAGCTTGTGTATCGGCGGGGGCCAAGGCGTTGCCCTTATCGTTGAGAGTCTGGCCTAAATCTATTTGTTGTTTTTGTCAAACTAACTTTAAGGAGGAATCATGGATGTTAAAAAACCCTTTGTTATCGGCGCCGGAATCATGGGAGCCGGTATCGGCCAACTTTGTGCCCAAAAGGGATACGATGTCATTGTGTCCGATATCTCTGATGAGATCATCGGAGGGGCGAGAGATAAGGTTTCCAAAGGACTCCAAAGACGAGTAGAAAAGGGGAAAATTTCCCAGGAGGATATGGATGCGGTCCTTTCTCGGATTAGCTGGACCACCGGTCTGGAATTAGCAGAAGGCAGTGATTTTGTTATCGAAGCGGTCCTCGAGAACATTGATCTGAAAAGGGGAATCTTCCAGAAGTTGGATGCCCTCTGTTCAGCCGATACCATCATAGCCACAAATACCACAGCCCTATCGGTGAGTGAGATCGCGTCGGCGACATCTCGTCCAGATAAAATCATCGGAATGCATTTTTTCAATCCAGCTGTCATCATGAAGTTGGTCGAAATCATCAGAGGGGACCAAACAACGGATGAAACAGTGGAGGCCGCTAAAGAATTTGCCGAAAAATTAGGGAAGGTTCCTGTCGTTACCTTTAAGGAGGCGCCGGCCGGAATCGTGAGCCGAGTTCTGGCTGGTTTGCTTAATGAGGCGGCTGTCGTGTATGCCGATGGGATAGCTTCACCGCAGGATATCGATGAAGCCATGAAACTGGGGGCAGGACTTCCGATGGGCCCCTTAGCCCTGATCGATATGATCGGATTGGACATCCATCTGGCCAAGATGGAAACTCTGTACAAAAAGCTGCACGATGAACGCTATAAACCCCCAGATATTATCAGGCAAATGGTTGCTGAGGGGAGACTCGGGAAAAAGTCTGGGGAAGGATTTTACAAATACTAGTTTTTTACTGAATTAGAGGAAAGGGAAGGAGCATGCCATGGATTTTGATTTGACAGAAGAACAGCAAATGATTCAGGATACGATCCGAAAATTCGCCACCGAAGAGATCGCCCCGGTTGCCAGTGAAAACGACAAGAAGGCCCAATTTCCGCGGGATATCTTCCATAAACTCGCTGAGCTCGGGTTTATGGGCACTCCGATTCCGGAGGAATACGGAGGAGCTGGGTTTGATTTTATCAGTCACGCCATCGTGGCAGAGGAGATAGGGAGGGTTGATTCATCCCTTCGAGGAACATACTCCGTTCAGGTGTCATTGGTCGAACTTCCGCTTAACAAATACGGGAATGAGGAGCAGAAGAAAAAATATCTTACAAAACTGACGAGCGGAGAATGGATCGGGTGTTTTGGCCTCACAGAGCCCAATGCCGGGAGCGATCCGGGCGGTATGATTTCTACGGCTAAAGAGGATGGGGACTATTACATTCTCAACGGCCAGAAGACATGGATCACCAATGCCGGTCTGGCGGATTTAGCCATCGTGTATGCGAAAACTGACTCCGAAGCTGGTGCCAAGGGCATTACGGCGTTCATCGTGGAGAAAGACTTTGAGGGGTATTCGACCCGTGATCTCCATGATAAACTGGGGCTCCGGGCGTCGAACACGGGCGAAATCTTTTTAGAGGATTGCCGGGTGCCTAAAGAGAATATGCTGGGCGAGTTGAATAAGGGATTTAAGATCGCATTGGGAACACTGGATTTCGGACGCTACACCGTAGCTGCCGGATGTGTGGGGCTTGCACAAGGGTGTGTCGATATCTCTAAAGCATATGCCAAAGAGCGTATCCAGTTCGGCAAACCGATCGCAAGCTTCCAGTTGGTTCAGCAAATGATTGCGGACATGGTTGTGGAGTGCGAGGCAGGCCGCCTCCTTGTTTATAGAGCCGGGCACCTGAAAAATAAGGGATTGCCCAATACGAGAGAGACTTCCATCGCCAAGTATTATTGCAGTGAGATGGCCAACCGGGTGGCCTACAAAGCCATTCAAATTCATGGTGGGTACGGGTTTTCTGGGGAATATGATGTGGAGCGTTTTTACCGGGATGCCAGGATCAACACTCTGTATGAGGGGACTTCCCAGATTCAACAGCTCATAATCGGAGCTTATGAACTGGGCATCCGCGCTTTCACATAAACTGGATTATTTATGAGCCAATCTCACAGCATCGACTTCGTTGTAACCCACTTGCGGTAGTCTACTACAGCATCGTGGGCCACTGCCTAGCATCCTTTAATGCTAGGGTGGGGTGGAGGGTCTTGGCTCCTGAATAATCCAGTTTAATTGTCAACAAGGATTTATTAAGGATCAAATTGGAGAAAAGGCATGTATAAAACACTTATTTACGAAAAAAAGGGAAATATCGGTGTGCTCACCATCAATCGTCCAGAAAAGCTGAATGCTCTTTCCAACGAATTGACAGAGGAACTGAAGCAGTTCCTGGATGGTGTGGAGAATGATGAAAAGCTTCGTGTGCTTGTTATGACAGGAGCAGGGGAGAAGGCTTTTATGGCAGGGGCGGACATAAAGGAGTTAGTGGACCGGAATGCCTTGGTGGGCAGGAGAGTTTCTCGAACAAGACAGACCATTTTTTCCCGTATAGAAAACTTACCCATTCCTGTGATAGCGGCTGTGAACGGGTATGCTTTGGGAGGGGGATTAGAACTTGCCCTGGCCTGTTCAATCCGTATATGTTCGGAACAGGCGCAGTTCGGTGCTCCTGAGGTCAAACTTGGTATTATTCCGGGTGACGGGGGAACGCAACGACTTCCCCGGCTTGTCGGGCTCGGAAGAGCGATGGAGATGATCCTAACCGGCGATTTCATCGACGCCCAGGAAGCTTACCGGATCGGATTGGTCAATCAGGTCGTTCCCCTCGATAAATTGATGGAAAAATCCGTGGAATTGGCGCAAAAGATTGCCAAAAGACCCCCTCTGGCTGTTCGATATGCTAAAGAGGCAGTCAATCGAAGCCAGGAAGGGGATACAGCCTCAGGTTACGCCCTTGAGTCCTACCTCCATGCTTTGACCTGCACAACAGATGATAAAAAGGAAGGCGTACAGGCCTTTCTGGAAAAACGTAAAGGCACGTTTAAGGGGAAATAGTCATAATACGGGACAACCGGAATTTTATTCTTTTTCGACCGAAAAAGTACCGGCCGCGCCACCCTGAGAAAATTCTCCAGAGATTTTTTTGCCCGTCTCATCCAGTTCGCCATTGAAGGTCGGATCTCCCTGAACTTGAGGGTGGACGATCTTAAAGGATTTAGTTGCTAGCGCTGTGCGACTTTCGGTGCTCGAATCCAGCCGCCGTTCCAGTTGACCATATCCAATTTAAACGCAGGCCAACCATCTACTGTATAAAAAGCATCCTCAGTGTCTGTGGGGTCATAGCTCCATCCATCTGAATTCCCATCTCGGCCATAAGATTGGATCACAAAATCATCAGATCCCAAATCTTCAAGTTGAATATTGCGTACAGTTGCTTGGTTCCCGAGGTATACTTTGAAAGGCTCCCCCCAATGATCCTCTATAGGACAAGCATTGATGTAGAACGGCGTGAGAGTTTGAACAAAATCGCTGCCTGGAGTAATGTCTCCGGATTGGCTGAAAGTCCAATCGCCTTGGTCCCCCACATGATCCGCAGCTGCCGTGGCAATGGATATGATTTCTTTCATCGTGCTTTTTTGCTTGGCTTTCTGGATGGCAGTGATCACATTGGGAATCAGTAAAACAGCGAGGATTCCAATAATGGCTACGACGATCAAAAGCTCTATAAGGGTGAACCCTTTATTTTTTCTCGGCATAACTATATATCCTTCTGGATCTTTTCTACAGTTCTTCCCTGATCAATCTTGCAAGTATTGTGCCAGGCGAGGTGATATATAACTAATTGAAAAGAAAGAAAATAGATCTATGATAGAAATTTATTTCACGAGTAATGACAATTTATTGCATTGATGCGACAATATTTGTCATTTTTTTTGGCTAAATTTTCCTCTTAGCTTAAAATCAAGGGACACGTTGACAGAAATTCAGGGGACACGTTACCGATTTTAAAAACAAATCAATACATGTCCCCAATTTCTGTATGTCCCTGATATCAATGCATATAGCATTAAATCCCGCTAAAAAAATCATGTTTATGAATAATCCAGGTTAATTCAAAATGTGATGATGGACCGGAGGGATTCGCCCTTCCTCATCAGTTCGAACGCATCGTTTATCTCTTCGAGCTTGAATTTGTGGGTGACTACCGGCTTAAGCTGGATCTTTCCTATTCTAACCATTTCGATGATCTTGGGATAGTCCACTGGGCGGCATCCCAGGGATCCTTTTATCTCGATCTCCCGGAACATCAATCTGGCTGCATTGATCGGGACATCGTGGTGTGTGTAACCCACCTGACAGTGGCATCCACCGGGTTTTACAGCATTGGTAGCCAGAACGATCGTTTTGGGATTGCCTATGGCTTCGATTGAAATATCTGCGCCTCCTCCTGTTAAAATTCTTATCTGTTTGAGAAGGGCCTTGTCCTCCATGTCTTTAGCATTGATTGTGTGCTGTGCGCCAAGCTTCTTGGCCACCTCCAATTTGTTATCGACAATATCCACCGCGATGACTAAACCTCCAGCAACGGCGGCTATCTGCACGACATTGATGCCTACGCCTCCACAGCCGAATACCACAACCGAGTCACCCGGTTGGACTCGCGCCCTGTTTTTCACCGCATGAAAGGGAGTGGAAATGGCATCCGCGATGATGCTCGATTCTTCGATGGGAAGGTCTTCAGGAAGGTGTTGACAATCTTTGGCAGGAACCTTGGTGTATTCTGCGTAGGCCCCGTCCATATGGTTTCCCAACATCAACATGTTCAGGCAAATGTTTTCCTTTCCAAGACGGCAGTTGTCGCAATAGCCACAGGAAAAAACCGGAGGAATAAGGACCCTGTCACCGACCTGGAAGTTTTGGACATCCGTACCTGCTTCAGCCACTGTCCCTGAGGGCTCATGCCCGAGTATCATCGGAGGCTTTTTGAAGGTGGAGACGCCATGATCAATGTAATGCATATCCGTGTTGCAGACGCCGCAGGCGGCAATCTTCACAAGAATTTCACCGGAATTGATTTTTGGTTTTTCCACCTCCTCGATTTTTAAAGGCTGGTTAGGCCCGTGAAATACGGCGGCTTTCATTTGTTCCTCCTTTATTGATTTTTCCAGGTAGGCTTCCTCTTTTCCATAAAGGCTTTAAGTCCTTCATGGGAATCTTCAGAGGCCATCAAATCTTCGAGATACATCTTTTCGATTTTTTCCAATCCTTCGGGAAAAGATGTTTCCAATCCCAGTTGGATTCCTCTTTTTGAAAACTTTAAGCCGATCAAGCTCAACTCAGCTAAGGGTTGGATGAAATTTGTCAATTCCTTATCAAAGGTATCCAATGGAACAGTCTTATTGACCAGCCCGATCCGCTCGGCCTCCTCCGCATCAATGATCTTACCGGTGAAAAGCAGCTCTGAAGCTTTTTTCAGTCCGATGAGTCGCGGCATGATCAATAGGGCAATCGGAGGGATTACGGCAAGTTTTATTTCCGGCTGACCGATTTTAAGGTTTTCCGCAGCAAAAATCATGTCACAGAAAATGGCCACCTCGCATCCGCCTCCCAGTGTGAATCCTTTGACAGCCGCCACGGTGACCTGATTCAGCTTTGATAAATTGCGGAACACATCGTGGAAAATCCGGAGCATTTCTTCCACTTTTTCCTCTGTGTGTTCGGTGACATCTACGCCTGCCGAAAAGGCTTTTTCACCCGAACTTGTGAGGATTAAAACCTTAATTTCTTTATTGTCGATTAGAGATGTTATGGCATCGTTCATCTCTTCCATCGTGGCGATATTGAGGATGTTCATCGGCGGTCGATTGATGATCAAAAAAGCTCTGTCTTCCTTTACATCGAAGATGATGTTTTCATAACTCATAATGCCCCTCTTTTTTTGTTTGAAATCCCATGGGAAACATTCATATCATCTGTTTCCTTGCCTGTCAAGCAAGATCGTCAAGCAGGATTAGATTCTCTTTATTTCAAGAGTGCATAATGGGCTGTAATACAAAAAATATTTATGTGAAAAATCACTTTTGTGTTGACGAATTGACAAAAATTATGCAAATTATGCAAGTCTGCTCCTATGTATAAACCCGAAGTCATCAAAGCTTATGTCAAGGATGTCTTGACAAGACAAGGGATTCCTCTGCATAAGGCTAGCATCGCAGCCGAAGTTCTTGTGGAAGCGGACATGAGGGGGATTTTTTCTCACGGGATTAACAGCCTGGATCTGATCGTGATCAACTCGATAAAAAAGGGAGGGACGGACCCTAACGCCAAAGCTGAGGATAAAACGCGAGATCCTAACTTTCCGATACGGCATGTCGATGCCCATGGAGATCTCGGCCATCCTATGGCTATGGATGCTGTTGAAATGGTCAAAGAATTAGCCCGGAAACATGGGTATGGCAAAGTCTATGTTGCCAATGCCAATCATTTTGGCATCGGTGCCATTTACACGGAAAAAATTTGTGCGGAGAAGGACCTTTCCGGAAGAGTCACTAGCACAACCCCTTCTGTGGTGAAGCCTTATGGAGGAGAAAAAAATAGACTGGGCACAAATGTGATTGCCTGGTCAATTCCCTTTGACCGAGGTTTTGTCACCATCGACATGGCCACCACCATTCATGCTGTGAGTGGTGTACTTCGAGCACTGATAGAAGGGACGCCTCTCCCGTTTCCCGTTTATGGTCCCAGCGGATCGAAGACAACCGATTCTCGGGTTTTCGATGGGGTTGTGGATTTTCTAAAAAGAGGATCTATGATCCCATTGGGAGGGATGGGGGAAGAAGGGGCCGATGTCGGATACAAAGGGACAGGGATAGCCATGCTAATCGAGTTAGACAATGTTATCGGTACAGGAGTCTCTACCTATATCGAACCGCTTATGGATGATGCAAAGCAGCGGATCAGACAGACATTCGAAGCATGGCGTATCGATACTCTGTTTGAGCAGGATGATGCATTGGCGCACATTTCAAAAACCATATCCGACATAAAATCCCAACAGGGAGAGGATATGCTCCTTCCTGGGGAAAAAGAGTCGATCCACAGGGAAAACTCCATAAAGCATGGAATTCCCTATACAGCCATCCAAATCGCTCGGCTAGAGAAATTGGATCAAAGTCTCGATTTGGGTCAAGTTTCTTGACTTGGATTGGCAATGCTGATATTTTGATAAACTTAAGAAGCGAAAAAATGGGGACGGTTCTATTTTTTCTATCAAGGAAATATTGCAAAAAAATAGAACCGTCCCCTTTTTTTAGGAGGAAGAAATGAGCGACGAGAACAAACCGGCCATTAAAAAAATCCAAGCCACGGGCCATATGAAAAAAATCATGGCCGATTATTTCTACGAGTTGGATCGGGCGGTAAAAGAAGGATCACCCAAAGTTGCGTGGTGCAACAGCGTTGGACCTGCCGAGCTTTTGCTCAGCCTAGGATTTCTTGTTTATTATCCTGAGAACCATGGCGCCATGCTAGGAGCCACACGACTTGCTTCCAATTATATTCCTCTGGCCAATGCCATCGGCTATTCCCCGGATATCTGTTCCTATTTAACCAGCGATGTCGGCGCTTTCATCAAGAAGGAAACCCCACTCTCGCGCGCCTATGAGGGAATCGAGGGCATCCCATTGCCCGATGTGCTGGTATACAACACCAATCAGTGCCGGGATGTCCAGGATTGGTTTTCCTGGTATTCAAAGGAGTTGAATGTTCCTGCCCTCGGTATTTCCACATACAGAAACATCGGCAACATTACAGATGATCATCTTATTAGCATCGCTAAGCAGATCAAAGGACTCATCCCTCGGTTGGAAGAAATCGCGAGAAACAAGTTTGACATGGATAAATTCCGGCATGTCCTTGGTCTTTCTTATGAGTGTACGCAATTGTGGAAGAAGGTCCTAGAGACAAACAAAAACATCCCCGCTCCGATCAGTTTCTTCGATGAGACTATCCATATGGCTCCTGCCGTTGTGCTAAGGGGGACAGAAACGGCTGTGGAGTATTACGAGGTGCTCATTCAGGAATTGGAGGAACGTGTGGCCCAAAAGGAAGGAGCTGTCCAAGAGGAAGAATTCCGGCTCTACTGGGAGGGAATGCCCATTTGGGGAAAACTTAGGGATTTGGCCGAGTTTTTCATCAGCCTGAAAACCGCCGTTATCGCTTCCACCTATTGTAACAGCTGGATATTCGATTCGTTCGATCCCGATGATCCTTTTATGAGTATGGCGCGGGCTTACACAGAGATTTTTATCGTCAGGGATGAGAATTTTAAGGAACGCTATATAGAAGAAATGGTCGATATGTACGGGCTGCATGGCCTTTTGTTCCATGACTCCAAGACCTGCCCGAATAACTCCAACAACCGTTATGGAATGCCCGAAAGGCTGGAGAAAAAACTCGGGATCCCCGCACTAACCATTAACGGAGATTTGAACGACCTGCGCTGTTATTCGGAAGAACAGGCAAAAACCAACATCGAGGCGTTTGTGGAGCAACTGGCTAGTAGATAACCTGTTTATTCACTTGAGTGCTTGTTCTAAATGGATTATTCACGAGCCAAGGTTGCTGTAGTGACAAAGAAGTGGCCCGTGAAGGTGTAGTGAACTACTGCGAGCGGGCTACAATGAAGTCAATGCAGTGAGATTGGCTCGCCCGAAGGGTAAAAAATGCCGATATTAAGATAGATTCGAAGATATCCATTGAAAAAAGTTTGATGAAATTGAAGCAGAAAATGATACTGATTTGGGAAATTAATTGAAGTATCGGCAGTTTTTATGAATAATTCATGTTGATGGAATATTTTATCGGGATCGATGTCGGTGCATCCACAACCAAAGCTGTTATCCTTGACAAAAATGCTGAAATAATCGGCCATTCGGTCATCCATTCCGGCGCTGATTTTGAGGCAGCTGCCGATAAAGCCTACAAAAAAGCGTTTAAAGATGTGGAAAGGGAAAGCCAGAACAAGGAAAGGGTGATCAGCACAGGATACGGCAGGCGGAATGTTCCGTTTGCTGATTTGACCAAAACCGAAATCAGCTGCCATGCCAAAGGAAGTTATCACTATTATCGGCGGGCGCATACGCTGATCGACATCGGGGGCCAGGATTCCAAGATCATAAAGATCGACAATTCCGGAAAACGCACCGGTTTCAAGATGAACCGCAAATGTGCGGCTGGAACAGGGGCGTTCCTGGAAGAAATCGCCAATCGCCTTAAGATCGAAATAGAAAAACTCAACGGGCTTGCGGAAAAAGCCACGAAGAATGTCACGATCGGCAGCTACTGCACGGTATTCACAGCGACGGAGATATTGACCAAGATCCGCCAGAATGTCCGTGAAGAGGATATCATCAAGGGCATTTTTGATTCTGTGATAAAAAGAGCACTTGAAATGGATCCCCTGGAGGGAAACATCGTAATGAGCGGGGGAGTGGTGGCTTACAATCCCTATTTTGTTAAGATGTTCGAGGAGAAACTTGGAAAAGAAATTTTTGTGCCCCCTTTCCCTCAATTGACTGGCGCTCTTGGTGCGGCTTTATTTGCCCTTGAAACAAAAGGAGGAAAACATGCTTGATGCCTTATTTAAACCCAAATCTGTAGCGATTATCGGGGCTTCGAATAATCCTTTGAGCATCGGTCACATCGTTATGCAAAATCTGTTGAATCATAACTTCAAGGGACCGATCTATCCGATAAATCCCAAGTCAAAATCCATCAAGAGTTTTCGGGCATATCCTTCTGTTTCCGAAGTGCCGGATGATGTCGATCTGGTGAATATATCCATTAAAAACACTCTTGTTCCGTTCGTGCTCGAAGATTGCGGCAAAAAAGGCGTGAAGTTTGCCATCGTGCATACAGCAGGATTCAAAGAAGTCGGGGAGGAGGGTCTTCAGCTCGAGCGCCAGATCGTGAAAATCGCCCACAAATACGGCATGAGAATTTACGGGCCAAACTCTCAGGGTATCCAGAATTCAGATCCTGAGATTTCTGTTTATGCCAACTTCACGTTTGTGCCGATGTTTCCCGGCAATATCTCCATCGTTGCTCAGAGTGGAGGAGTGGGTGAGACGTTGAAGCTGCACCTGTACCGCATCGGTAAGGGCATAAGGATGTATTCCAGTTTCGGGAACGAGGCCGATGTGAGCATGAATGAAATCATCGATTACTACGGCCAGGATGAAGAGACTAAGGCTATCATGGTTCACATCGAAACCTTCAAGGATCCCGCAGGATTTCTTGAAGTGGCAAGCCGAGTCACCAAGATAAAACCCATTCTGGCCCTGAAGACCGGAAAAACATCAGAGGGAACCAAAGCCGTGGCATCCCATACGGGATCTTTGATCGAGCAGGAAACCATAGCGGATGTGATCTTTGAAAAAGCGGGTGTCCTCCGATACCATTCCCAGCAGGACATGATCGATGCATCCATCGCTTTTTCTTCCCAGCCGGTTCCAAAAGGTAAAAGAGTTTGTATCGTGACAAACACCGGAGGTCCTGGAATCATAGCTGTCGATGAATGCATGGCAGCCGGACTCGAGTTGGCCCGGTTGAGTCCCAAGACGAAAAATACTCTCAAGAAGCTTGTTTTTCAAGAAGCGATCATTTCCAATCCTGTGGATGTGGTGGCCACCGCTGGACCGGAACAGTACGGCGGAACGGTTGCGGCTCTTCTCAAAGACTCTAATATCGATTCCCTTCTGCTGATTTTTGTCACAGCCCCGTTTGTCGATTGTGAAGGAATTGCCCGAAAACTCGGTGAGATCGGAAAAACTTCAAAAAAACCTATCGTATGCCAGGTGATCACCATCGAAAAATGGCAGGAAGTTATCCGGTTGATCAGGGAGAGCGGTATACCTGTTTATGATTACGCCGAAACTGCGGCAAGGGTTCTCTCCTCCATGACAGACTATGGAAAAATCCAGATGAGGAAGGTGCCTTCTTACAAAAGATACAAACCCAAAAAGGCTCAGGTTGCGCAAATACTCAAACGCGCCAAAGGGAAAGGAGGATTTCTCTCCCAAAAAGAGGTGTTTGCCATTCTCGAGTCCTACGGCATACCTGCGGTGAAAACCGCCATTTTCAAGAAGAAAGAAGATTTGCCCAAGGCCGCGGAAAAAATCAGCTATCCTTTGGTATTAAAGGTGGATGCGGAAGATATCATCCATAAAACAGAAGCCGGGGGTGTGATGCTCAATCTCAAAGATGAAAAAGCGCTCAAGACGGCCTTCGGAAAAATGTCCCGAAAGTTTGCTAAGAAAAAACCTGCCTTCATCCTCCAGGAGTACCTGGAGGGAGGAAAAGAAGTGATTTTGGGCATCAAGAGGAACGAGGGCCTCCAACCTAATCTTATGTTTGGGCTTGGGGGAATATTTGTCGAAATCCTCAAAGACGTTCAATTCCGGTTGGCTCCGCTTTCCCAAGAGGATGCCAGCGAAATGATCCGATCCATCAAAGGATATCCCGTTTTATCCGGTACACGAGGGGAAAAGCCAGTGGATGTCGATAGTCTTGCGGATATCCTTCAGCGTCTATCCAACCTTGCTTCTGACTTTCCCAATATCGATGAGATGGATCTCAATCCCGTGCTTGTGTTCGAAAAAATGAAAGGGGCTGTGGTTGTGGATGCGCGAATAAAAACCGTGTGATGAACTGGATTCCTCTTTTCATTGTCATCCTTTATATATTCCTTCTGTTTTTGATCACTTGGAGCACTCGGCGCCTGAGCCGCGGGGGGATGATCTCTTATCTTCTGGCTGGCCGGGGATTGCCTTATTGGGTTGTGGCTCCGCTTCTGACTGGTCTGGCTATAGGGGGAGCCTCCACCATTGGAGTGGCAGAGAGAGCCTATAACTCAGGCTTTGCTGCCGGCTGGTACAATGCCGCGTGGGCGGCCGGTGCGATATTGGTCGGCCTTGTGGCGGCCCGTCGCTACCGGCAGATGGAAGTCACGACTATCCCGGAGCTTTTCGAAAGGCATTACAGCACAGCGGGCCGAGTCATAGGAGTCATTGGACAACTCCTGCTTCAGATTGTCATCACGTCTCTCCAGTATGTGGCGGGGGGAGCCATTCTTTCCTCTCTTCTTCCGGAGGTGTTTTCCTTCCAATCGGGCATGTTCGTGACCGCCGTTGTTTTTGTCGGCATCACTTTGATCGGGGGATTCTGGGCGGCTGGACTGACAAACATTATTAATGTGATTTTTATCTATACAGGAGTTCTCCTTGGAGCCGTGCTGGCCATCGGGAAAGTGGGAGGCTTAAGGGAACTTATCCTGAAGTTCCCGGCAGACTATCCAGGCTTTGATTTGGGATCTCTCGGCTGGAGCCTTGTATTGGCCTGGTTTTTTGTGATGTGTACCATGACATTTTCTGTGCAATCTGTGGTTCAGATCAGTTTTGCCGCGAAAAACGCCTCATCGGCGCGGAAAGGTTTTATTCTGGCGGGATTGGTGATTCTTCCCATAGGATTTATCAGTGCCCTGATCGGGATGGCAGCCACAGTGCTTCATCCCGGGATCATTCCCGCCGAAGCCTTGCCGAGAACAGTTCTCAGCCTGAGCCCGATCGTGGCCGGTATCGTGTTAGCCGGACTCTGGGCTGCGGATGTATCCACCGCATCGGCTCTTCTAATCGGGAGTGCTACATTGGTCGTGGGTGATTTGATCAAAAGGTTTTGGATTCCTGACCTCGGCGAAAAGGGGGAGAGGATCGTTTCTCGCATTGCCGTCCTGATCTTGAGTGTTTTCACCTACCTTCTCGCCATTTCTGTGCGTGGCATCCTCCAGACCTTACTCATCGGTTTGACTTTGACCACGGCATACACTTTGATCATATTGGCGACGCTTTTTTGGCCCAAGATCTGCAGGCGGTCCCATGCGGTGTGGACATTGCTCGTGGCTATGATGGCTTTAGTTGTGTGGCTGGTGTTTCCCGGAGTTCCTGCCTTTTTTGCCCGGTTGAACCTGCCCCATCCGATTTATTTTTGTTGGATAGTGAGTCTAATCACTTTTATTCTGGTGGCCGTTTTCGATAAAAGAAGAATACAACAGCCTTCAGCTTGACACATATAGATAGGAAAAGTAGTATTCATCATGAATGAAAAAAAACAATATGACCTGGATTATTCACGAGTCGACGCACAGGGTATACAGATGTATTAATATCGGCAGTATTTATGAATAATTCAGGTATGTTAGGAGGTCAAGATGAGTCTAGATTGGCTTAAAGAAGATAAGGAAGTCAAAAATCATTTGCTGTGGGGAGAGGACCACTGGGGGACAGAACCTCCATGCACGATGTATGAAAAGAAACCGGTCCTGGATCCTTCAGGGAAAGAGATTGAGGGCCTGTATACGGCATGGATTACTTTGAACAATCCTGCCCAGTACAACTCATACACAACTGAGATGGTGAAGGGAGTGATTGCCGGATTCCAGAATGCCTCATTGGACAGAAGCGTTGTAGCTGTGATTTTTACCGCGGTAGGTGATAGGGCCTTTTGCACCGGGGGAAACACAAAGGAGTATGCCGAGTATTATTCCGGTAAACCCAGCGAGTACGGCGAATACATGGAGTTATTCAACGGCATGGTGGATTCCATCCTGATGTGCAAAAAACCCACCTTATGCCGTGTGAATGGGATGAGGATTGCCGGAGGGCAGGAAATCGGAATGGCTTGCGACATAGCTCTTTCTGCCGATACGGCCATTTTCGGCCAGGCAGGCCCGCGTCATGGCTCTGCCCCAGACGGGGGTTCCTCTGATTTTCTCCCTTGGTTCCTGAGCATCGAAGATGCGATCTGGAATTGTGTGTCCTGTGAGTTGTGGAGTGCCTACAAGGTGAAGAGGTTAGGGCTCGTCAGCCAGGTGGTCCCAGTGATCAAACAGGAAGATAAATTCATTAAAAATCCCGCCGTTATCATCGATAAATATGTGGAAGAAGGGGAGATCGTTTTTGGGGAATTTGTCAGGGGTGAGGAAGGAAAAAAAGCCCGGGACTTTCTTAAAACGGCAAAAATTGATTTTGCCCTTCTGGACAAGGCTGTTCATGATGTTGTCTGGAAGTTCACGAATCTTTTTCCCGGGTGTCTGATAAAATCTCTGGACAGTGTCCGGGCAAAGAAAAAATTCTTCTGGGATATGGCGAAAAATTACAACCGGCATTGGTTGGCAGCGAACATGATGTCAGAAGCCTTTATGGGTTTCCATGCCTTTAACGCAAAAAAAATCACTGGCCAGGATGTGATCGACTTTGTCAAGTACAGGCAGCTGATCGCTGAGGGAAAGACGATCGATGAATCTTTCATTGAAGCAGTCATGCCCAAACCCAAGGAGTGAGAGAATAAAAGAATCATGTTTATGAATAATTCAGGTTAATAAATAGAAGGAGGAAGGAAATGGATTTAGAAGGAAAAGTAGCTCTTATAACCGGAGGCAGCATGGGAATTGGCACCGCCATTTCTCTTAACATGGCTCAAAACGGAGCGGATGTGGCTTTGACATACCGGCGCCATGAACAGGAAGCTATGGACATCGTGGAAAAGATCAATGGCGGGGGCCGCAAATCCAAGGCCTACAAGGTCGATGTGTCTGAATTCGAGGCTGTCCAAAATCTCGTGAATGAAATCATCCAGGAATTCGATCATCTGGATATCCTGATCAACAATGCCGGAATGAACTGGGACGGGGTTGTCTGGAAAATGACCGAAGAGCAGTGGGATAAGGTTATCGACGTCGACCTAAAAGGAACTTTTAATTTTATCCGGGCCGTTGCTCCTCTGTTCCGAGAGCAAAAATCCGGAAAAATCATCAACATCACTTCCATAAACGGATTAAGAGGAAAGTTCGGGCAATCGAATTATTCAGCCGCCAAAGCCGGCACCATCGGTCTGACCAAAACAGTTGCCAGGGAGATGGGAAAGTACAACGTGAATGTCAACTCTGTGGCGCCGGGCATGATCTTGACCGATATGTTCATAGACCTTCCCGAGGAGTTTAAACAAAAAGCGGCTGATGAGACCGTCTTTAACCGCCTGGGTTACCCCGATGATGTGGCTCATGTCGTGGCCTTTCTTGCGTCCGAACAAGCCAGACATATAACCGGCGAGGTGATCAAGGTCGATGGTGGACAATATATTTAGGAGGAATTTATGGATCGAGTAGCCATTGTAGGAGTTGGGCAGAGTGCATTTGTACGGGGTTATCCGGGATCGATCAGAGAATTAGCATTCCAAGGATTCAAAGAGGCTGTCGAGGATGCCCATATCTCTGCTTCGGATATCGGTGCATCCATCGTATGCTCGGCCCCAGAGTATGACAAGCAGCGTTCTCCATCCGGGGTTTTCGCTGAATATTTAGGGCTGACTCCTCAACCCACGTTTTATTTGGAAAGCTTGTGCTCCTCGACGAGCATGGGATTGAGGATGGCCTATTCACTGATCAAATCCGGGCTTCATGATGTCGTAGCCGTCCTGGGATTCCAGAAAATGTCAGAGATATCGTCCGCTGAATCTCAGGAGAGGATGGGCCGGGGTGCGGATATCCAATGGGAGAGCCCGTTCGGCACCATGATGCCCGCCTATTACGCCATGTTCGCCAAGGCTCACATGGAAAAATACGGAACTACCCTGGAAGATATGGCGCTTGTGAGGGTGAAATCCGCCACCTACGGACAGCTAAACGCCAAAGCCCTTTTCCGGAAACCGGTTGCTTTGGAGAGCTTTTCGGACCCGGAACATTTTATGTCGGGCCCTGTCTCGAGCCCCCTGCGTGTGGGAGATTGTTGTGCCAATGCCGATGGAAGTTCTTGCCTGATCGTGGCCAGCGAAGAGAGAGCCCGATCCATCAGCCAGAAGCCAGTCTGGATTCTGGGATTGGGTGCCGCGTCAGCCAGCGTGAACATGTCTGGACGAGACTTATTCACAGGTCTCGCTGTCGCTCGAATGGCTGGGGAGCAAGCCTACAAAATGGCCGGCATAAAGCCCAAAGATGTCGATGTGGCCGAGGTGCACGACTGCTTTACCATTTCAGAAATTCTAGCATACGAGGATTTGGGATTTGCCGAGCCCGGCGAAGGAAAGGACTTGATCAAGGGCAAAGAGACATACAAGGAAGGCTCCATCCCGGTGAATGTGGATGGAGGCCTGCTTTCCAAAGGCCATCCCATCGGAGCGACCGGAGGATCTCAAATAAGGGCTATCGTCCTCGAGTTAAGAGGAGAGGCCGGGGAGATGCAGGTGAAGGATCCTGAAATCGGACTCGTTCACAACATCGGGGGAGTGGGGCTCTACGGCGCGGTTAGCATTTTGGGGAGGGAGTGAAATGAGCAAAAAAAAAGAGATAGACGACCGCTTTAAAAAATTCGGGACCGTGAGTTTTACCTCTGTCACGAAGGTGAATGATTTCATCGACCAGTTGGATCAGGGCAAGGTCATGGGTAGCCGATGTGTTGAATGCGGGATGGTCTTTTTTCCTCCCCGAGCGGATTGTTACAAGTGCCTGGCCAGCAATATGGAGTGGTTTGAAATCGAGGGTACCGGAACGCTTGTAACTTACAGCAAATTGAAGTTTGCTCCGGTCGGATTCGAAGATGATCTGCCTTACTGCATCGCTGTTGTGGATTACGGTGATTACAAGATTTTTGGGCGGATCGCCAGTGATATTCCGGATGAAGACATTCAGATGGGAATGGCCATGAAAACGGCTGCCAACAAGCTCCCGAAAGGGCAGCTGAACTATGTTTTCACAAAAGCATAAAAAAAGCTCTGTTAAGCGAGATCAACATAGCAAAATAAATGAGTCTTCTTGATATCAAATTACACAAACCTCATAGTGTTGAGGAAGCCCTGAGATTCTTAGAAGAGCTGGAGGATCCCCGGCTTGTGGCGGGTGGCACAGACCTTCTGGTGGATATCAAACAGGGCCTAATCAAAGCCAAAAATCTGATTTCTCTCCAGGATATCCGAAGCCTCAAGGGAATCCAGGAAGAATCTGGAAGAATAAGTATCGGCGCCATGATGACTCCGAAGGAGATTAAAACCGACCGCTTGATTAATAAGCATTTTCCTGCTCTTGCCGATGCCGCCCGGTCGATGGCTGCGACACAGATTCGTTCCATGGCGACTATCGGTGGGAATATCGCCAGTGCGGTCCCTTCGGCAGATATGCCTCCGCCTTTGATAGCAGCGAACGCTTCGGTTACCTTGGATTGCGGCAGCTCCCGGGAAGTCGGCCTTTCGGAATTCTTCACCGGAGTGAGAGAGACCGTTTGTAGCCCAAGAGAGGTGCTGGCCTCTGTTCGGATTCCCATTCCTCCTCCTCAAACGGGTAGCTCCTACCAGAGGATAGCCTTGCGCGAGGCGAATGCTCTTGCTGTTGTGGGGGTGGCCGCTCAAATTTCCCTTAAAGGTGACAAAATTGAAAAGGCCGCGATCGTTTTGAGTGCCGTGGCACCCACTCCAGTTTTGGCTTTGAAGGCCTCTGATATTTTGTGTGGACAAACCCCATCGGAAAGCTTATTCGATAAAGCCGCTTCTCTTGCATGCGAGGCGGGAAAACCGATCTCGGATATCCGGGGTTCTGCCTGGTATAGGAAGGAATTGATCCCGATTTTAACGCGCAGGTCCTTGGATGTGGCATGGGCACGAGCTCAAGAACAATCATGAGCGAGCATGGAAAAGACCACCGTGTCATCACTTTGAAGGTCAACGGGGAAAAGCACTCTGTGGCTGTCCAGGATGGCGAGACTCTTTTAGATGTCCTGAGGGATAAGCTGAGACTGACCGGGACAAAGAAGGGGTGCAATCACGGTGTATGCGGGGCATGCACGGTCCTTATCGATGGGGAACCTAAAAACAGTTGTCTCTTGCTCGCGATGTCTTGCGAAAATGTCTCTATCACAACCATCGAGGGAATCGCTCGGGGAGGACAACTGCATCCCCTCCAACGGGCATTCATCAACCATGGTGCTGTCCAATGCGGGTTCTGCTCCCCAGGAATGATCCTCAGCGCCTGCGCTCTGATCGAGCGCCAGCCGAATCCCTCGGATGAGGAAATAAAAGAATCCCTCTCCGGGAATCTCTGCCGATGCACAGGATACATACGCATCATCGATGCCATCCGAAATTGGAAAAAATACGAAAATACCGCAGAATCCCCTCTCAATCCCCAAGACCTGGATAAATACGCGACAGTCGGAAAAAGCCTTCCCCGGGTGGATGCGGCGGATAAGGTTACTGGCCGTGCAAAATACACGGCAGACCTTTCCTTCCAGAATATGCTCTACGGCAAAATTCTGACATCTCCGATCGCTCATGGATGGATAAAATCCATCAATACAAGCAAGGCCGAGGCATTGGCGGGGGTCAAACTTGTTCTCACGGCAAAAGATGTGCCGGATATCACATACGGAATCAATCCTCCCCGCTACGATGAGCATATCTTAGCTAAGGAAAGGGTCAGGCACGTGGGCGATGAAGTCGCTGCTGTTATCGCTGTCGATGAGGATACGGCAACCAAGGCGCGTGCCCTCATCGAGGTGGAGTATGAGGAGCTTCCAGCCGTGTTTGATCCCCTCGAAGCTATCAAAGATGGTGCCCCTCAAATCCATGAACGATACAGGAATAATATAAACACGCGGGTTGATCAACATTTTGGGGATGTGGAGAAAGGATTTGCAGAAGCAGACTATGTCCGGGAGGAAAAATTTGTGGGGAATCATGTCTACCAAAGCCCGCTCGAGCCAAATGCGGCCATCGCAACCTGGGAGGATGATGGGTCGACCCTAGTGCTGTATGCTTCCACTCAGGTTCCCCATTACCTGCAGTACATGGTCGCGAGGGTGTTGGACATTCCTCTGGGGCAGATCCGTATCATTCGGCCCCCTGTCGGTGGAGGGTTTGGTGGTAAACTAGATACCACCTCCCAAGATCTGATCTCAGCCATTGCTTCCAAACGATTAGGCAGGCCTGTCAAAATGGTTTACACCCGGAAGGAAATGTTCCTCCATGGGCGGGGGCGGCACAAGCAGCATATGTGGTTTAAAGTCGGATTAAAGAAGGACGGAACCCTGACCGCTGTGCAAAGCCGGATCAATTTAGATGGAGGAGCTTATTCATCCTATGGTGTTATCACCGCTTACTATGCGGGTAGTATGATTCCCACTCTATATAAATTCCCGAATTACAAATACGAGGGCGTCCGGATCATGACCAATAAGCCGGCTTGCGGTGCCATGCGAGGTCATGGTGCTCCCCAGCCGCGATTTGCATTCGAGTCGCTTTTGAGCATGATGGCCGATGATCTGGGGATCGATCCGATTGAAATTCGGTTGCGCAATGCCATGGAAGCCAACTCGCGAACATGCAACGAATTGGACATTCATAGCTGTGAGTTTCAGCAGACATTGGAACAGGTGAGGGAGAAGTCGGAATGGTCCAAAAAATACGGCAAACTTCCGCCGGGAAAAGGGATTGGGATCGGCTGTGGCGGGTTCGTTTCCGGGGCAGGATACGCCAAATATAGGGGCCAGGTCCAACTCAGCTCTCAAAAAAAACTCGAGCCCTTCATCAAAAAAGCCACATTTCCCCATTCCAATGCCATCGTGAAAATCAGTGAGGATGGGACAGCGGCCATTCTGTTGATACTGGCGGCGGAAATCGGCCAGGGGGCATTAACAGTCTTGTCCCAGATGTGTGCAGAAGCTCTTGGGATCAGCTTGAGCCGGGTGCGCATTCGGAGCGAGGATACGGACATCAGCCCCCTCGATCTAGGGGCTTATTCTTCGCGGACTACGTTAATGGGAGGAAATGCAGTCGTCCGTGCGAGTCAAGATGTGCTCAAGAAACTTTACGGAGTTGTTGCCCAAATCTGGGACTGTGATACTCGAGAACTGGAGGCTAGAGACAATCAGATCCACCATATTAAGGATAGATCCAAGGTTATGGAATGGGCAGAGGCTGCACGCAAATATTTTAACGACAACGGCCCACTCGTCGGAACAGGGTGGTACAAACCTCCTTCGGGCCTTGGAGGTGAATACAAAGGCGCTGCTGTTGGTACCAGCCCCGCCTTTTCCTTCTCGAGCTCTGTGTGTGAATGTAGCGTGGATCTTGAAACCGGGAAGGTGAAAATCGAAAGAATCACCGACTTCCACGATTGCGGCACTCCGATCAATCCCCAAGCTGTCCATGGCCAAGTGGAGGGGGCGGTGGTGATGGGGGCCGGTGAAGTGTTGATGGAAGATGTGGTATACGATGCCAAAGGAAATATTCTCAATCCCAACCTGCACGACTATTTATTGATGACCATCAAGGATGCCCCCGAAATTTTCAGCGGAATAGTCGATTCCTTCGAACCCGAAGGTCCCTACGGCGCAAAAGAAGTGGGTGAAGGCGCCACATTGCCTGTCCTGGCGTCTGTGGCCCATGCTATAGCCAATGCCACGGGGGTGTGGATCAAAGAGCTCCCTATTACTCCGGAAAAAATCCTAAAAGCTTTGAGACGATAGGGAAAGAAATAAAGCACACCATGGCATCTTGGTGGATATCACTGAGCAGAAAAAAGCCGAATCAATTCGGCCATTCGCTTAATGTATTTCGGATTCGTTCCACAGCACCCTCCGATTAAATTAGCCCCGTTTTTGATCATCTGCGGGGTGAAAAGCACATAGTCTTCGATACTCTGTTCATAAGAAACCTCTCCTTCATCAGATATGGATGGCTTGCCCGCATTGGCTTGAGCGATGATAGGAAGTGAGGTGTTTTCTTTGATGACCTTGACCAGGTCAACCATCTTTTCGCTGTCCAGCGTGCAGTTTGTCCCGATTACTGGAACCCCCTCCTTTTCCAACTCCTCTACACACTGATTTACGCTGTTTCCCCACTCCGTGAAAAATCCCCTGGGTACTGCCTTGAAGGTCATGGTGACAAAGACCGGTGTTTTCGTTGCATGCCTTGCTCCTCGTAGAGCACAGAGGGCTTCCATAAGATCGTATTGTGTCTCTATCAACAGAAAATCCACCCCGCCATCCGCCAATCCCTTGGCTTGTTCCGCATAGGCGGCTTCGAATTGTTTCTCCTCATAGTCTCCCACAGGTTTGAGGAATTTTCCTATAGGCCCGATGCTGCCTCCTACAAATTTTCCGTCGGGCCTGACATCGGAGGCGTTATGGGCAGCCGCCAGGTTCAACTCGTAGCACCGGTCGCCCAGATTGTAGGCCTCCAGTTTGATTTGGCTTCCCCCAAAACTGTTGGTCAGCACAGCATCAGAACCGGCATCGAAGTAGCTTTTATGTATTTTTTGCACAACATCGGGCTTTTCCACGTTCCACGATTCAGGACAAGCGCCTTGGGGGAATCCGTGCGCGATCAGTTCTGTCCCCATGCCGCCGTCGAGCAGGACAATCCCTTTGTTTATGGCATCGAAAATCGTTTCGCTCATTTTCTTACTCCTTTTTATTCTGTTTTCCGTGGAGGAGAACTCTACTCACGGAAGGAAAAAGATTTATATCTGTATGGGGGAGAAACAAGGAACCTGTGAATTCATTCATGTAGCTCGGTTCTGTGTTCAATTCGATATAGGTCATTTTTTTTGCTATTTCTTGGACCATTGCCCTGTTATTATCAGAGAAAAGAATCAGATAGGCTCCCAAAAGAGAGCTGTTTCCGATGTAATGAAATTGTTCTCTGTCGAGATCGGGCAGCAGTCCGATGCGGATGGAATTCTCGATATCGAGGTGTTGGCCAAAACCTCCGGCGATGTATATAGAACCGATTTCGTCATACCGGAGCCCGACGTTTTTAAGCAAAAGCGAACAGGCAGAATACACAGCCCCTTTGGTGCGAATCAGGTTTGCGATGTCCTTTTCTGTGATGCAGATGTCTTTCCCCCAATAGCTTTTGGAGTGATCCTCCACAAGAAAGGCCGTTCCTTCTTCACGCTCCACGATCCTATCAGGGATTTGTTCCGGTTTGAATTTTCCGTGTCGGTCGATGAAACCATGGATGAACAGCTCGGCAAGCAGGTCCACAAGCCCCGAACCGCAGAGGCCTTTGGGTTTGGTTCCTCCGATGACTTTGTATTTTACCCGGCCTGTTATATCCAGTCCGATTGTTTCGATGGCTCCTTCGGATGCCGGCATTCCGCATTGGATGCCACTTCCTTCGAAAGCAGGGCCTGCCGAACACGCACATGTCATCAGCCATTCTTTGTTCCCGGTGACAAGCTCGCCGTTGGTTCCCGCGTCGATGAACAGGGAAATATTTTGTGTGCTGCGAAGGATAGGTGTGGAAAGCATCCCGGCTGTGATGTCGCCACCTACATAACTTCCAACTGAGGGAGAGAGATAAATTTTAGCTTCCGGATTCATCGATAATCCGAGCTCGTGTGCAGGGATGAGTGGTAGGTCATTAAAAGTGGGAACGTAGGGCTCTTTCCGAATATAATGCGGTTCGAGCCGCAAAAAAAGATGATCCATAGTTGTATTCCCGGCGAAAACAGCATAATAAATATCCGCGTGCGATATCCCTGCTTTTTGAGTGGTGGTGCGGATAAGGTTGTTGATGGTGTGGATAATAAGTTTTTGGAGTTCTTTTAAACCCCCGGATTTTTGTGCGTAGTTGATCCTCGAGATGATGTCTTCTCCGCATTTGATCTGCTGATTCAGGCTTGATGCCGTACTCACGATGTCTCCGTTACTCAGGTCGATCAAGTGAAGAGCCACGGTCGAGGTGCCGATATCACAGGCCAATCCGAAAATTCTTCTGTTTTGTGTTTGGGGTAACACATCCACGATTTCTGCCTCATCTGTTCCCTGAAAGGATACCACTTGCACGCTGCTATTATCGGATCGCAAAACCTGGGCCAGTCTAGACAGAACAGAGAGAGGACAGGTGACATTTTTTATTCCAGTTTGTTTTTTATAGGCATTTTCCAGACGATGGAGGTCACTGTAATTGTCCTCTAAAGTAGGGGACGGAACCCGGAGTTTCGTCAGAGTCACCACAGGATTAAACTCGCAGACGCCTGACATATTGTCCTTATTGTTTTTGAAAAATTCGGCACTCACAACACTTTTTATCGCGAGCTCTCGGAAATGGGGTAAAACAATCGTCAAATCATCGTCAATCTTTGTCTGACATGCCAGCGCAAACCCTTCAGCGATGAGTTGGCGAGAGATGGCAACGGTTGGTTTTGCTTTAAAAGTTCCTTGGGTGATCCGAACGACACAGTCCCCGCAAGTGCCTTCCCCCCCACAAGTAAAATGCATAGGAAGATTGGCTTTTTTAACCGCGTCCGCCAATTTTGTTTCTTCCGGGACATTGACAGAGATATCAAAAGGTAAAAAAGTCACTCGGTAATTTTTTTTATTTGTCCTTTTTTCCATTTATTTATTCTGAGAAATAAATACTATGAAAAGAAATGATTCCTTAGATTCAGTCAGATGTCAAGACAATGTAACTATTTCTTGGAATAATAAAAAGGGTGGCGGCAGTTTTTATGAATTATCCAGGAGGACGTTTTTGATGAAGGATGGGATATCTGAGGCCTCTTGACATCCCACGATGACTTCCCACCCAGGAAGGTTTTCTTCTAAATCCCCGCTGATCTGGGAGACGAATCCCGGGATAACGATCTTTCGCGTTTTAATCCGTTCTTCCAGCTTGATTTCTTTGATGAACTTAGCGATCTTTTCCCCGTCGAATTTTCCTGCGGCCCACGCCGTCAAAACAGATTGACCCTCGGTGTCCGCGATAACCAGGTGAGCAGATATTCCTGAGTTCTCGATTTCCCCCGATACTATAAAATAAGTCAGGGAAAAGTTGGTGGTGACAAACACTGGAGATTCCGGCGTGGGATCGCCGATGGGATAAACTTTGGGATCAACCTGAATCGGTTTTTGGGGATCTGTATAAATATTCTGACGCAGAGTGAACAGGGTGTAAAGCATGGCGGTGTCATACTCGGGCAATACGATGATAGAACCATATTTACAGAGTTGCATGCAAGCTTTTGAAAGAACATCGTTTTTGTTTTTGCCATCGATGTAGGCAAACAAGGGATGTCCGAACGGTTTGTAACTCTGTCTCAAGGCGCCGCGGCGAAGGATGGAGTTGTTCTGCATTTGGTCTCCGAAGTTGTCAGAAACCAGGTTCAGTATCAGATTTTGGATTCCGGCTTGTTTGGCTGCTATGGATTGAGCTTCCAGGTCTTCGAATGAATGTGCTCTCAGAATAAGACTAACATCAAACTCTTGGGCCAGTTCCAGGGCTTCCTCTGTGAGTTTGGATTGGAGATAGATCGCCGGTCTGTCATCTTTCAACGATTCCAGCCCTTTTTTGAGTTTCCCGTTGTCTGCACAGTTCAGGATGATTCCCTTTGTTGAATTCTGTTTGACGGCTTGGATTGCCTGAATAAAGTCCGCCTCTTGATTGGTATCAACCGTGATGAAGAATAGGTCAGTGCCGAGTTCCTCTCCCAAGCGTTCGATTTTCAAACCCTCGATTTTTTTGATCTTTTGCAAATTGTGATCGAATCCATCCGATGTCTTCAATTCGATGGCGATCCCGGTCTGATGGAAAAATGTCTTTTCATGGCGGAAAAGAACGGTTTCTTCGCCAATTTCCAATGCATTGGCTCCGCCGATTTTTACGAGCCGTATCGGAGGTTCGCTGGCTGCGCCGAGTGTTGCATTCGCTTCCTCCGAGGCATGAGGGCATTCGCTGAGCTCTGCCTTTTTTTGGGCAAGTTTCATTGCAAATGCCATGCAGGTGGGGATTCCGCAATCTCCGCAATTGGTTTTTGGCAACAGTTTAAAGATATCCAATCCCGATAAGGCCATCGCTATTCTCTCTCCCGGGAATCATAGATTTCCGCGATCTTATTTTTGATCGTTTCCACTGCTTTCGGATGATACATTATGAGGAGCTCTGCCCCTGTCATCAGAAGGCTCATTGTGGTGGCGATCTCCCAGTAAATCCCCCTTTCTTCGATTTTTCCCCAGCTTGGATAGTCTTCCTCTGACGCCCGGGATTCCTTCACTCGAAATGTTTCGTATCCCGGATTTACGAGCATCGGAGAGGCCAGCATTTGATCTCCCGCCAGTCCATCGATCCGGATTCTCTCCATGATGGAGTATGTGTATTCCAGTCCATAGCCCAAGGTCCCCGTGAGAGGGTCCAGCAAGATTTTATCTAGAGGAAAATTCATGTCGGTCAGCAGGATGTTCAACTGTTTTGCCAGATTGACATCGATAGGCGTTTGAGCCACCAGGGTGTGGTTATAGGCGATGCAGGCTGCGGCAATGGTTTTGTAGTTATCGGTCTCCACGTAGTTGATCAAGCAGTTTTCTCCTGCGGCCGCTTCGCAAACCTTTTTCATCACCTCGTTTACTTTTGCGAAATGGCTGTGGCCGGATATGATTAGAGGCACGCTTACGCTTTTAAGCACCTGAAGCACGACTTCCGCCGCTTCTTCTGCACTTTTATTGCCCTTTTCCGGATGTGTCCCATCCAGTCGGATGCTGATAAGGTCGGCGCCAAATTCTGTCACACATTTTTTGGCCATATCTCCGGGGCTTTCGATGACATCTCTGTAATATTCTAATAATGGATCGGGATATTTTGCAGGGACACTATCGAAGACCTCCATGGCCACTACGGGCCGGTTGGGATTTTCCCCTTCAAAAAAGTGGAAGGGCAAAGCTGTGCTGCCTCCCAGGATAATGGTGTGGGAGCGTGTGCCTCCTTTCTCCGCGGTAGCTCCCAGCGTTACTTGGATGACTTTTCCTGCATTTTTTTCTTTTGAGACCTCAAACGCCATTATTTTTCCCTTCAATGAGTTTGTTCATCATTTGATGGATCGCCAGATAAGCGGGCGTGTCTTCTTCAATCTTCCAGATCGGCTTTCCAGATTGATCCATCCGGAGCAATGTATCATCTTCCGGAACGGAAGAAAAGAGGTGGAGGCCCTGTTCTTCGATTATCTTATCTAAGATGTCTGGAATGGATCCCTTGACCCTGTTCAGAACCAGAATTTTTTTGCCCACTCGGGTGTCCAATTCAGAAAGAAGCTTGCTGATTTTCCCTGCGGCCCGGACACCACGAGCCGATGGATCGGAGACGAGCAAGAGGATGTCAATCTTCTGGGTCATCCTCCGACTGAGGTGTTCCATCCCTGCTTCATTGTCGATCACGATAATCTTGTAATTATCGCTCAGGGTTTTCAATATATCCCTTAAAAGATTATTGGCATAGCAGTAACATCCAGGACCCTCTGGCCGACCCATGACGATCAGGTCGAAGTCTCGGGATTCTCTCAAACTGGCATGGATCTTGTATTCGAGAAACTCCTGTTTGGTCATCCCCCCGGGGAGCTTATGGGCAGATTTTTTCAGCTCTTCTCTGATGGCCCCGACGGTTTCTTCGATCTGGACTCCCAAAAGATCATTCAGATTCACGTTCGAATCAGCATCCACGGCCAATATCGGCCCCATTCCCTGCTCTTTCAGCCAGCGGATGATCAGGGCAGAAAGCGTGGATTTTCCAGTGCCGCCTTTTCCGGATATCGCTATGGTTTTCACGAGTTTTCCTAAAATAGAGGGGACATAGCCAATGCAGGATGATTTTTTTTGCTGATGTATTCCAGGACCTCTTCCTCCGTTGTGGCGATGGTCTCATCGGCAATTTTATCCAAAAAATCTTCAATACCCTCTTTTTTTCCGATTTCTTCTAATACAGGGGCCATTTCTTCCTTCAAGGCTTTGTTCATCCATACGATTCGTTTTACTCCTCCTTCTGCGCTTATGAACTTTTGACTCCCGATGTATTGCTTGCTGTGGCCGATAAATCCAGGTGTTTGCATGCCTCCGCCGACTGTCCCTGCTAGTGTCGAAAATTTCATTCCGCTGGGCGTCATCTCGGTGTAATCCCTGTACACGATCATGATCCCGTTTGTGGAGGGAAGCAATCCGGAGATGCATTCGAAACATCCGCAGGATGTCATCGGAAATTCGATGATGCTGTAAGCGTTGAAGATTTCCAAGGCTTTATGGGAATTTTGGAACACAAAATCGTTGATATCCTGCCATTGCCCCTTGTCCGCATCTAAAACTTTGCCTTTTTTGACGGGTTGGTTAGGCCCGGTTGGATTTATCTTGAAAGCTGCCTTTCCGTCCAGCCAATTATAGGCCCCGCAAAGCCCTGAGCGCTGGGGTGTGATGATGCATACATGGTTGGGAGCAAAGGATTGGCACAAGGTACATGAATAAAAGGTGTCCACCGCTTCGTCAGTCATGTCTTCCAACCGATCATCTCTCTGCTTGTATACTTTCCTTGCGACTTCTCTGAGTTCCACAATCTCTTTTTCTCTGGTATAAATCTTCACCTGGACCTTGTCGGCGATCTTTCCGAATTCCCCATGTATTTTGGCATGAAGAATCGTTCCGAAATGATGGAAGGTGAAGCCCTTCGCTTTGGCATCTTTGCTTATCCTCACCCAGTTGATGTCCCGTTGGCCCATGTGAAAAACGCCATTGGCACAGTTGATGAACTCGTGAATCTGGCGCTCCAGGATGGGCTCGAAGTCCGGTTGCATTTCGCGACCCGCGACCTCCACCCAAATGCCTAGAGGTATCTTTGTTCCCTCTTTGACATCTGCAATCTCCGGCCCGATAAGATCGATTTTCCCGTCTTCCACTTCGCTCATGTCTTTAGTTGTTAAAAATTCAAAACCCGGTTGAAGCTGACCGGCTAGTTCGACATGCATGTCTTCCTTGCGTATCCTTTCTCCTTGGAAGGCAGGACCGTAGGGAACCGGGATCGGGACCTTGGTGATGTTGATCTTAAGGCCTCGGACTTCAATGGCCTTGGATACGATTTTTTCAAGAGGTACAGGAGAGACCACGTGTTCATACGTACAGATTCCAGAAGGCAAAATCTGGTCGATGTCCGTGTCGGCAATGGTGGGGAATCCGTAGTTGATGGCCCCGGCTGCTTGAGCGTGTTTTTCATCGTCGACCGGTCCGAGGGCGAGCACAAAAGCGAAAATCCTGTTCTGGTTGTAACGCAGGACGCGCTGGTAATCGCCAGGCTGGGCTCCACCGAAGGAAAGGGCGGCTCTTGTGGCGAAACCTAGGGAGTGAATCGTGGCGGTTACATCGTCTCCGAAAGGTACGAGCCGTGTGTCCCAACCCATCTGGATTCCCTCCTCGCGAAGTTGTTGGGCCATGGACTTCCCATCCGTTGCGGCTGACATGAAGACGTAGAGATTTTTTTCCTGCAACTCGCGGGCGATCTTCACGGCAATTTCATTGGTGGGACAGTAGCCCACACAGGCGGCAAAGCCAGGAGCTGTTCCATCCACGAATTCGATACCTCTCTCACGCATGATGATATCGTTGGCCGCTCCTAACCACAAATGTTCTTCATCGGGATTGGCTTCGAGCAAATAGGGAAGGGGATCTTGGGTATACTTGATGGCTTCGATAATTTCATCGGCAAACAGGGTTGCCATGCCTGCATCCAGGGTGTTCCCAAGGTAAGGAACCCAGAGTTTGTCCGTTGGTAGAGGGGGAAGAAGCTTTTTTGCTTCGTTCAGCAAATCCTGGAGTCCTTCGAGGGTTTGGATGTGAAGACCCAAAATCCCATGGGAAACAGGCAGATAGTATCCTGTATTCGGGAACTCAACCTTTGTTTCAGGTCCTTTTTGTTGGATCGCGAGATGGAGTTCTTCCTCTGCACGCTTCACCAAAACATGTGCACCGCGGATGGCTTTTGTGGCGATCAGCTTGGACATCGATCAAACCTTCAAGTCCCGTCGCATTTCCATATCGTAGAGGATCCTTTTTTTGTCCTTGTCGATTCCCAAGTTTTTTCTCCTTGTGTTGATGTGGTCGATCATCATAGATGCCATCTTAGCGGGATCTGGCTCGACAGCCCAGTTTCCTCCTAAAGTTTTTTCCAATTCATTAAAGATGTATTTGCTGAACACGTCACTCCCGAGGACTGGAAGGCCGACGCCGAACACGGTGAAAACACCGGAAGCCACAAAGTATTGTCCGATGGAAATGGCCTTTTCGCTCATCCATTCAGGAGCTGCTCCGGCGACAGGCAGTTCGCTGATGTCCTCTCCCAATCCTCCGGCCTTAACCATCTCCGACAGAGCTATCAAGATTCGAGAATTGTCCACACAAGAGCCGGAATGGAGAACTGGGGGCATTCCCACGGCACGGCAGACCTCAGCCAATCCTTTGCCGGCATATTTTTCTGCTGATTCCGGTGTAAGAAATCCGGCTTTGGCACAGGCGATGGCCGAGCATCCTGTCTGCACGACAAGAATATCGTTGGCGATCAATTCTTGGACGACCTGGACATGGCCCAAGTCATGGACCACTTTGGGATTGCAGCAGCCCACGACACCCGCCACACCTCTGATACGTCCGTTGATGATGTTGTCGTTGAGAGGTGTGTACGAGGTACGGAATGTTCCCCCCAACATGTAGTTGATGGCTTCATGGCTGAATCCTGCGATCAGGTCCATTTTTTCTTTGGGAATATCCACGTCTCCCCGGTTGGGAAAATTCATGATGGCCAGCTTGACGATGTCTTTGGCCGTCTGGATGGCGTTCTCTTCAGAAAACGGGAAATGTGTGACCTCTTCCATCCGTCCTTTTGGTGAGGTTGTGATGAGTTCGGTGTGATAGTGTTTGCTGATTTCTGGAAGAGAAGGCATGATGCACTGGACGTCGACGATCATGGCGTCCACGGCTCCTGTAGCCAGGGAAAGTTCCTGCTGCAGGATGTTCCCGGCGATCGGCAGACCATGACGCAGCAGGATTTCGTTGGCGGTGCAGCAGATCCCGACCAGGTTAATGCCCTTAGCGCCTTTGGATTTGGCCATGTCCAGGAGTTTTTTATTTTGTGCCGCTTCTACCAGCATTTCCGAAAGCACGGGCTCATGTCCGTGAACCACGATGTTCACGTCCTTCTCGGACAAAACGCCCAGATTTACTTGACCCCGTATAGGGGAAGGGGTGCCGAACAGGATATCCTGAAGTTCTGTTGCGATCATCGAACCGCCCCAACCGTCGGCCAGGGCTGTCCGGGAGGCTTGAAGCATGATATTTCGGTGATCATGATCCACACCCATGTTTGTCCTGTGCATCATCTCTACGATTTCGCGGTCGATCCCTCTGGGAGTGATTTTTAATTGATGCCAGAGATTTTGGCGCTTTTCGGGTGCCAGTTTGATGAGATCGATTTTGCCCTCTTGTTGCCCGAAGATGGCCATTGCCCTCTCCGCCACATCTTTGGCAATATCCTGTTTATCCCGGTCTTTCACATCGATCCCGAAAACTTGGGCCACCTTTTTCAGTTTGTTGACATCTTTGATCGTGTAGCCTGATTCGGGAGATTTTGCTGCGATCATCAGGGTTTTGGCGACACCGCGCCCATGATCCGAATGAGCTGATGCCCCGGCTGCGACCATCCGGGCAAAGTTTCGTGCCACGATCACTTCGGCTGTGGCTCCGCAAACACCCCGCTGTGGAGATTTTCCCTTTGGATTAATACGGCAGGGACCCATGAAGCAAAGGCGGCAGCACAGCCCCTGTTCACCGAATCCGCAGCGTGCCTTCTGTTGGTCAGATCGGTCCCAGACGGTCTCGATCCCCTGCTCGAATGTTCGCTCGAGCATTTTATTGACCGTTATATCGATGCTTTTTTTCTGCGATTTTTCCATTTCTTGCGACCCTAGTTCAGGCTGTGTCCCTAATGATCTGGCTTACTCGTGAAAGCTGAGCGAATATTTTTTCCGATAAATCGACCGGGAGCGATCCTGTCCCGCAACTGGGAGTTATTAAACACTTTTCCAAGATAAGGTTTTTGTTTATTCCCTTGCCTGCCAAATTGTTTATGCTGGATTCCAATTTTTTCACCAAGGATTCGGCTGTCTCCACATTAATTTTTTCTGAAGTGGGCACAATACCCCAGGCCAGGACTCCTCCTTTTTCCAGGAAGCCGTTTACCTGGTTGGGGTAATAGGCAATCGTTTCGGCATATTCGTAGGCATCGAAACTGATCACATCCACACCGGCGTCGATCAATATGGTCCATTCGGTGTTTCCGCAGCAGTGTATGCCGGCAAGGGAGTTTTCTTTGTGGATGGCTTGAATGACAGCATTCAGATACTGCACCACATCCGCACGATGCAGACTCACATAGGTGGAAGACCCAAATCCTGAGAGGATGGGCTCGTCGATAAAGCAGATCTGTTTGCATCCTAAGAATTTGAATTTGTTCAGTAACCATCGGGCCTTCATTTCAGTGCCTTTCACGATGATATCCCGGAACAAATCGTTGTAATAGATTGCCCTCTTATTTTCATCCACTCGACCAAGACCCACGGTTATAGGACCTGTGACATGGTTTTTGAAATATTGGAGATGGGAGGGAGCTTTCTCCGCTAGCCTTTTCTCCATCTCATAGATGCCTCGGCTGAATTCGCCGGATATCTTAAAATGTTCCAGATTCTCCGCCAAGTAATTTTCATAAAATACCTCAAAATCAGATGTGATATCCTTTTCGGTTTGGAAATACATCCGCTTTTTTTCCTCGTCCAAAATCACGCAGGGGATTCCTTCGCTGTACTGAATCTCCATTTCCTCCCGGAAATTCGTGTTAGGCAACTGTGGCCAGATGGGAATTTCTGGTATGGCATTCAGGATGATGTCACAGGCATCCGAAGGGTTGGTATGGGGCATGCTTCCGATGGCCGTTGCGAGGCCTTGTGGGTCAAAAGCCATGTGTAACCTCCGATCTTTTCTTCAATACCAAAATTTAGAAAATATATAATACCATAAAAAAAGTCAGCGAAGCTAACGAAAAAAGGGGACGGTTCTATTTTTTTCTTTCACAAAGGAATTTTTTCGAAATTTAACAAAAAAAAATAGAACCGTTCCCTTTTTTCGAAGAACGACTCGCGAAGGCTAAATCTTCAATGTCGCTGCGGAGATACCTTATGTCTTTTTCCAATAGAGCCTACCCACAAAATGTAAGAGACTCAATTTGATTTTCTTGAGAGGAAATGAAAGCATCGAATTTTTTAAATAATTCAGGAACCTGGATTATTTACGGGTCGAGATTGCTGCAGCGGCAAGGCAGTGGCCCACACAGCTGTAGTGAACTACCGCAAGTGGGTTACAACGAAGCCGATGTTGTGAGATCGGCTCGCCCGTAGGGTAAAAACGGCTGGATAAATAATAAAGGATTTTAAAATTTCATTATGTGGAAAATGACTGATAGTGTCAGCCGTTTTTTTAAATAATTCAGGTTAGAGGAGTTTTTGGTAGATGTGTTGGAATGAGGTTGACAAACTTTTTCCCATCACTTCGAAGAGCGACTTCTGCTGGATGTCTGTTTCTTGGATTGTTTCTGAATAGGGGATAAAACCGAGGAGCATTTCCGCATCAAACTGCTTTCCGATCCAATCCTCCTGATTTTTGTTCCGAATTTTGTTTCCGACAATCCCGAAATCCTGGAGTCCAATTTCTTTCCCGAGCTTTATAATGGCTCTGGCTGTTTCGATGCTGCGGGAACCAGGCTCGATGCAAATCAGCATCTTGTCGATAGATTCTGCTGTGGACCGTCCCAGATGTTCGATCCCAGCTTCCATGTCCACGATCACGACTTCATTGCGATGCAGGATGATCTCGGATAACAGGCTTTTCAGGAGTACGTTTTCCGGACAGGCACAGCCTTCCCCTCCCTTTTGCACGGCTCCTAAAACAAGAAGCTTAATGCCCCGGAAGTTGATGCAAAAATCGTCAGGAATGTCGGATACCGTAGGATTGAGTTTAAACAGTTGACCGAATTCGCGCGGGTTTGCACCCGTTCTTTCCTTGATCAATTGGCGTTGTGCCGAGATCGGTTGGATTTTGCGTTGCCATTCTGGCGGAACTCCTATGGCCGCAGCAAGATTGGCATCTGGATCGGCATCCACAGCCAAGACTTCGTACCCATCTTTCCGGAATAAATGAGTCAAAATGCCAGCCAGGGTTGTTTTTCCTGTTCCCCCTTTTCCCGAAATGGCCAATTTCATCGTGAGCTATTCTCGTCTCCAAAATTCAGCGAATCGATAAAGCACTTTTGGAAACGCGGATCCGATGCCAGGGATATGTAATGGACTTTTTTGATCAGGGATTCCGTTTTTTTACGAGCTGGCTTCGACAGTAAAAGAGCCCTGGCGCCCGCCAAAGAAGAGTTGCCGACGTAGACGATTTTTTCCGGGTCTATATCGGGAAGCAGTCCGATTCTTTTGGCGTTTTTTGTATTCAGATAATTTCCAAAAGCTCCGGCGATAAATACCTCATCCAGATCTTCTTTCTTGATTCGGTACATTTCACATATTAACCGTATGCCCGTTTTGACAGCAGCCACGGCCAATTGGATCTCTCGAACATCCTGCTGAGATATGGCAATTTTTTCCGTGATCTCGATTGGGCCCTTGTTTCCAACGATTTTGCCTGATGGTGTGATTTTCCCTTCATCCAGGAATAGTGCAATCAAATCGATGAGTCCTGTCCCGCATATTCCTTGCGGTTTTTCTTTTCCTATTGTATGCAAAATGAGCCGGTTCTTTTTTTCGGCTTTGTATATGGCTCCAGGCAATGCAAGCATTCCTGAACCGATATTCATCCCTTCAAAGGCCGGGCCGGCTGCGGTGGATGTCGCTACAAACTTTTTTTGTGTTTTCAGGACGATTTCCCCATTCGTTCCCAAGTCAACAAACAGATGATTGCCTTTTCGGTTTGCCAAGCCTGTAGCCTGGAGTCCCGCTGAGACGTCCCCGCCGACAAAGCTCTTTATGTTCGGCACGACATAAGCCTTTGCATTTGGATTTAATCGGAGACCGAGCTCGTCTGCCGTGAATTCTGGTAACCTGTGAAACACAGCATGAAAAGGAGAAACTGCCAGTGTATCGACTGGTATACCGAGGAGCAAATGGTTCATGGCGGTGTTTCCCGCGAAAACGATCTCATAGATATGATCTTGCGAGACCTGGTTTCTTTCGAGTATCAGATTAATCATGAGGGATAAGTTTTTTAATATGGCTGCCTGCAATTTTTGCAGATTATCTGGGGTTTGGAAGGCGAAAGAAATCCGGGAAACGATATCCATCCCATATTTCATCTGGCTGTTGTTTTCGGTTGCAGTGTCGATGCTCTCCCCTGTGTTTAAATCGATGAGCTCGACAACCAGCGTTGTCGTTCCCAAATCGACAGCCAAACCGAAGCTCCTCTCCGTCGTATCGCCAGGTTCGACAGCAAGGATTTCGTTATTATCGTATAAAACGGTTGTGACCTTGAACCTGCTGTTTTTCAGTGTCCCGGGAAGCGCTCTCAATAAATTCACCGGGACGTTCAGGCGTTTTTTCCGGAAATGCTTTTTCAATTCGCTCAGCAAAGAATAGGGATGATCCATTTCTGGTTTGTTGAGTTCTATAAAGTATTTTTTGACGAAGGAGTCGATCGTCAGTGGCAGTTTTATCCCTGTTTTAAGAATGAGCGTTTTCTGGAGAAGGGATTCAGGCGGGATGTTTATAACCAAATTTCCTTTGACTTCGTACCGGCATGCCAGCCTGTGGCTTTGGCTCAGCTTACTTTTTTGGATCAAGAAATCCTCGATCTCATCAAGAGGTGGCAAATATCCCTCGAGAATCTCGATAAAACACTTTCCGCACACGGCTTTTTTCTGACAATAAAGGCTGAGATCGATGCCGCTTTCCAGGATCTTATCTGCGAGCAATTCGCCCTTTTTTGCTAGAATAGTTTTAGCGAGGTTGAGAATCTTTATGGTATAAGCCATTTTTCAGTTAGAGTGTAACACATCTTACTTTTCGTCAGAAATGGGGCTGGAGAGCACAAGCCGTCCGAATCTCACAAAGTACTCTGCTGCGGAGAATAGCACGACGGCCAAGACTATCCAAAGTCCGATTTGGGCAAGCAAGTAAAAGTTTCCTAAATTTTCCTTCCCCAAGATCAAAAGGCCGACAGTTATGGCTTCACACCACATTTTGATTTTGCCGAAAACAGAGGAGGAAATATGGATTCCTCTCGATGAGGCGATGGCTCTGAATCCTGTGATGGCAATTTCTCTGCCGACAATGATGATAACCATCCATGAAGCTATCGATCCCAACCCAACGAGGCAAATGAAAGCAGAAGATATCAATAATTTATCCGCTATGGGGTCCAGGAGTTCTCCCACCGTTGACGTTTTGTGTGTTCGTCGGGCCAAAACCCCATCGGCGATATCAGAGAGCGCTGCGACTGCAAACACGGCTGTTGCTATAAGTTCATGACCGTTGAATCGAGATAAAAGAAGGATCACCAATGCAGGTATGCAAAGAATTCGAAATAGCGTGATATACAGTGGAATATTCATTTGACTGACAAAAACATAATAACGCAAAAGGAGTGTCTATTTCAATGGAACAAGATAAAGCCAGGCTAATCTTGGAATTCAGGTTTTAAAATTTAAATTTAAGTCCAAAAAAAAGGCGCTTTTCAACTTCTTTGTGATCGATATCTTTGATATTTCCCTTTCTATGAATACCTTCGAAAGAGCTAAACAGGCCTATCAGCGTTCCTGGAATCCAATACCCGAGGCTAAGTTTATACTGCAATCGGGTATCTTTGACATGAAAATCATCTGTTAACTCGATCTGGAATCGATCCCTTCCATCTATGGAACCCCATGAGTGATATTTCAACAATCCTCTGAACTCCAGATTGTGAAAGTTTATGTTTAAATCCGAACCAAGCGTAGTTCCTAGCCCGTAATAATAACCATAATACAAAAGATTCGTTTTTATTCCCGAAATATCACGGCCTTCGGAATATTTGTTCAAAGCAAAGGCATTGATCAGGGCGAAGTCTAAATAAGCATCAAGCACTAGCCGCAGTCTAAACATTGAGGAAATCGAAGTTAGGTCAAACATGGGTCCTGCAAGATGGATGACCGAGAATTTATCCGTGAACTCTCTGGGTTCCTCGAGGCGCAGATCGTACCCTCTTTTTACCTTCACTTCACATCCATCGTAGAAAGTGGTGCTGCGTTTTTTAAAGTATGTGAATGCAGATCCCAAACCAAAATAATAGGCATATCCCCTCTGTTGTTGATCAATGTTTTGCTTGAAATGACCGAAAAAGACAGTCCTGAAAAAAATACTGATTTCCTCCGTTCCCATCTTTCCTGTTGTGAAGTCGAAGTACATTTCAGTGAAAAGAGTATCGCTTTCCTTTCGACTAATCTGTCCTGGTTTTCCGAAATCTGGGATATGATTGAGTTGCGTATGGACCCCTCCATTGATGTATCCGAGATAATTATCGTTGGCTGTACTGCGGGAAAAACGGCTTCCTAAAAAAAAATCGAATTTGTTCCACCCGAGTTCGGGCTCTTTTGGCCAATTAGACGTTTCCTTCCGATCGAACCAACGGTTAAGTTTAAGGATGGGATTTATGAAGCTAAGAATACGATTGCCCAGTTCGGTTTTAGTACTAAAGTATTTTCCCAGCTGGTACCACGCTTCTCCGATGGAAATGCCTCCTACGATTGTGAATATATTGTCGCCGATCGAAAGAACATTCCGCCACTCAACGATGTATTCCCAGTAAAACGAACCTCCAATCGTGAATAACAGAGATTCCAGCCTGTTCAGGTTATTTGTTCGTGCAAAATTGTAGTAAAGAGCACCTGCAAAAGCATGACTCCAGTTGAGTGAAAAGCAGTTGGAATCGAATTTCCAGGCCTCAAGGCTGAAAAATCTTTTTTTTTGATCATCCCAAGTTAGTTCATATTGCCAATCTTCGAGCCATTCTTCATATGTCACCCAGTATTTGGTTTGAGAGTAGGCAAACACCGCAGCACACTCCAGCATGGCTCGACCCAAACGTTTTTTTGGCTTTTTTTTCGGTGAGGACTTGGAATTATCACTTGGATTTTCGTTTGAAAGGAATAAGCTTGGAAACAAAAGTTTTTCCCTGTTTTGAGATAGCTGGAAATTCAGTTCCAGAGGAATTATGCCGTTTAAAGCTTGTTTTGACTTAGGATTGCCAGATAAACTTGTTAGACAGAATAAGAGAGACAAGGCAACGCAGAAGCTAACATGCAGTCGCTTCATTTTTAGCCATTCCATCAATATCGATCCAAAAAGTTTTTTTTTATACCTATTAACCTGGATAATTTGCAAATTATCCAGGTTACCCTGAATTATTCATGTATGAGCTTAAAATCAAGGGACACGTTACCGATTTCGGAAAATCGGTACATGTCCCTGATTTCAATGCATATAGCATTAAATCCCGTTAAAAAATCATGTTTATGAATAATTCAGGTTAATAAACAGATAATCTTATTATTTAAAAATTATATGAATTTTCTAAATACAACAAATGATTTCACAAGTCAAACTCTAACTTTAGATTGTAATCAATTCCAAAACCGTGTTGAATTTAAATCAGTCAAGTAAGTTGATAAGGAAGCCATGTCATTGAAATTCTCCCACTTTTGCTTTTTTTGCGATCTGGTGTACTGGTTGACGGAACTTATTCTTGAATCATATAATATGTCAAATGTGTATTAAACCTCCTCTCAAGACAGCGGTTATTCTTGCAGCTGGAGATGGTCGTCGAATCCAGTCAAAGAAAGGCAAGTTGATAAGCAAGCCATTGTTGAAGGTGGGGGGGCTTCATCTTTTGGAGCGTTCGATCCTCACGTTCCAGGCATCTGGCATCGAGCGCTTTCGCGTGGTTGTGGGATATATGCATGAATCCTTGATTCCCGCCATGAGAGGGCTCAAAAGCCTCGCTAAAATCGATATCGAGTATGTCCTATGCGAGGATTTCGAAAAGGGAAACGGAGTCTCCCTTGCTGCTGGTGCAAGCACTCTTGAGGAGCCATTTCTGGTAGCTATGGCGGACCATGTAATGGTGGTCGACACTATCAAACGTTTCTTGAAAAGAACCGAAGACCATCCTGATCAAGCCAAACTCGCCACCGATCCAAATCCCGACAGTATTTTCGACTTGGACGATGCTACCAAAGTCAAAACAGATCGGGGAAAGATCGTTGGAATTGCCAAAAAGCTTGCCGAATATGATGAAATAGATATGGGACTTTTTTATTTTCCCCAGGGCTATGGTCAGAAAATCCAAGCTCAAGTGGAAGCGGGCGCATGCTCGGTTACCGAAATCGTCAGCGCTATCATGCAAAAAGAAGATTTTATTGCTATCCCTTTGATAGATGCCGTCTGGCAGGATGTGGACACTCTTGAGATGGCCCGTGAAGCGGAACGGCGCATGTTGAAATCGATGGTCAAGCAGAATGATGGCCCCGTCAGTCGCTATTTAAATCGTCGGATATCCCAATTTATGAGCCGTTATCTAGCCCGATGGGGAGTCAGCCCCAATGTTATTACGACTGTCGTGACTCTTATCACTTTTTTTGCAGCGGCTATGGTCACCTCCACCGAGTATCGCTGGATCGTAATCGGTGGCCTCATCTTCCAATTTGCTTCCATTCTGGATGGGTGTGATGGCGAAGTCTCACGCATCGCTTTTCGGAGCACTCGTTATGGTGATTTGTATGACATCATCTCCGACAACTTTCGTTATCTTATCTTTTTTGCTTGTTTGGGAGTGGGGGCGTTTCGGGCCTCAGGTCTGGAGATCTATATTTGGGCCAATGTGCTCTTTATTTTGCTGTTCATCTTTTTCGTAACCTATAAGGCCCACTTTGGTTTCCATCCCCAAGATTACTCGGCCTATTTAGAGGTCCCTGCCACGGTAGAAACTTGGAGCAGGAAAAATCCAATAGTGTGGGATCGTATGATTGTACCCCTGAAGGTTCTCGTCAAACAGGACGTAGTAGCCTTCATTGTCCTTTTGCTGTGTTTGGCCAATCTTGTTACAGTGCTGTTTTGGCTCGGACTGCTTGGGATTACCTTAACATCCATTTCTGTAGCCCGAGCTCTGGGAAAAGAAAGTGCGGCTAATGGTCAAAAATTGAGCAATCCAATTGTCTTTTTCTTTTTTTTGGTTGGATTGGGAATCCTGGGCTTCCTTATCAGCAAAATGCCCCTGGGAAAAGTTATGGAAGCATTGCACTCCGTGGGTTTCAACGTCCTGTGGGTTTTTGCCGTAGCGCCGTTTTGGTTTTTAGCCAACACCATGGCGCTGTCCAGCTTGATCCAACACCGGGTGGGTTTTTTAAAGCTGCTGTACAACCAATTGGTTGGCGAAGCGATGAATACAGTCGTTCCCTTGGCAGGCATCGGTGGCGAGCCGTTCAAAGTCAAGCATCTATCAAATTGGATCCCTTTTGGCGAAGCCAGCCAAGCGATCGTTCTTGATCGGTTGATTCATGCTGTTTCAGGGCTCATCTATTCTTCCACATTGCTTTTCTTATCCATTTATTTGGTTCCCTTCTCGACGAGCCTGAAACTCTCCATTCTGCTTGCCGCAGGTCTTTTGGCCTTTTTGGCTTTGGTCTTGATGTTATTTTCTCGGTCCAAGGCGCTAAGCCATTTGACACATTTCATCCTCAAGCAATTCTCATCTTTTGAAGTATTCCGCAAACAAAAACTGCCCAAGGGCACTTTCGCTGCCTGTTTAGGCTATAAACTGTTGGGGCGGACGATAAATTTGATAGAAATCTATCTCATTCTCAGATTTCTGGGTCTTGAAATCACTCCAGGAATAATTGTCATAGTCGCAGCGTTTATTGCGGCGAGTAGTCTTCTGGTTAATATAATTCCCCAGGGACTGGGTGTTGCTGAGGCCGGAGTTACGGGTGCTTTTTCCCTGATCGGATTGGCCCCTCATTTGGGTTTGACCTTCGGACTCATCCGCAGGGCAAGAATCATTTTCTGGGCGTTGGTGGGAATCACTCTTTTTCTCCCTATCCAATTGTTTAAAAGCTTTGTCCGGCCCGCCAAAATGGGCACAAAATAGTGAGGAACTGTGGTTTTTAAGAAGTGCCCTGGTCAGGATCTCAGCCGGAAAAAGTTGGAAGATATTGTATGTAATCTACCTTGTCCCAAGTGCGGCTCTGAAGTGGAGTTTTTTTTTGATGATAAAAATCGTATTTGTCCAGAGTGCGAAGCGAAGGTTTCGAAAAGTGACATCCAATTGCTCAAAGATTTTGGATGTGCCGACTGGTGCGTGGCTGCAGAAAAATGCATCGGATCAGATCTATACGCAAGGCTTAAAAACGCGAAAAAAAAGAAATAGCCTTCTATTCCTTTATCGTGATCGGTTCGATTTTCGGGAATATACTGAATCCCGCTCCCTTAACCTCCTGGATGAATTTGGGGAAGTCTTCTTTGAAAAAGCGGTTGATTTTGTAGAGTTCTTGATGGACAGCCGCTTTCAGGTTTTGAAACTCCAAACGGTGTGCTTCTGTCGGTGCATCGAATGATGATTCCAACCGGGATCCGAGCATGATCAAACGTACAGATAGTTCTGTTTCCTCGAAGATGCCGGAACGGTCTTGGGGGGGGGAGAGACGATCGGCATAACTTTTCAGCCTTTTTTTAAATTCTGTGGCCTTGATTCGGATATACTCCTTGCGCTTTTCTTCCAATTGATCGATTCTCTTCAACACCTCATCCAGAGCTCCTATGGACTCCTGGATTTTTTTGTAGGCAACCGTCATGGCTTCGATGTACTTCCCGTTTTCTAGGATCAGGTTGAATTTTGCCCTCCGGCTTGCTTGGGAAACAGGATATCTGGGATCAACCAAAACTTGCAGGTTATCCTCGACGATGACATCATCCAGTTCGATCCTGATTTTGTAGGTTCCTGGCAGGACAAAGGGACCAGTCGAAGGAAAAAATCCCTCGTAGGGATCACTCAAAGTTTTAAATGGGTCCCTCCGCAAATCCCAATTCACGCGGTTTATGCCTGTATTCCTCGGCCCTTTAATCGTCCGGATGACCTTCCCTTGATTGCCCAGAATGGCGATCTCGAGTTGTTCGTCTTTTTTTGGAACATCTGCCGGTAGTTTCCCTATGGAATACGTGATTAAGGCTCCGTAGGGGCGGTTCTGACCCTGGAATTCCATATTTCCTGGGGTAAGATAACCGAGGCTGAAAAATGAAGTTTGAAATTGGAAGGCGTCGGCAACTTTGAAAAGATGTAGTTTTTTGGACTTGATGGCCTCTGTAATTTCACGAAGCGGCTGAATGTCATCCAGGATATAAACGGACCGGCCGTGCGTCCCGATGACAAGGTCATTGTCCAGCGGATGGATGACCATGTCGCGGACAGGAACAGTCGGCAGTCCGTAAGTCCACTTCATCCATCCCTTGCCCCGGTCGAAGCTTACATACAATCCGAATTCGGTCCCGAGGAAAAGCAGATTTTTCTGAACAGGATCTTCTCGGATCACGTGGATAAATCCGTCGATTTTCGGAGTTGCCATATTTTTCCATGTTTCTCCAAAATCTGTGGTCATGAACACGTAGGGAGCCCAATTCGACCGCCGGTGGTCGTCAAAAACCACAAAAGCTGTAGACGGCTCGTGGTTGGAGGCTTCGATATGGGGACACCATGTCCCGGAAGGTACGCCCTTATCTTTCATTCCGATTATTTTCCCGGACAAATCTTTCCAGGTTTGCCCGCCGTTTTTAGTCAGCTGGACTTTTCCATCGTCCGTTCCCACCCAGATCACGCCGTTTTGGACTGGACTGGGGGATATTGTCATAATCGTGCAGTGGTCCTCAGCATGAGTGACATCTTTGGTCAATCCACCGCTTTCCGCTTGTTTTTGTTTTTCGGGATTGTTGGAGGTCAGATCAGGGCTTATGATCTGCCATGTCTGTCCTTCATCTGTGCTCCTATGCAAAAATTGGCTGCCATAATACAGGGTCCCGATATCCAGGGGATCGATGGCAATGGCTGCGTTCCAGTTGAACCGCAATTTTACTCCTGACGGGGCAGGGGGGCGGATATCCTTCTGTTCACCGGTAACTGTGTTGAAACGAACCAACCATCCCCCTTGAGACATGGAATAGCCGAGCTTTGGATCTCGAGGAATGGGCAAGGTTCCGAATCCATCACCCCAACCCACAGACTGCCAGTGGAAATTGTATATGGCGGTTCCCTGGAGCACCCGGCTTGGGCCGCGCCAGGAACCGTTATCCTGAAGCCCTCCGTAAATGTTATAGGGATTTTCCAAGTCCACGCTGATGTGGTAGTACTGTCCCAAAGGAAGGTTCTGGACAAAATTCCAATGTTTTCCCTCGTCATAGCTGATGCCGATGCCTCCGTCGCCCCCGACCAGCATAAAGTTGCCGTCATCGGGATGGATCCACAGCTCATGGAAATCTCCATGGACAGCAAAAAAATCCATCAGGCGCTTAAAAGACTTCCCGCCATCGATGCTGACATCTAGAGGACCGGATAGCCTGTAGACGATGTTTGGCTGCTTTGGGTGCACCCGGATATCGGAATAATAAAAGGGTCTGGGGCTGACTCCTGGCTTGTCATTGATAATCTTCCAGGTGCTGCCGCTATCTTCAGACAGGCATAGGGCGCTTTTTTTTGCTTCGATCAATGCATAGACGATATTCGGTTGGCTGTGGGAAAAGGCGATTCCGATGCGGCCCAGCTCTCCCTCGGGAAGGCCTTCTTTGGGGGAGAGTTTTTTCCAAGTCTCTCCACCATCAGCGCTGAGATACAGCCCGCTTCCCGGACCTCCCGAGTTGAAAAACCAGGGCTTTCTCCGGTGTTCCCACATGGCGGCCAAGAGCCGATTGGGATTGCTGGGATCCATGGCCAGGTCAGCGGCTCCAGTTTTATCATCGACAAACAAAATTTTTTCCCAGGTCGTCCCACCATCCACGGTTTTGAAAACGCCCCGCTCAGGATTTTCTCCCCATGTAGTTCCCATGGCCGCTACATAAGCCATATTGGGATTGTTGGGATTCAACAGGAGACGGCTGATTTTTTCCGTTTTTTCCAAACCCAAAAATTGCCAGTTTTCTCCACCGTCCAGAGTTTTGAAGACGCCTCTGCCAACACCTACACTGTTTCGGGGGTTGGCCTCACCGGTTCCGATCCAAACGATCTCTGGATTGGAGGGATCGATCGTGATGTCGCCGATGGAGGACGTGGACTGGTCGTCAAATATCGGTTTCCATGTCACCCCACCATCGACAGATTTCCAGATTCCACCTGTTGCAGTTCCCACATACATAGTTCTGGGATTAGTAACCACCACATCGACACAAGCGATTCTCCCGCTCATACCCGCCGGGCCGATAGAACGGGATTTCAATCCAGAAAAATATTCGGCATCGTTGTTATCGATGGCATAATTGCCGGGAACAAAAATCAAAAGAGAAGGAATAAGGAAGAGCCCTATCAAACATACCTTAAAATATAATCTACCCCTGACCATTTCTCCCTCCATATCGAAGAATTTTGCCTCGCTATTTTACAACGAAGAGCCGCAGGATGGAAGAGTTATTTATGTGACATTTTTTTTGATGACTCATGTGATCAGGGGGAGGACTTTTCCGGCCGCATCGTTGATCACATAATCGGCCACTGAATCCAGGGGAGTGCTGTCTATGTTGATGATGGCCAGTTTGGCTCCTGCTTGTTTAGCTCTCAGAGGGATATCAGCAGCCGGATAGACGACAAGGGAACTCCCGACAGCGAGCAGGAAATCGCAGGATGCCGCCGCTGCATAAGCATCTCTCAGGATTTCCGGGTCGAGCATTTCCCCAAAAAAGACCACATCAGGTCTTAAGATACCGCTGCATTTGGTACAAAGAGGGGGGATTTGCCTTTCCAGTTTGGTGAAAGCCTCTCCGATCGTGTATTTTCTGGAGCAGTCCATGCAAATGATGGTCCGGGTTGTCCCGTGGAGTTCGATGACTGAGGAAGACCCGGCTTCTTGGTGGAGTCCATCGATGTTCTGTGTGATCACGGTTTTGAGATTCCCTGCATTCTCTATTTCAAATAGCGCCAGATGGGCTTTGTTGGGTTTGACTTTTTTCAGGATGGGGTAGCGGACATCCTTGAAAAAATTCCAGTAGTAGGAAGGATTTTGAAGGAAATAACTGATGCTGGCATACTTGCTGGGATCGTATTTTGTCCAGAGCCCTCCTTCTCCTCTGTAAGTGGGAATACCGCTTTCGGCAGAAATGCCGGCGCCTGTGAAAGCCACGATGCTTTGGGCGTTTTGAATGTCAGTTGCCAAAGCCTTGATGTTATCCATTTTCCCTCACTTTGAGCCATATGTTTTGCGAAGCTTGTATTTGCATATTTTTGCCGATCCGGTTTTTGGCAGCTCGTCTGAAAAAATCACTTTTTTCGGGGCTTTGAAAAGAGCCATCCGTTCTTTACAGAACCGGATAATGTCCTGGCCTTCACACCTTTCCCCTTCCTTTTTCACAACCACGGCTGTAACCTTTTCGCCCCATACAGGATCTGGCTGTCCTATGACAGCCGCTTCCAGCACCCCTGGGCAAGCATACAATGTATCCTCCACTTCGATCGAAAAAACGTTTTCCCCGCCGGTTATGATGACATCATCCATCCGGTCGACGATGGTCACATACCCTTCAGGATTCTTCACGGCCAGATCCCGGGTGTGAAGCCAGCCGCCTACGATGCGTTCGGTTGTTTCTTCGGGAAGGCCCCAATAACCCGGTGTGATGGTTTCTCCTTTGGCGATGATCTCTCCCACATCCTCACCATCAGAAAGAACCTCCTCTCCGTTTTTTTTGACCACCTTGAGTTGGACTGTTTCAAAAGGCCTTCCTGTGGTCACCATGAATTGGAGCTTCTGTTCGAATGACAGTAATTTCATCCCTTCCTTCAGGATAGACATTGTCAGAAAGGGGCTGGTTTCGGTCAGTCCATAGGTTTGGATATAATCGCATCCAAAAACCTCGAGGATCTTTTTCACCACTTCTTTGGCGATCGGGGCTCCTCCGCTCATGATCAGCTTCAGTGAAGAGAAATCATAATTTTTAACTCCTGGAAAATTAACCAGAAGATTCAGCATGGTGGGGATGAAGTTACTCAGAGTGACTTCGTGCTTTGCGATAGCTTCCAGAACTGGTTTTTCTTCAAATCCTGGAACTATCACATGGGTTGCCCCCACTTTGGTCAAGGCCCAAACAGCCCATGCATCGGCCAAATGAAACATCGGGGAGACATGAAGCCACCTGTCGGTCTGTGCCAGTTTCAGCTCGCGAATGGTCCCATCGGCATGGGCGGAATTGTTTTTATGGGTCAAAATCACACCCTTTGGCCTTCCTGTGGTGCCGCTTGTGTAATAAATTTGGGCAATATCCGAGTCTGCGATACCGAGGGATATCTCGTTTTTTGACTGGGCTTCTTCTATCAGAGTTTCATATAGCAGACAATCCGGCCAGTTTTTAGCCGTTGTGGAATCGGTCAAAATGATGCCTCTCAACATCGGAAGCTCGTGTTTTTTATCCTTAAGACAGGACACAAGGTCCGGTTGGGCGATCAACCATTTAGCCTGGGAGTCATTTAAGATGAACACAAAATCTTCGCCACTCAACCGGTAATTGATCGGCACAAGCACGGCTCCGATTTTTGCAGCCGCAAAATAGGTCTCAAGATACCGGTGGCAATTCCTGTGGATGATCGCGATTTTATCGTTCTTCTGGATCCCCAAGGACAGCAGAGCGGATGCCAATTTATCTACTCTTTCCTTTAGCTGCTTGTAATCATATCGGTTTTTGCCGCAGACAACGGCCTCATTTTCAGGTGAGCATTCTGAGGCTTTTTGGAGTATATCAAATAGGGCCATTTACAGGAGTTCCACGACTTCCTGTTCCAATCCGGGATAGATGGCCAGGTTGTCTTCAAGGGAATGAACATTCAATATACAATGAGAGACAACCACAATTTTTCCGCTCCTTTTGTCCGTCATCATAAACCTTCCATATCATAATCCTAAAATCTTTGCCGCGTTGTCATAAAGGATTTTCTTCTTGGATTCTTCAGTCAGGCGGAGCTTTTTGATGGCCTCTATATTCGACGAGATAGTCTGGATGGCTGGCCAATCCGATCCATAGACCAATTTATCGATGTTGTTTTCCATATCCGGGAAATATTTCAAAAGATTTTTCGGAGGCAGCCCGGATATTTCCAGATAAAGATGGGGATGAAGTCGAGAAAGGAAAAAGGCCCTGTCATACCAAATGCCCCTTCCCCCATGTGCCATCAAAAGGACAAGGTCAGGGAAATCTGCCGCCACTTCGTCCAGGTGAAGAGGATCGGCGTATTTTATTTTCGAGCCCTTGAACACAGAAGATCCCGTATGCACGAGGACCGGAAGCCGCTCCTGTTGAGCCAGAGAATACAATGGATACATTCGGCTATCGTTTGGATAGAAGTGATTGTAGGAGGGATAGAGTTTTACTCCTTTAGCTCCCATTTGGATATATTTTTTTGCTTCCAATTCTGGATGGGTAACCAATGAGGGATTTACAGTGCAGAATGGGATGTAGATATCCTGTCCCTCGCAGAACTCCAACACAAACTCATTCGGGACAACTCCCGTTGTGATGGGACATATGTCGGGCAGTATGACGGCTTTGGCGATGTTGTTGTCTTTGAGGTATTTGGCAAACTTTTCTGGAACGATCAATTCGTCATAGCGTTTGTAAAGCTCTGACTGGGAAGATTTCTGGTAGTCGTGAACCCATTCGTGCCAGTGTTCTTTGAGCCCGATGTGGATGTGGAAGTCGATAACGTGCACGGACATAGCATACCCGATTTTTTTTTAAAGAAAAAGCAAAAATAGTGAACTCATCCAGCAGTATCTCCAGAAACATGGGTATCTTCCTCCAGGGAATGAAGAAATCGATGATCTTTTTTGAAAACCGTCTATCATGATTTTGTCGGCAAATCCCTATTCGCTTCCAGTTCTTTTTTTTTCTCGCCTTCTGCACGGAAAAACTTCCCATTGGACTCAGCGATAATTGTCCCATCCTGTTTAAAGATTTTTCCCTCGGTAAGAAGAATCTTCCCCTTATCTTCTGTTATCTGTCCTTCCAGAAAGAGTGTTTCCCCGATTTTGGCCGGTTTTTTAAATTTGACTTCTATCTGCACGGTAACGGTAATAATCCCCTGGGCGATTATGGAATAGATCATCACCTCATCCAACAGGGCGGAAAGAATACCGCCGTGGAGTATATCCTTGTAGCCCTCGAACTCTGGGGTGGGAGTGTATTGGGCTTTGGCTTTTCCTTCGTTAAAGAAAAATGCAACCTTCAATCCAATTTTGTTTTTGTCGCCGCACACAAAACAGTGAGGATAGTTGGGAATGGTTTTCATGATGACCTCTTATACTAGACTTTTTTTCTGATTTGGCTCTCCAAGGTCTGCATGACCTTAGTCAGCGATTCCAGGAATGGGGTGGGAGTTCCTATTTTCTTTCCGTAATCGATGATGGGCTGGAAAATGTATTCGATAGGGCTTCCCGCTTCCAAGTCAAGGGAGGTGGAAGGCTTGTGATGGCCTGCCCCAGAAAGATAGGCAAGGCTGTTTTCGAAAAAGTCATCTCCGTATTCATACCCCACTTTTTTTGCGACTTCGATACATTCGTTGAGAATTTGTTCACAAAGGTAACGGGTTTCTTCGGTGGCCATAGCTTCCTTCATGGTCAAACCTGTGGTGGCGCATACCGGCATCAGGGCCGCATTGAGAATGGTCTTTTTCCATTCGAATTTCTTGATGTCCTGCACAAATTGTGTTTCTAGGCCTGCTTGAGTGATGAATCCCGAAATCTCCTTGCCCAGCGCTTCGTTATTGCGGGACATGACGCCGAGGTAATTAGGGGGGTGAAAAAAGGACAGCTTGATCACGCCAGGTTCGACAATCATGCCGGCATAGTTGATGACAAACCTCATGACTGCATCCGGACCGAACTTTTCAGCGATTATATCTTCGTTATCGATTCCATTCTGGATAATGAGCATTTTTTGCCCTGGTTTGTAAATCATTTTAATTTCCTCGAGAAGAGGATCAAGATAGTTGTACTTGACAGTGATGAATATCAAATCGGGATCAAAACGGCTGAGGCTTGCTGTGACATTGCCTGTGCCATGGACACGCGTCGTGAAATCGGTATCCTTACCAGTGATGGTGATGCCGTTCTTTTCCACAGCAGAAATCAAATCTTCTTTGAGGTCGATGAGAAAGATATTTTCACCGTTCTGAGCAAGATAGGCTGCCATGATGCTTCCTACCGGACCGGCACCGATGATTCCGATTTTGTATTTTGCCATTTTATTTTTCCCGAATGGATTTCATTTTCCCCGCTATTATATCAAAAAATAGGAAGATTGGGGACGCTCCAGTAGGTACCACCCTATGAGAGAATAATTACACACGAAATCTTTAGACGAGATAGGGTGGTACCTACTGGAGCGTCCCCTTAAAAAAAGAATTCATTTGTGATAAAATTTCTCTGCAAACTTATGAAATCAAAATCATAAAAATTGGGGGAGGCAAAATGAAATTTAAAATTATCGGGATTTTAATAGTGCTTTGTGTTTTTCTATGTTGTGCCAGTCCTGGTGCAAAACAGGTAAAAATTTATCAAGGTCAGCTCGATACCATGATCGGCAAAAAAACAGAAGACTTGGAGGCCAGTATCAAGGATTGGAAATTTAGTCTGATGTTTACATGGCAAGAAGAGGACCCATCGGTTGAAGTGATAAAAGAACACAATCGTCCTATAGTGAAATTTTCAGAAGTTGAAATGAAAGAGATTTTTTCCGTGGAAGGAAAATACCGCGTCCTGTACTATCAAAAAAAAGAAGCGACAACGGACGCCTCGATCGGTACAATAGGCGAAATGGGAAGGGGCATTATGAAAGACACGGCAATTGCGTCTGATCGATATACCCTGATAAGAGCAGTTTTTAAAGACGGAGTATTCGCTCATTTCAGAATTTGGGGCAACGTCCACCAAACACATATCTCAGGTATGAAAACGATCAGAAAATAACGACCTCCCTTTAGTTAATTGTTATCTTGACAGAAGAGGTGGGACTTTGTATCTTGTCACAAAAAATCATCACCGAGGAACAAGGTATGAAACAAGAAGTGTTATTAGCTCAAAATCAGGGAACAGTATGAGGAAGAATAAATGAACAAACGTGACAAGGTAGATGCGATTATCCAAAAACAGGGATATGACGATTACAAATGGATTGATCCTGCCGAGATTATCGTTTCCCAGTGGGTGAGGATGAAGTGCATGTATGGGTGTAACGAATATGGTCAAACAGCCACTTGCCCTCCGAATGTGCCCACAATCGAGGAATGTGAGCGTTTTTTCAAGGAATACAGATCGGCTGTCATTATCCATTTTGAAAAAGAAGTGGAAAAGCCCGAGGATCGCTCTGCCTGGACACGCAAGATCAATCTCAAGCTCTTGGAGCTGGAAAAGGAGATATTCTGTTCGGGTATCGAGAAGGCCTTCCTTTTATTCATGGATAGCTGTAGTATCTGTAAAACGTGCCATGAAAGGAAGGAAGACTGCGTGGAATCCAAAATGTCCCGACCAACCCCAGAAGCACTGGGCATAGATGTTTATTCCACGGTGAGAAAGGCGGGGTATCCGATTCAAGTGTTATCCGAGTATTCTCAGAAAATGAACCGGTATGCTTTTTTGCTGATCGAATAGCTGGCCGTATAAAGGAAAAAGTTTGGAAACCATAAGAGAAAAACTGGAACGGGTGGAGAGAGAAAATCTCTCGGATAAGGCCTGCCTGAGCATAGAGACGAAGGGGAGAGCCCGACGTGAGGAGCCCCATCACTTCCGGACAGCGTTCCAGCGCGACCGGGACAGGATTATCCACTGCAAATCCTTCCGGCGGCTCAAGCACAAAACCCAGGTGTTTCTCTCGCCTTATGGCGACCACTACCGAACGCGGTTGACCCATACGCTGGAGGTTTCTCAAATTGCCCGTACCATCGCTAAAGCGTTGCGGCTCAATGAGGACCTGACCGAAGCCATAGCCTTGGGGCATGACATCGGGCACACTCCCTTCGGGCACGCCGGCGAAAAGGCATTGGATGATCTTCTCGTAGGAGGATTCAGCCATTACAAACAGAGCCTCCGGGTCGTGGAAAAATTGGAGTATGAAGGCAAAGGCTTGAACCTTACCTTTGAAGTCAGGGATGGTGTATCCCGGCATTCCAAGGGCATGGGAGAGATTTTGAATACCGACGCTCAAGCGATGCCCCAAACACTGGAGGGGCAGGTTGTCCGTATTTCGGATGTGGTCGCCTACGTGAATCACGATGTGGATGATGCCCTGCGTGCCGAAGTGATCGATCAGGAAGATATCCCCTCACGACTTTTTAAAACCTTAGGAAAGTACCATGCTTCGCGGATCGATACGATGGTCGATGATGTGATTAAAGCGAGCCTGGCCCTTGGATTGGAAAAAATCGTCATGGGCCCTGAAATCATGGAGGCGGTAACAGAGTTGCGCGATTTTTTGTATGAAAGGGTATATTACAATCCCCATTCCCGGGGTGAGTTGGAAAAGACGGAGAAAATATTAACCGACCTGTACAATCATTTTTTGGAGAATCCGGAAGATTACATTAAGCCCTATCCTGCCGAAGATCCCCTGGAAAAAAGGGTAGGGGATTTTATCGCCGGCATGACGGACAGGTATGCGTTGCGCCTGTACGAACGATTCTTCATGCCCCTCTCCTGGACCATCCTTTAAAAAAAAAGGGGACGGTTCTATTTTTTTTACATATAAATGAATGTATCCTCATTTCCGTGATAAACGGGGCTTTTGTGGATGGTTGAAGCGACCATTGAAGATTTAGCCATTACGATCCGTTCTTCGAGAGAATCTTACGCAGTCAGACGGCGAGGATGTATTGAGCACGACAAAAATCTTCACGGAAGTAAAGCCATTCCTAAAAGCCTATATAAAGCCTTTTGATATTACGGAAATAGGTATTCTTCCCATATAAATAGAACCGTCCCCTTTTTTATTTATTTCTTTTTCAGGAGGATTTCTTCGAAGAATTTCAGTGCGGCATCGTCGTCTTTTTGTCCTAGCCAGAATATGGCCTGTTTTTTCACCTTGGGATTCTTGTTTGTGCGGGCGATGTCGATCAACATCGGCACCGATTTTTCTGAGGGAAGCTGGCTGATCGCGAAAACAGCCGATTCCTTGACTTTGGTGTCCTCATCCGAGTCATTCACCACATCTTTGAGTGCCTTGACGCTCTCTATAGATGCCTTCTGTCCCAACCAGAAAATGGCTTCCTTCCGGATCTTCTGGTCCCCATCCTTCTTGGCTATCCGGACTAATTCTTTGACGGCTTCTGTTTTATCGCTCATCTGGTAGGCAAAAACGACCTGCTTTTTAAGTTTTGTCTCATCTGCTTTTTGGTAAATTTCCTTGAGGCCTTTAAGGCTTCTGTCATCTTTATAATTTCCCAGCCAAAAAATCGCATTTTCCCGGACCTTCAATTCGTAGTCACCGAGAGCGGTGCTGTAAAGAAAATCATAGACTTTAGGATGGACATGAGAACTTATAATGAAGAGCATGTCTTTACGAAGCTTGTAATCTCCCGATTGGAATTCATCCGACAAGTAGCGGAAACTTTCATCGTTTTCTGCCTCCCCGAACCAGTATATCGGCATATCGTTAAACTCGTAGGTATTATCCAGGTCGATAAGCTCCACATCCGCAACCTGCGTGGTCCCACCTGAAACTTTGTGCAGCAAAACAAGGCCCACAACTTCGTTTCCCTCATTGGTCGTGGAGGTCTCTCCGCTTTTAGTTTTATAGGCTCTTTTCCGCTTGATCTTATCTTCATCGACAGTTATGACATAAGGTCTTGATTCATCACCATAACTTCCCTGGTGGATTTCGTGTCTGCTCAGAAAAGCATAACCCATGAAATAGGCATCACCTTTTTCTGTATTCCTGAATTCTTGTGTGGCACGGTCCATCTTTTTGGCAAGGCTTAGATCTTCCTTATCCAGATAATGCACTTTTCCTTTCAGGACCACCTCAGCGTCATTTGCCGCTGAAGTGGCTGCACCCAAGATCAAAATCAAAGCTGTTAAGGCAATTCCAATGGTTAATTTTTTCAACATTACTTCTCCTCCTCCTCGACTCATTTCTCTATGATCTCTCGTAAGAACTTCATCGCTTCTTCGTCTTTGGTCTTTCCCAACCAGTAGATGAGCCATTTTTTTAGCTCCGGATCCTGTTCTTTTTTGGCGATGTCGATCATGCCATGGATCGCCTTTTTGCTTTTGTTTTGGCCGATGGAAAACAGAATCTGCTCTTTAACTGATTTCTCTTTGGATTGGCGATAAAGAGTGAAAAGGTGATCCAGCATTTCCTCACTTTTTTCTCTTCCCAACCAGAAGATAGCCTGTGATCTGGCTTTAGCGCTAACTTCGTTTTTGGCGATGTCGAAAAGTTTATCCTTTGCCTTTTTGCTCTTGCTTTGCCCAAAAGTATGAATAAGCTGATCCTTGATCTCCTCATCTTTCTCAGAGTCGTACATATCGATCAACGCTTGAAGACCGGCATTGTCTTTCCGCATCTGGCCTAACCAGATAATGGCATTTTTTCTTGTGCTGTCGTCCGGATCGTTTTTGGCAATATCCAACAGTTTTTTATAGGCTTTGTCATCATTTCTTTTCTGAGAGACCACATAGATGAGCATGTCTTTCAATTTGCGATCTTTGGCTTTGTCGTACAGATCGATCAAAAGATCTGTGGTCGCTTTATCCTTCCTCTGCCCGATCCATATGATGGCCTGTTCCCTGGCACTGGCATCGGCATCATTTTTGGCGATGGCGATCATCTTGTCCAGCACCTTCTTGTCTTTGTACCGGGAAAGGACGTGAATCAATGCTTCTTTTTCTTCGGTATCTTTAGCGGTGTCGTAGATATCGATCAGTACATCGAGGCTTTCCGGATATTTATTTTGGCCCAATAACATGATCGCCTGTTGTCTGACTTTTTCGTCCGGATCGTTTTTGGCGATCTTCACCAATAGAGGAAAGCCTTTCGGGTTTTTGGACCGGCTCAGGATGAAAAGCCCCCGTCTTCTGAGCTTGGCATTTTCGTTCTCCAATACGATCTTTTCCAGTATCGGGTAAGCTTTATCTTCCTCCATGTTCATCAAGGCGTCGAGGGCAACCAGCTTGAGTTCGATCTCAGGATCGACTTCTTCGCCCTCGAAACCACCGAGAATTCCTCCGATAATGCCGCCTTCAATGCCACCCTCTATTCCTTCAAGAATTACCAGGGCCGGCAGTGTCTCCAACCCCTCCAGGGCGATCACTCCTTCAATCCCTTCCAATGCTTCCAGTTCTTCTATCCCGATGAGGGCTTCCTCCAATTTGAGTCTGTCCAATTCCTCCAGACCTTCGATCTCGTCTATTTCCAATGCTTTGAGATCTTCCAAGCTTTCGAGACCTTCAATCCCTTTGATAGATTCCAGCGCTTTCAGGGATTCCAGGGCCCTCAAACTTTTTAATGATCTCAGAGTTCCGTTGATGTAGAGGCGGAAATCTGGCATTCCCTTTTTAACCAACTCTTCAGCTATCTCCAACCTGAGGACTTTGGCATCGTCGACCCATGGACTTTCCCTATACTGCTTGATCAGCCGATTCAGGTTATCGATGGCCTCCTGTTTGGCCTCGATCTGTTTTTCGAGATTTTTCATCTGATTGCTATACATGTTCTGGCTGTATCCCAGATAGTAAAGGGATCCATCCATGTATTTGCTTTTTTGATACAACTTAATGGCCTTCTGGAAGGCTTCGACAGCTTGCTCCCAACTTTTTTTGTTCACATATTGCTTGGCCAATTCGTAAGCTTGTTTGGCTTGTTCATAGGCTTGCTTCTGTTTTTCTTGTTCGTTGGCTTCCTGGGCGAAAATCGCACCCGTGAAAGTCAAGCACAAAACCAACAGGATGGAAAATAATTTTGCGTATCTCATGATATGCCTCCTTATATTGTCTTTGAAACTTCCAATTCGTAAAGGATCCCTCTTTCTTGGATAAGCTCCTTGATCATCGAAAGCGTGTGGGCATCGTCCCCTTCTTGATTGGCGATTTCTCGGAGGACGAGATCCACATCTTCAAGGATCTCTCTCGTAGAGGGGTCCTCATCCGCGATCAATCTCTTGAGAAGGATGTTCTGGATGATCAAATTGCGGACGATATTTTTGTCTATCGTGATCGTGCCATTTTCAGGGGATGCTGTGTAATTGGCGTATTCGACCAGGACAGGCTTCAGACTCTCGAAATGTTCCTGTATTGAGGGATACAAAGCACTCTGGCTGCCTTCCAGTTGTACCGGGCTGCTCTTGCCGGGCTGAAGAAACGCTATTCTCCCGAGGAAAAATCCCACGGTAAACACGATGAGCAGGGCAGCTGAGGCGTATGCCCATCTGGGGTACAAGAGAAAACTCTTTTTCTTGCGCTCTTTGCCACTGATTCTGACATCGATTGTGTTCCAGCAATTTTCCCAATTTGCCTCGGGGACATCGTCGGTTTTTGTCTCATCCAAAACCTGGAAGACCTTTTTGGTGTATGCGAATTCCTCTGCGCATTCGGCACATTCCTCGATGTGCGCCATAAGATTTTTAGCGTCGTTTTCTCCCAGCTCACCATAAAGATGCAAAACGATTTTTTCCCTATATTTTTTGCATGCCATAGTCTTTCTCCCACAGATATTTTTTCAAGGGACTTCTAATGGCTGATACCGCCCGGAAGAGTTGTTTTTTCACGCTTCCCTCCGAGCAGTCGAGATATTCGGCGATTTCTTTGATGCTGAATTGTTGGAAGTGCTTGAGGATGAAGACCATCCTCTGCCTGGGTGATAGCCCCTCCACGAGATGGTTTATTTTCTCGCGAAGCTGTTCGAGCCCGATAGTATGTTCTGGGTTGGAATGATTGCTCCCGATCGTTTTCTCCCATTTGTCCCAGTCCGAGAAATCCTCTTTTTTATTTTTCTTTTTTCGCAGATAATCGATGCTGCAGTTGATGCCGATCCGGTAGATCCAGGAGGAAAAGTTGGTCTCGTTTTCGATCTTGTATTTGTCCAGGTGGTTGTATGTTTTGATAAAGGTTTCCTGGAGGATGTCTTCGGCATCCTCTTTGTTTTTCGTATACTGGTAAGCCAGCGAGAAGATTCGTTTTCGGTTCTGTTCAAAAAGCATACGAAATGCCTCCGTGTTGCCCTGTTGGGCCGATTGCACAATAGCTCTTTCAGTCATTTTTTGTATTTCACCTATCAAAACGCAAAAAACTCCATTTTAGTTGACATTTAATTAATTCGGGGATAGGTACCGAATTCACATTGTAACAAAGCTTAATTCGGTACCTGTCCCCGAATTGCTAATTTGTTACGGTTTTCCAGACTCTCAGGAGATTGCCGCCAAGGATTTTTGCGATATCCTCATCCGCATATCCCCTTTTTTCCAATCCTCTTGTGATATTCGGATAGTCCTGTGCGCCTAGAATCCCGACAGGAGAGGGCGTGCGGGGATACATGTCTGCTCCGAGACCAACATGGTCCACGCCAGCGATTTTGACCGCATGGTCGATATGATCGAGCACATCATCAATCGTCGGTAGATTCTCCATGGGCCAATCCTGTCCCGCTCTGAGGTGCTCTATTGCGATCCGAGCATCCAGATCTTCAATTTGAGGTGCTCTCTTGAACCAGGGTTGGCTAATGGCTTGAAGATTTTCCATGGCTTTGTTGTATTCAGGCGTCAGGAAGGGAAGGACAAATACGATCCCGATAACCCCTCCATTTTTGCCGAGGGCTCGTAGCATCTCGTCGCTCATGTTGCGATGATGGGGATTAAGAGTGCGACAGCCGGAATGAGAGGCAATAACCGGATCCTCGGTTGTTTCCAACACGTCGAAAAAAGTTTCATCCGAAACATGGGAGATATCGATAACCATCCCGATTTGATTCATCTCCTTGATGACCTTTCTACCGAGTTCATTCAAGCCTCCCCATTTTGGCTTATCTCCGCTGGAGTCCGCCCATCCGTGGCTTATGTTGTGCGTGATAGTCATGGAGGAGATCCCGAGTCCATGGAATTTACGCAAAAGTTCTAGGTCGTCCTCAATGGCATGCCCCCCTTCGATCGCGAGAGGCATCGCGATTTTTCCTGCTTTCACGATGCGCTCAACATCCGCACCAGTCCGGGCCAGCTCGACAGAATCAGCATTTTTCGCGATGGCCTTTTTCATTGCTTCGATCAATTGAAATGCCTGTTGGGCGCATTTATCCGGGTACAGAAAATTCTGGACAAAAAGAGCAACCGTCTGTACATCGACATGACCTTCCTTTAATCTCGGGATATCCACATGGCCAACAGGAAGGCGATCGCCGATGTCCAGTTTTTCATACAAGACCCTGTAGACCAGGTCGTTGTGACAGTCCCAAACGAGGGCTTCCTTGTGAAGCTTATCCACCTTGTCCTGGCAGAAAGAAGTGATATTGATAATGAGGAATAAAAACATGCATAGAGAAAAAAGCCGGATCGGTCTTATAGAATATTTCATGAGATTCACCTTCCCTTCATTCTATAGGCATTTATTGCTAAACTCTAGGCAATATATTTATGGAATAGGATATGAAATTGTTGACTCGATAAATAAGTAATCAAGTATCCCGGCACCAAATTAATAGAATTTACTTTGTTCTTTACGTCTTTATTTAAATGAAATATCATTAGGCAGGAGTTTTGAAATGAAGGTATTGAGCGATAGTTTGAGCTTTTCGACAGGTGGTTTCAACGACATGATCGACATCACCCCAGAGGTTTCTCACAAGTTGACCGAGAATGGACTAAAAAACGGCACGGTCACGCTTTTTATCCCGGGTTCCACCGGCGGTTTCACCACCATCGAGTATGAATCCGGCCTAGTCAAGGATTTCACGGAATTTATGGAAAAAATCATCCCTAGCGATGTGACCTACCATCACGATGCCCGATGGGGGGACGGTAATGGATTTTCCCATGTGCGGTCTGCCCTTCTTGGTCCATCCCTGACTGTTCCGTTTAACAACGGCCAGTTGACCCTTGGGACTTGGCAGCAGATCATTTTTATCGATTTTGACAACCGGGCGCGCAACAGGACGATCACGCTCCAGTTTATAGGGGAATAATGACGAACATCAAGGACAAACTGGACAGGATCAAGAAGGAACGCCAAATCCGTTCCAAGTCCCACCAAGTGTCCAATACCTGGAGAAAGATTCAGGAGGAGGAAGACCTATCCACCAAAGAAAAACTTGAACGCCTGATCAATCTCACCCGCAAGGAAAAACCGAAAAAATCCCAATCCCCAGCCTTCGAGCCTCTTCCCAGAGAGCCTCTTCAATGGCTGGAAAACAGCTACGCCCTGGATGTGAGGTACGGGAGGATCAAACTCGCTGCTGGTCTCGGGATAGGTGGCGAGGTCCTTGCTTGTCTCAGCCGGGATAACGCATTCAAGGAACTTGACCTGTCCACGGCTCTATTCATCGATCTGGAAACCACCGGATTGTCCGGAGGGGCAGGGGTAATTCCCTTCAACATCGGCATGGGCTATTACCGGGATGACAAATTCGTGGTCGGCCAATATTTCTTGGGAGAAATGGCCGAAGAGGAAAGGATGATCCAGGAGCTCGGGGAGTTTTTTAAGGAGATGGATTTTCAGTCTGTGGTGACATACAACGGTAAAAGCTTCGACATCCCCCTGCTGGAAACCCGGTTTATCCTTCACAGGCAGCCGTTTCTGCTGAGCGGACTTCCTCATCTCGATTTTTTATTTCCGGCCCGCAGGCTCTGGAGCCACAAGTACGAAAACTGCCGCCTGTTTCACCTGGCCCTCAATGTGGTGCAGGCCGGCCGGACCGAGGATATCCCTTCTGCTGAGATTCCCTGGCGGTATTTCCAGTATATCCATTCCGGAAATTATGATCTGATCGAGCCCATCCTGTATCACAACCAGGAGGATATCCTATCCCTTCTTGGTGTTGTGGTCATCGGAGCGCACATATTTTCCGAAGATCCCGAACTCTGCATGGGCGATGCAATGGATTTTTACGGCGCCGGGAAAGTCATGGCAAACGCCGGTGATGTGGAAAAGTCCGTCCAATTCTTCCAAAAAGCATTAGACGGGAAATTGACCGATGAAGTGTCTATCGAAACCAAGAAACGCCTTGCTGTCCATTTCAAGAAACAGCAGGATTGGGATAAGGCCGTTCCGATATGGGAGGAGATGACCTCGAAAAATGTCGTAACCCCGGCTCAGTTTTTCTCCTTCCGGGAATTGGCCATGCACCTCGAGCACCGGTTGAAAAACTACAAAGAGGCCAAACGGATCGCCGAGGAGGGATTTGTCCTATCGACGGGTGTTTCCTCCTATTATGAGAATGATTTTTCCTACCGCCTGGAAAGGCTGCGACGAAAAATCAAACAACAAAAAGACAAGTCTTGAGGAGGGATTATGAATCCAAGATCAAACGGAAAAATATCTTTAATTGTCATTTTTGCATTTCTTCTTTTGTCGTCACCTCTCATTGCCAAAAATAGCCAAGAAGCAACGAAGCCGATAGGTCCACGAGTGCTGTCTGCTCAAGACACCCTACGCATCAATCAGGTGTCAAGTCCGCATCTTTCACCTGATAGTCAATGGGTGGTCTACACCATGAGCATGAGGGATATGAAAGATAAAGACTACAAAAGCACCACCCATATCTGGAAAGTTAAAGTGGACGGAGCAGAAATGAGGCAGATGACTCAAGGAGAGGACAGTTGCACTTCCCCTGCTTGGTTTCCCAACGGGAAGACCATTGCCTTTCTTTCCTCCCGTGGAAAAGTGCGCATCGACGAGGAGGATGAAGAAAAAGAATCAAGTTCTCAGATTTTTCTGATGTATATCGATGGGGGAGAGGCGTGGCAATTGACCGAACACAAAGAAAATATCCAATCCTTCTGGATTTCCCCCGATGGAAAAAAGATTGCCTATACAGCCAGGGATCCCTTAAGTGAAGTTGAGAAAAAAAAGCAAGAGGATAAGGATGATGCCATAGTGGTCGATGAGAAGTTCCAGATGTCCCATCTCTGGATTTTCGACATCGATAGCAAAAAGGCTGCACGATTGACCGGAGGAGAATTCACTGTCAGCGATTTTCGCTGGTCGCCCGACTCCAAAAGCATTGCCTATGTGAGCCGCCCAAACACTAAAGTCGATAAAGGATGGAACAGTGATATTTGGGTGGTTGGCATAGAAAAGAAAAAATCGAGGAAGTTGTTTGAAAATCCTGGCCCTGACTCCAGTCCCCGTTGGTCCCCGGATGGCAAAACCATCGCTTTTGCTTCTAATGCCTACTCAAGCTCCACAACTTGGTACAGTAAGCTCCATCTTATCCCGTCCGACGGCGGAGGAGCCCGAATCTTGCTTGAGGATTTCGACCTGGATTTTTCTGATCCGATCTGGTCTCCTGACGGCAAAACGATCTTTTGGTCAGCCGGAGATCGCACAACAGCGAACCTTTTTTCCGTGGATGTCCAGTCTGTCAAAGTAAAAAGACTAACGCCTCCCCGAGGGAGAAATTCTTCTTGGGAACTTGCCAAAGATGGAACGCGATGGATTTGGATTCACACTCCTGCCACTTGGACGTCTGAGATTTATACAGCGGATTTAAGCTTAGAAAAGCTTGCCATTCTAACCGATGCCAATCCTTGGATGAGAGAAGAAAAGGTTAAGATGGGCAAAGTAGAAACTATAAAGTGGAAAAATAGCGATGGACAGGAAATCGAGGGTGTGCTCACGTATCCGGTCGATTATGAGCTCGGAATGAAATATCCCCTCATCCTGAATCCTCATGGAGGACCGAGCGGAGTTCGAATCGAGACATTCAGCACATCCAATCAGTTTTTCGCCGGAAACGGTTTTTTTGTTTTTCAGCCGAATTTTCGCGGAAGCGTCAACTACGGCCAGAAATTCGTCAACGCCAACCGGGGTAATTGGGGTGTTGTGGACTATAACGACTGCATGACAGGTGTGGATTACTGTATCCAAAAGGGCTGGGCCGATCCGGATCGGCTGATATGTTATGGTTGGAGCTATGGGGGATACATGAGTTTCTGGATCGTGACTCAGACCGATCGGTTCAAAGCCGTTTCTCCAGGAGCAGGGCTTTCCAATCTCTACAGCATGTACAGCACAACCGATATTCCCAATTATATGGCCTGGTTCTTTGGAACCCCTTGGGATGAGGAAGAGATGTATGAAAAGCTTTCAGCCATTCGTCATGTGAAGAAGGTGAAAAGCCCGGTTTTGATCATGCACGGGGCACAAGATGCCCGTGTACCCATCTCTCAGGCTGTCGAGTTTTATCAGGCCCTTCGTGATTTGGGAAAAGATGTGACCTTTGTTAAATATCCCAGGGAGGGGCATGGGATCCGCGAACCCCGCCACCAGTTGGACCGTCTCCGCCGTTATCTTTATTTCTTTGCCAAACATGTCGATCTTACTCCGATAAGCGAGATAGAATGGGAGAGAGAAAAAGCAAAGAAAAAGGAAGAAAAAAAGGATTAGAAATAAGGGGCAGGTCATGAAAGCCATGATATTGAAGGATTTTGCTCCTATCGAACAGAATCCTCTGGAATTGGTCGATTTGTCCATTCCAGAGCCCGGCCCTGAGGATATCCTGATCCGAGTGAGCGTCTGTGGGGTTTGCCACACGGACCTGCACACAGTCGAAGGCGAACTTCCCGATGTTAAACTTCCGATCATCCCCGGCCATCAGGTTGTTGGAAGAGTAGAGAAGCGGGGAGAAAATGTATTTCGTTTTGAGGAGGGAGAAAGGGTAGGGGTGGCCTGGCTCTATTCCACAGATACAACATGCCCTTATTGTACCCGGGGGAATGAAAACCTTTGTCCCAGTGCCCGCTTCACAGGCTATCATGAGAATGGCGGGTATGCCGAATATATCGTCATCCCAGAGAAGTTTGCCTATGCCATACCCGATATTTTCGAAGATGTGGAGGCGGCTCCACTCCTGTGTGCGGGAATAATCGGATACAGAGCCCTTCGGTTGAGCGAGATCCAACCTGGCCAGCGGCTCGGCCTTATCGGATTCGGTGCATCGGCCCATGTGGCGATCCAAGTGGCTGTCCATTGGGGCTGTGAGGTTTATGTGTTCTCAAGGTCGCAGGAACATCGAGCTCTCGCAAAAAGACTTGGGGCAGTGTGGAGCGGAACATCCAAGGAGGAGCCTCCTGAAAAAATGGCCAGCATCGTGAATTTCACTCCCGCAGGGCCGACTGTTTTGGACGGAATGCGATTGCTGGATAAAGGAGGGACTCAGGCATTGGCAGGAATTTACATGTCCCCGGTGCCAGAAATGGATTATGTCAAATATCTCTATCACGAGAGGACGCTTCGCAGTGTGGCCAATGCCACAAGGCAGAACGGGGAAGATCTGCTCAAAATAGCGGCCGAAATCCCGATCCGCACGACCATCACGGTTTTCCCCCTTGAGGAAGCTAACGAAGTCCTCAAGCTCATGAAAGACAGCAAAATCGACGGCGCCGCCATATTGAAAACGAGTCCCCTTTAGGTTATATTGATAGGACTCTTAAGGTGCGCCCGTAGCTCAGCTGGATAGAGCGTCTGACTACGAATCAGAAGGCCGTAGGTTCGAATCCTGCCGGGCGTACCAGAGGTTTCCCCTGATTTTCAGGCTTTTCCTTAATTTTATCTTTTATACTACAGCCCCGTAGTTTCAGCAATTTTACCGATTATTTGGCACACATATGTCACATGGAAGAGTCTATGTCCCTCACAAGCTGTATAAATATCAATTTCTCCTGCGAATCCAACAACTAAAGATAGGATTACTTTCACTGTAATTGCATATGGAAATCAAGGACCGGGGATAGGAAAGATCTATACGATTGACTTGTTTCAAATGTACAATACTATCGCAGCAATGATTAAGGACAGGGGAATAAATAGAATTGCTGCCTTCGCATGTCCCTTATAGTGGTGTGAAAAATCTTTGTAGTCTCTCACTTCAGTTCCAGGAATAATGACAAATCTTGGTGTGATTTTACTGATAATGAGCCAATCAAGTATTACCAAGTCACCGAAAGTAGCGAAAGAAAAGAGCACATAAATATTGAGAAAAGCCTTAAATAAAGAAATCTCGTCCCCAAGATTGGATTTCAGCATGTATGTTGAAACAACAGGAAAACCCAAAACAAAGATGAACCAAGGCAATCCCACAATCGCCGCTAGCGCTTTTTCCTTCTTCGTCTGAGGCGGGACTTTCTGTTTAACGATTTCAGGATAATCTCTATAGCCCCAAACGCGCGGGCTCATGGTAAT
>RCNB010000160.1_pt1 | contig 65845 bp, 57 predicted proteins | sample 2041321 | NCBI WGS metagenome assembly RCNB01 (sample SAMN09708232, study PRJNA481090) | Marine sediment metagenome, whole genome shotgun sequencing project. | reverse complement strand
AGATGAGGACCAAAGGGTGGCCGTAGCTTCTAATCATCGACATTCGACATATATAACTATGATTATATAAAATTCCGCCTAACAAGCCGCTCAAAACCGACCTGAAAAAGCTCACCGCTTTTTAAGGCGGCTTAGCTTTTCGTTAGGCAAGTTAATATACGGAGGGAGATATTAGTGTCAAGAGATATTAGAGAGATATTAGTGTCAAAGCTTGAATTGTGAATTAAGTTTATCAAATTGATTTCTCACTTTTTTATCGTTTATCATCTTCTCTTTAAATATCTTCACACTATGACTGATAGCGGAATGACTTATATTGAAAAGGTTCCCTAGCTGTTCATTGGTTATTAATCCTTTATTCCAAAGGAGATAAACGATTAAATCACGTTTATGTTTATCGATGCCATGCAATCGTTTTGCCTGAACGCATTTATCAAGATCGACTTGAACGATTTCCGCCGATTTTTTTAATAAATCATCTATATTGATATCTTTTGCCAATTGCTTTTGCTGAGGTAAATCATTATGGGGGATATCCGGCAAAAACTGCTTCCGAATTCTATTTACAAATTTTTTAGCACCTAAAATCATACCATGGTGAATATCCTCCAGAAGACGCTTCTCTTCCTCTGCATATTTTTGAACCTTTTTCCGATATTGTTTACGTTTGTCGGCGCCTTTAAAATATGACCGGATCACTTCGGTGGATAACCAGGCCGGGCCTTTTTTGCCATAAGCATAGATTGGATAGCTACTCCATTTATAGTCTATCAAACGGCTTACTATTCCAGCTCTTAATGGATTTCGGTGGATATAACAGGATAACCGCATAATATATGCATCATTTTGAACCAGGATGCTTTTATAGCGACCTTGGAACAAATGACCTTTTTTTGAGTTTCGGTTATTGAATCTTCGGGTATAGGTGGTGCCGAACCATTGCATTGCCTTTTTTAGATTTGCGCGGTTGGTTCTTACCAAAAGATGATAATGGTTGGACATTAAAACATAGGCAAAAATATCGACTTTAAAACGTTCCGACATTTCCAAAATCGTTTCTAAAAACAAATTTCGATCAGCGTCATTTAAATAAATATCCTGCCCGTCATTTCCCCGGGACATTAAGTGATATAATGCACCTTCATATTCAATTCGCCATGCTCTTCCCATATTGATTTGACTAAATGATACCGGTTTAATTGTCAAACAATAATTCACAATTCAAGCTTTGACACCTTTTCGCCACCCTGGTGTCCAGGCAGCGACTGGGGGCTTTTCTTTGTGCCGGCCTGACCACTCTTTGTGCATGAATCTTGCACGTTCTTTTTCTGTCACAAGGTGCGCAAAAGGCGCACCCCACCTAGGCAGTTATTATGTAATATTTGGCAGTGAGGGCAACAAGATGCCGGTCTACGAATATTCATGCAAGAAATGTGGTAGGTTTGTAGAGGTCTATCAACGTATCGCGGAACCACCTTTGAAAAAGTGTAAACACTGTTCTGGGAAGCTCCAGAAGCTCATATCGCACAGTTCGTTTCACCTTAAAGGCACAGGTTGGTATGCCACGGATTACGCCAACGGGTCCGGAGATTTCGCTTCTCCAACACAGGGAAAGGCCAAAAAAACGTCAGAGGGAAAAGGCAAAAAAACAGCTAACAAGCCCGGTTCTTCAAAAGAAGGAAGCAATTCAGTGTAGACCAAGGGCTGTTTGTTTTCCGCCGCTAGTCCCTGGTTCACCCTCAGTCCACCAGGGATTTTCTTTTGAGCCTACCGTTGATCCTTGACTGAATCGCTCCTTTCTCTTGTGCTCATTCTACCGCTTAACGTCATATCTTTTTCAAAATTGTAATTTGGGAACTGAGTATATTCTAACTTCATCTTGTATAGCATGGTTCTAACCGCTTAGAACTAAAACACAAAATGCTATTTACCCAAACTTGGCATAATCCTTGATACATCACCTCTTGCAACGCAGTTGATACATCGCAGAGAAAGGATGATGCCGTATGTTAGAAGCATTTCTAGCTCTAAACTTTTGGGATTGGCTTCTCGAACCCATCCCCAACTTTGTTAAATTTATGCTCACCTGGCTTGTTTTGGCGATTATGGTTACTCGCCGGAGGACTCCCTATGTGGGTTAACCCATAGTCACCGAAGATGCACATGAATGCTTATCTCTTCATATTAGCCAGCTTGATCATTGGGGCTTTGGCCGCTTTAGCTATAGAGTGGCTGGTGAGAAGGAAAGCAAGATAAGTAATCCTCGTTCTTTCCCTATACTCAACAACCATGCCCCCGTGAAATATCCGTCCGTGTAACCGCCATTAACGTGCGTCTGAGCAATGTATTAGAATGAGTGGTATTAGAAAGAAGGTATTAGTGTCAAACAATAATTCACTATTCAAGCTTTGACACCATTTTCATTTTTTTATTTCGATTTTACTTGTCAAATTGAGGCTTATCCCTTATTCTAATAAGTTACAATAAAAGGTCTTGGTTTGCAGGTAACTATAGATGTTCCATGCCCGCCGCTGAAGCGTTTCGTCGAGCACTAACTCTCCTGCGTTTATAACTCCCCGGAAACCTACGGCGCGTAATCGGCCTCGCCGGGGCTATGTCTGATTTAGGGCACTACCCATCGAGAGCATCGGCACACAGACGGTTTACGCTTGGGGACCAAGGCTGAGTAGATAATCAAGGAGGAAAGGCTGTCTTCGGACAGGCCCAAACGGTACAGGACATGAAACGGAACAACATCGAGCAGGAGAAAATCCGAAACGTCGCCATCATCGCCCATGTCGATCACGGGAAAACCACCCTGGTGGATCAACTGTTCAAGCAGAGCGGTATGTTTCGCGACAACGAGCAGGTTGATGAACGACTCATGGATTCAATGGATTTGGAGCGGGAACGGGGTATCACGATATCCTCCAAGAATGGGTCGTTTGCCTTTGACGGGCATTGGATCAACATCATCGACACGCCCGGCCATGCCGATTTCGGAGGTCAGGTCGAACGGGTTCTGAATATGGCCGATGCTGCGTTGCTCCTCGTTGACGCACAAGAAGGCCCAATGCCCCAGACGTACTTTGTACTCAAAAAAGCCCTTGCCGTCGGGCTGCCCATTATCGTTATAATCAACAAGATCGATAAACCAAACGCACGTCCGGACTGGGTGGTGGGTCAGGTATTTGACCTCTTTGTAAAACTGGACGCCCCTGATGACATCCTTGATTTCCCGGTCATCTATGCCTCTGCAAAAGACGGTTACGCCGTAACGGACATAGGCGAACAAGCCTCGTCCATGGCACCCCTCATGGAGGCCATCGTTTCTCACGTACCGCCTCCGTCGGGCGATTCAGCAGCACCCCTGCAGCTGCAAGTAAGCTCCATCGACTATTCATCTTTCCTCGGTCGCCTCGGCATCGGGAAAATCACTTCAGGCACTCTCAGCGTTGGACAGGCTGTTGTTGTGGCCGATCAGACCGGCGCCCTCGTCCCTGCCGTCATTTCCAAGGTGTATCGATTCGAGGGAAACCAAAAAACAGCCGTAGCCCATGCCGCCTTGGGCGAGATCGTTGCCGTTGCCGGGATGGACTCTGTCGCTATCGGTGACACCTATACGGTCCAGGAAAACCCCTGCCCCTGCCCGCCGGTTTCCATTGATCCGCCAACGATTTCAGTAAACATCGTTCCCAATGATTCGCCCTTTGCCGGCAAGGAGGGAACCTTCGTGACCTCACGCCATATTGCCGATCGCCTGCATCGGGAGACCCTTGCGGATGTCGCCCTGGTCGTCGAAGAGCTTGAGGAAGGCGTGGGCTTCAAGGTGTCCGGCCGCGGAGAACTCCATCTGGCCATCTTGATCGAAAAGATGCGAAGAGAGGGCTACGAATTTCAGGTTTCCCGGCCCCAGGTCGTGATGAAACAGCAAGGTGGCAGCACCATGGAACCCTTTGAGGAGCTGACCATTGATGTCGACGAGGAGTATCTGGGCGCGGTAATGGAAGGGCTCGGGCTTCGCAAGGGCAGGCTCATTGATATGAAACAAGGAAACGGCCAGGCCCGTCTCAAGTACAAAATACCTACCCGGGGCCTTATCGGCTACCGGTCTGAGTTCATGTCCTGCACCAGGGGCATGGGCGTTATGAATTACGTGTTTCTGGAATACGGTCCCTACGTCGGCAAAATCCGCCATCGAAGAAACGGTGTCCTGGTTTCCAAGTCCACCTGCATGACAGTGGCCTTTGCCCTGTTCAATCTGCAGGCCAGGGGCAAGCTCTTTTACGGCCCAGGCATTGAGGTCTATGAAGGACAAATCGTCGGTGAAAACAACCGAAACCATGACCTGGTGGTGAACCCGGCCAAGGGAAAGAAGCTCACCAACATGCGTGCAGCAGGATCCGATGAAAATGTTATTCTCACACCACCGTTGATCATGAGTCTGGAAGAATGCATTTCTTACATCAACGACGATGAACTGGTCGAAATCACCCCCAAGAACATACGGCTCAGAAAATGCCGACACGGAGCGATCCGCGTGCCCACACCCCTACAAAATGCTGCGTAAGGGCTCGTACACAAGGATCTAGTGCTGGGAGGACAATAGGGGTCAAGCTTGAATAGTGTTCAAATAGAACTGTAAATAGGAAACAGGCTAGAATGCCAGCCCAACTGTGTCTATATTGTAGAGCGAGGGCGGAATGCAGATAACTTCAGAAGTCGAACCTGATGAGCCCATTTGCGAAAGGGTTGGGGAAGATAACTTGCAAGGGCCCCTATGGCTTTGGGTGAAGGGACCATTCTACCCCAAACCGTGGCCGCTTTTTTGGCCCCAGGCCCGAACCTGCTCACGATAGTGGAAGGCTGAATCCTGTCTCCAAGAAGACGGCACCTGACCTTCCAGCGAAGGGCCAGGGCCCGGATCGCAATGCGCCGCAGCCGTTCCTGTACTGCTGGTCTACCGAAAAGCTCGCTTATCTGACGATCCAGGGCTGTTGCCCGTTGGTGCTCAGTCTTGTTTACGGCGTATCTGGCCACCAGGGGCAAGATGGTGGCATATTCCAATGTTCTACGTCTGAACTGTTCCATCCGTGTCTTGAGGCAGGCATCTCGTCGCGAAAGGCCGGCGAGGTGGCGATAGCCACGGAAAACGGTTTCCACAATGCGGTACATGGAGCTCGAGTTCACTTCATAATCTTTCCGAAAAGCGGCCATCAGACATTTTTCAGCAGAATTTCCTGGGAATTCGGGATGGCGATAGGTCAAGTATTTTTGCCCGTGCCACTCTTCAAAGGGGAGATCCTCTCGGAGAAGCCCTCGCTCCTTATGATCCTGGTAAAGGGCCGTGACCGGCAGCGGTGTCAACAACATGAATTGAACCAGGTCCGCTTCCAGGGCGACCATAAAATCAATGTCTGTTTGAATATTCTCCCGCGTATGATGTTCTTGGCACAAGATGCCGGAAGCCAAGACAATTATGCCCCTGTCCCGCAACTCCTGCGTAAGACCTTTGGGGTCAATGCCCTCGTTCTTTTCAAAATTTCCCTTGCTGCTGGAAGCCTCGAAACCAATCCAAACAAAGTTCACACCCAGGCGGACCAGGTTGTCCACGCCAAAGGCCATGATTGTCTCAGCTGATGAAAAGATGTGAAAAGTGAAATAACGTCCATGTCTTTCCATCTCGGCGAGCAGCTCCTGAGCCCGCTGGCGGTCTTTAAGGAAGTTCTCATCCATGATGAAGAACTCATCAATCCCGCGTTCGTCGGCAATTCTCTTTGCCGTTTCAAAGATTTGTTTTCCCGTAGAGAGGAAGGCCGTATAGGTTCGGCCGAAAAAATGCGTCGTGCTGCAAAACTTACAGCCATTCACACATCCCACCCCGGGCACCAGCAGGTTGGCTCCAACGCCTGGAAACGGGACCCCGAAGGCGGACTGTCGATCGGAGATCGACAGCGTTGGGTGTACAAACGGGGCATCGGGGTCCTCCCCCAAATAAGACCGCAGCCAGCGAATCCCTTCACCTTTGATAACATGATCGCAGTCAAGCAGATGCTCCACCCCATCGATTGCCGCCCCGTGGCCGCCGATTAGAATGGTCGACGCTGGGGATATCTTCCTCGTCAGCCGCGTCATTTCTTTTGCCTTTATAAAATTCGGCGTGATAAATGAAATGCCGACTACGTCGTAGCCTTTTTCCAGCTCTCTCATAAACCGTTTACGGCTGGGGAAGTCCAGAATGGTTACATCCGCATGAATGTTGGCCGCCAGGAAATAGAGGCCGAACGAACGATGTTGAAAACGCCAGGAGCCCATCTCCTGGGCTTTCGTGACCTGATTATGAAACAACTCCATGATGTTTTCTTTGCATCCGTAGGCATCATCCACGCCAAAAGGGCCGAAGACGCCGGACAGCAAAATCTGTTTGGGGCGTTTTTCTTGGATGGTCGTTTTAAGCATTGCTGCTCCTCAAAAGGATTGGTTCGGCATGCCGGATGCTTTGTACCGTTTCTTCCACGGCCGCTTTGAAGAAACGCTCGGACTGGGCGCCGATGCATCCGGCGAACCGTAGTCGAAATCCGGCAAAACACGCTGTTCCATATTCGAGCCGACGATTCGTTTGATCGCGCGAACCAGCACCTTATCCTCGTTGGTGACGAGAGTGAAGGCCTCACCTCTTCGCGTGGCACGGCCGGTTCTGCCGATGCGATGAATATACGCGTCGGCGGTGGCAGGAATATCGTAATTGATCACATGGGATACTCTGGAAACATCGATTCCCCGCGCTGCAATGTCGGTTGCCACTAGGATCTGGAATTTGCCCGAACGAAATCCATCCAGGGCAGCCTGTCGCCGGTTCTGAGAAAGGTTTCCTTGCAGAGAGGTCGAACGGAACCCAGCCTTGGAGAGTTTTTCCCCAAGATTTTTGGCACGATGCTTTGTTCGCGTAAAGACGAGCGCCGATCTAATTTGGGTTCCCCGTAGAAGTTTGAGCAGCAATGACGTCTTTGCATGTTGGTTTACCGGATACAGGGCGTGGCTGACAGTGTCTGCCGGCGCAGGGTTGCCCACTTGAATCGTAACCGGTTGGTGCAAGATTTCGCGGGCCAGACGTTTTATTTCGGCGGGCATAGTCGCCGAGAACAGTAGCGTCTGCCGTTTACGAGGTATCTGCTTCAATATCTTCCGTATGTCCGGCAAAAACCCCATATCGAACATATGGTCCGCCTCGTCGAGGACCAGCACCTCAACAGAGGCAAAATCAACATTCCCACGGTTCATGTGGTCAAGCAGGCGACCGGGGCAGGCCACAATGATCTCCGCGCCACCTTTCAACTTTCGCACTTGCTGGTCAAAACCGACGCCGCCATAAACAGTGGCACTGCGAAGACGGCTTCGACGTCCCAGAGTGCATATCTCCTGGTGAATCTGTTCGGCCAACTCACGGGTAGGTGCGACAATCAACGCTCGGATGCAACCGCGTTTCTTCCCGATCAATCGGTTCAAGAGGGGTAATACGAAGGCGGCTGTCTTCCCGGTGCCGGTTTGGGCCGTCCCCATGACGTCGAGTCCCTTCATAATAGAGGGAATGGCCTGCGCTTGGATGGGCGTCGGCTCGACAAACCCTGCTGCCTTTATTCCCGCAGCGACATTGGAGTGAAAATAAAATGTGTTAAAATTCAAAAATACCTTCTTTCTGTGTTCCTCCCCAAAAAAAAGCCCTGGAGTTATTCCAGGGCTTACGAATTTTTCTTTTTCAACCAGGAACAGAACACTATATTGATTTAAAACAACTTTACAGGGAGGCCCCCCTTCCTGTCAAGCTAAATAAATGACCATACCCCCTGGCCGAGCGTCGGAACATGGGAATAGGATTTTTCGATCTCAATGGACCAGGTAACAAGAGACAAAGTGGCACTTCCTTTGTTGCTGACCAGGGGCTTTGAGGAACTTTGCTATGCAGATCCGAAAATTCTCCAGAAAGCAGATCGTCTAACCCAATACTCTGAGGATTGCCACGAAAAACCCGCTTTCAAACCTACCAGAACTCTGTCGTACCGAATCAACTTAATCACCCCTGGCGTTCCTCTCCACGCTCCCAAGGGACTGGTCGTATTGTCCGGCCCAGCTTCAAGCCCATGGTTTCCCGTCAACGAAATATACCCTGTTTTGACCTCCACCGATTGCCCGATGCTCATGGTCTCTGTTTCTGTGGTGTTTTTCGCCCCCGACGGACTTCTACTTGTTGATACTCCCCTTTTCAAGGGTTGTCTTGTCGCTTTCAATGGCCTCTGCACTCGCAAGAATTGTCTGGTCATTATCATGTCCTTTCTCTCTGCTTGGAATTAGATTTGAAAGAATAATGCACTTGACTGTCTTGGTTCGAATGATTTTCTCTCTGTATTAATATATCGAAAATCAAGTGCTTGAGTACATAAATCTTTTATCGGAAATTGCAAAAATTGTCAAGATTTGTCACAGGAATACAAAAATAGCCTTGACTGGGAGGCTTTCCAAGAATACCTTTCTGGTGCGATCGGCTGCAAATTCCGCCGGACTGTGTTGGCGAACCAAAAATGTCCTCGATGTAGCTACGGCTATGTCTGAGGGCGTTTTTTTAGCCCCGCTGCCTTTCCGACGAAGTTTTCGCTCGATCTTACAACGGAATCTCTTCTCGGACAGTCTCCCAGGCGAAATTATTTAGGGTTTGGACCTTTAAAAACAAGTTGGGCCTCTGAAACGAGAAACAATCTGAGGAGGATTTTATGTGGTTGCATCTTCTCGCCGGAGCGGGTGTGCTTATAGCCGTTGTGGTAACGTGGTTTCTTGCCTATTACTGGCTAACACCTTACCTGAAGGCGCCGGATGGACACGCACGTGTCACTGGGGGATGCAAGGATACCATGGAAATAAGCCTCACATTCAAAAACAACAGGGTAGCTGACACCTCTTATTGGACAAACGGATGCGTTTATAGCCTAAACTGTGTTTCCGCAGCCGCAGAACTTGCGAAGGGGAAAACGCCCGATGAAGTACTAAGACTTGTTGATGCCGACCTTATCCAAAAGTCTATCGGTGGACTTCCAAGTGATCATATGCACTGTGCAACTCTGGCTGCTGTAACTCTCGAAAAAGCATTGGGAAATTATGTGGGAAAGAAAACACACAAAAATTACTAACGTGGGAAGAGCTGGGCATAATGTCTGGGGGTATAGCTGGCACGGAGGTAGATTTGTGGGAATTTGTTTCGTAGCGTAGATTTGTTGCTGTAAAGTGCTTCCAATATATCAGCGATATGAAGATCTCCAGACCATATGGTCTTAGGTTTCTTATCCAGTGCAGCCTTAGCACAGCAATTTGCTACAAAGTTATAGTCGGTAATACCCGGACACTCTGAAGTAACATCACAAAAGAAATTGCTACAAAAACTGACAACCGCTTTATACAAAGGATCTTGACTAAAATCAAAAACATATCCGCGAAGCTTCAAGGTCTCCATAAGCATGTCAATATTTTCAAGATAGATCTTTTGGTGTTTCCAGATCTTTTCAATCCACGCTATTCTGTTATGAGTTTGTGCTTTATAGGATTGAAGGAAGTTCTCTAGTCCAGCCTTTTGTTCTTCATATATTTCCCGAGAAATTGTCACGTCGAGTTCAAAAACTATTTCTTCAAGCACCCGGAGAAACCGGTTCAGTTCACTAAAAAGTATGGAGAGGTACTCTCTATAGTCCTTGTTGTCAGTACGTTTGATAAAACCGATATAGGTAAAGATTTGGTTTATTTGATTGGATTTTATATATTCCGGATGTCGGAGAATGCCCCCTTGATAAGCTTGAGTCTTGCGGGGGTCGTCGATCTTGGGTACTGGGAGTTCCTCGGGGATATATGCTGAAAACATGTTGGAATCGAGTATGTTTTCAAAGTTATTGTCTTGCAGTACAGATTTAAGAGAATCTGGATACCTGTCTTCTTCCACTTGTGCCACCGTTTTGAGCGAGCCCTAAAGACTGACGACTTCGCAAAAAGTCCATCTGCGGCATTGCGCTTCATCTTTCGTTATTGCGACGTACGATAAGTACGCCTCATTCCTCAAGATAGCGCCACTGAAGTTGCTTCAGGACAGTACGCGCGCCTTGCATCTGGATCTTTTTACTGTGTCGTCTGTTTGCGGACTTTTTACGAATCCATCAAGACTGAGGGCGTCTCGGAAAAACCGCGGGATGGGTATAAGTTTCCCCTTTAAATCAACAAACACCCACAGCACATTGGCCTTGGTTATCAAAAGAAGATCTGATTGTTTGACGATCTCTTGGTGAAAGACCCCTTTCATTTTAGTAGACTTCTCCAGGTAAGTGCGAACGATGAGTTGATCTGCCTCTCGTGCCGGGGCTTTGTAGTCGATTTCGATTCGGCGAACTACGATTAATACCCCTCTTTCTTTCAATTCAGCCAAGGTAAATCCACCCTTTTCCAGGACATCCATGCGGCCATATTCCAGGTAGTTTAAATAGACCGCATTGTTCACATGCCCAAATGAATCGCACTCATATGACCTTACCTTGAGATACGTTTCAAAAACCTTTTTATCTTTCAATGTGTACCGTAATGCCTCCCTTGCCATATCTGAAAGTTCTCTAAAATCCCATCAGTTGGTTAGTTCTTTACCATTAAGTATCAACAAAGTAAACTTCCACGGTCTGTCCCAGGTTCTGCAAAGACCAACACAATTTGCTTGACGTATGAGAATGTGAAAAGGTATCCAGCTACTTGTTATGTCAGAACAGGCCTTTCAAGTCTATGGTTTAGGGCAGTGCCCTTTGGACTACATCGGGCAGATAGATATCTATCCACCCCCTGATGTGAAATGTGAATTTTCGGACCTTGTTATGCAGGGTGGGGGGCCTGCTGCAACGGCGTTGGTAGCACTTGCCAGGTGGGGGGTTCCATGTGCCTTTGCAGGGGTTGTGGGTGATGATCTCTTTGGAAACATGATATTAGCATCACTGAATGAAGAGGGAGTGAACACAAGTGGCGTCCTTATCCGAAAAGGCTATGAATCTCAGTTTGCCTTTATTGTTGCTGAACCGGACAAGGGAAGACGAACCATCTTCTGGCGAAGACCAACAGGTCCACCTCTTAAGCCTGAAGAACTCAACTTCGATATTATCCGAAAAGCCAAAGTAATACACACAGATGGGCTTTATATCGAGGCCTCGCTTGCCGCGTGCAGGGTGGCAAGAGATGCGGGGGTACAGGTCGTAGTAGATGGAGGCACCCTTCGAGAAGGTATGCTTGATCTTGCTCGATTTAGTGATTACTATCTGGTATCTGAAGCCTTTGCAAAAAGTCTCGTAGGTGATAATAACCCCCTGGAAGCTTGTTACAGACTTAGGGACATAGGCCCACGAGTTGTTGGCGTTACCCTTGGCGCCAAGGGATATATCGCGTTGACACGAGACCGGATCATTGAAAGACCTGCCTATTTGGTAGAGGCTGTAGACACTACGGGGTGCGGTGATGCCTTTCATGCTGGTGTCACCTACGGGATTATCCGAGGGTGGGATATTGAAAAAAGCCTTGATCTTGGAGCCTGGGCAGGTGCTATGGTCAGTAAAAGATTTGGAGGGCGGGCATCCATTCCAAGTCTTGAAGAAATGGCGAAGTTCGGCTATTAGGGCTCGTCATGAAATAAGTGACAGTTATTGAGTGACGAGCCCTTAGTCTGAGTAAGGCCCCGAAGGTTGCTTAACTAATTTCCATCCGCGAATAGCTTATCAAATAATGGGCACTGGCGTAAGTTTCCACCTCAATTGAGTATCTGCAGGCCGGTGTCCGTCTAGAAAGGTAACAATGTCTTATAAGGCATGCGCAAAAGTCATCTTGTTTTTATTTGTACTTTTTTGTCTGTCAGCTATTGGAGGTGTGGCACAGGAAGACTCAGCAACCATAAGGCATGTTGAAGACTTCTCCAGGTTTAAGGCAGGCACTTTTCCTGAAGGCTGGAAGTGTGTTTGGTCTTCAGACAGCAAAGGAAAAGAAGTCTATTCAGTAAGATCAGAGCAAAAAAGCTATCTTGAAGCAAGGGCTGTTACTAGTGACATCCTGATAGCCAAGGAGTTTAAATACGATCTCAAGGAATATCCTTTTTTGACCTGGCAGTGGAGGGCTGTTGAACTTCCCAAAGGTGCTGATGAAAGGCATAAAGAAACTGGGGACAGTGGCGCCGGGATTTACGTTGTGTTCCCTGGTTGGTTCAGACCGGAAAATATAAAATATGTATGGAGTTCATCACTTCCGAAAGGAACAGTCCTTGAGAGCCCGTACAACAGCAAGACAAAGATCGTGATACTCAGAAACCAATACACACCGCTTGAAAAATGGATTTCCGAGGAGGTTAATGTATATGAGGACTACAAAAAACTTTTTGGTCATGAGCCGGACAATGTACGGGCTATAGCAATTATGTCTGACTCAAACGACACCGGATCTAAGGCTGAAGCCCACTACAGACAAATATGCATAAGCAAGAAAAGAAAGCAGCCGAGGGCCGAGGAAAAACAACAAAATGTGGCTGAGTGCCCTAAAAACGCTGCATTCAAGAAGAAAGTAACTTCTGAATCCCAATGAAGTTTGGATGGGTATGGAGGCTTTTCTGAAAGGAAATAAGAAATCACAGCCGGAACCGTTGACAACTCGGCAACAAATAGTAGTTTTGCTCTCTCGAGGGCGGTATAGAGCCAAGGAAGTTTCCCAAGAACTAAGTATTCGTGAGAAGGAGGTGTATGACCATCTTGACCATATTGCGCGGACTGTGGCTCGGCAGAAGCAAAGGCTTTTGATTGAACCTTCCAGATGTTTGTCTTGCGGATATGTATTTAATAAGAGAAAGCGTTTTGCCAAACCTGGCAGATGTCCCAGTTGCAGGAGTGAACACATCCGAGAGCCTATGTACTATATTACCAAATTGAAAATATAGAAATTTGTTGGGGCCGGATTTTCTGCCTAGCACGGGGAATAATGGAAGATTCGTTGTTGAAAGGAGAGAAAGATGCTTCAAGTTGAAGATTTACAGGTCAAGATAGACGACAAAGAGATCCTGAAACACATCGATCTTACGATTAATCCTGGAGAAACGCATATCTTGTTTGGTCCAAACGGATCAGGGAAGACATCCTTGCTCATGACACTTATGGGCTATCCACAGTACAGGATTACAGGAGGAAGGATTCTCTTTAAAGGAGAAGATATCACCAACATGCCTGTAAACGAACGTGCACAACTGGGCATTGGCATATCTTATCAACGCCCTCCCACAATTAATGGTGTAAAGACAAGGCAAATGGTTGAGATTTGCGCTGCAGGAAAGATAGACGCGGCAGCCCTGGCAAAGAGGGTGAATTTTAGTGATTTTCTTGACCGGGATATAAATGCCGGATTTTCCGGTGGCGAGATCAAACGTTCAGAACTGTTGCAACTGACGGCTCAAGATGCAGATCTGTTTCTTTTTGATGAGCCGGAATCCGGTGTGGACCTGGAAAATATATCCCTTATAGGTGGTACGATCAGACAGCTGTTGCAACGTGATTTTAAGGTAAACACAAGAAAAAGCCGGAAAGAACTTCACAATGAACGAACTAAAATGGGGCTGATTATCACACATACAGGGTTTATCTTGGATTACCTGACAGCAGATAAGGGCCAGGTACTGTATAATGGTGTGCTTACCTGCGCGAGCAATCCGCGAGAGATCTTTCAGTGTATTAGCGAAGTCGGATATGGGGAGTGTGTAAAATGCGCGATCTAGACGCAAAGGCTTTGAAGGCCAAAGATAAGAAGGCGGTTTTGGGCCAAGATATCGATCTTGGAATGTTTGATTCTTCTCCTGTTTCTCATAATTACGTGAAAGAACTTGCCGTATTGCCCACAGTCGACAAGGAAAGGATGCTACACGCCGGTGTAGACACTGGGGAAAAAGAAAGATCCGGCACTTACTTGCAAAAGGATTCTACGGTCATACATGCTCATTCAAAACAGGAAGGCCTGGAGATAATGCCGATCAAGGCGGCACTAGAAAAATATGACTGGGTGCAGGACTATTACTGGAAATTGGCATCGGTAGATACAGACAAATACACGGCAAGGGCACGGCTAGATCTGCATGACGGCTATGTGATCCGCGCCCTTGCGGGAAGCCGGGTTATCTACCCTGTGCAGGCATGTCTCTATCTGGAAAAAGAAGGCTTCAGCCAAAATGTGCATAATCTTATAATAGCAGAAGAAGGTTCAGAGCTTCATATCATTACAGGCTGTACCACGGCTCCACACCTAAAAAGTGGGTTACACGTAGGGATCTCGGAATTTTTTGTAAAGAAAAACGCCAAATTGAGCTTTACCATGATTCACCACTGGGCAGAAGAGATTATGGTGCGGCCCAGATCGGTGGGGGTGGTTGAAGAAGGAGGACTTTTTCTGAATAACTATATCTCCATGACACCGGTAAAGTCTGTCCAGATGTACCCAACAACATACCTGGCCGGAAAGGGCGCCGTGGCACGGTTTTATAGCCTCCTTGTAGGTAGTCCCGGCGCTGAAATAGATGTGGGGGGGCGCATTTTCTTGAAAAAACCTGGTACCAGGGCTGAAATAATTTCCCGTGCAATCACCAATGGTGCAAATATCACAGCCAGGGGTGATCTTGTGGGTGAAGTTCCAGGAGTTAAGGCCCATCTGGAATGTCGCGGTCTGATACTTAATGGAGGAACTATTCACGCTATACCGGAACTTCATGGCAAGGCAGAGGACGTTGAGATGTCTCACGAAGCAGCGGTAGGAAAGATTGCCCAAGAAGAGATTCTATACCTTATGTCTCGTGGCCTAAGTGAGGATGAAGCCACGGCAACCATTGTGCGAGGCTTTTTGAATGTGGACATTCCCGGCCTTCCCGCTCAGCTCAAAGCAGAAATCGATCGGGCCGTGGAACAAAGTGACAAAGATATGATGTAGAGTTCAACGCTGTTGGAAAATCTTGGTCGTTAGTTGTTGCCGGAAGGTGGTGTTGACCTTCGGGATTCCCGCCAGAACCCCATTTTGATTCTTTTTGCTTGCCGTGTTACACAGGTAATCGCCATGAATGGAGGTGCTACAGAAAAGGGGTTGAGACAATGGCTGAACTCATGCCGTGTCTACACTGACAGGCGGGTCTTGTCCCTTTTGTTTTTTGGTTTTTCCAGTGGCCTGCCGCTGGCACTTACCTTTGGCACACTCAGTCTCTGGTTGGCAGAACTTGGAATATCAAAGACTACGATCGGACTGTTTGCCCTCATGGGTATGCCCTATGCTTTTAAGTTTCTCTGGGCTCCCATCGTAGACCAGATGTCCATACCCTATCTTACTCGGTGGTTGGGCCGCAGGAAGGGATGGGCTATTGTCACGCAACTCGCCCTTATTGCGGTAATTACCGGCCTGGGCGCCACCGATCCGTTAACCCATCCAGAACTTACTGCAATCCTAGCCCTTTTAGTTGCGATCTGTTCCGCAACGCAGGATATTGTAATCGATGCCTACCGTGTGGAGATCTTGGAAGAACGCCAATATGGAGCAGGGGCTGCCACGATTGTTCTCGGATATCGCATAGGGATGTTGGTCTCAGGGGCCGGAGCCCTGTATTTGGCCACTTATGTAAGCTGGTTTGCTACATATACATTAATGGCGGCCTTTATGCTTGTAGGCATTATAACCGTTTTGGCTAACCCTGAACCCAAGATACGGAAAAGTCATGAATCTATGGAACAAGAAAGGCGTATTGCAAGCTTTCTTGAATCCAGGCCTCATCTTCACGAGAGAATGGCAAGAGTGCTGGCCCGGATATATGGTTCTGTAGTTAGTCCCTTTGCCGAGTTCATGGCTCGTCGTGGTTGGTTGTTTGTCCTGCTCTTTATTCTGTTCTATAAGTTTGGCGATGCTCTTGCCGGTGTGATGGGAAACCCTTTTTACGTTGAACTTGGCTTCACCAAAATCGAGATTGCCAGTATCAGCAAGGTTTTTGGCTTGGGCGCTACTATTGTCGGGGGAATAATGGGCGGGATTATGGTCAATCGTGTCGGCATAGTCAAAAGCCTTATCATATGCGGCATCCTGCAGATGCTTTCAAACCTTATGTTTGCCGTACTGGCTGTGACTGGAAACGATATAGTTGTTTTGACCTTTACCATTGCCATAGAAAACCTAAGTGGCGGTATGGGTACAGCAGCCTTTGTGGCATACTTGTCCAGTTTGTGCAACATTGCCTACACAGCCACGCAATACGCATTGCTTTCTTCCTTCATGGCCGTTGGAAGGACCCTGCTCTCATCTTCAGGAGGATGGTTGGCTGACCACATGGATTGGATAAGTTTCTTTCTTCTCACCACTGCCGCAGCTATTCCAGGATTGCTCTTACTGGTATGGATTACGAAGAGATTTCCTCAGTCCTCTCCAAGACAGCCGTAGGGTTCGTCATGAAATAAGTATCTCAAAATTGCGAAGGATTTTGGGCCGTCTTCCCTGCCTTTCCTGACGGTTTTATGACCACATGTCAATAGTCAATAAATTGACAGTCTACCAATCCATAGATCAAAATCATCTTAGCTGTATCTCAGGCCTCCTAAAAAACCAACCGATAACATTGACGACTTCGCAAAAAGTCCATCTGCAGCGTTGAGCTTCATCTTTCGTCACAGCGACGTATGATAAGTATGCTTTATTACTCAAGATAGCGCCACTGAAGTGACTTGAGGACAGTACGCGCACCTTGCACCTAGAACTTTTTACGAGTCCATCAACATTGAGAAAGTACACATAGATGGTTATTCTGGGTTTTGCGGCACAATTCCTGCTAGAAAGAAGGATGAAAGACCACTTTGACATTTAAACTAAAAACAGATTCATGGCAGAAATAACCTCGACTACCGAAGCAGCCAGACTCCATGTGCTTTTCCTGTGCCTTATGCGCCATATCGTGGAAAAGCACGGAGGGACCATGAGAACGGATGCAACAACACATAAAGCCCATATAAGCATTCCACAGAGCAAGAAAGCGATATGCTTTCAAGAATTGGGGAAATTGCCGACATACAATGAACTAAATCCTTGTTACCGAGTGATTTGAGCCCGGTCTTTATATTTGATTTTGTTGCCGACAGGAGATCGAAGGGTGAAGGAAAACGTAGAACAATTGCAAGCGCAAGAAGGCTTGGAAACACCAGGTGTAACAAACGCAGTGCCTAAGGGTTTTTCGAACATTGCTGTTTTTCCCTCCAAGGGCGATTCTGAGATGGAACGGGCCAAAGCGACTGCGAAGAAACTAAATATTCCTTTTGTTGATCCCTTAAATGCCAGCATTGAACCTGACGCCCTTGCTCTTCTTGATCGGGATGTGGCCAAGCGACGGCAAGTTGTGCCCATTCGTCTTGTCAATGATATTCTCCTTGTGGCAATGGCTTCGCCGGAAGAACGTATTGCTGTAAAGAGCTTAGAACTCCTTACGGGTTATAAGATCCACCCTGCTGCAGCTCCGAAGAGTGCAATTTGTGCAGCCCTGCGTGAGGTTTATGATAAACCTCCTGACTCCCAAGGAGGTTTGACACCTACAGAAGAAAAAGAGCCTCAGAAAGATGAAGGCGAGGCATTTACCATTTCCGTGATTTCGAACAAGGGTGGCGTAGGAAAGACACATTTCTCCATTAATCTGACATGTTCCCTGGCTAAGACCGGTGCTAAAGTCCTGCTTATTGACGCCGACCTGGGAAGTGCTGATATCTCGAATAAACTAAGCATCTTCCCTGAACACCACTTGATGGATTTCCTTGAGAAAGACAAAGAGATGGAAGACCTTGTGGTTTCAACAGACTTCGGCTTCGATCTCATATGTGGCACATACGGAGAGTTTAAACTTGCCAACTTGTATTACGCTCAGAAGGTGAAATTCATCAAGCATTTTCAAAGAATAGCCAAAAATTATGATTTTGCCGTTTTTGACCTTGGTGCAGGCATTGCTCGCACGGTTCTTGATTTCGCCTTGGGCGCCGGTTGCACGGTAATCGTGACTACACCACAAGATCTCATCAGCGGATATGCATGCATAAAAGCGAGCTTTTCTCGTTTTAAAGAACTTGAAGAAAAGCTGGAAGGAAGGCTTTCAGGATACGAACCCCATTTAACCTTTTCCCCTATGATGGTTATCAACCAGGTAAAAGACCTTGAGCAAGGAATCAAACTCTATGACACCATCTGCAAGACTGCAGACGAAAACGTCAATGCGGATGAAGGCCGGTTTAGTGTTAGGCCAGAATATTTGGGGGCGATACCGTACGACAAGGAAAACATCCGCATGGTCGAGGAAAAAAAGAAACCACTCCTTTTTGATGCTCCCTATAGCAAGGCTTCTCAATGTATAAAGCACATGTCAAAAAGATTCTGCGATCCTGATGCCTCCTTTGATCCCAGAGTAAAATTCAAACACAGCTTTAAGCGTTTTGCAGCAATACTTACCCAGAAGATGTAACCCACCCTTTCTGCAAATGAGATATATACTCTTTCTGGAATACGGTATTTGCAGGAAGATTTTAAGTCCACCACATAACAGAATTGGAAAGTTTTATCTTGAGTAGTGTTGACAGGCACCGATGTGTGTCTTAGGGTAATAAAAAGGGGCAATCACTACTATGCATTAACTCCAAATGACATACGTAAGGCCGTAGTTGGCAATTGTCGTACTACAAAGGGCATCTTGTTAACGGTAAGATGCCCTTTTTGTGTGGTTAATTAGTAAGACCACATGGTTGTGGCCTCGATGATCCGCGGTGGAAGTGTAGGGCACGTTTTGACAACATTTTAGGCTATTTCCGGGGAGGGAAACAATGGCGGAAGCAAAAAACGGTGACGCGGTTAAGGTGCATTACACAGGCAAGTTTGAAGATGGGACCGTCTTTGACAGCACCGACGGGCGAGAGCCCGCGCAGTTTACCCTCGGTAGTGGGCAATTAATCCAGGGGTTTGAAAAGGCCCTGATCGGGATGAACGTCGGCGAGTCCAAGACCGCCGATGTCTCTCAGGACGAGGCCTATGGCCCCCGCAATGAACAGATGAAGCAAGTCGTTGACCGGAGCCAGTTGCCGCCGGACCTGGATCCGCAAGTGGGCCTTCAGTTGCAGGTCAATAACCCTGACGGGCAACCCGTCATCGTCACGATTGACGATGTTTCAGATTCCGATGTGACGCTGGATGCCAATCACCCCCTTGCAGGTAAGGATCTCAGCTTTGATATTGAGCTGGTTGAGATCGTCTAGAGCCCATTCACAAAAAACAATTCAAGAACCGAAAATGCCGAGATTTCCTCCACTACCTGCTTCGCCGTGACCTCAACGGCTGAAATGGGGGAGTATTAAGGAGGAGGTAGGTTTGTCAAGAGATGGCAACTGTACATTACTAGAAATAGATCAACAGCTTCCGGGTTTTCATCGTTTTATCGGTTCCTGGCTCTATACCGGCGACATTAACCTAATCGTAGATGTGGGGCCGGCAAACTCAGCACAATCGTTGATCCACACCCTTATTGATTTGGATATAGACAGGATAGACTATGTACTTCTCACACATATACACCTCGATCATGCTGGAGGCCTATCTCAATTTCTGGAACATTTTCCCATGGCACGCGTTGTGTGTTACGATAGGGGGATTAAGCACCTGCTAGAGCCTTCTAGCTTGTGGGAAGGAAGTCGGAAAGCCCTTGGAGAGATTGCTGAAGGGTATGGCCCCCCGGAGCCTGTGAAAGGAGAATTCTTTGTTCCTCATACAGAAGCCCATATAGATGGGCTTCAGGTCATTGAAACCCCGGGACACGCAATTCACCATCTAAGTTTCACTTATAGAGGGAATCTTTTCGCCGGCGAGGCTGGTGGTAACTACTATTCATTAAAGGATACCGATTATTTGCGTCCAGCTACCCCACCAAGGTTCTTTATGGAAGTCTTTGTAAACAGCATAGACAAATTATTAGCCTTGGAAGACCAGCATATCTGCTATGCTCATTTTGGAGATGCCACAAGCTCTAAACAGATGTTAAGACGCTTTCGGACCCAGGTGTTGAGGTGGAAAGATCTCATTCGAGGAGAAGTAACGGTTGGTTCAGATGCCCTTGTAGAAAGGTGCGTACAAAGACTTCTGGAAAAAGATCTTGACCTAAAGGCCTTCAGCCTAATGGATACCGACACACAGGCGAGGGAAAAGTATTTCCTGTCCAATTCGGTAAAAGGTTACATAGGATTCCTGCAAAAAGGAAACGCAATTTTTATGGACTCGTAAAAAGTCATTTTGCAAATGACATTGCGCGATTCTAGGAAGAGATTCAGGAATAACCTGGCGTTAAAAATGTCAAACTGTTTGAGGGCCTTAGCCCGAGTTGAGCGCAAAGCTTCACTACGTGTTTGACATTTAGCCAGGTGTTTTCTGAATCCTGGAATCGTGCATGGAAAGAGCAAAATCAGACTTTTTACGAGTCCATCAATTTTGGGGAGCTCCACTCATTGAGACCTTTGAAAAATGCAAATTTTTGTTAGAGTTCAAGATAACCACAGGAATACATTGAGTATTTCGAGGATTAAAATTTGAGCCTGACGCAGAAATCGGGCAAAAAGGGGCGTTTTGCAAAGGTCTCTCATTTGGACTTCCATTAGGACCATATATGGCCAGATCGAAATCAGACCTTTTTTTTATTTGTTACTTTCTCTTTTTCTTTTCCTTTTGGATGGTGCTGGCCTACCTGCCCTTGTTGTTGAAATCTTATCACTTCACTGACCAACAAATCGGTTTTGCTATCGGCTTGAAATCTCTTTCAAGTATTCTTCTGGTAATTCCCTTTGGTGTGTTTTCCGATTATTTCTCCCCCAAGAAAACGCTCACTTTAGGGGCTATTTTCTACACCGGTTATTTCTTGCTTCTCATCACGGCGAAAAGTTTTTCCGTTGTCTGCTTTGCTCTGCTCCTGGGAGGAGTAGGAGCGGCCACCATTAGGGTAGTTATAATGTCACTTTACCTTAAGCTCAAGGATCACATAGGTAGGGGGAAAAGGATTGCCTTGCTCCAGTCTGGAGGATATCTGGGTTTTGCGCTAGGACCCCTTTCCGGCGGGTTTATCTATGAGACACACGGCGGGACGGCTTTAATCAAAGGGGCTTTGGTACTGGCAACTGTCATAGTGGTACTCACATTCTTCGTAAAGGATGCACCGCCCGTAGTGTTTAGTTTCAAGGATTACAACAAGGATATTAAAAAACCGGATGTTTTGTTCCTGATGGCTGTGGTATTTGTACTTGGCACTCACTTTGGTATTGAGCAGACAAGTATTAGCCTTTTAATGAAAGACGTCATTTCTTTAAGCAAAAAGGAGATCGGGACGGTTTTCTTTATCCTCGGTGTTTGGATGGCCTTCCTGGCACCTTTTGTCGGAAGGCAGTTGGACAAGAAACACCGGGTTTTTATGTTGTTGCTCGTGGGACTTTTGATATCAAGCACCTTTCAGATAATAACAGCCTTTACCCACACCTTCTTGAGCCTGGTGATTGTCAGGGTAATCCATACTGCAGGTGATACCTTGGCCATCCTCGAATCAGATGTGCTCACAGCACGTTTTTTCCCCGCCGCCCGACTTGGCGGAAACTCTGGACTTATATTTTGCGTCAGGGCCTCAGCAATATTTGTCTTTGCTGCCTTTTCGGGATGGCTTAACCAAATGTGGGGATATCAAATGCCTTTTATTGTAAACGGTATTATGGTATTTGGGTTTTCTTTGGCAGCTCTTTTATATCGAGACAAAGTCTATGGTCGTCTAGGGAACTGAAAGTAAATAAGTCGTTGAGTTTCACGCCCAAATTTAGGTCAGATTTGGTTGATCTGATTGAACAAAAGCGCAGACTTAGCGAGCTAAGTTGAGGATTTTGTGATTGTAGATCAGCCGAAAGTGGCCTGAAGATGGGATGTGAAAACTATGAGTTATTTATTTCCAGTTCCTAAGTGTCGAATAATCGTTGTCGTCCCCACAGAAAAAAGTGAAGGAGAAAACAGAGAAAGTAATGGTTGATAAGCAATGGTTGGTGCTGGCTACCCGGAATCATGGGAAGACGAAAGAAATACGAGAGTCGTTAAAGGACTTTCCAGTAGACATCAAGAACTTGGATGATTTTGGTCCAATACCTGAAATCGAAGAAGACGGCACCACATTTGACGAAAATGCCTTCAAGAAGGCGTCATTTACAGCCAGAATTCTCGGCATACCCGCAATGGGAGATGATTCGGGGTTGAAAGTAGCGGCCTTAAACGGCGCCCCTGGAGTATATTCAGCACGCTATGCGGGGGAAAATGCGAGTGATCAAGAAAACAATACAAAACTGTTGCGTGAAATGGAAGGTATGGAAGATAGATCGGCAGCCTTTATTTGTCTGATTTCTATTGCCGTCCCATGTGGTATAGCTCTAACATATGAAGGGAGCTGCAAAGGTGTGATCAGCACGACACCTGCAGGAAAGAATGGGTTTGGCTATGACCCCGTCTTTTATTACCCTTCGTTGGGGAAAACCTTTGCCCAGCTTTCTTCGGAAGAAAAAAACAGTATAAGTCACCGAGGAAAGGCGCTGGCAGAAGTAAAACAAGAATTCGATAAAGTCCTTGCATGGATACGGCGACACCTTTGATATTCACAAATTGCTTTTTTTAGTAAAAGAAGGTTTAGTTCTCAAAAAATTCGGGGTATACGATTAATATAGACCATGGGTATTGAGAAGATCCAAAGAAAGTAACCCTGAACCTGCAAACGTATACATTTAATTTTCAGGAGGTTTAGTATGGAAAGAAGAAGAGTTGTCATTACTGGTATAGGTGTTGTTACGCCTGTTGGCTCTGGAAATGACAAGTTTTGGAATGCGCTTATGGAAGGTAAGAGCGGGGTTGATCTCATATCAAGATTTGACACTTCTGAGTTCAAAACCAAAATAGGCGCCGAGATAAGGGATTTCGACCCAAAGGACTTTGGGATTGCCCCGAAGAGTGCCAAGAGAATGGATCTGTTCACCCAGTACGGCGTTGCTGCCGCATCTCTTGCGATTGAAGATGCCCAGTTGCAATTGGGAGAATATAATGACAATGTCGGCACCATGATAGGAACGGGGATTGGTGGACTAATGACCCTGGAAAAAGAGAAGAAGAAACTTGTCGAGAGCCGGAACCCATCCAGGGTAAGTCCCTTTCTGATTCCCATGATGATGCCAAACGCCGTCAACGCCAATGTCAGCATTATGCATAAGCTTACCGGTACAAGCCCGTGTATCGCTAATGCCTGTGCAACCGGGCTCTATGCCCTGATCTATGCCACCAAGGATATCGTCCTGGGGGATTTTGATGTCGTCATAGCCGGAGGCAGTGAGGCAATACTTACGGAAATAGCAGCAAGCTCCTTTGCCAATATGAAGGCATTGTCTCGGAGAAATGATGACCCAAAAAAGGCATGTCGGCCGTTTGATAAGAATAGAGATGGCTTTGTGATCGGTGAAGGAGGGGGAGTGCTAGTCCTTGAAAGCCTTGAATATGCCTTGGCCAGAAACGCAAAGATCTATGCCGAGATTGTCGGATATGCTACAAACACAGATGCATATCACATCACAGCGCCTGACCCAAATGCCCGTATGGTTAAAAAAGCTATTTGTGACTCTATGGGAATGGCTGGGTTCGAACCAAAAGATGTTGACTACATAAATGCCCACGGGACATCTACCCCGCTTAATGACAAGTCCGAGGCCACGGCCATACATGAGGTTTTTGGCGATTACAAGGTCCCCATCAGTTCTACCAAATCAATGATCGGACATCTCATCGGGGCGGCAGGGGCCGTTGAAGCTGTTGCCTGTGCATTGGCCATAAAAAACCAAATTATTCCTCCAACTATAAATTATGAAACACCTGACCCTGCAATGGATGTTAATGTTATAAGTGAGCCAACCCATGCCGACTTGAACGTGGTCATGAACAATTCTTTCGGCTTTGGAGGGCACAATGCCGTGATGGTCTTGAAAAAGTATGATGGGTAAGGTTCAATACTAGAGGTTGAGTTTTTTTGCCAGGAGGGTCTCGATATCCTTTCGGTGGGCTGATCGAACAATCAGGTTCTTTGACCTGCCTTTGTATCCGGAAAGGATTTCTATATCCGATTTACGGACCTTTAAGCACCTGGCCAAAAAATCAACACACATCTTGTTGGCAGCCCCCTCAACAGGAGGGGCTGTCAATTTGACCTTCAACTTATCATCTTGAAGACCTATTATCTCGTTTCTTGATCCTTTGGGTTGGACAAGGACTTTGAGTATAACTCCACCGGGTGTTTCTTGAATCCATGACATGGTTTTAGGCCTCTGAATAAGGGCTCGTCACTCGGCTCCCTTCCCATGCTTGATCTGGTTGATCACTCTTGAGGAGGAAATAGCCTCGGTCATCGGAACTAAAACAATACGCCCCCCCCATCTTTCTACAACTTCTCTACCAAGTACAGCCTCGTTGGTATAGTTGCTTCCTTTAGTCAAAATATCGGGACGAATCGCTTCGATCAGGTTTGAAAGCTCATTGGTTGAAAAAAGGGTTACATAGTCTACAGTATCTAACGCACTAATGACCCGGACCCGTTCCTGTGCGGTTATAATAGGCCGGCCCTTGCCCTTAAGAGTACGCACGGATTCGTCATCATCAATAGCCACGACAAGTACATCCCCCATCTTCCTGGAGGCTGCCAAAAGCTTTATGTGTCCGACATGGAGCAGGTCGAAACATCCATTTGTCAGGACAATGGCCTTACCCTCCGCCCTTAAACGGTCTGCTATAGGCACTAGCTCGGATACCGTCAGTTGTTTGGCAGCTAGCGCTCGAAACGACGGGTCAACAGCCCTTTGGAGTTCCTGCTTTGTAACTGTTGCAGTACCTACCTTGCCTACAACAATTCGCCCTGCGATATTTGCAAGGGTTGCACCTTGACGAAAGGTGCTTCCCGATGCCACAGATAAACCAAAAACAGCCAAGACCGAATCTCCCGCCCCCGAAACATCAAATACTTGCCGAGCCTCTGCCGATATCCTGTACGGCTCCTGGCCATGTTCAAAAAGGATCATATCGTCTTTTCCGCATGTCATGAGCACCTTTTCAACTGAAGATGTTTCGAGTAATCTCCGGCCTGCTGCCACAAGGGTTTCGTCATCCACGATCTCAATTCCGGCTGCTAGCGAGGTTTCTTTTTTGTTTGGTGTAATTGCCGTAGCCCCGGCATATTTGCCGAAATCGAGTCCCTTTGGATCAACAATAACAGGCTTACTGTTTTGCTTTGCTACGGAAATAATCTGCTGTAGCAGTGAATTTGTAAGAAGGCCCTTGCCATAATCAGAAATCAGAACAAGATTAAAACCTTCAACACTTTCTTTCAAGTACTTGACCAGCCTTTCCTGTTGCGATTTGGATATTCGGTCCTTTGTCTCCCTGTCAATTCGAAGCACATGTTGATGCCCACCAATAATTCGAGTCTTTCTGGTAGTAGATCTAGCCGGATCTTTTATCAAACCCGTGGTATCCACTTTCAATTTATCAAACATCGTTATCAATTCATCAGCATTAGTTCCAGCACCTATGACACCAGCAACAGCAACTTGTGCGCCAAGAACAACAAGGTTATTTACAACGTTGCCCGCACCTCCCAGTGTTGCACTGTCTTTCTGCACTGAGACGACTTGAACCGGCGCTTCTGGGGAAATGCGCTCCACCTTGCCCCAAACGTATTCATCAATCATCAAATCACCAATAACAAGCACACGACATTCATCAAATTTTGAAAGGTCTATATCCATAAAAATCTTTTCCCTGGTTCTTGTGAAAAAATATTGTTATTACTTTGGCAATTAATTACCTTGATGTTGCCATTCCGGCGAAAGCCGGACACGTAGTGAAGCTCCAGCGCTATCCAGGCAGATACTAGATACCGGATCAAGTCCGGCATGACAGGATTGGTATATTTTGTTGCCAGGTTAATAACCAGAGAGCCAGTATGTTCTCAAACAGTTAAACTGTTACGCCAAAATTGGCTTCATGACGAGCCCAAAAATCCTCCATTGAAAAACAGTGCTCCTGCGTTCCGTAACATTCTATGGCATAGCTCGCACAAATTACTCCCAGACGAGCAGCTTGAAGCAAGTCTTTTCCAAGGGCAAGCCCCTTAATCAGCCCGGCGCGATACGCATCTCCCGCTCCGGTGGGATCGAGTATTCGCTCCACACTCACGGCCGGTAGTCTAACCTCTTCTTCGGGGGTAGTAATGAGAGAGCCTTTTTCGCCTAGTGTAGTAACAATGCCCGTGGTAAGCGATAAGAGTTGTCCTTTCTTAAGTCCCGTAGCCCGGATAATCATCTCCAACTCATAGTCATTGGAGATTAGCAGGTCGGCTCCTGCAACCATATCCGATAGTTGCTCTCCCGACAACGCTGGAATAGACTGGCCCGGATCAAATATAAAGGGAATCCCTTTTTCCCTACACACGCGGGTATATGTAAGCATATCTTCGATGTTGCCGGGCGCAATAATAGCCAACGTATTCCCATTGTTTGCATTATCAAAGGTGAACTGGGAAGGGTACTTCATGGCGCCAGGGTTAAATCCGGTTATTTGATTGTCCATCCGGTCGGTTGTGATGTAAGCGCCTGCGGTAAATTCCCCTGGGATCTTGCGGATACTTTCCAAGGAAAGATCATTTTTGAGAAGCCATTTTTCATATCTTTCAAAGTCTTTCCCTGCTGTAGCTATAATCCATGGCCGTTCTTTGAGCAACGCAAGGTTGTAGGCAATATTCCCCGCTGTGCCACCAAACTTCTCCTTGAGGCCGTTAACAGTAAAACATATGTTTAGCACATGGATCTTATCTGGCAAGATGTGGTCTTCAAATTTCCCTGGAAAGTCCATGATCCGGTCATATGCCAATGATCCAGAAACAAAGATTTGCATAAGTCCGCCTTCCTAGCCAATCATAATAGCCCAGCTATCAAAAAGCCTTTTCCTCACTATTCAGGTATTCTGCCAACCCCGAAATCGCATCGTGGATATCAAGAAAGCAAAACCGGTATGATTCATACCGGAGTCCGTAAGGGTCAGCAATACCACGTGTTCTGGAACCGCAACGGGCAAAGTGTCTAAGCAATAAGGTCTTACCGCTTGCCTCAGGAAATGATTCTAAAAGCTCCTGTTTGTGGGATTTTTCCATCACCAAGACAAGGTCACACCATGCCAAAAGCTCTTTAGATACCATTTTAGCTTTGTGGTCCGAAAGATCGAGCGCATATTCACTGGCCACCCGCGCGGCCATGGCAGTAGCGGCATTATCAGGAAGGACGCACAGGCCGGCAGTGTTCGCGCAAACGCCTTCAAGCCCGCTTTCTTGCAAGAGTTTGTTTGTTAGTGCACCAGCAAAGGGGCTGCGACAAATATTTCCTGTGCATACAAACAAGATATTCTGAATTCTTCCTTTCATTGCAAACAATCAATATTTACATCAATTTCTGGCTTTGTGCAACCGGTTCCTGGTTGTGGATGGAAGCCGAAGGTGTGATCATGGCAATCACTGTGAGAGTTTTAAAAGCCATTCGTATATCAAGAGCGACATTAACACCCGAAATCCGTTGACAAATCATTCTTTATGACTATAATTTAAAAACTAGCTGGAAAATAGAGATTTGAGTTTAAGGAGGAAAAAATGTTTGTGGTAACGGAAAAAGCGGGCGAGATGATCAAGGATTATTTGAAAGACCAGGATGAGCTTCCTTCTATTAGAGTCCTACTAAACTCGGGTGGGTGAGGTGGCCCCTCTTTAGGCATGGCCCTGGATGGGACAAAAGAAGATGATAAAACCTTTGACGAGCAGGGTATTACATTTATTGTAAACAGCCGGCTTTATGAACAGGTAAAGCCTATCAATGTCGATTACGTTAGCACAACCATGGGATCCGGGTTTAATATTTCTTCAAATCTATCGACGGGTTCTGCCTGTAGTAGTGGTTCCTGTGGAAGTTCCTGCGGCAGTTGACAATTTTTTGACGATGTTTGAGGCCTTTATGGTGTGATTGTGCAACTTCTCAGCAGACACCGGCATAGAAACTTTTCTTGAAATCGGAAGATAGCGTTCAGGTTTGATCAAGAACGTAGTGACGAATGTTCCGTTCCATCGATCAAACGCCGGATGTTGTCGGCATGACGGATATAAATGAGCAGTGTCATAATAATGGCGCTGCAAAGTATGGGAACAGAATGTAAGTCAAGCCAAATGGCGCCCGGAAGAACAGCTGCCGCAGATAGTGAGCTGGCCGAGGAATACCCCCAAATACAAAGGATAAGGATATAGACCAACGCACAAATTCCAAAGACTAAGGGAGATATGATCAAGAAGCAACCTGCTACAGTAGCTACCCCCTTGCCCCCCTTGAAACCAAGGAACATAGAGTGTGTGTGGCCTAAGAAAGCTGTCATAGCCACAAGACAGATCAATAACTCGCCTTGCGAACTACATGCATCCACCCAATTCATGGCCACGATTACAGGCACAGCCCCCTTTGACATATCTCCAATAAGCGTCAAAGCTGCCAGCCTTTTCCCCGCAAGTCGGTAAACATTATAAGCCCCGATATTTCCACTACCTGCTTTTCGAATGTCAACATCAGCAAGCAGGCGTGTAAGGATTACTCCCCACGGCACAGAACCAAAGAAATAGGCTAACGGCAACAAAATTATGATCTTGGAAATCATTTAGACCGGAACGCGACAATGAGGATTATTCGGAATCTGGCAAGACCTTTTCAAGCTTATTATGACACAACATCACGTATTGAATCGCCTCATAATGAACACCTAAATCTGGGTACGATTCTACGACTGTTTTAAAGCGTTCCAGAGCAGCCTTGTAGTGTTTACTCTGATAATAGAACATGCCGACATAGAACTCATGTTCAGCAAGATTCCTCTGGCACTTCCTGATATGTGTTTTCGCCCTTTTCGCAAAAGCGCTTTGTGGATAGCTGCGCATCAATCTTTCAAAGGTCTCCACAGCTTCTTTGGCCGTAGTCTGATCTCTGTCAATGAGTTGCAACCGATCAAAATAACATCGTCCGATCTGATAAACCACATAGGGGATAGCCTCGTTTTTCGGGTGGAGGCTTTCAAATTCTTCATATGCAAAGACAGCTTCTTCATATTCGCCGCGATAGTAATAGGCATCACCAAGTTTGAGTTCGGCAAGGACTGCATATTGACTAAAAGGATACCAGTCTTTTAACTTTTCAAAGGTTTCAATGGCCTCTTTGTAATCTTTGTCCTTATATGCCTCCATACCTTGTTCAGCCAACTCTCGGGCCGTTTTCTCACCTGTTGCCTGAAACCACGCACAGCCAAAAAGCCCCACAGACATGGCAAGAAAGACAATCAGGCATGGTAGTTTAATCCGACTCATGATTTGGAAAGCCTCTTTGCGTATTGGGCTGCATTAAGACCAGCCACACACCCTTCACCCACAGCTTTAGCTATCTGCCACGGTTGGCCGGTAATATCTCCGGCAGCGTACAACCCAGGAATATTGGTTTCTTGGCTTTTGTTAGTCTCAATAAAGCTGAATGTGTCTGTATCAAAGGCAACCCCAAGGTTAGCAGCCAACTCCATAGCACCCTTTGCCCCCAATTCTATAAAAATACCGTTGCCCGCCAGTGTTTTCCCATTAGTTAGTACAACTTCTTCAACTTCACTATTTCCGACAATCTCCTTGACCCAGGCATCTTTAATGATTTTCACACTACTGCTTTGGAGTTGCTCATAAAGCGCATTGCTGACCTCAAGTTCTCGGCAAACCAGGTAAACCTCATTGGCAAAGCGCGAAAGAGTTAGAGCACCGGTCACGGCGGCACTTTCATTTCCAACAATGACAACATCCATGCCTTTGTAAAAGGCGGCATCACAGTCTACGCAGTAACTTACGCCGCGACCCACAAACTCCTTTTCTCCCTTCACCTTAAGTTTTTTCCGCGTAATACCCATGGTGAGGACAAGCGTCCTAGACGAAAAGCTCTCGTTATTTTCAATGACTAAATGGAATTGGTCATTTTCGATTCTTGTTTCAATGACATCCATGGGTATAAAAACTGCCCCGAGATTCTCTGCCTGAACCCTGCCCGCTTGCAACAGCTCTTTCCCCGACACGACCTTTTCGAAGCAACAATAATTGGCTACGTGGGCTTTATACAGACCACTCCTTTCCGGTTTTCCAAAAACAACAACTTTTGCCTTCTTTCCACAAACGTGAATGGCGGCTTGAAGCCCAGCCGGTCCACAACCAATAATCGCAACATCGTATAGACCCGCAGACATCTTACAGGGCCTTTTTTGCAAATTCTTCGATCTGCGATTTTGGTACAGCTCCAACAACTTGGTCAAGGACCTTGCCATCCTTAAACAGGATAAGGGTGGGGATAGCCCGAATTCCGTACTTTGTCGGCGTGTTTGGACTCTGATCTACGTTGCATCTGGCAAATATGATCTCATCGCCGTAAGCCTCTTGCAATTCCTTGAAAACCGGCGCAATCGCCTTGCATGGCCCACACCAAGGCGCCCAAAAATCTACTAAGACAGGTTTGCTAGCGTTTAATATCTCCGATTCGAAATTGCCGTCATTAACATCCAATAAGCGTTCCTCTCCCATACGTTAGCTCCTTTTCTAATAATTTTTCTATAGATACTCCGATATCCCAGAACTTATCTTTTCCGCTGGTATTGTATGTTGCTCAGGTTACCGCCAGTTCTAGGCATATAGAACACCATAAAGGATTTGTCAACACGAACACAAGATGGAACAAAGATTGCATGCTTTTGACTGTTGTTAAGTACCAAGCTTTGTTTCATTGTTGAGTGGAAAAACATTTTTTAAACACCTTAACCGACAATATTTGAAAAGGTGTCCCTGGTGTCTAAAGAACAACAAAACAAGAGTTATCGCCATCCTGCCTTTAAGGGACTAAGCGACGGAGATCTTGTCTCTGTTTACAACATGACAAGTATAAAAAAGAGCGATTCCGGTAAGGTCCTTGTAAAAGAGGGGGATACCGATCAAACAATGTACCTGATTCTGGGAGGTTCGGCACGTCTTATAAAGAACACAAATGGCCATGCAAGGCAGATTGCCACGCTTCGCCAAGGGGATTCAGTTCCGGTGGCGTCTTCTTTCAAAAATGGAACCAGGGCAGTTTCAGTAGTGGTATCAGAACCACTAACCGCCTTTGTGTTGGATGAACGTAACCTTAACGCATTGCCTCCCCAAGTCCAGTTAACTATCTACAAGAACTTAAATAGCAGCGCTTCAAGACAAGTTCATAATCTAACTCTCAGACAGATCAATTTATCAAACAGAAACAAGCGCTTGACGTCTAATGTAGCCCGCTTTTTCCAAGCAAGGAATGATCAATATGTTGATTCAGAAATGATACATGGAATCTTGAAGGGAATTCCTCGATTGCCCATGTATGCGAATAGGCTGGCCGTAGTAATCCTGGATGAAAATGTTTCTGCACGTGATGTAGCTGAATTGGCAAAACTAGACCCTTCACTAGTAAGCGTAGTACTAAAAACAGTCAATTCGGCTTTCTACGGCTTTAAGAACAAGATTTCAGATTTTCAGCACGCAGTCTTGCTGCTCGGTCTAAACCAGGTCTATCAACTAGTCATGGATGTCGGTATCCGGAGTACCATGCCGAAAACTGCCGAATTTAAAGAACTCATATTTCATTCCATGGTGGTATCCTTCATGGGATTTGAGATATCCCAGTTGAGTAACATGAAAAGGGCGGCGGCTCTCAGTACAATAGGGTTGCTTCACGATATCGGCAAGAGTGTAATAATGCTATTAAAGAGACAACATCCCCAATGGGTGCTTCTATTAGGCATGCTTGATCATGCCAAGCTAGGGTCACTCCTTCTCGGGGAATGGAATATCCCTGACATAGTTTGCAGAAGCCTTGAATATCAATGTTATCCCGAATGGTTACCTCCCGGAGAAATCCCTGAAGAACACAGAGAGAGTGTAGCAGCCCTTTTTATTGCCCATCTCTGCTATGAATACTTCCGCGGGGAAAAGGAGATCAACCTACCCACGATTTTCCTGGGTGAGTATATGGATGTGTTGAATCGTCCGGAAAGATCAATCGCCGAACTTGTCGAAAAAAGGCTTTTGCCCTCTTTGAACAAGAAGATGAAAACCTTTCCTGAAGATATGCGTGGGTTTTTGACAACCGGTGCAAACAATATCTTAAAAAAGAGGGGGAATACTTCAGTCACACAATCCGTAACCGTTCATGGTTGAAAAGGGTTCAACGTTCCAGGTTGTCTGTTTACGAGGTATTTTCGAGCATGCTTTGGCACAAAATCTTAAAGAAAATCAACTAAGTTGCCGATTTAAAAACTACTGTTGTCTTAGCTCTAACGACTGTTTCATTTGGGAAATTACAAAAGGGGTAGCAGAAAATTCATATATATGTGCTCAACGAGATAGTGTTCAGTTAATTCAGAAGCTTGATGGACTGGTAAAAAAGTCCTCAAACAGACGACACAGTAAAAAGCTCCAGATGCAAGGCTCGCGTACTGTTTTCAAGCCACTTCAGTGGTGCTGTCTTGAGGAATGAGACGTACTTATCGTACGTCGCAGTGACGAAAGATGAAGCGCAACGCCGCAAATGGATTTTTTATGAGGTCGGCAATCTTGGAGGTATGACAAATGGAAAACAGTAGAGGTGCTTTGGTACTTAAGGCGGTGCCCAATGGAAAGTTAGAAGAAGTAGAGGCCTTCCTCGCGAAAGTCTTTAAAGGTGTTTCTCGGGAAAAAATGGCCAGGGTGGTCAAGAAAGCGCCTGTGGTTTTGGGCAAAAATGTACCTTCGAAAATCGCAAGGACGATTGCTCAAAACCTAGAGAAACTTGGAGCCACAGTCGATTTTCTTCCATCAGGAGAGATTATGGAAAGTTCCACTGCACAAGTGGCCGGCATTGCGTCTCAAGAAGCCATTTCTCCTCGAGATCATGATCTGCCTGCGAAGGACTCAGTTCAATCGTATGAAACCTGCGAATCCAATCGTAACTGGATAATTAGGATAAAATCGTCCATAGCAGGAAACCTGTCTCAGGTAAACAAGGAATTGTGGTTGATTCTGTCATTGCTGGTTCTCGCTGCAACCATGAATTATCTTGTTACCGCCCATCGCATGGTCCTCGGATTCTACACACTGCCGACGTTGTTTTCCGCATATTTTTATGGACGTCGTCACGCCACTCTTACGGCCATTGCAAGCGTTTTTACGGTGGGACTCCTTGCCCACTATAACCCCAACCTGCTGACAGAAACAGTAGCAACTCGCTTCGTTGAAGACCGCTGGTATGATCTTACAGCATGGGCCGGCATCTTGGTAGTTACGGCCTACGCCATGGGAACGCTCCATGAACACCATGAATCTCGCGTGCAGGAATTGCGGGAGACTTATCATGGTTTGCTGCTCATACTTCGACAATTTGTTTCCAAGGACAAGTATACCGAAAACCATTCCTACCGCGTTGCGATTTACGCTGCAAAGATTGCATCCTATCTCGGGCTTGCTTCTGACAAGATTGAAGATATACGTGATGCCGCTTTACTCCACGATATAGGCAAATTGGATATCAGCAGACAACTCCTTTACAAGGCCGCCCGTTTAACCCGGGAAGAATATGAAGGAATGAAAAAACATGTTCAAAACGGAGCTGATATACTCGAGCCGGTAGGAGGACCGCTGCGTCGCATTCTCCCAATCATCCTTGCCCATCACGACAAATTTGATGGTTCCGGTTATCATCCTACTCAAGGAGAAAAAATTCCCGTAGAGGCCCGCGTTATTGCAGTAGCAGATGTTTATGATTCGCTGACTAGTGATCGGCCCTATCGCAAGGCCATGTCAACCTACGATGCCAAGGAGATAATCGTCAAGGGCTCAGGCACTGAATTTGATCCAAAGGTAGTAAATGCATTTCTTCTGGCCTTTCGGAAGGACGAGATGGAAGTTCCAGAGATCATGGTGTAAAATCCTCTAGGAATCACGAATCAACGGTTACTTACAGTCTAAAGCCGCCCGAATAAAAGAGACAAAAAGTGGGTGCGGATTCATTGGTCTGGACTTGAATTCGGGGTGAAATTGACAACCCAAAAACCATGGGTGGTCTGCTATCTCTACTATCTCAACGAGCTGTCCGTCTGGGGAGATTCCGCTTGTTATCAGGCCAGCTTGCTCCAACTTATCTTTTAATTCATTGTTAAATTCATACCTGTGGCGATGTCTTTCTGAGATCTCAGGCGCCTTGTACGCTTTGAAAGCCACCGAATCTTCGTTCAACATACATGGATAGGCCCCCAAACGCATTGTCCCGCCCTTGTCGGATGTGACGTCCCTTTGTTGTACAGTCTGCGATTTATAATCAAACCACTCCTTCATCAAGTAGATGACAGGAAAGGGCGTATCTTGGTCAAATTCCGTGCTGTGCGCTCCCTCCATGCCGGCAACATGGCGTGCGTATTCCACTACAGCCATTTGCATGCCGAGACATATACCAAAAAGGGGGAGCTTCTCTTCTCGGCTGTAGCAGATTGCGTTGATCTTACCTTCAATCCCTCTTGATCCAAAGCCACCCGGGACCAAGACACCATTAGCCTTTTTGAGGCGTTGACTGCAACTTGCCTCGTCAATAGTTTCCGAGTCTACAAAATCGAGCTTTACTTCACAGTCATTGGCAATTCCCCCATGGTATAGGGCCTCGTTGAGACTCTTGTAAGACTCTTGCAGATGAATATACTTGCCGACAATGGCAATGGTTACAGAGTCCTTGAGATTCTTGCTCTTTTCAACAAAATGTTCCCAATCCTCCAGCCTGGGAGCCCTTGTCCAAATATTAAGCAATTTCGTGATTTTGTCATCTAGGTGTTGTTGATGAAAGATCAATGGGACCTCGTAGATCAAGTCAACATCCTTTGCGGTGATTACCTGATCTACCCCCAGATTACAAAATAAGGCTATCTTTGATTTTATCTCCTCTGACAAAAAGCGATCGGTACGACAAAGAAGAATGTCAGGCTGTATTCCAATGCTACGAAGCTCCTTTACACTATGCTGAGTCGGCTTGGTTTTTAACTCTCCGGCAGCAGGCAAATAGGGCACCAGTGTAAGATGGACGTAAATGACATTTTCTTTCCCGACGTCCGCCTTGAACTGCCTGATAGCCTCTTGAAAAGGCAAACTTTCAATATCACCTATGGTGCCTCCTATCTCAATGATTACCACATCCACATCCTTGGCCACAGACAAGATACACTGCTTGATCTCGTCTGTAATATGGGGGATAACCTGCACTGTGCCGCCGAGATAATCTCCCCTACGTTCCTTTGTAATAACTGAATGGTAGATCTTGCCTGTCGTGAAGTTGTTGTTGCGGCCAAGTTTGGCATGCGTAAATCGTTCATAGTGACCCAGGTCGAGATCTGTTTCAGCGCCATCGTCGGTTACAAAAACCTCTCCATGCTGAAAAGGATTCATTGTGCCGGGGTCTACATTAATGTAAGGGTCCAGCTTCTGAAGTGTGATAGTCAACCCACGACTTTCAAGGAGCGCTCCAATGGCGGCAGAGGCAAGCCCCTTACCTAATGATGATAAAACCCCCCCCGTTACAAAAATAAACTTGGTAGGAAAAGACATATTAAAAGACAAACCTCCGTAAGAATTTAGGTTCTTAGTTTTGATACAATATGCTCAGAGATTTTTTCCGCGGACATACCAAAAAGCTCTTCAATCTCGAGAAGATTCAGATGGCCATCTTCCCATGGTAAACTCGTTTCTTCAATAAGGTTTCGGATGTGATGATATTTCCCACCCAAGGCATCCACCTTTTTCCCCAGTTCTAATTGCCTTTGAAATTCTATGTCAAATAATACGAGGTGATCTATCTTTGTGCCAACTGATATAACAGGCGCAATAAGAATACTCCTGTTATCTCTTTTTCCCTTGCCGATAAAGACATTTCCATTTTTCACAATTATGCGTTTGGTACCATGTAACCGGTTATTCGATTCAATCCTGGAAATCATCCCGGCAGAACTCCCCTCTTTACTTGCCAGATAGATGGTCGATTCTTCAGTAGGTTCTCCTAAGATGCTAAGACCTGCAATCTTGTAAATGGTAACACCTTTGATTTCGGCAACCACTTCCTGAAGACGCTTTAAGACCAAGATGTTGCTAGTTGTAAGCTGATGCTTGTTAAACCCACGATTCTCCAGGGCCTCAAAGAGTAGACCTTCCACCTTTTCTGAAATCCTGCTTGTTCCCACCGTAACGGTTTTGGCCTGGTGCTTTATCGCATCAATGGGACGGGTCATTTCATTTATGATCTTTCCTATGCATGCAAAAAAACTCCTCAACATGTTCGGCGCAGTCCCCTTGACGCCAAAATCAAACTCGAAATCCCTTATAGGAAGGCTACCCGCAAGATATTTCAACAAAAGCATTAGGTCCGATGCTGTATGGATTGCCATGGCAGTAGCATAGCGGTTCAGCCTTATCCGTTCCTTAAAAGCCCTGTAAAAACCAGCCGTTTTCTCCCTGAAGGCCTTGTCCAAGACGATTTCATAGACATCCAGGCCGTTATCTGTCGCGGTGTCAATATGGTTACTGATCTCTTCGCGGAAATTGAAAAGATACTGCGATTCTTTATTGATGGTCAAGGCCGCATAATATCCCCATAGATGTCCTGCCAAGGTATTCAGGATTGGAGCAAAGTGTTCCTTTATCTTAGGTACGTAGATCACTGAATCCGCATAAGGCTCAAATCGGTCTTCGCCCTCCGTGGCAATTACTATGGGTACTGCCTCATGAGCCTTAAAGATGGCAGTATCTTTAACAATATCTGTTACAACGCTATCACGACTGCCGGCCGCACAAACAAGAATGAGGGGCTCTGAAGACAGGTCGATATGTTTTTTGTCTTCTACCACGTCCGACGAAATGCTCTTATAGCAAAGTTCACTCAACTTGATTCTGATCTCATCAGCAGCAACCTTATTGGGGCCACTCCCAACAATAGCCCAGTAGGTCTTGGTAACTGAAAATCGCTCTGCCGATTGACGGATCTTACTTTGCCCTTGCAATACCTTGTTCATGCACGCAGAAAGTTCCCAGAGTTGTGCCATCTCTGCCAAGAGGAAATCGTCTGTCCTGCTTTCCGTTAACTGAGCTATCCTAAGTCCAAGGATACTACCGGCTACAATCTGACAATAGTATGCCTTGGTGGATGCAACAGACATTTCGATATCTCTTCCAGTACTTGTATAAAGCACCCCGTCAACTTTAAAGGTGATGTCGGAATCGCGCCTATTCACAATAGCCATCGTATAAGCCCCCAGACCCCTTGCCATGTCAATAGCACGGTTGGTGTCTGTTGTTGTGCCAGACTGCGTGATGGCAATAACCAAGGTGTCATCAAGGGTGTCATCCAACATGAAGCCGCTAAATTCGGAGGCCTTGAAAGAGGCCACCCGAATATTCTTTTGGTTTAAATAGTCTCGAAGCAGTGTTGTACAGCCCGATGCTGCTATACCAGCAGTTCCTTGCCCTATAAAAAAGATCTTGCGTATCCTATTTTCTCTGAAGGCGGATTCTAGACGGTCCGGTATGACCGTATTGTCCAGAAGGATCTGTGGACGTCTGTTGCCATTTTCTTTCAAGATAGACAAACGGCCCTGGATAGTTTGTTCAACCGAGCGGGGCGATTCTGAGATTTCTTTTAAAAAATAGTGGGGATAGCCTTGCCGATCAATATCCCTCGAAGTAATCCCAGTCTTCTTAACATCCTTTTCAGACAGTTCCATCGGGGTTCCATCATAGTACATGGCCCTGATACCTCCAAGGCCGCCCTCGGAATTTGAGTCCAGTATAAATATCTGTCCCTGCGTCTTTCCTGATAAGCCAGCTTCCTTTTTCTCGCCATCCATCTTGACATAGCGCTGGGTCTGTTCGACAAATCCGTATGTTTCAGAAGCGGGAACGTAATAATCTTTGGCCAAACCAACAAATATAGCTTGACCACTTCCCTTTTGAGCAAGAAAGACCTTGCCGGGGGCCAAATCGCTGTGCATGGCAATAGCGTGCGATCCCTCAAATTCACTTACAGCCAGGCGAAAAGCCTCTTCAATCGAGTTTGTCTTAAGGAGGTGTTGTTCTATGCGAAGCGGGATGATCTTTGTGTCAGTGGTAATCTCAGAGGCGATAGATCTCCCGGTCTCTCTTTCAAAATTACGCCTCAAGGCCCGGTAGTTGTCAATATCACCATTCAGACAAACATGAATGATTCCTGAATCAAGCAAATCATTGTCGACTGGATGGCAATTAGGCTCACTGATCTCTCCAACGGATGCCCAACGAGTATGGGCTAGTACGCTATGTTGAATAAGAGGAAAACGAAGAAGATGTAAGAAGATAGAATCTCCCAGGACTTGATTTCTCAAGTATTGAACATTATCTCCCAGGCCTCCCACCTCAGCTGCTATCTTATACGTAAATGCTACTGAAATCCCGGAAGGGCCTTTTTCGTTGATTCTGATACAACGATTGGCCAGGACTTTGTGTGCTGTCCTGGCCTTGAATTCATCAAGCAAGGATTCGTCCTGGAGTCTCTGGCGAAATTTGGAAAATATGCTCTGATCAACTACACAGAGCACAGAGATTCCAGCAGAATCCCTTCCCCTTACCTCAAGTCGGTCAAGGTTATTGAAAATAAGGTTTATTTCCTTTAACAAACCAACAGCAGCGGAGGGGACATCATGTCGCCCAAAACATCCTAGGCCGGTTACCTTTTCAATATTGGCGACAACCTCATGTTTTAGTAACCAGACGATATCCCTCAGTTCAGTTATACGAAGGGCAATCTCATCAAACTTGTCTGCTGCCAGACGCCCTTTCTCTCCTTCCAATGTCTGTTGTGAATTTGTGATAATACCTTCCAGGCGTGTACACAGGACCGCGAGTTTTTCCTGGTAGGCTCTATTAGAAAAGAGCTCATAAAAGAGATCATGGGTTTTGAATCCTTCACACAGGCGCCTCGTCTTTCTCAAAAGATCTTTCTCGTTGGCCTCATTTCCCCCGCCTCCCAGTGTCTTCTTGTCAAGCTTGCCAAGAAAGCATTCAGATAGCGATTCGACCATTTGTTCAAGTTGCCGGACATCACCGGAATGGTTTGCCGCAGGAAATGGCCTTTTGAAGGCCAGAATCCCTGTTATGCCACAACGAATAACTGTTTCATCATATGGGAAGACTATGACAGAACCTTCAGGAACATTTCTTAAAGATCTCCCAAAATATAGACCGGTTATGCCGATTTTTCTCAGTAAACTTTTTATTCCCATGACAAGCACTAGTATTCTAGTAAGTTCTTAAAAAGTACGAGTTAATATAGACCATATCCAAGCAACAAGATGTATCAGAAGTAGCCAAGAACTCAAGGCCCATTTTATATAACTGGTGCACTATCGGCAGACCCTCTTTTTATCCGCGATTATTCCCACTCTATTGTACTAGGCGGCTTAGAGCTGATATCGTAAACAACACGATTGACACCCCTTACCTCATTAATAATTCGGTTGGAGATACTTCCAAGCAGCGAATGAGGAAGTCGAGCCCAATCAGCGGTCATGGCGTCGGTACTTGTTACGGCCCGAATCGCTACAGTGTCTTCATAGGTCCTTTGATCTCCCATAATACCCACACTTTTTAGGGGAAGTAGCACTGCAAAAGACTGCCAAAGCTTCTTATCCAGATTTCTTGCTACTATTTCTTCAAAAAGAATAGCATCCGCCTTTCGTAGGACCGAAAGCCTTGCCTGAGTGACATCCCCGATAATCCTAATAGCCAATCCAGGTCCTGGAAAGGGCTGTCTCCAGATAAGATTTTTGGGAAGACCGAGTTCTTTCCCAAGACGACGGGCTTCATCCTTGAAAAGATGCTTGAGGGGTTCAATGAGTTTTAGCTTCATCCTTTTGGGCAGCCCTCCCACGTTGTGGTGGGATTTTATCACGGCACTAGGACCCCCAAAGGCCGACCGCGACTCAATTATGTCCGGATAGAGGGTTCCCTGCCCCAACAAGGTAACTCCCTTGATTCTTTGAGCTTCCCTTTCAAAGGCCTCTATGAAGGTGTGGCCGATAATCTTTCGCTTTTTTTCTGGATCCACAACTCCTTTCAGGCCGGACAAAAAGCGTCTTTTGGCACTCACGAACCTCAAATTAACCTTAAGGTGTTTCTTGAAAACCTTTTTAACATCTGCTGCCTCACCCTGTCGCAGAAGGCCATTATCAATAAAAATACAAGTCAATTGTTCGCCAATGGCTCTATGTAAGAGAAGGGCTGTAACAGAAGAATCAACCCCCCCGCTTAACCCCAAGATCACTTTTTTGTCACCAACAACCGATCTGATCTTTCGGACTGAACTATTTACAAAGGATCTCATTGTCCAGGTCTTCTTGCATCCACATATTCGGAACAAGAAATTGCTCAACATCTTTTTCCCTTTGGGAGTATGGGAAACTTCCGGGTGAAACTGCAGTCCGTAGAAACCCTTCTTTAGGTTTTCTACGGCTGCTCCTTTTGTGTTAGCTGTAGAACCTATGATCCGAAACCCTTTGGGTTGCCTTTCAATTGCATCTCCATGACTCATCCAGCATTTCGTTTTCTCCTTTATCCCCTCGAAAATCCCCGTATCATGTTTTACGCAGAGTTCGGCAAGACCATATTCTCTTTTTTGGGCTTGCCATACCTTGCCGCCCAAGGCATTGACCATGTAGTGCATCCCGTAACAAATACCCAGAACAGGTATTCCGAGTTCAAAAATACCTGTATCTGCCTTTGGGCTTTTTGGGCCGTAAATACTGGCCGGGCCACCGGAAAGAACAATTCCTTCCGGAGCAATGGCCCTTATTTCCTCAAGGCTGATTCGGGGTGGTTCAATCTGGCAATACACACGATGTTCACGAATCCGTCTGGCAATGAGTTGATTATATTGGGAACCAAAATCGATAATTAGTATCATGGAGACCTCACAGTTGACATCTTTGTAGCACTTTGGCAGCCTTATGAAAAATCTGGAATCAGTCGGCTTCAGGGCTTTTGTATCATTGAAAAATAATCTTTCAACGAAAAACTTCTCTTCGCCGAAAGATTGAACGTATTGCCCTATGTTTCAAGTTGTTAGGCTGTCATTGCTTTTAACTCATTGAATTTTCACCCCGAAGATACTATATTGGCAAAAGTTGGGGGTAAAATTATGTTAGCCAGGTTTTCATAAGTCCAAATTATTACGAGGTTCTTAAATCTTTGGCAAGAAAGGATGTAGGGAATAATCATGCGTTTTATCATAAGGATACTCCTTATAGGTGTTATAGCAGTAGCTCTGATCCATGGATGCGGCGATGAGCAAAAGGGAAACGACGCTTCCTCCGCCCGTCATGCCCCACATTTTGCCCTAAAAAGCCTAAAAGGCAACACCTTGAACTTGGAAGACCTGCGAGGCAAAGTGATACTTTTAAATTTCTTTGCAACCTGGTGCCCACCATGCCGTCAAGAGATCCCGGACTTTGTCCGACTTTATGAGAAATTCAAAGATAAGGGCCTGGAAATTGTTGGCATTGCCCTAGACATGCAAGGCGCCGCGGTGTTGACCCCTTTTGTAAGACACTTCAAAATTTCTTATCCTGTTTTACTTGGAACAAGAAAAGTAGTCATGGACTACGGTGGTATCGAAGGAATCCCCACCACGTTTTTCATTGATCGTGATGGATTTATCGCAGAGCATTTTGTTGGGCTTCGTCCAGCCATGGTATTGGAAAAGACCATAACGGAACTAATAGATAAAAGCGGTTAATAGTAACACACGCAACTTCTCAATGTCCCCACACCATGGATCTGTGGATCCATCCTATCTCGCCGTCTGCATGTTTGATCTTGAACCACTTTCCTTTTTCGCCCAGCAGCTTGAAACTTACCCCTTTTTCTGCCTGGAGCAAGGCCCTGAAGTTTGTTCCGGGACCTGTACGAATGTTGACAAGCGGAACCTTTACGGTAACGGTGGAAATCTTTTCTACCAACGCATGAAAAATCCAACCCACGTCATTTTCGAAGTCACGAGTTTTATACCAATTGCCGGACTTCTTTATCACATCCAGCGGATAATATTTCCCCACAGACCACAAGATCTCGTGATCTGTCCCAGGGCCAGAGCGGATGTTCGCCCTGTCAACCTTAACAGCAAGCTGTGCGGCCATTGCCTGCACGGCCAAAAGCAGCGCGAACAAAACAGAAAATAGTATCGTCCTTTTTATCATCCCAACACCACCACTTCACAGATTTGCTCCATGGCCTCCTTAAAATGCTTTGCATCGTCGGCAGACCCCACAATTGCACCATAGTGCATGGGAATAACAACTTTAGGCTTGATCATCTTGGCAGCTTCCACAGCCTCTTGGACATTCATAACATATGTGCCCGATACTGGCAGCAAAGCAATATCTGCTTGCACGGAATCCATTTCCGGAATCACGTCAGTATCACCGGCATGGTAGACCCGAACACCCGCTACCGTAATGACAAACCCAAGCCAACCATTGGCTTTCGGATGAAAGGTCTTGTTGGTATTGTAAGCAGGGACAGTTTCCACAGAGATCCCCGCCGCATTTACCTTATCTCCGGGTCGTACGACCTGAATGTTGCCGGAAAGCTTTGCTGCCGAATCAGCTTCAGTGACGATGACCGTGGAATCTTTCAGGATCTTCTCTACATCCTCGGGTGAGCAGTGATCATAGTGTTCATGGCTGACCAAAATGAGATCGGCCGGCTCACATTCCTTGACCTGAAAAGGGTCGATAACAATAACCTTGCCGTCTCCCTTGATCAAAAAACCATCGTGTCCCAGCCACTTTATCTCTCTAATAACATCATCAATGGACATAATGAATAATACCTCCTTAATTCAAAATTCCTTAGTCACAACCTATACGCTGAAAAACCTCTGAGCCGGCAATTCGACACAGGTCAGTTTGTTGCCGTAAACAGCACCTGTGTCAATGCCGATTTTGTTGGCAAGAACCAACGGTTTTTGAAACGCCGTATGACCAAAGACAACTTGTCTCCCAAAATCGAAATCAGAATAGATGAATTCTTCACGAATCCAAAGCATATCCCACTCGTTTTGTTTTTCAAGAGGTACTTGCGCCTTTAACCCGGCATGGACAAAGATGTAGTCAGCGGTTTCATAATAGAGACGCAGACTGTCGAAAAATCCTAGGTGGTCGGGGGGAATAGGTTCCACCTCATCGCGCATCCCACTTTGCAAGTAACTTCTTATTGTAGCCTCACCACCATTGGCCAAAAAAAACATGGTGTCAGTGCCGTCAAGATATCCTTGTAGCATATATTCATGATTTCCTTTTAAGAATATCACCGAATCCTTCCCGCGAGCCAAATCCATCAGGTAGTCCACAACCTCCTTTGATTCGGGCCCACGATCTATATAGTCTCCGATGAAAACAAGGGTATCTTTCTTAAAGTCAATATCAATTTTGCCCATCAACAAGACCAGCTTGTCAAGGCAACCATGTATGTCTCCTACGGCAAAAACTCTTTCCATCTTCAGCTAGTGTCCATCCACGAATATCTTATCAAATAATAGGCGCTGGCGTAAGTTTCCAATTGAAGCTTTTGCTTCCCGGTAAGGAAGTTCACTATCTCTTATAGCTTCCTTTCAGCCCACTAAAAAGGCGGGCATTCCAGGAAGCAGGCCGGTCAGAAATGAGCAAATTTCCACAATGTCAAGGACAATTCCGCAGGACAGCGGAATTGGATCTGCCTGAGGCAGACCCGTAAGGGCGAGGGGCACGGATGCCCCGAGTCAATATAAGGGATTGCGCGGAGACGTACTGTAGTACGTCGCACAAGCAATTCCGCAGATTGACGCCGAGATTGCGGAAAAGGGCCATTTCTGGATGGAAACTAGCTAAAACAATTGCATCATGAAGGCCCGCTTCCTACTATCTAGCCTGGTAATCCCCTCTTCGCGTGCAACTTCGATAGCCCCTTCGTATTCTTTGTCACTTATACGTCTGCAGAGGGATGTTACTTGAGAAGCTCGACCGGAAGGCCTATATTGAGCCATGATATTGACATAGCTTTTGGGTGAAACCTCCCTTTGGAGAAATTGCATAACACCCCTAGTACCTGCCAAGCCGTTCGGCAAAACAAGGTGTCGGATCAGGACCCCTCGTTGGGCAATCCCTTGATCGTTCAAAATCAGATCGCCCACCTGACGGTGCATTTCCCGCAGGGCCGACCGGGCCACTTCCGGATAATCTGGTGCATCACAAAGTTCTTTGGCAACCTTGGAATCCCAGAACTTGAAATCCGGCATATAGATATCAAACACCCCTTCCAGGAGTGCCAAGGTCTCAACCTTGTCGTAGCCACTGCTGTTATAGACTAGCGGAACTCCAAGGCCTGCCTCAACAGCCCTCGCCAGTCCGGCCATGATCTGTGGCACAACATGGGAGGGGGTCACAAAGTTGATGTTACAACACCCTGCTTCTTGAAGGGAAAGCATGGCCTTGGCAAGTACTTCTGGAGACCACTCAACACCTTCTACTTCGTGGCTGATATCAAAGTTTTGGCAAAAGATACAAAGGAGGTTGCAACCGGCAAAAAAGATGGTACCGGAACCGTGTTGTCCAACAAGTGGCCTTTCCTCCCCAAAATGGGGATTGTAGCTTGATACGATGGCAAGCTCACCGGTCTGACAGACCCCCTTTTCACCAGAAAGACGATCCACCCCACACTCCCTGGGGCACAGTGTACAGGAGTTAAGGACGTCCCATGCTTGACGGATCTTTTCGTCGAAAAGACCGCGTCTGTATGTTTTTATATATGCCGGTTCAAAGGGATTCATTGCCCCGAGTTCTATCTGCTTGCAAATCTTCCGTCATCTTTCGACGTTGAAATTTTGCTCACGTTCTTTTCAAGCCAGCCGGTGCTTTCCACCTTTCTGACATCAAACTTCGGCACATACGGCTTTATATCCAAAAGTGGTGTGCCGTCCACTATATCTACGTCTTCAATATAAAGTAGATTCTCTTTAACACCAGTAAGACGGACCACGGATATGCCTATTGGATTTGGTCTGCTTGGTGCTCGTATAGCAAATATGCCATGGCTTTGGCTATCCATAAAGGGCTTGGCTTTGAGTGCCGGCTTCTTGGACAGGTGGAAATGATAGATTAAGATCAAATGAGAAAAACCGTCAATATCTTGCAATCCCTCGCTATACTTCTGAAAGACTTCTACCGTTCCCTGGACACCTCTGGCGCCTTCTGGTTGTATGGGTGTTCCTTGAGGTTCTTTGAACGGAGAATGAATAGTCCCGATGGCTTTGAATACTATTTCTTTCATTAGGCGGGTAAAGACTATCCTTGTTGCCTCATCGTTGTCAAGCTCATGAGTTTCAGAAAGGATTCTCGGCCCCCCTTTGCCTCCCAGACCTTCACTCTGGGAAACTCCGCACATGACAAACATGCCATTTGGAATACAAATATGTTATTGTGACGAAATATCAGCAGCTCTCAGAGTACTGGCTTTTTTTGGTTGTTTGTAATATAAGGCGATTTGGAAAGTAAATAAGGTAACTTGACAAAAAGTTACGGCAAATAAATTCTTGCGTTGAAAGTATATATGGGAAAGACCGCAAAACGTATTGTTGCCTGGGGACAGATCTTTTTTATCCTGTGTTGCATCTGTTATTCTACATATTCTTTTTTTATAGGCAATTTTGAACAAGCCTTCTTACCCTACCCTATCTTGATCATCTATTATCTTTTGTTCCTGCGAAGAACAAGAAAAAAGGGACATTCAGAAGAATCCAACCTGAACGTTTGCTAAAGGCACTCTTTCGTGATCCGCAAAGCAACTATTCATGACGTAAAAGCGATACACCACCTGCTGAGAGAATTTGCGGATCAAGGTAAACTCCTGCCACGTGCCTTGAGTGATCTTTACGATTGCATAAGGGATTTTACTGTATTTGAGGAAAAAGAAGGAAGTTCTCTTCTTGGGATTTGCGCCCTTCACATATCTTGGGAAGATCTGTCGGAAATTCGATCTCTTGCTGTCCGCAAACCGTACCAGAGGCAAGGAATTGGGGCAATGCTCGTATCCGAAGCACTCAATGAAGCATTAGGGCTTGGGATAAAGCGTGTTTTTACGCTCACCTATGAACCCGGTTTTTTTAGTAAACATGGCTTCGAAGTCATAGACAAGGCCTCATTGCCACAAAAGATATGGGCAGATTGCATTAAGTGCGTAAAGTTTCCTGACTGCGATGAAATCGCCATGCTAAAATCTCTTGCCGACAAAATAGATGAGTGAACTTTCTAATGAAAAAAAGCTGTCTTGCCGATATAGTACTTAGGGATTCGTACAAGCTTAAAGTGTTGGCATAATAGTTGCTTTCTGATTCCTAAAGACTAAAGAGGCGTTGCTTGATAAAAGGTCTTGACACAGTTTATTAAGCTTTGGTAAATACGCAGAAATCAATAGTTTGATCCTAAAGCTTTTTTTCAACCTTTAATAACAATAAGGGGGCTGAGTTTTGGCAAGCAAAAAGATCGCTTTTCTGATAGTCCCTGAAGATTCATCTAATGTTAAGCAGGTCAAGTTCTCGAAGGCAATCCTCGGGGTGATGATTTGCTTTGTGCTCGCCGGTGTGGCAGGCGCATCCTTCATGGTGCATGATTATCTTAAGTTGAGACATAAGGTGCCTTCCATGAAAGCGCTTGCCCGAGAGGTGACAAGTCAGCGAGTGCAAATTCAAGCATACGCCAAGAGAATAGGTTCTCTGAATTCGCAGATGCGTACTCTGCACGATTTTGAAAAGAAAATAAGGATTATCGCCAATGTTGAGGTGCCAGATCACCAAGATGCGGTATTTGGGATAGGTGGAACAAATGAGGAAGAACTGAAAAACCTCCCTCTACTTACTGAAAATCACAACACTATAATACGCGCAATGCATACCCAATTGGATCAACTTGATGAAGCTTCAGTTGTGCAAGAAAAGGCCTTCGAACAACTTTGCAACCATATTAAGTACCGGAAATCACTACTAGCCTCAACCCCGGCTATTAACCCAACGAAAGGATGGCTTTCTTCCAGTTTTGGTTACCGCAAGTCACCCTTTACCGGCCTTAGAGAGTTCCACGGCGGCATTGACATTGCGACTCGGCGCGGCACCCCAGTTATCGCCACTGCTGATGGTATCGTCACGTTTGCCAGCAGGAATGGGGGTCTCGGGAAAATGGTTAGAATAGATCATGGACACGGCAAAATAACGCGGTATGGGCACCTGCAGAAATACCTGGTAAAGCGAGGCGATCACGTTAACCGAGGAGACAAGATTGGCCTGGTAGGCGACACCGGCCGTAGCACAGCGCCACACCTCCACTACGAAGTTCATGTGAACGGCATCTCCGTTAATCCCCAGAAGTATATCCTTAACTAGTTTCCATCCACAAATGGTCCTTTTCGAAAATCCGTTGTTACCCAGCACAATGTTTGCTATACATAATAGAAATTGCGTGAGATTTTGCACTTTCCCAAGATGTGGATGCTTTGTCGCATAGGACTGGACTCGTACAGCATCGCACTCTTAAAAATACTGCCAAGTTTCTTTGGCCATACAAATTGGGAGGAATCAGCTTAACGGATGATTGGAAACGTTTTACATAAGCTCTTTGGAAGCAAAAACGAACGAGAACTTAAGGAATTAGGCCCAATTGTAGATCATATCAATAGCCTGGAACATGAAATACAGGCTCTTAGTGACAGTGAGCTCAAGGGCAAGACCCAGATCTTCCGGGAGCAAATCGATAAAGGTGCTACCTTAGATGCAATCCTTGCAGAGGCCTTTGCTGTGGTTCGCGAGGTCTCGGTGCGCACCCTGTCTATGCGACATTTCGATGTCCAGCTGATTGGCGGCATAGTACTTCATCAAGGCACGATTGCTGAAATGAAAACCGGTGAAGGAAAGACCCTGGCAGCAACACTTCCCGCATACCTAAACGCCTTAACGGGCAAGGGCGTACATATTGTGACCGTCAATGACTATCTGGCTCGTCGAGATACCGAATGGATGGGAACAATTTATGGCTTTCTGGGGCTGACAGTAGGAACGATTCTCCAGGGACTAGATGATAGCCAACGTAAAGAGGCCTACAACGCTGATATTACCTACGGGACAAATAACGAGTTCGGCTTTGATTATCTGCGTGATAACATGAAGTTTTCCATGGAATCTATGGTTCAAAGGGAACTCCACTACGCCATTGTGGACGAGGTGGATAGTATCCTTATTGATGAGTCCAGAACTCCTTTGATTATCTCCGGTCCTGTCGAACAGACCTCAGACCAGCTTTACGATGAAATGAAGCCCAAGGTCATCAAGCTGAAAAGACACCAGGATCGTCTCATGCAATCTATCCTAGGCGATGCAATGGAAAGGCTGCGACAGGAAGATGAAGGAGATTCTACCTTGGAGCTTTTACTAAAAGTCAAGAGGGGAGATCCCAAGAACGCTCAATTTCTTGACCTAATAGCCAAGCGACCTGGTTTGAAGAAAAAACTGGAAAAGCTTGAAGGTCAACTTTCGACGCAAAAACTGCTTCCTGAAGTCGATCAGCCCCTTTTCTGCGTAATAGAGGAAAACCATAACCTTGTGGAACTTACCGAAAAAGGCCTCCACCTTATCTATGGAGGACATGCTGATGACTACATTGTTCCTGACTTAGACGAAGAACTGGAGAAGATTGAACAAGATAATACCCTGACGAATATGGATAAGCGGACTCAACGGCAAAAGGCTGAAGCGACTTATACAGAAGCTTCCGAAAGATTCCATGCAACAAGGCAGTTGATTAAGGCCTTCTGGCTGTTCAGCAAGGATGTACAATACGTAGTCAAAGACGGACAGGTAATCATTGTAGATGAGTTTACCGGTCGCATGATGCCGGGCCGCCGTTGGAGCGATGGATTGCACCAGGCTGTAGAGGCTAAAGAGGGTGTGAAGGTGGCAGAGGAAAATCAGACTTTGGCCACAATTACCTTTCAGAATTACTTCAGGATGTATGAGAAACTCGCCGGTATGACCGGCACTGCCGATACTGAAGCGGCGGAATTTAAAAAAATCTACGACCTGGACGTAGTGGTTATTCCAACCAATGCACCGATGATCAGGCTGGATTATCCGGATATGATCTATAAGACGGAGGTTGAAAAGTTCAAGGCCGTTGTTGAAGAAATCAAGGAGCTTCACAGTAAGGGACAGCCTGTCCTCGTTGGTACCATTTCTATTGATAAGTCTGAAGAGTTGGGCCGGATGCTTTCCAAAGGCAAGATAAAACACGATGTGTTGAATGCCAAAAACCACGAAAGAGAGGCTGAAATCGTGGCCAATGCCGGGCAAAAAGGCAAAGTGACTATATCTACCAACATGGCCGGTCGTGGTACAGATATTGTCTTAGGAAAGGGTGTGAAGGAACTGGGGGGACTCCATATTCTCGGTACTGAACGGCATGAAAGCCGCCGTGTGGACAACCAATTGCGGGGTAGATCCGGAAGGCAGGGTGATGAGGGAACTTCGCGATTTTATCTGTCCTTGGAAGATGATCTCCTTCGTATATTTGGTGGTGAGCGCATTTCTTCGATCATGGAGCGCCTTGGCATGGAAGAGGGGGAGCCTATTGAACACAGGATGATCTCAAAGGCCATCGAAAACGCCCAGCGCAAGGTTGAGGCCCAGAATTTCGATATACGCAAGCATCTGCTCGAATACGACGATGTAATGAATAAGCAGCGTGAGGTAATCTATAGCCAACGTCGTGAAGCCCTAGGCGGTGAAAGCCTTAGGTCAAGCATTGAAGATATGGTGTCGGAAATGTCTAAGAAGATTGCCGACACATTTTCTGATCAAGAAATGTTACCGGGAGAATGGGATATCAAAGGCATTAGAGAGAGTGTCTACAACCAGTTTGGTCTCAGGTTCAATATAGACAGAAAGACCCAAGAAGGGCTTACGCAAGATCAGCTTGCCGGAATGATCTTTGAATCGGCAATGAAGACATATGAAAAGAAAGAATCAGACTTTGGAGCTGAACAAATCAGGGATCTGGAACGTATGGTGGTCTTACAGGTAGTAGACAACCTCTGGAAAGAACACCTCTTGTCCATGGACCATCTGAAAGAGGGTATAGGCCTTCGAGGGTACGGACAACAAGATCCGTTGGTGGTTTATAAACGGGAAGGTTTTGACATGTTTGCCACGATGATCGAACGGATCAAAGAGGAAGCAGTCGGGTTCTTATTCCGTATCCAGATAACTCGAGCAGAAGAAATTGCCCGGAAAGAAAAAACCAGGCAGGAAAAGATTTCCTATTCCCATGAAGATGAAGGAGCTGACAGCACAGTTCGCAGAACCAAGAAAAAGGTGGGCCGCAATCAGCCTTGTCCCTGTGGAAGCGGAAAAAAATACAAGAAGTGCTGCGGTAAATAGGAAAGATGTACGGTTATGACGTTTGAAGTGCCAGGGTTTGTTGCCGGGGCTATTGCCGCCGGTATCAAGAAAAAAGAGGAAAAAGATCTAGCCATTATTTTTTCCGAAGTTCCTGCTTGTGCAGCCGGCCTGTTTACCACCAACAAGGTGCAGGCCGCGCCTGTCATGCTTGACAGAAAACGGATTAGATCCGGTTGTGCCCAGGCTATTATAGCCAATAGCGGCAATGCCAACGCCTGTACCGGCCCAAACGGCATGGAAGCAGCCCGCACTATGACAAACAGTACGGGTTCCGCATTAGGCATAAAAGAACAACTCGTACTCGTAGCCTCTACGGGGGTAATCGGCGAGCCTTTAAATCTTTTTGCCGTAACGTCTGCTATTCCAAGACTTGCCAAGCAACTAGGTCCATCAGGCTTCGTCGAAGTGGCTCAAGCGATTATGACCACCGATACATTCCCGAAAGTCCTTTCAAAGCAAACACGTGTCGGAGCAAAAGAGTTCACCGTAACTGCTGTAGCAAAAGGAGCGGGCATGATACGACCGGACATGGCTACTATGCTTTGCTTTGTCTGCACAGATATGGGAGCAAATCCGGAGGCCTTGCAAAAAGCGCTGAAAGAGGCTGTGGCAAGCTCTTTTAATACAATTACAGTAGACGGTGACACAAGCACCAATGATACAGTCCTTATGCTTGCAAATGGAGTCTCTGGGTTGCATTTAAAAGAACCCTCTTGCCGAGAGGCATTTCAAGCCGTTTTAGATGAGCTTCTGGCCGGCCTTGCGCTTCAAATAGTTAAAGATGGAGAGGGGGCAACTAAACTCGTAAGCATTAAGATAGAACAAGCAGCCAGTGAAAATGACGCCAGACAGATTGCGGCTACCATCGCCAACTCGCCCCTTGTAAAGACGGCCTTTTTTGGAGAAGATGCCAATTGGGGAAGGATTATTGCCGCCATAGGTAGGGCGGGGATACAAATAAACCCCGAAACAATAGATATCTTTGTCGATAGCGTGCCATTAGTGAGAAATACTCAGGGATGTGGCGTGGAGGCTGAAAAAGCGGCTACAAGAATACTCAAGAAAAATGCTTTCACCATAACTGTTGATCTAAATCTAGGCAGCAAAACAGCGACTGTTCATACTTGTGATCTATCAACGGACTATGTCAAGATCAATGCAAACTACCGCACGTAAGGACACGCTCACTCAAGGTGTGTAGAGTACTACCGCACAACGAGTCGTTTCGTCGGACAGGCTTTTAAGTTTATGGGGGATTTCAGAGTTGAAATGCATAGACTCTCCCGGCTTGAGACGGAAGGCTTTGCTGCCTAGAGTAAGCTGGAGGTCTCCCTCCATTACCAAGATGAACTCTTCCCCTTCGTGTTTGTACGCCACAGGCTTATGGGTCTGCCTGGACTCAATAGTAACCATAAAGGCTCGCAGATGCTCGTTCTCCGCACCCGGGGTGAGTGCCTGGTAGGAATAGTTCTGGGTCCGTTTGACAAAGGCTTGTGCTCGTTGGTTCCTGATGACTGTTTTTTCGTCCTCGTGTAGGAAGGTGCCGGGATCTACCTCAAAAGCACGGGCAAGCCTGAGAAGAAAGCTTACCGGTGGAGTGACCTCATCATTTTCAACCTGGCTGATGAACTCAGGTGACTGGCCGGTGTTTTGGGCTAAGATTTCCACGGACCAGTTCTGGGTTTGTCGGAGTTTGCGCACTTTCATTCCAAAGCCGGCCCTGCCCTCCGCCCCTTTTTCCTCACTCAACACATCCGCCAGTGCACGCATTGTTACATGCTTGATTCTTGCCGTGAGTAGGGGGAGAAAAGTTTTCGCGTCTCCCACGATACCGAGATCAGCAACCTGGAAGATGGGCGCATTTTGATCCCGATTGATTGCTACAATGGTCTTAGCCTCCGTGATGCCGGCCGTATATTGGGCCGCCCCGGAGGTCCCTATGGATAAGAGCAGATCGGGCTGTACCGTCTTTCCGGTCTGTCCTATCAAGCACCCTTCATCCACCCAGTGCTGAAGCACTGGCGGCCGTGTTGCCCCCGGCTCGCCTCCAAGTACTGCCGCCAGCTCTCGCACCAATCTAAAATTATCCGCACTTCCCATACCGGCTCCACCAACGACCACGACCTTGGCGTCCTCCAGTTTTCGATGCTCTTCAGGTTCGACTGAACTAGAGATAAGCGCTAGTCCACTCGGCGTCTCTAGATTATCCAATGAGATACGCTCAACGGTTCCTGGATTACCACGGACATTGGCGGGCTTCGCAATATGGGGTTGAACGGTGGCAAATCCGGTACGCAAATTATCGGAAAATGTGATATCCGCCATGATCTGACCGCCCCATGAAGGACACATTGCGACCACCATTTGCTTATCGATTCGCAGATCCACACAGTCAGCAATCAACCCCGAATTGTTGATCCTGGCAGCTCGAGCTGCCAGCTCACGACCAAAGTCGGTGAGTGCGAACAAAACAAGCATTGGGCTGTATGTTCGGACCGCGTCTGCCATGGCCAATGCGTAAATATCAGCCCTTGGTGGTCGCGCAAGGCACGGGTTATCCAGTATATAGACCTGATCTGCACCGTGGGCGATGCAATCTTCGGTAGCGGCATTCACGGATATCCACCCCTTAGGGTCAGGGAGGCGTTTAGGATTATCACGTTCCTGCAAGTTCATGATCACAACCACAGCTTTTCCTGATACTGCCTGGGCTAATTCACGCGCCTTGGAAAGCACGTTGAGACTAAACCCGAAGAGCTTGTTATTCCTCAGATCCACATATGTCCAGATCTGGGTTGCAGGTTTTTTTTCCATTATCCAATCAGTCCTGATTCTACCAGGCGGCCGACCAGCGCTTCGACTTGCTCTTCTGTCGTGCCTGATATGAATTCGCACTTTCTTTCTCTGGTCACCCGCGTCCAGGTCGGCACCCTTGTGGGAGACCCTGCCCATCCAACTTGATCTGGAGAGATATCCAGGTCAGCCAAAGTCCGTTTTTCAATCTCTCCTTGTTCAAAAGCTAACTCAATCCCGGAAAGTCCAATATCCCTGGGCTTGACTGAACGCGGGTGGACGGTTAGCGCAGCGGGCAGAGATAGCTCGAATTCTTCATGGAAACCGTCAGCCCTGCGTTTAACGTGAAGACCCGAATCAGCCCAGTCGATGGAATGAACCCACGTTACCATGGGTAGATCCAGAAGAACTACTGTCTGTGGGCCCACCTGGCCGGTATCGCTATCGGCGGTCCTGGTGCCGAACAAAACAAGATCAAAAGGAGAAAGTTTTGCGATTGAAGCTGCAAGAGCAGTGGAAGTTGCAAGGGTATCCGATCCGGCAAGAGCAGGATCGCATAGCAGAACCATGCGGTCGACGCCCATAGCCATTGCCTCATACAGGGCGGAAGCACTTGCCTCCGGACCCATGGAAAGAGCAGTCACCGTCCCGCCGCGCTCTTCCTTCATACGCAGGGCTACTTCCAGGGCCGGCCGGTCAAAAGGATTTAATGCCAAGGAATCGGCTTCCCTGACAAGCTTTCCTTTGGGAGGAGTTAGTATCACGGCCTTAATGCATACGATAATATGAAGTTTCATCCTAGTCTCCAAGTATGATGGACTCGTAAAAAGTCATTTTGCGAATGACATTGCGCGATGCTGGAAAGAGCAAAATCAGACTTTTTTACGAAACCGTCAAATATGACGTTTATTCACTCAGGACACCTCTGGCAATGACTATACGGTGGATTTCGGAGGTCCCTTCGTAGATTCTGGTAACTCTTGCGTCCCGGTAATATCTCTCCACAGGATATGACTTAGAGTAGCCATATCCGCCATGGATCTGTATTGCCAGGTCGGTAACTTTGCTCGACACCTCTGAGGCAAAGAGCTTGGCCATGGCTCCTGCCTGGGAGAAGGGCTTGCCCTGATCGCGCAGAAGCGCTGCCCTGTAAGCCATGAGTCGGGCCGCATCCACCTGCGTGGACATGTCCGCAATCATCATCTGCACGGCCTGATGCTTGGCGATGGGGACGCCGAACTGGCGGCGTTGTTTCGCATACCGAACGGCTTCTTCAAGCGCCCCCTGAGCAATGCCTACGGCTTGAGAGGCAATTCCGATCCGACCGGTATCAAGCCCTGAAAGCCCAATGCGTAGGCCCATACCTTCTTTTCCCAACAGATTGTTAACCGGGAGACGGCAGTCATAGAGGCGGATCGAGCTAACCGGATTGGCCCGCATGCCGCACTGATCTTCAAGATCGCCAACGACGAACCCTGGAGTCCCTCGCTCAGCAACGATTACGCTGATACCTTTGGGGCCTTTATTGGGGTCTGTTCGAACAAAGACTAAGCATACATCGGCAATGCCACCGTTGGTGACAAAGACCTTGTTGGCATTGACAACATAGTGGTCACCATCTCGAATGGCTGTTGCCTCGATACCTGCCGCATCAGATCCGGCATTGGGTTCTGTAAGACAAAAGGCCCCGATCTTCTCGCCCCTTGCAAGGAGTGGAACCCATCTGTGCTTTTGTTCCTCCGAACCAAAGGCTAAGAGCGGGTAAACGGCCACACTGTTGTGAACGCTTATACAAAGTCCAAGGCCGGCGCAGACCCGGGAGACTTCTTCGATGACAACTGCATAGCTCAGAGAGTCCATGCTCGCGCCGCCCAGGTCCTTGGGCACCTGAATTCCAAAGAAACCCAGTCCCGCCATCTTTTCGACAACCTCCCAGGGAAAACGGGCCTCCTGGTCGATCTCCTTGGTAATGGGTAAAAGCTCACGCTCGCAAAAGGCGCGAACGCTACGGCGCACAGCGCGATGTTTTTCGGACAATAGTGTATTCATAATTGCTCTGAAACTAGGAGGCTGTCTGAGAATGAGATCGCTAATCGAACGTGAACTTATCAGCACATTAGGGCAGAGTCAACAACGTAAGTTCTCAACAAGTTCGGGTTATATGAATAATCAGGAAAAAGGATAATAGGTATGACCGGATCTGTCACACTCTGGTGGTATAAAACACGTTGACGATGCCAATACAGGTTTAGGGTTTACACCGTTGTTGCAAAACAGACCGGCTTGCTTGGTCCCCATGCACAGAAAAATCGTGGCATCAAGGTTGATGGACTCGTAAAAAGTTGTTTTAAGACTTCCAACGAAGTCAGGTAGCTCGCCTTGCTAGCGATCTGACCTACATAACTTACAGTCAGCATGCGCGTTTACAAGGCGCACCAAATTTTAGGTATATATTTACGCCCGTTTTCCTTTTCACCCGCAGGAAGAAGTGGAAAAGCGGAGTCAAATCTCCTCGAATTGCCCTTGTTTGATCTGATAAACAGGGATGTTTTTGTCCTGTTCCTTGAATACGGATATTGTCTCCGGATGGCAGGTAAAGAAGAGAATCTGATAGGTTCCGGCCAGTTCAAGGATGGCACTGGCTGCATAACCGGAGCGGTTAGCATCAAAGTTGACCAGTATATCGTCCATAATGACAGGGGGGACTTCGCTGTTTTCAGCCTGATTGGTCATGTATCCGAAACGCAACGCCAGAAACAGCTGCTCGGCGGTGGCCCTGCTCAGCTGATCCGGTTTTTTCTGGATGCCGTGACGGGTCATTACTTCTATGCTCTGCTTTCCAAGGGGGGCTATAATATTCTGATACTCACCACCGGTGAATGTATTGAAATAACGGGCTGCCTCCTGAATAACCCTGGGCTGATGTTCTTTTTCAAATCGTTCTCTGGCGCTAATTATCAGATATCGGGCAATAGCATTTGTCCCCCATTTTCTGGCATAAGCCAGGGTTTCTTCTTTTGTCTTTTCCTCTTCTGCCCTTAAACGTGAGATGTCCTCTGATGAGGCCAGATTTTCCAGTTTGTTTTTGGTTTCAGCCAGCTCGTCTCTGGCGGCTTCAAGGTTTTCGTCAATCTCCCGGGTTTTCTGCTGCAGTCTCCGTAGTTCGCTGTCAAGTTCTTCTCTGGTACACTGTTTCAGTTCATGTTTCAGTTTTGCCAGATCTCTTTCCCCTGATATTATTTTTATGTTTCCGGAGGTGCCTTCAATTTCTTGGAGGATATCCCTTCTTTTTTGATATAACTCCCCTCTTTTTCTGAATTCCTCTTCGTCATCAGCTTCACCTTCTTGCAACAGTTTTTTAAGCTCCAGCCTTTTCTCCCCAATCTCCTGTTTCAGGGATTCGATTTCATTTTTTAGACCGGTTAGCTGCTCCTGAATAGTTCCTTTTTTGGTCCGGCCGGTTTTACTGTCCTCATATTCCTGGTATAGAAGCTTAATCTCTGAGACAAGATTGTTTTTATCAGGTTGAGGTTTACCTGATATGGAAAAAACCTCTCCTACCAGGTTAAGATATTTCTGGATTTCGTTTTGCTTAAGCACTATATCCTGTTCCAGTGCCGTTCTGGTATCGACAAGCCGGATGCATTCATTGATGGTCTCCATGGCACTCAATGCGGTCTCCGGAGATATTTTAGGGTCCAGGCCGGCCTTGGAGAGCCAAACGTGCCATTCTTCAGCCGTCCGGGTCTGCTGTATCCCTGCGTTCTTTAGACGGTCTTTTGCCTTCTGTTGTTTTTCTTCGACCGTTTTTCGAATTTTCTTTTTTTCCTCAAGCGTTCTAACTACCAGGTCCCGCTCCTGTCTCTGCTTATTCAGGGTCCTTGTCTGTTCCAAGAACAGATCAACAGCTGAAAGCAGGTCAGCAGGATCATCCGTGGTCTTTTCGGCCAGCTCCGCCACCAGGCTGACAAGGCTGATATATTCCTCTTTGGCCTGTTCCATTTCCCTGATTCGTTCTTTAATATCTCCCACCGCGTTTATCATGGTCTTTATCCTGTCCACTTTGGCAAAAATCAGGGATACTATGCGGGGATTGGTACCGGTTCTCAGGGACAAACCGGACAGGTGTTTTTCCCATTTGCCCTTTAGGAGCCTGCGGGCATTTTCCTGAGACTCCAGTGTTTCTGTCAACTGCGTGATAGTTTCTATGGCTCTGGTTTCCTGTTCCTTGATTTTGGTTAGCTCTTCCTTTGATCTGGTTTTTTCATCAAAACGGGTCAATTTGTCCTCAAGCTGTTTTTCCATGGGATACAGCTTGTCTATTTCAATATCACCTGCAATACTCAGTCTGCCTGAGATCTCTTCAGCCTGCCTCTCCATGCCGGCAAACTGATCATTTAGATCATCCTGCAGCCCTTCGAGTTCCTGGATCTCTTTTTTCTCTCTCGATTGGTTATTAAGGACTTGGCCGGCGAGTCTGTTTTCAGCCGTTTTGTTAATAATAAACATTAAAAACCCCAGCATCACGAAAGCTCCACCAATAAGACCGCCCTCCAGGGGTCGTTGAAAAATAACCAGTCCGGCAGCCACGGCCACCCCGAGGAGAAAAACCGTTATGGAAAAAACTTTCGGAAATCCGGCCGTTGAATTGGAAAGGACGGATAGGGATTTCTGAATCAATGCCTGTTTATCAAAAAGCCGTTCATTTTGATTTCTGATCCGTTCTTCCAGCATCTCCTTTTTGCTCAGGATATCTTTCAGGTTTTTGATGTCGTCCTTTCTGTCGGTATATTCCTCCCGATTTTTTAACGAAGGATCAGGAATGGCATTGTGTTTTTTTTGGTGCTCTTTCAGCTCTTTCTTTACACCGGCCAGGCCAGACTGCGCCATTTCCAACCTGTTTTTTGTTTCATTAATCTCCGAGTTCAGTCTGTTCTGTTTCTGTTCAAATTCCTGGATTTTCTCCTGAGCCGGCACAGAACAGTCAAAAGCCTCAACTTCAGGAACTCCCCAGTCAGGGTCTATCTCACCGACAGCCTGATCCAGGCTATCTGTACCGCTCTTTAGTTCCTTTTTTCTCTTAGGCAGATCCCTGACAAGTGAGGCAAACTGGTCTCTACCGTTTTGAATGGCCCGAAGTGTTTTCTTGGCAACCTGATCTTTCAGTTCCCGGTATTTGTCCAGTTCCTTGGCCTCGGTTTCCTCTTCACGCCGGGCAGCATCAAGTTCTCCTCTGATCTGACTCAGGGCATCCTTTGCTTTTTCCTGTTCTGATGTTATTTTCTGAAGGGCAGACTGATACTGCCGGATGCTGTTCTGGGTGAACAGGGAACGATCCATTCCGCAAACCTTCTCTTCAGTCCAGTCCTTACCCAGGATTTCCAGGGATCGACGGATCTCCCCATTTTTCTGTTCCAGGTTCTGTTGATTACCGGATACTTCATCAACATTGGATAGATAGATCATAAGATTATCTTTTAATTCGTTAATTTCAGATTCCTGATCTAAAAGGAGTCCATTAATTTTCAGGACCTGCTCTTGTCTTAGCAGGTCTGTTTGATTTTTTTCTTCCTTGATCACTGACTTTCCCAGGTTTTCCAGGTTCTTCTCCAGATCCTTCAACTTACTCAAACCGTCGGCCGGGAATAAAGAGACTGTACCGGCCAAATTCCCTAACTTATCTTCCGCGTCCTGGAGAACAATCCACTGATCCCAGAGTTTGAGATAGTTGCTTATTCTGGTCTGATCTTTCCGGAAGATCTCTCCCTCCTGCTGAAACCGGCTGATCGTTTCACTCAGCTTCTGACTCTGGTCTACCAGGCCTTCATATTCCTTGATTCCGTCAGCGGCATGGCGCAACTCTTTTTGAACTTCATCCAGACGGGCCAGGCGGGCATTGATAACAGGTTTACTGCCTCCCGGCTTAAACAGACCGGTCAGGTTTTTGTCCAGTTTTTTCATGCTCTCCGGAATAGCCATCAATGAAACTCCGGCCCCGGCTCCGTAAAGGGCTCCCCTTACATCCTCGTCATTCAGGGAATCAAATGTCTGAAGTTCTGCCAGACTGAAAGCATAGACATTTTTATAGACAGCTTTTGAAAAACCTCCGAGAAGATATTTGAGTTCTGCTTCACCACCGCTGGTGTCATCGCTGGTAAAGAGCAGGTTTATAGGGCCTCCTTTTTTACCGGCTTTTCGTTCAATTATAATATCACCCCTGGCAGCCGTGGAAACAATCAAACGACCGCCATGCTGCCCACCCCTTAAAGGTGCGTAGGAATTCTCAGTTGTCCTGCCATCCGGAAAACCGAAAAGAATGGCCCTGATAAACCCCAACATAGTCGATTTTCCGGCCTCATTATCACCTGCAAAAAGAATCAGTCCGTCCGGCATATCTTCCAGCGAAACATCATAAAAGAGACCGAATCCATCTACTATTATACTTTTGATTCTCATAGCCTAGAGATCACCCTCCAGCATCTGGAAGCACAAAAGTTCAGCTGATTTAAGCATCCGGTTGATTTCGTTATCCGTAATATCCTGCAGATACTTTGACGCCCGCCTGTTCTTAAACAGTTCTTCCAGTCCTTCCTCCACCAGGCGTTTACGGCCTTTTTCAGTATCAGATAACTCTTGGCTGATTCTCAGTACCTGGCCTAAGAAATCCTTGGCTTCACTTCGTTTTTTCAAGTCAATTTCCGGCCTGCATTCGAATATCAAATCCTGAACCCAGACAAAGGGACTTTTTGCCTCATAACTGTCCCTTGTATGCTCAAGCAATTCCTGAAGAGCATTTTCTCTGCTTAATTCATCGAAAAGTGGGCCCTGGCCGGTGAGGGAGATCCTGCAGATAAGAGACCGGGGCCCTGCTTTTTTTGCAAAATCTTCAATGCAGCCGTAAAGTGCGTTCTCAAGCTGATCCAGCGTGTCCAACCCGTCAATAGCCAGAGACCCCCCAAACCATCGTATTTCATCCAGTTCATGAAATTCAAGGCTGGTGACCCGGTTATTTTCGTCCACCTGAACCAGATAACAGCCCCGTTCCTTCTGTTCCCTGATGTTGCGTCCCTGGGTGTTCCCGGGATAGACCACATAAGGGTCTTTATGCAGAATTTTTCTTTCGTGAACATGCCCCAGGGCCCAGTAGTCCAGACCGGTTTTGATGAGGTCCTGCAGCTCGCATGGGGCATAGGCCTCGTGCCCGGTGTCTCTTCCCACATTACAGTGAAGGAGTCCTATCTGAAACAGGTCGAGATCCTGAGGCTCGAATTTCTTTGCCAGGTTGATTGTTATGTTTCTGTTTTCGTGGCTGATGCCTGATATCATAGCAACCGGCGAGTTGCCGACCTTGAAAGGGATGCTTTTAACCTTGCGGTAGCTGAAAACGTGAACTCCTTCAGGCCAGTCAATTGACCTGGAGTGCCCCTTGAAAGGATCGTGATTTCCGTGAACAACAAAGGACTGGATATTGTTGTCAGCCAGTCTTTGCAGTCCATCCCGGAAACGCAGCTGAGCCCGGAGGCTGCGGTCAGCCCCGTCATATATATCACCGGCGATCAAAAGGAACTGCACCTGTTTTTCGATACACAGGTCAATCAATGAGTTGTAGACTTCAAAGGTAGCTGAATGAAGGGAACCGGCAATGGACGGTGATTCAGCGGTTATCCCTGTAAAGGGACTGTCCAGATGAAGATCGGCCGCGTGGATGAATTTAAACACGCTAGACTCCTTTAAGTTGGGGGCAAAACATCTAGCCCACGACTGCAACGATAACACATGAACAATAGGCAAGAAGGGAGTATGAGTCAAGGATTGTTAGGGTTGAGATTTTAAAATTGACATAAGATACCTAACAAGCTTATTATGCTGCCAAAAGAGGGGGAGTGCGTATGTCAAAGGAGGTACTAGTTCCCATTGCAGAGGGGACTGAAGAATTAGAGGCTGTAACTATCATTGATGTGCTTCGCCGGGCTGGAGCTGTTGTAACCGTTGCTTCGGTTAGTGGGCTTCAAGTAACCGCATCTCGTGGAGTTAAGCTGGTGGCAGACCGGTTGGTCGCTGACTGTGCAACTAATATCTATGATTTAGTTGTCCTGCCTGGTGGCATGCCTGGGGCTGAGAACTTGCGTGATTCCCCGGAATTGGAAATACTCTTAAGGCACCAGCAAAAAGAGGGAAGGTTGTTTGGGGCCATTTGTGCCTCCCCTGCCGTTGTATTGGAGCATCATGGCCTGCTTGCTGGAAGGCGGGCAACGTGTTACCCGACCTTTGCGACCGAGCTGAAAAGCGCGGAAGCAGCACAATCACGCGTTGTGGTGGATGATCAGTGTGTTACAAGCCAAGGACCGGGAACCGCTTTGGAGTTTTCGTTAACATTGGTGGAATTACTCTTTGGCAAGGAGAAGGCGGGTGAGATTGCTGTGGCCATGGTTGCTGCATGGCACTAAGGTCTTGTCACTCAATAACTGTCACATCTTGAAAGAGCTAAGTCATGGACCTTAAGATCTTTGAGCGGATGGAAGCCCCAGAGCTTCGCAAATATATAGAATTTCTCCTCTGGCATTATCGAGTTGTAGATGCCTTTTGGTTTATCAAGGTGGGTGAACACTTTGACCAGTCGACCGCGGAGCGTATCAACGAAGACGTTTGGGCGCGTGTGGCCGGCATGGCGGCTAAAGATCTACTGACCCGCTTTGAAATTAAAGAAAAAGGGCTTAAGGGTTTTGTTAAGGCCCAAAGGTATTTCCCGTGGTGTATTCTTGTTGGATATGAAATTGAGGAAAGTCCTGATGAAGTGATTATCTCCGTTCCCTCATGTCCCACTCAACAGGCGCGGCTCAAGCGGGGCCAGGGTGAATACGATTGTAAGGAAATGCACCGAAGGGAGTTTCAAGACTTTGCCGGAGAAGTTGATGAACGTATCAATGTGGAATGCCTCTTTGCACCACCGGACTTACATCCGGACGACATGTTTTGTAAGTGGCGGTTTTCTCTCGAAGGCCCTCCAGTTGGATAGAAAACGGGAACGTTGACGATTTCGTACAAAGTCCATCTGTGGCATTGCGCTTCATCTTTCGTCATTGCGACATACGATAAGTACGTCTCATTCCTCAAGACAGCGCCACTGAAGTGGCTTGAAAACAGTATGCACGCCTTGCATCTGGAGCTTTTTACTGTGTCGTCTGTTTGAAGACTTTTTGCGAGTCTGTCAAGGCTCGGCAAAGACTCTGCCCTTTTCGATCCTGTCAATCTTTACTTCAACTATCTGGTTTAACAGTTCTCCGTTTCCTTGCACGAAGACGGGGATGTAGTTCTTTGTAAAACCTTTTAAATATCCTGTGTTTGTGTCACGCTTTTCCTCGATTAATACCTCGGCTATTGAACCGACAAATCTCTCGTTAAACTTTCTTCGCTTAATCTGGCTAAGCCTCCGCAGGTATTGACATCGTCTCTTGACTATCTCCGGTCGCACACGATTTTCCATTGCTTCAGCAGGAGTTCCCGCTTGTGGGGAAAAGGGGAAAACATGCAGATAGGCAACAGCAAGCCTTTCAATCAAGCGGCATGTGTTCTCAAAGGCCCGCTCAGTTTCTCCTGGAAATCCTACAAGCAGATCAACCCCGATGGCGACATGACGGATATTATGGGTGATGTGATCAATCAATTCTTCAAAGAACCTTGAAGTGTAGGGACGTTTCATTGCCTTTAGGATTTCATTGTCTCCACTCTGTAGCGGTATGTGCAGGTGGGGACAGGTCTGACCAGACTTAGCCAGATACCGTATAAGCTCTTCTGATAGCTCCCTTGGCTCAATAGAACTTAGTCGCAATCGCGGAATAGACGTGAGAATCTCAACAGAGGGGATGAGGTCCGTAAGTGATATTACAGGATCTAGGTCTTGACCATACCGGCCCATATGGATGCCACACAGGACAGCTTCCAAGTAACCTTGTGCTTTGAGTCTGTTTATTCTGTCGATAACAATTTCAGGCCTTAAGGATCTACTCCGCCCGCGGGCATATGGAATAATACAATAGCTACAAAAAGCATCACATCCGTCTTGGATCTTGACGAAACAACGGGTTCGTTTCCCAAACCTTGTAACAGAAAGATCCTGAAAAAGACGAAACCGGGCAAGGTCTTCGACCAGGATTGTAGTATGTTCTAGACGACCCTGTTGTTCGGCAAGCCTTGGGATCCGGTCTTTGAAACTATTGCCGACAACATAACGAACATCCGGTATAGAGGCAAAGACTTCGGGTGCGACTTGGGCATGACAACCTGTTGCTATTACTATTGATCCCTTATGGTTGCGAATGCTCTGCCTTACAGCCTGTCTTGACTGCGTAGCTGCTTTGCCGGTAACCATGCAGGTATTGATAATGCACAGATCCGCTTCGGCTCCTTTTTCTGCACGATTCCAACCTCGACTTGAAAGCCCTTCAGAGATCGCCTCAGATTCGTAACGGTTCACTTTGCATCCCAGGGTTGTGATGACAAAGGACTTCATAAGACGATCCAACCTCCGCCCAAAACCCTTTCCTCCTGATAAAAAACAGCTGCCTGGCCGGGGGTAATTGCCTGCTGGGCTTTTGAAAAAGTAACCTTTGCAGTATAATTATCAAGGGGTGTGATAACAGATTCTGCTTCGCGGTGTCGGTATCGAATCCGGGTTTGTGCGGATATCGGTTTCTCGGGAGATTCGGTGCCGATCCAGTTAATGTTGGTTACCGTGCATTCCCTAGATTCCGATTCAGACTTCGTGCCGATGATCAGCCTGTTTCCCGTGATGTCAAGGCCGACAACATAATACGGTTCCGCTCCTGGAATGCCAATTCCTCTGCGCTGGCCTATAGTGTAGGCATAAAGACCTTGGTGTTGTCCTAACACTTCATCCTTGGCATTTACGATGGGGCCTGGATTTAAGGAAAGTTTTCCATGCTCGGAGAGGAATTCTTTGTAATTGGAGGAACTCACGAAGCATAGCTCTTGACTTTCTTTCCTGGTAAATGATGTAAGGCCTGATACTTTGGCTATATTTCTTGCCTCTTTCTTTGTATAGTTTCCCAGAGGAAAGATGGCCTGACTTAGGTGTTCTTGCGTGAGGCGGGAAAGGAAGTAAGATTGATCCTTGCTGCTGTCTATCCCTTTTAGAAGGCAGAACCGGCCATCAGAGCCCCTCTTTATTCTAGCATAATGCCCCGTAGCTAATGCCGATGCCCCGAGCTGCCTTGCTTTTTTCAGTACAGGGCCGAATTTTACGCTTGGATTACACATCACACAGGGGCTTGGGGTTTGTCCCGAGGCGTATGTATCGATGAAATAATTGACAACTTTTTGTTGGAAGGCCTTAGAGCAGTCTATCGACTCAAACTCAATGCCGATCTCTTTTGCAACCTGCCGAGCTTGAGAGGTGCTGGCATTTGAGACAGATGAAGCCAAATTATCCGTGGAGGATTCGTAGCCGGTTTGAAAATGGAGGCCAATGACTCGGTAGTCTTTTCCTTTGAGGAGGGCTGCGGCTACAGAGGAATCCAGGCCGCCACTTAAAGCAACGGCCACTGTCCTTTTCATCTCAAGGCCGGATTTCCTGCGATGCTAATCTCCATGGCCCTAGGGGGGCAAGCTGGGACACAAAGACCGCAAACACTACATTTGTTACGATTAAAAACAACACTCATTTCTGGTCGCTTGATTGAAAGAGCGCTAGTGGGACAGACTGCAGTACAAGCCCCGCAATGCGTACACTTATTCTTGTTTCGATTAATGTCCTGCCCAACCGGTTGTACCTGCACGCCATGTTCTTTTAGGTATCGTATCCCGCTGTTAAAATCCTTTCTGTTCCCAGCAAGCTCCATTACCATAACCCCTTCTTGTCGGGGCAATATGGTTGCTTTCAGTATATTAAAGCTGAGATTGTAATCCATAGAAAGATGACAGACAATCGGTTTTTCCACTTCTGTTTTCGGGAATTGTAGGACAAGCATTCTAGAGTACATCTTGACACTCCTAACCTAAAGTCTCTAATATTCCGCAACTTATCGGCATCACAAGTAAGTTCTCAAAAAGTTATGGAAAAACACAACTCGAATAATGGCAACGTTAAACTGAACTGATCGGGTTTGTCAATCGGAAAAACTCTTCGGTCCTTGTTTACAAACATGATGGACTCGCAAAAAGTCCATCATCAAGCCGAGGGCGGTTAAGCCCCGGCCTGGGGTGGGGGTGGAACCATTTGAATTCACTTCAAATGGCGG